>LSQX01308365.1_pt1 | contig 174310 bp, 176 predicted proteins | sample 654561 | NCBI WGS metagenome assembly LSQX01 (sample SAMN04489861, study PRJNA283612) | anaerobic digester metagenome | isolation source: 4 biogas reactors fed with cattle manure at either 37C or 55C with and... | place: Denmark: Kongens Lyngby | collected 2014 | reverse complement strand
TACGCGGTTTTGCAGACCGCTGCGTAACCACTCCGCCAAGGCGCCATTGTGATTAACTTCAGTATAGCATACCGCTATTCGTCTTTAAATCTTGCATAAGACGCTAGAATTGTGTAGAATATTTCTAGTGTGGCTCTTTAGCTCAGTTGGTAGAGCAGAGGCCTGAAGAGCCTTGTGTCCCCAGTTCGATTCTGGGAGGAGCCACCAAGTTAACTCAGTAGATCTGGGGATTTTTTATTGCCAGTGGAATCGTAAGTAGTGCTGACATGCCGGCACTCGCTGCGGTGTGGTTATTGATAATATGCTAGTTATAGCCCCTGGTGTTGCCAGTCTTATGTTGGTCATGAGTTGTAAAAACCTATAATAAATATAGATACAGCGGACTATTTGCTATCGGGCGACAATAAGCCCTTAGTGCGGGTGGTTATTTTATCTTATGACTATAATATTTATGTCTTTTTAGTTGGCGATTGCTCGTTTAGGTCGTTCTCTTGCTCCGACTTCACCTTTTGCTCCACCTCCAAAAACTTCTTCCAGTTTTCCAACAGCTCCTTGTGAACTTGCTCTGGCGTTTTTCCTTCGCTTGAGATAAGGGCGATTAGCTCCTTCATGTAGCTTAGTATATGGCTTAGCAGCTACATTTTCAATGGTGTCGTCGGGTCATACTAGGAACGATGTCTCAATATCTTTACTTATATTTGTTCTATGAATATCGTTCAGTCTGGTTATGATTTTGGGCACTAACTGATATAATAGTATATAGACTAACTAATCAGGAGGTTTAATATGGGTATATTAGCATGGATTATAGTCGGTGGTCTTGCTGGATGGGTAGCGTCTATTATAATGAAGACGAACGAAAAGCAAGGAGCCTTAGCTAATGTGGTAGTCGGTGTTATTGGAGCTATGATCGGCGGATGGGTTATGAGTCTTGTGGGAAACAGGCCAGATGTCATGAGTTTTAGCATAGGAAGTTTCCTGGTAGCGCTTCTTGGAGCCGTAATTCTTTTGGCTATTTTAAAAGTTGCTCGAAAGTAGTATCATAATTAAGTAAATACCCAGACATCAGCTGGGTATTTATCTTGCAAAAAAAATAAAAGTTGTGTAGTATAACTAATGAAACAGCATGCGGGTATAGCTCAGTTGTTAGAGCGCTTCCTTGCCATGGAAGAGGCCAGGAGTTAGAGTCTCCTTACCCGCACCATAGAAGACTTTTCAGGACCTGGAAGGTCTTTTTTGTTGCTCGCTAATCTGTAAATGATGCTTATTTCTGGGGTGTAAACTTCTTGATTAGTGTCAACCCAAAATCCTGAAGGAAATAACATTTGTTTACACTGTAACAATCTATCTTTTGGTAGGCTAAGAAAGTGTTGCTCCATATTCTCGGCGCGCTCTAGAGCAAATGACAGAAACCTCTCTCTATCAGCGTCGTGGTTCTGGTCGAACCGAGCTAGTTTCTCGCGTAGACTTTCAAGCATTTCGCGCTCGTCGTTGATCTTACGTAGAATGGCGTCCTTGATTGAACTATTGGTAGGATCTATAGCCGCCTCAACACGACTATCAATTATATCTTCGAGCTTTCGTATGTCGGCAGCCATATTAAGCTTCTCTTGTGCAGCATTGCGCCTTCGATCGCCCCAGACCTTCTGAAGGGCTTTCAATAGCTCGTTCTTACCTTCTTCGGTCATTCTACTTGATCTTAGCGTGTCTATGATTTTTTGATTAAGATCATCTCTGCTGAAGTAAGCGCCGCATGACCTGCATCGATACTTATGGTACACTTTTGATTTATTTTTGCCGTTGTTTACCTTGAAACCAACATATCTGCCATATCGCTCATCTTTGCACGACTCGCAGTGAACTATATTAGAGAGCGGGTAGTCTGGGTTGCCATTTTTCCGTGGTCCACTTTGGGTTTTCTTCTTGGTATCAAATATTTCAACAAGTTTTAGATGTTGAGCCATTGATATCAGTGGCTCGTGTTGACCATTCTCGTTGCGTATAGTAACTTGCTTATTCATCTCAACGACACCTGCGTAGAAAGGATCGGTACATATCTTGCGAAACTTATCCATCTTGTACTTGACCCCGTTTTTCACAAACTTGGTCGCATTTAGGGCAGCCAGCGCCTCACTGGGTGTTTTACGATACTCTATGATGTCAAGCAGGCAATCTCTCAGTATATACCCTCTAGTGCTATCAATTTCGGGAATGCCCTTAATTACACCTGGTTTATATCCCGCCTTGGGCTGGAAAGGCCAGTATCCAAGCCTGAGGGATTTTGTAAGTCCATCAATAGACTTGCTCTGACGCTCTTCGTTAGACCCCTCTGCCACAAAATACTTCATAAACTTCATGAGCTTACCCGACATGTTGTCGCTATTCAGGTCGTCATCGCTTGCATACCATATCTTAACTCCTATGAGCTCAAACACTTGCTCAAAATACATTGCTTCTTTAGTGGAGCGCATAAAACGATCAGGTTCATCCACAATGAGGTATTTTACTGCTTTGTTCTTTTTGCAGTATTCAATCATTTCGGCAATATCTTTGCGCTTTATGTTTTTGCCGCGCTTGCTTGATACACTGCCAGACCACCATGCATCTTTCGGTATTGTGACACCCAGTTTCAAGGCTGCCCCCGTCACTGCGTCTCTTTGCCGTTCAAGGCTTCTATTTTTTAGCTGCTCATCAGAGGACACCCTGCATGAGGCAATTGCTAGTTTTTGGTAAGTCATCGTAACTACTCCTTAGTGGCGGTAGTGAGGGCTTCTGGGACAAGGCTTGCAAATCGAAGCCAACAGAAGCCCTCGCTACTACCGATAAGTTAGTCGAGATTACTAATATGATTTGCATTGTTTTGTCCATTTTTTATTATACCATCGTCAAGGCTATCGATATAAAGATCGTAGAGAAGTGCAGCATATTCGTACGCCGCTTCCTTTATGTCGCTATTCTTTTTGATTGGCATGACATAAGAATAGGCAAGTCTAGAGCTAAAGTAATGGTAGCTAAGGAGTTTTTTTAATACCACTTACTGCATTTTTGTAGTGCCTTGTGAACTCCGAGTATGACTCGACGCCGTACTCTCCATCATAGCCCTCTAGTCTACTATGCATATAGTCGCGATGGATCTCACTCATCTTCCTTCCCTGCAGGAGATGTTTATGGATAATGTACGCGAGTGATGGGTATCTAGACGGAGTGAGTCGTTTCGACCTCTCAGTGGAGATACTATCCTGCAAAGGGGCGATCGTGGAGCTCCATACTTTCTTTATGTCTTCAACTCTCGTCTCTGCGCCTATTGCTATGGTGATGTAGCTACCCTCTATCTGGGCAGTGACGCGACGATCCTTACCCCAGGCAGTTAGGCGTTCGCTGTAGTAAAGACCCTTTTTAGCTACCTCTTTATCAATGTCAAAGATGTCACTAGCCTTTGATGAATAGATACCGAGAAGCCAGGCTTCTTTGTTGCTCATTGGACGCCCAATAAGCTGAGATAGCCCTAGGTCGTATTTAGCGACTTGCTCCAAGAAGTCGTCGCGAAGATCGATAAAATGCGGATCATTAAAAAGATCGTGAAGAAACCAGTCACGAGAGGTAATAGGATTTGACGGATCGAGCATGCTAAATCTATTATAGTCAATTCTTTATCGCTATAATACAGAGACTATGGGATATAAAATAGTAAGCCTTGCAAGTTTCGCCCTTCGGGTGTTTATTTGCTACATTACGATCGAGACTGTGCCTGTCTTTGAGGATCCTTTGCTTGCGTATATCATTGGTCAGATATTCTCCCTTTACTGGATTTTATGGTTTGTATCGTACACGATTGTAGGAGCGGGCTTTGGATATAGACGGGGAGATGATCCAGCGCTTGGGTCAATCCTGTACGCCATCGTTTATATACCGCTCGCACTAATTACCTGGTGCATACTAGCTATTCTTACTTGGCTGGGTGTTCTTCCGATATAACACGTTGTTCCTCGACATAGCCTTGTGGCAGGGTGGGTATGGCAAATTGCGGTATCTCTGGTAAATTATCCTTGGCTGAGATACTTACGTCACTCTCAATCTTCTTGCCGTACACGAAGTAAAGCAAACTATCGAGCTCTTTTGAATTAATCTTGATCTTCCCATTAGCATCTATCGTGAAGGTGTTCGCTAGTCGCTCGCTAATCAATACATTGCCGACCTCTTCACTAAAGTTTGAGGCTATATTATGCTCATTGATCTGTGCGAGAAACTCACCGAGTGTCACGTCGCTAAACAGCTTTTCAAGCTTGGCACGAGGCGTAGCTTCTTTCTTCCATGAGCCGTTACTGCGGCGCTCAGGATGCGTATGGAAGCCTACTTTTGGCGTATTTCCACGCGCGAACCTACCGCGCTCGTCACGCCCTTCTACCGCTTGCTTTGTAGCGGTCCCACCTCTATAGCTAATGTTGTCATCCATACTATTAATTGTAGCGCTAGTATAGACAAAAAGGTTGGGTGTTTTTGTTACGGCGTATGATCTTGATAGCAGCCCTGCCTGGCTCTTGCTCGTGACGCTTCCGTGGGCATATTATTCGCCTCAGCTAGGCAGGCATTAAGAGCTACATACGGATCTACCGACCCTGATGAACCTCCTGAGTTACTTGGCGGACTGGTTGGTGTTGGAGGTGGTGGAGATGATGACTGAGAGGGCGGCGGCGTGTACGATGGGGTGCTTTGCTCGCCTGACGATTCCGAAGGGGTGCTATAGGACGAGCGATGCTTATCCGTGCATTTCAGATATTCACTTTCGCTTAATGAATAGTCACAGCCCGTGACTGGATCTTTGCGGCTCGATGAACCGCCTGAACCACCGCTCGACAAGTAGGTATCTTTATAGCTTCCCGATGAGTCGAGGGCGTTATCTCTTTGATACTCCAATGAACTACGTGACGTTGCGCCACTTGCGCTGGGGTATCGATCATGACAGTCTATCTGAGCATCATAGTAGGCAATGAGTTTTGGATAAAAGTTGGTGTCATCTGCCTCAGGTATAGGACTTTTGCTGCTCATGTCATCGATACACTGCAAAAACTTAGTATCAGTATCGTCATCTACCTGAGTCGTATTTGATGTATAATTCTTATTTGCATCGTTTTTTTCATCTGTTGAGCCAAAATAAGCAGATAGACCCCATACTACGCTCATGAGTAAAATAATCACCACCAGAACCTTAAGCGCTGGTTTGAACTTGTCAAACTTACTATCCTCAAAACCAGAGGCAAAATCATTATCGACAGCCACTTTCTTACTTTGCTTTGGTAATTTATTATTTAGTTTCATATAGAAATTAACCTAATAACAGTTCGTATACGCCGTGGATCCCAGCGCATTCGTTATGCATGTTTTTCGATTTGACTGTTGTGTATTATGAGACTTCGATCGCACCTGATAGGACAGCTGCTCGTCTTCCTTTCTGCCGACAAGGCCCTGGATATCATACTCCTTAGAGTTGGTTGTATTAAGCTGACTGTGGCAATCTATCTGATCATTGTAATAGGCAACCGTTAGGTTGTGTCCTGTATGCATATCAATGCTATCTGACCAACCCTCGTCTAGCTTGTCCCATGCCGATTGGAGGCAGTTATTGAGCGCCTGAGCGTCCGATGTGCGCGACTGATATTGATCGCTTGATTGCTGCTGAATAACCCAGATGAGGAATATAGCCCCTGCCGCAAGTGCAAAAAGAATAGTCATTGCAACGATCGCTTGCTTAATTGTCGGACCTGGCTGTTTGGCTTGCGATTTCATATGTATCCTTTCTGCTTCAAATAAAAAGCGACACCGTACTAGGTGTCTAAGCCATTGATCCGCATTCAAGCTAAAAGCCTAAATGTTTCTGCACGGTGCCGCTTTCAAGGCTTTTCCGTGCATAAAGCACCGCAACTTAAATGCGTGGCTCAATAGCTTAGACAACTATCATTATACAAGATTTACTCTAAGAAGTAATACTCGACTATAAGGTGCTGATAAATTCGTCAAGCGTTAAGGTCGGGAATGGGGGTTCTTTTAGTATTGAGCTAGCTACAATTGCATTTGTGACGAGTGTTGCCTTGAATTTCAACTTGATCTTATCATCGATATTGAACTGCTTTCTAATAAGGGTCTCGTTACTTTTAGTCCATTCGTACTTACGTTCGAGTTGGCTATAATAACCTTTCTTTTTACCCCTACCGTAATAGTTATCCATTTCTGATTTTATCTCTATGGGACTACGTGCGGGATCGCTATCTTTTATCTCCAAAACGTATAGAGTCTTTTTGTTGGAGTTCCACGCTAATCCATCGATTTCACCAATACCAACTTTTGGTATTCCAACACCTGCGATAGATGTGCACCGACGACTTACTATGAGACCTTTCTCCTCAATGGCTTTGCAGACCATATCTTCAAATTCATGAGCGTCGTTATTAACAATGTCCATAACTGCCTTACTAAACTCTGACTTTGGATTTTTCTTGACATAATCGAGTCGCCCAGACATTAACCTATCAAGAAAAGATAGGAAAGTCCTCTCAACGGTTGCTCGTGTCAGCATGAGCATATTTTCATTAAGAGGAAGTGCAACAAGCGGCTTATTAACCAGACGCTCCTCCCTCCAGAAGCGCTGGCTGGGATTAATATCCACACCGTTTAATATTTCCTTCGATAGCACCAAGTTTTGAATGATCCTATCTATGGTGTCTGTGTCAATTTTAGTGTCCGAGGATATTTTATCTTTCAGGATTGTTCTCGAAATGACCATTACAGGGCTATCAAAACCAGAGAATAGATCAATAATTGCCTTGCCTGCAGTGATGAAATCTTCTAACGAATAACTAAACTCATCCTTGAATGGTTTATTGAGCGTACTGTATAGCATGGTCTCATTGCTACCAGGCTCTCGCAGACCCTCTTCCTCTATTTGTTTTTTTGCATCCGATTTATACTTTGCTGATTTTAAACCAGCCAAGGTGCGTTTGCGCGATAGTATCCCACCACGATCTCCAGTGGATGCAATACTTGGATACCCACGCTTGCTTATGTACAGTTCACCTGGCTGTAGACCCAGGAAGGTTGTATCGCCCCAAAACTCAACATCTACATATCTTTCTGCCAATGAGAGAACTTCGAGAAATGCTTCTTGTGTGAGCGGTTCACTGCCTTCAATGTCAGACTGAAGAGCCGCTTCTAGTACATATCGATAGGCAAAGCTCAACTGTGTAAAGTCTTGGCTTTTTCTGTTATGTTTTGCAATTATTTCGACATCATCATTGATAGCTATATCAGCGAGTGTCTCATACCTATCTCGCTCTTCCGTTGCATATATAGCCTCTAGACCAGCGTAGGAGCGTTCTATGAGTCGCTGCCTTGGATAACGGCTCAATGCTTCAAGGAATTTTTGTTTTGATATCTCTGCGATCTTCGTTGCTAACTCACCAATTTCATTTGAGTCAGTATAAGAGCCTGGCTTAATCCCATCATCTAGAATTGCTGCAGAAAGCACACCGTCTACCCACCATCGATCTCCTTCTTTTATTGAAATCGGTCTCGGGACGTTTTCATAACTTTTATGACTTAAAGAATATGTGTTTGTCTGAAAGTTTCTTTCTGCTGAGAGGGGCATAGACATATTGATCCAGGCTGCAGGATCATCAACTCCAATAGCCTCTGCGAATAACTCGACGATCTTACGCTCACCCGAGTTACTGTCTCCTGCAAACAGCCCGTGAGCCTTTTCGCCAACGCGAACATCTATGCGTGCAACACCATTTTTTTCAATCTTGGCAGTCATCGTAACAAGTGTAGCGAGCTTTAAATCCGAAGCCACCGTAATCTCTATGGACTTGATATTACTAGGCAGCACCCGCCTAATTAAGTCATACCTTTGATCGAGAAAATAACACAAGCTGTCAAAACATATATACATTGAATGCCTAAGCTCTTCCGAAAGCTCCCCTCCTGAAAGGGGGACTTTAATCACGATACCTGGCGAAGCGTCCAGCTTGTAGAGATGTATTTGCCCAGACACTATATGCCCGTAAAAGCTATCCCAGTGCTTATTCATATAATATTTCTTGCCATCGAGCTCTACGAGCTTAGTGCTCATACGTTTTTTTCTAATGTTCTCGGTAATTAAATGAGCTCCGCTACTGAAGTCAATCATTAGCATGTCAGGATCTTGCTCAATCTCTCGAAGCTGGTGGTTGCCCTCTATGTACATCGCAAACAGATCCAAAGCCGTAGCGCCAGGCATGCGTATCTTTCGTTTTCTCAAATCATCAACCGCTCTCAGGTAACGGATAAACTCAATGGGTGAAGTAAGTTGATGAATGATATATTCGAAACCATCTACTGTAATTACGTCATGCAGAGCTTCTTCTTCCAGATTGCCCATGCCAAACACAAGGAACTCAGATAGGGTATCTACAAGCGTCAACACTATAGGCTCTAGCGTCCGTATATCTTCTGCAAAATGCTCATGTACTCCGTTAAGGCTCTGGATCTCAAGCTGCTCGTCATCCATGCATGTGGTTCGAAGCTTAAACATCCGTTGAGTAGTCTCAGTGACTGCATCGGAGATATCCTCACCTGCAAACCCAACCTCTACAGAGATAAGAAGTAGCTTTCCATCATATTTAACGCAAAAATCAGCCCACGGTTGACCGTGAATAGTCAGGTCTTCTAGTACTTTTTTCTCTCCAAAGAATATTTTCAGTAGCTGTGCGATTTCAATCTTAATACCTTTAACAAAATGATTTTTCGCCGCATTTTCATCTAGTGTTTCAGTTGCTTCTTCAAAGATAGACTGAAGCAGCGCAGATAGAAGTAATTGAGGGAAAGGGGCTACATAGTGGCTGCCGTAGTCTACTATGGGTGTCTTGTAAAATTCATCCGATCCATCTTTGTACTTATTCGGCTTTTTTGACAGTTTTTTAAATACCATCGACACCTCATGGGGTAAATGATCTTTCTCGAGAGTAAAATCTGAAGAAAGCTGACTCGCAATATTTTTAACTCGATCATCTAATTGTATGGTTGAAAGTTTATAGTCTGCACCGTTACTCTGTGCGTATTGACTTAGCCCTGTATCATCTATAAAGCGATCGACCTTACTTAATACCCATTCTAGAGCGATTTCTGTACCTTTTTTAGAGCTGGGAAGCGCTGTTTTTATAATTTCATACTTTCGAATGATGTTCTGCAGATACACCTCACCATCACCAAACGTACCAGTGAAAGTCTGATAATATTGCCCACCGAACTTCACCCAACTGATATATAACTGTTGCTGATTGTCAATTTCAGACATCTCACTATAAGACCCAAAATGTTTATCATAACATTTGTAAACTTTTTTCAGATCGATATACTCCATCTGATTAAAGTCAGATAAATTTGCCGCTATTTGTGCGATTGAAAGAAATCTAAGCTCCATTGGCTGGTTTTCTGGCAGTAATGATGTCGCACCGACAACTATCAGGGCAGAGAGGTTTTTAGATCCAATCTCCTTCGCCATCAGCTTCCTTAAGACATTCTGACTCTTAGTGTTCTCATTTGCCTGAGATTGCTCAAACACCTTCATGATGTCCGCCATCTGCAGGCTAGCTGGATTGTCGGCTACTAACGCTTGCTGGGGTGTATCGATAGAGCCCTGAGTCGGCAGTGGCTTGGTCGCAATATTGGCGCGTGTCTTTTTCATATGACAGTCTCGAAAAAGCCTTCCGCTTCCACACTCACACAGCTTATTCCTTTTTCGTTTATTTCCCATACAGTCTGCCCATCTGTAAATATTATACAATCTTATCTTAACTAAAGCATCAGCCGCCTAATCGTGTAAGTCCCCTAGTGGGTGCCGCTTCAGTCCTTCACGCATATATCGTGCATACTCCACCGCTAAGACATCCATCCATCTACTGATCTCAGCCTCAATTTCGTGTAAACATTTACTCACGACCTGCACCAATAAAAATGGTCTAGATAGTCTAGGCTTTTTATTTTATTAACTACGAAGTCGCATATTTTCAATTTTTATTATCGATATATAAACAAGCAGGGTTATTATTGATTCGAGCAATATGAGAGAATTAGGTGAGGTTAGCCAGGCGTCGATTTGTAGATTTAATGGTTTTTTCGGGTCAATTAATAAATCTATATATGCAATACACAACTTCTTTAGTCTATCTAAAATAAAACTATTCTTTGTTTGGCAAACTTGATATATAATATCTATTAAGCGCGAGTGGCGGAATAGGTAGACGCGAGGGACTTAAAATCCCTTGGATGAATAATCCGTGCGGGTTCGATTCCCGCCTTGCGCACCAAATATTTAAGTACAAGGGGGTGTTATGGAGTTGCTGCTATTTATTTTTTTTGCGATTGGCATCTTTGTTCTGTCTGGATTGAAGGTTGTAAATCAGTATGAGAGAGGTGTAGTCCTGACGCTTGGAAAGTTCACGGGTATAAGAGAGCCTGGCCTTAGGGTGGTCGTGCCTATTTTTCAGAGAATTATTCGTGTTGATATTCGCACAACACCTATAGACGTGCCCAAGCAAGAGGTGATCACAAAAGATAACGTAACTGTTGGTGTTGACGCTGTGGTTTACTTTAGGGTAGTTGATGCGCCAAAATCTGTTTTAGAAAATGCTAACTACGTTGTTTCTACTAGTCAGTTTGCCCAGGCAGCCCTTCGTGACGTAGCTGGCCAGGTTGATTTAGATGATCTGCTAAGTAAACGTGATGAGATATCTAGGCAAATAAAAGAGATTGTTGACGCTGAAACCGACAAGTGGGGTGTTGATGTTCAGGGTGTTAAGTTGCAGAATATTGAACTACCGCAAGACATGAAGCGAGCCATGGCTAAGCAAGCCGAGGCTGAGCGAGAGAGACGCGCCAACGTTATTAATGCCGATGGCGAAAAGCTAGCCTCACAAACTCTTGCGGATGCAGCAGAAATTCTATCCAGTATTCCGGGAGCATTGAATTTGCGTACACTTAATACCCTAGAGAGAATTAGCACGGAAGCTTCTCAAAAAACTATGTTCTTGTTCCCAGTTGAGTTGATTGACGCTATTAGGGGTGGTTCGGGTGTAATTAGAGGTGCAAAAAACGATAACTCTACTGGTAAATCATAGAGGTATCCTGTATAATAATGTATATAATTTGTAATTGAAGAAAAGGGGATAATTATATAATGGCAACTGGAACAATAATTTTACTAGGTGTACTTGGTTTTCTAGTAGTGCTAGGTATATTCTTGTGGGTAACATATAACGGCCTTGTTACACTAAAGGTTCGTGTTGATGAGGCTTGGAGTGATATCACTGTTCAGCTTAAAAGACGCACAGATTTAATTCCAAACTTAGTGAATAGCGTAAAGGGCTATGCAGCACATGAGAGTGGTGTGTTCGAAAAGGTTACAGAGGCTCGCTCGGCTGTTATGAACGCTAAGGGAGTTAAAGATACTGCTGAAGCTGAGAACATGCTAGAGGGTGCCCTAAAGAGCCTATTTGCTGTAGCTGAAGCTTATCCTGACCTAAAAGCTAATGAAAACTTTTTGCAACTACAAAACGAACTAGTTGATACCGAAGATAAAATTCAGGCGTCTCGTCGCTTTTATAATGGTGGTGTACGCGACTTAAACACTAAAATACAGGTGTTCCCAAATAACGTTTTTGCAGGTATGCTTGGTTTTACTAGCCGCGATTTCTTTGAAGTAGAAGATAGGGCAAGTGTTGAGAAGCCAGTAGACGTGCAATTCTAGGGGTTTAGCGGAAGAATATGTATAACGCTATATCAGCCAACAAACGTAATACCGTCATTATTATGGCGGTGTTTGTTGGTATCATTGGTGCAATCGGCTGGGCTATCAGTTTAGTGTATGACAATGCGTATATTACTCCATATGTCATGGGCGGTGCCTTCATCTATGCACTTTTTCAGTACTTCATGGCTTCAAAATTAGCTGTGATGGCTACTGGGGCTAAAGAGATTCAAAAAAAAGATAATCCACGCATGTATCGGATGGTAGAAAATTTAACTATCACCGAAGGTATGCCTATGCCAAAGGTCTATATTATAGACGACCCCGCGCCGAATGCCTTTGCAACTGGCAGAGATCCAAAACATGCTATTGTGGCGGCTACTACCGGCTTATTGGATATTATGGATGATAAAGAGCTGGAGGGTGTTTTAGCCCATGAGATAGCGCATGTTAAAAATTACGATATTCGTGTTTCGATGATTGCTTTTGGCTTAGTCAGTGCAATCGGATTGCTGTCTGATATTGCCTTGAGAATGATATTTTATGGTGGTGGCGATGGCGATGACGATAATCGAAACGTACCGCCACAGGTTTATATACTTGGGATAATTATAATAGTATTAGCACCAATAACTGCCTTCTTGGTACAGATGGCTGTTAGTAGGCAAAGAGAATATTTGGCAGATGCGACCGGCGCTTTGACTACCAGATATCCAGAAGGGTTAGCCAGTGCTTTAGAGAAGTTACAGCAACATAGTCAGCCGATGCGAATACAAAATACTTCGACTGCACATCTTTTCTTTAATAACCCTCTTAAAAAAGGTTTTTTGAGTAATTTATTTAGCACTCATCCGCCCTTAGATCAGAGAATTTCTCGCCTAAGAAAGAATGCTGATAAGTTTTAATTTATTATGGCTAAGCCGGTAAAAAAGACACGAAAAAAAACACGTAAAGCTGGCAGCGGTGCTAGCTCAATTAAACGCACCGGTAAACATAGTAGGGAAAAAAGACTCAAGTTTAAGTTAGGTAAGCCATCAACTTTAAATCCATTTGTGATTATATGGCGAATGCTACTGGCAGCTAGTAGGCTTGCTAGAAAGAGCTGGCTTAAGTTAGTTGCAAAAGTAAAAGCCTTTATGTCAAGGCGACCACACAGGTCATTTCGCTTAACTAGGCGACGTGACTATGTTAGATCGTTTAGGATGCCTGGCTACTTTAGTTTTACTATAGAGGTAACTAAGTTGCTGTGGCGTAACAAAAAGACCTTTTCTTTAATGGCTTTGGCGTACTTCGTTTTAGTTATTGTATTTGGGATTATGGGTTCGCAAGATATTTATAGCCAGTTGCGTGATTTAATGACTAAAACTGCGCCTGATTCGCTATTTTCTGGAGCGGTAGGCGAACTTAGTAAGGCAGGTGTTTTATTGTTTGCAACATTAACTACTGGTATAACCGGAAAGTTAGAGCCGCTGCAAATTGTTATAGCTGGGTTTTTAAGTTTGTATGTTTGGCTGACTACAGTTTGGCTACTAAGAAGAATTGTAGCAGGTAAAAGTGTTAAACTGCGTGATGGACTTTACAACTCAGGCGCTCCTATCCTGCCTACGTTTTTGATATTTATTGTACTGCTTGTGCAGTTGGTTCCGGCTGCGGCAGTTGTAATTGTCTCGGGCGCAGCTTGGCAGAGCGGTTTTATAAGCGGTGGAGCTGAGTCTATGGCTATGGCGATTGGCCTATTGTTAGTTTTAATGGCCTCTGTTTATTGGGTAACTAGTACTTTTATCGCAACGGTTGTAGTTACGCTGCCTGGTATGTATCCACTACAAGCGCTTACTATAGCGGGCGATCTTGTGATTGGTAGGCGGCTAAGGGTTTTATATCGCATAATCTGGATGATTATTGTTATGCTATCTTGGTGGGTAGTGATTATGGTTCCTATAATATTGTTTGATGGCTGGATAAAGTCAGTTTTTGTTCAGATTGAGTGGCTTCCAATTGTTCCAGTTTTCTTGCTTATACTCGCTACTTTGAGTATTATTTGGAGCTGTACCTACGTTTATCTTTTGTATCGAAAGATGGTTGACGATGACGTTAGTCCAGCCTAAGCAGAGGGTCGAAGAGTTACGAGACCTTTTAAATCGATATAGTTATGAGTACTATGTTGATGATTCACCTAGCGTTGAAGACGCTGTTTATGATGGTCTTTTTGGCGAACTTAAAAGGCTTGAACAGCAATATCCAGAGCTTATTACGCCAGATAGCCCAACCCAAAGAGTTGGCAACGAACTAAAGGGGGGATTTAAAAAGGCAAAACATTCAACTAGAATGCTCAGTTTAAATGATGTTTTTAGTCGTGATGACGTAGAGGCGTGGGTCAGGCGCATGGACAAGTTGTTGCCTGGTGTAAAGCATGAGTTTTTTGCTGATGTTAAGATGGACGGACTGGCCTGTGCTCTGGTTTACGAGGATGGAGTCTTGGTTCGTGCGATTACACGCGGTGATAGCTATGTTGGCGAAGATGTGACCGCTAATGTTAAGACTATAAAAAATGTACCTCTTCGTCTTCGATGTAGGTCAGGCTTTGAACAGTTTCTTAAGGGTGTAACTGAAATTCGTGGTGAAATTGTTATACTGAAAGACGATTTTACTGATCTAAATAGACGTCAAGTGGAGCGTGGTGAGCTAGAGTTTAAGAATCCTCGTAATTTAGCAGCTGGAACCATTCGCCAGCTTAACCCAAAGCTTGTTTCGGACCGTCCGCTTACTTTTATTGCCTATGATGTTTTGCGCAATAATAAGTCCGAAATTGCGACAGTAGGCTACGCCTACGATGTAATTAGCGCGTTAGGCGTGCGGCGCAATCAGGAAGGCAGGGTTTTATCTGATTTAACTTCTGTAATGAACTTTGTAGATTATTGGGATAAAAAACGTCACGACTTAGATTTTAATACGGATGGTCTAGTCATAAAGCTAAATGATCGCGGTCAGTATGATAGATTGGGGGTTGTTGGCAAGCAACCTCGTGGAGCTGTAGCTTATAAATATACTGCTGAGCAGGCAACTACAATTATTAAGGATATTGTCATATCAATAGGTCGAACTGGTGCGGCCACCCCAGTGGCGGTGTTTGATCCAGTTTTGGTGGCGGGTACTACAGTTCAGCATGCTAGCCTGCATAATGCAGATGAAATTGCTCGACTGGATGTACGTCGTGGCGATACAGTGGTGATTTTTAAAGCAGGCGATATTATTCCGCAAGTAGAATCTGTCGTGAAAGAGTTGCGACCAAAAGGTGCAAAAAAGATTGACTTTGAGGTAGAGTTAGCGCGGCAATATCCCGAACTAGAATTCGAGCGGCCTGCAGGTGAAGCAGTCTATCGCGTAAAGGGCGTTACTGGCCCAATTTTACTTAAGCGTGCACTTCAGCACTACGCTTCGAAGGGCGCACTTGATATTGATACGTTGGGTGAAAAGAATGTTATGGCACTCGTAGATGCGGGTTACGTAAAAGACTTGGCGGATATCTATATCCTAACAGTCGAACAGCTGTTAGAGCTTGAGCGCTTTGCGGAAGTCTCAGCTCGAAAGCTTGTTGATGCTATTCAGGCTACTAAGTCGCCAAGTCTTGAGAGGTTTATTTTTGGACTCGGTATTCGTCACGTTGGCGCGCAAACAGCTGTAGATTTAGCTAAAAGTTTTGAGTCCGTTAGCAATTTGCAACAGGCTACCCTTGATCAGCTAACGGCAGTTGAGGGCATTGGCACGGTTGTGGCAGAAAGTATAGTTGCTTGGTTTGCTAATGAGGACAACGAACGACTTTTGCGCAAGTTTTCAGAGCTAGGTGTTGAGCCACGATACAAGAAAGCGAGCGGAAAGCTGACCGGTAAGAGCTTTGTTATTACTGGCACTCTTAAGTCAATGAGTCGTGATCAGGTAGCCGATAAAATTCGTGCGCTTGGCGGAACTTTTCAGACGGCCGTAGCTAAGGACACTACATATCTGGTAGCTGGCGGTAAAGTTGGTGCATCCAAGCTTACAAAAGCAAAAGAATACGGTACGAAAATCATTGATGAACAAGATCTTGCAGAACTACTATGATGCTAGGCTTAGCCGTTGGCGTTTAAGTACCAAAAAGAACGTCTTAATCGCGCCCTCGAGCAGGCTGAAGCAGTAAGTTTTATAGACAAGTTACCAAAAGGTAAAGACAGCTATGTGTCTCGGTGGATGGAGAGCGATGACGGCACGCAGGGTACTGACCTGTCAGGTGGACAATGGCAGCGACTGGCTTTAGCACGTAACTTTTATCGTGATAGTCCCGTAGTTATTTTAGACGAGCCAACAAGTGCAATCGACGCACTGGCCGAGTCGCGTATATTTAATCGTCTTTTTCGACAAAAAGATAAGACGATTATTACTGTTAGTCACCGCTTAAGCACTATCAAGAAGGCGGATGTGGTCTTTGTGTTAGAGGATGGTCGTATAGTTGAGCAGGGGTCGCACCAAGATTTAATCGATAAACAGGGTGCGTATTACAAGTTGTTTGCCTCTCAGCTATAAAGTGGTAGTTTGACGGTAATTGTCTCAAAACGCTTGCGCTTTTAATAATAAATGTTTATAATCACCGTATGAGCTGGTACGCCTTGGGGGCAACCTTTTGCGTACATAAAAACAAACATGTTTTAAAACAAAAAGTGCCCCGGGTGGGCGCGTAGCAGCTCTTTTTTGATTCTGCTTTTAAATATCTAAAGTAATTTGTGATATACTATTCATGTATCCAGTAAGGGGTATTAGCTCATTTGGTAGAGCGCTTCCATGGCATGGAAGAGGTGGGCGGTTCAAATCCGCCATACTCCACCAAAGTAGTGTTATTGTCTAATAGATTGCACTACTTTGGTCTTAAGTTGCTAGATGATTGATAGGGGGCCACGCTGGTTGAGTTACAATGTTTAAGGATTATGTTCGCAAAAAAATAGAAAAACTCACACGAGATTACTTAGATGCGCATCCAGATATAAAGCTTGTTTGCGTGGCGGGAAGTGTTGGTAAAACTAGTACAAAATTGGCTATAGCCACCATACTAAGTCGGCAGTATAGAGTTCATATGCACCAGGGTAATCATAATACCGAGTTAAGTGCTCCGTTGGCTATTATGAATATACCGTACCCGAGTGATCCGCATAGTATTTTTGCTTGGAGAAAAGTGTTTAAACAGGCGAAAAAGCGCATTCAGTCGCCAAGCGATGTGGATGTTATTATTCAGGAACTGGGCGCTGATAAGCCTGGTGATATTCAAGATTTTGGTAAATATTTACAGCCTGATATTGGTGTTATTACAGCTGTTACCCCAGAGCATATGGAAAACTTTGGTACAATTGAGGCTGTTGCAACAGAAGAATTGAGCTTGGCTAATTTTAGTAAAATTGCCATCATTAATCGTGATGATATTGAGGATAGGTTTTCTCAACTTCTGACAAATACTAACATTGGAACATACGGCACGAGCGGTAGCGCTGAGTATTCATTTGAAAGCGAGAGCTATTCGATTGAGGGTGGAAGACAGGGTTATTTCAGGACTCCTGAGTTTGGTACAAATTTACGAGCGAAACTTAATGTTGTTGGTGAGCATAATATAAGGCCGATTGTTGGTGCTGTGGCGGTTGCTATTAGGTTTGGAATGTCGCCAGAGGCAATTGTGGCTGGCGTTGAGCTAATCCAGCCGGCACCAGGCAGAATGAACGTCCTGCGTGGTTTGAAAAATTCGATTATCATAGATGATACTTACAATTCTAGTCCAGCAGCTGCAGCAGCGGCTATACAGACTATGTCAACTTTTCAAGCTCCGCAGCGTATTGCTATTTTAGGTAGTATGAACGAACTAGGCGCATTGTCTGCTGCTGAACATGACAAAATAGGGCGAATGTGTCGACCAGATTTATTTGACTGGGTGGTGACAGTTGGTGATGAAGCAGCCCGTCATCTTGCGCCTGCAGCCCTAGAAAACGGCTGTCTAGTTCGTAGTTTTTCAGATGCAATTAGCGCTGGAGCTTTTGTTCATAGCAAACTCGAGGCTGGCGCAATTGTATTAGCAAAGGGTTCAGAGGGCGGTATTTTTGTTGAAGAGGCTATTAAGATTCTCCTAAGGTCAACTGATGATACTAAAAAACTTGTACGCCAGGAACCAGCTTGGTTAGAGGCAAAAACGCGCTTTTTCTCAAAGTTTTAAATCGCTGATCAGCGATTGTTAGGTGGTGGTGTATAATAGAACAATATGAAGCGCTATAATCCATCCGAAATAGAACCAAAGTGGCAGCAGGTATGGTCAAATGATGGCCGTTATGCAGCAAAAAATGATACGTCTACTCAGAAATTTTACATATCTGGCATGTTTCCATATCCGAGCGGTGCTGGTATGCATATCGGTCATGCTTTTGAGCATTCTATTGTTGATGCGATGGCTAGATTTCAGAGAGCGCAAGGTCGTAATGTATTAAATCCGGTAGGCTGGGATTCTTTTGGTTTACCAGCCGAGAATTATGCTATTAAGACAGGAACTGCTCCTGCCGTAGTAACTAAGCAGAATATTGCAAACTTTACTAACCAGTTGAGGCGAATGGGGGTTAGCTTAGATTGGAGTCGGGAGATAAATACAGCAGATCCACGATATTACAAATGGACTCAGTGGATTTTTACAAAATTGTACGAGAAAGGTTTAGCCTATCAAAAGGAGGCTAACCAGTGGTGGTGTCCTGTTGATAAAACTGTTTTAGCTAATGAGCAAGTCGAGGGCGGTAAGTGCTGGCGCTGTGAGTCTACTGTAGAAAAACGCGCTATGAAACAGTGGTTTTTTAAGATTACAGAGTATGCAGACGCTCTATTGGATGAAATCACTGATCTTGATTGGCCAGAAAAAATCAAATCAGCCCAAATAAATTGGATTGGCCGCAGTGAAGGGGCCGAGATTAGTTTTGAGGTCGAGGGCGGTAAGGGCGCTTGCATTAAAGTGTTCTCAACTCGTCCAGACACTCTTTTCGGGGCTACCTTTATGGTATTAGCTCCAGAGCACAACCTTATAAAAAAACTAGTAACTAATGAGACGAGAGCTAGGGTTGATGAGTATATTGCGGCTGCTTTAAAAAAGTCTGAGATAGAGCGTATGAGCGAGACTAAAGAAAAGTCCGGAGTATTTACGGGCTCTTATGCCACTAATCCTGCTACTGGGGAGCGTATGCCGATATGGGTGGCTGACTACGTACTAGGAGGCTACGGAACTGGAGCGGTTATGGCGGTTCCAGCCCATGACGAGAGAGACTTGGAGTTTGCCAAAACATTTGACCTACCAGTTGTTCAGGTGATTGAGCGACCAGATAGTAGTAGCGACGCTTTGCCGTATACGGGCGAGGGTGAACTTATAAATTCTGGAGCCTATAGTGGCATGCAGTCAAGTGAGGCGCGGGAGGATATTGTTACGTGGCTAACTCAACAAAAAATTGGCACCAGTAAGACAACCTATAAAATGCGTGACTGGCTAGTGAGTAGGCAGCGTTATTGGGGCGCACCTATTCCAATTGTTCACACCGGGTCTCATGGAGCGGTTGCAGTTGCAGAATCGTGTTTACCAGTAGATTTACCTCATGTCGAGGACTATGCTCCAACCGGTAAGGGCTCTGTGTTGCAGAATGTATCAGAATGGGTGAACGTTTGGGTAAATGTTAAAACGGGCGAAACTAAGCCATCATCAGAGCCAAAGCCTGATGGCGATGATTGGGTAGATGGTCAGCGTGAAACCGACACTATGGATGGCTATGCCTGTAGTAGTTGGTACCTACTGCGCTACACCGATCCTCACAATAATAGCCAAGCCTGGTCGCCAGATAGGGCTAATTTTTGGGCCCCGCTAGATATGTATGTTGGTGGTGATCATGCCGTAGCTCATTTGTTGTATGTTCGTTTTTGGACTCATGTATTTTATGATTTAGGTTTGACTAATTTTAAGGAGCCAGTTAAAAAGCTAGTCTATCATGGCTATATAAATGCTGAAGATGGCACTAAAATGAGCAAGAGTAAGGGTAACGTAGTTGACCCATTAGAGGTTATTGACCAGGGCTATGGGGCTGATACTTTGCGTACTTTTGAGCTTTTTCTTGGTCCAATTAATGAAAATTCCAATTGGAATGAGCGTGGTATAGCCGGAGTTTATAGGTTCTTAAATCGGGCTTGGACAATCACTCAAGAGTTTATGCTGGCTGAAGGTGATTTGCCCGATAGAGGTGACAGCGAGCTACAAGCTTTACGCCATTCCGTAGTTAAGAAGGTGACAGATGACTTGCGTCGATTGAATTTCAACACAGCCATTGCTGCGCTGATGGAGTATGTTAATAGTTTATATAAGCTTAAGGTTGATGGATTTTCTAGTCAGTGGCGTGATTCAATCGAAGTTTTGGTGCAGCTTTTGTCGCCATTTGCACCTCATATGTCAGCAGAATTATGGCAGCAGCTGGGTAATGGTGACATGCTTGACACGACTGAGTGGCCCAGGTGGGACGATTCTCAGCTTACCGCTGACACAATTACGATCGTAGTGCAGGTAAACGGCAAGCTCAGAGGTAAAGTTACGGTGCCTAAAGATGCGGCAAGAGAAGAGGTTGAGTCAGCCGCATTAGCTAACGAGAACGTTGCTCAGTTTGTTGGTGATAAAAAACCGACCAAGATTATTTACGTACCTGGTCGGCTAGTTAATGTGGTTGTTAGGTAGTTTTACTGGTTACTTTCGACAAAGCGTACTCTAATTTTTTGTCCGTTTATCCAAATAATTCCATCTTTGTCTTCTGCTAGTTTTTCGGCCTTATCTGAAGGTAGGCTTTCTCCGAATTCATCAGCTCTAAATCCATACCATGTTCCGTTATTGACTTCATCTACTCGATAAACATTCGCGTTAGGCGTAAACGTTATTTCACCGTTTTCTGCTTGATCACCTAGGTCTATGCTGGTTATTACATTGCTCCTCTCGCCAGACCTAGCGTCCGAAACTCTAGGGTCGTGTCTTATATTGGCGCCATGTGATACAGAAACTTCTTCGACTTGTTCAGCTGGGATTGTAGATTCGTCATAACGACTAGGGTCTTCGTTTTCGTGCTTTAGAGAGCCAAAAATACCACCGACGGCCAATGCGGCGATTGCGGCAGATCCAATTACTCTGTTTGACTCTCGTCGTTTTTCTTCTGCCTCGAGTAGTCTATTTATTCGTCTATCTAATCTATCTCGGGCTGATTCCGATTTTCTTGGGCTGTTGTAGTTGTGGTTACGCTTACTCATGGTATCTATATTAGCATAATAATTATAAAATGTCAATACCTTATTGATATATTTACAGTATTAATGTATAGTACTTAGTGAATTGTTTAAATAAAACGTAAGGAGTTTTCTACTCATGGCACAGCCGAAAAAGCAAACCAGCCCGCGTAAAACCGGTCTGCGTCGTAGCCACCTTGTGCTTAAGCTAGCACGACGCGTGAACGCTACATCACCAGTAAAAGTCCACACCACTAAGCGTGAAAGTGGCAAAAAGAAGGCTACTGCATAGTTGGCCTTTAGATAAACATAATAACAAGAAAGAACCAACGATATGGCCTCTAATCGCCACCTAGGTAGGATCGTCGCACTTCAAACACTTTATGAGTATGAGTTTCGTCACTCTGACGAAGTTCCTGTTGATGTTTCGGAAGTTGTAGCTCGTAATCTTGAGCGCTATAAGGACGAGATTGGCGATATAGACTTTGTCTATGCTCTTGTAGAGGGCGTTATTGATAAAATGACTAATCTAGACGAAGAGATTCAGCCCCTAGCTCCAGATTGGCCGCTTGCGCAGGTGGCGCGCATTGATAGGAACATTTTACGAATAGGCTTGTACGAACTGATGTTTAGTCAGGATTCGGTGCCGGCAAGAGTGGCGATTAACGAAGCCGTTGAGCTGGCGAAGTCGTTTGGTTCTGATAATTCAAGTAAGTTCATAAATGGAGTACTGGGTACTGCCTATCGGACGCTTGTTGAGGATCGGGGCGATGGCAAACGGACAGAAGTTTGATAAATTTAAGAAGTATTTTCATCGCAAAAAACCATCAATCCAGGAAATTGTTCGCGAGCCAACTGCTGGCGGAATTGTCTTTAGGAGAAATAATGATGGTCAGGTTGAAATTTTACTTATACAAGATGCAAAGGATCGCTGGACCATTCCAAAAGGTCATATCGAGGAAGGTGAGACCGCTAAGCAGACGGCTAGGCGAGAGATTGGCGAAGAGGCGGGGCTGCACGAAGTTGATGTGCTTGATTGGCTAGGGAAGATTCATTTTCGCTATCGTCGGATAGATAAATTAGTACTTATGACTACACAAATTTACCTAGTGCGCGCAAAAGGTGACACGGATAATATCCAAAAAGAAGACTGGATGAATGGCATTAAGTGGTTTTCATTCCACGACGCCTTAGATGCAATTGAGTACGAAGATATTGGCAAATTAATGCTTTTGGCCATGAAGAAGATAAGGCAGGGTAACTTGTAGTGAGTGGTATGCAAAAAGCACCTTATCAAGAGTTTGCCCTTAAGAAACTAGGCTTTGAATTTGAGAATATCGACACCCTAATTACCGCTTTGACGCATAGAAGTTATGTAAATGAGCATAAAAAGAGCGTTAGTCAGCATAATGAGCGTTTAGAATTTTTGGGTGATGCTGTACTTGAGCTGGTGGTAACAGATCATTTGTTTAATAATTTTGATGAGCCGGAGGGCATACTGACCAGCTGGCGAGCGGCTTTGGTTCGTACTGAAAGTATCGGTGCCGCTGGTGATAAGTTGGGGTATGAACCGCTTGTTCGTATGAGTCGAGGCGAGAAACAAGGCAGTCAACGTGCCAGGCAGCAGATTTTGGCTAACGCTTTTGAGGCGGTGATAGGTGCTATCTATCTTGAAAAAGGCTACGCTGAGGCAGAGAGCTTTGTAAAAAAGCACATTTTAAGTAAATTAGAGGGCATTCTGGCTTCGGGTGAGTGGCGTGATCCTAAGTCTCATTTGCAAGAGGTAAGTCAACGAGTTGATGGCTTAACTCCGCAATATAGGGTGCTTGATGAGGTTGGCCCAGATCACGACAAGGTTTTTACTCTAGGTGTGTTTGTAGGTGAGGAAATGATGGGCAAGGGAATCGGTCCGAGCAAGCAGGCCGCGCAACAGCAAGCAGCTCGAGCAGCCTTGCAGCAGTATCAATCTGGCGGTAACTAAATTCCTTAACGCGGTCGGTGTTTTATAATTGACTGTTTGTATAATTTGGTGTACAATTACTAAAGAATTTAGGTTAAATTTAAAGAGTTAAGAGGAAAATACATTTTTATGCTCGCAATTCGTTTGCAACGTTTGGGTCGTAAGGGTTACCCTGTTTACCGTTTAGCGGTACAAGAGGCACAGCGTCATCCGTCAAGTGGTCGTGTTGTTGCCTATGTTGGAACTTACAATCCACATACTAAAGAGGTTAATGTTAAAAAAGAAGATGCGCAAAAGTATCTAGATAATGGTGCGCAACCGAGCCCTCGCGTTGTAAAGCTTTTGAAAGAAGCTGGCGTAAAGCTGCCAAAATGGGTAAAAGAGGTTGATTCAACTAAGAAGAAGTCTACTAAGAATGTGGGCAAACTTCGCAAAGATCAGCCAAAAGATGAGGCTCCAGCTACTGAAGAGTCTGAAGCCCCAGCTGAAAAATAGTCAAGATTGGTCTATTAGTAAAAAGCACCTACTTTGTGGGGTGCTTTTATTTTAATAGGCCTATTGCAGAATGTTACTTTTAAAATGCTATGTTTATCGCCCGTCCATGATACAATTAAATTACGATACTAGATGAACGTCCGAATGACGACAATGGAGGGCATATGTCAACAATAGACCAGCAATTTGTAGAGTATATCGTAACATCTCTGGTGGGGCACCCCGATGATGTGCAGGTAGAGCGCATTATTGATGAGAAGGGTGTCTTGCTTAGCCTAACGGTTAACCCAGAAGACCTCGGTAGGGTGATAGGTAAGCGAGGTGCGACTGCTCAAAGTCTTCGCACACTTTTGCGAGCTTTGGGTACTAAAAATGATGCTCGCTATAATTTAAAAATTGTTAACAACGACGAGGACTCAGGTAGTCGGTCATCAGCTAAGGTGCAGTCAGAATCTTCTGCTGTGGACGAATCTACAGATGAGACTGTGGAAAAACGATCAAGTTTTGTAGATTCATCAAGAAAAGAACTTGCAGAACTAGACGATCTTGATATATAATCATAAGTAAGTTCAGACAATCTTGAACTGCGAGAAAGAGCTCTATGCGAGCAACTTTATAAGAGTTGAGAGCCTTATATGTCTAAAGGACGCCACTAACAAAGGTGGCGTCGTTTAGTTTTTGACACTTTTGTCAAGTCCTCTAGACCCGATATTGACGTATTCAGTATCGGGTCTTTTTATTTATCCTCGTGGGGTCGTGAAATAGTCGTTTCATGGTTCCACGCAAGCTAGGTAGTTACGACCTAGCTCTTTTCAGTTTAGCCCAAGTCACGAAAGCAGAGTAAAACTGTCCATCGACTCTGGCAAATAGTGCTGATGGCTGTCCGATCATAATAACTTGAGCGAAATACAGGATAAGGTGAACCAGGCACTAATTGACTTTATTGAATCTGGTTCTGACGTAAAGTACAGACTAGAAGCCGAACAGGCGCAAGCAGTCACCCGCCAGTCTCTTCTCGACCGCTCTCGTCAAGTCATGGGTGATGAGGCTGTGCTATTTGCAGATCTGGGCACTCACAATGGAAAAAACATCGAATACCTATTTAAAGCCGCGCACATGGGGGCTTGTGTGGAATAGGGGCAGCTAGTGCGGCAAGAGAGGTTTGTGTAGATAGGTAAAGAAGAGTAAGCATGAGTAAGGAGTGAGCTACATGATGCATCTTCGGTATGATAGCTGCCTGTTTTAGTGGGAGTGGGGTTGTCGAACTATGTAAGCAAATTAAGTATTGACCGTCATATCCTGCTGTCTATCCAGAGTATCTATACAATAAAATTAATACAATGTATACTGTAACAGATGAGAAAGTTCCAAGTTATAACTCTTTTCCCTGAAATGCTTACCGGTGTATTTGAAAGCTCCATGATGTGGAAGGCGCAGAAGGATGATATTGTGGAGTTAAGCACTATAGATTTACGTGAGTTTGGTATTGGTCCGCGTCGACAGGTGGACGATACGCCTTATGGAGGAGGCGATGGTATGCTACTTAAACCTGAGCCTCTATTTGCAGCGGTTGAAAGTGCAAAAGAGAATGATCCTGATGCAAAAGTCTTGTTAATGACGCCTCGTGGCGCGCGCTGGAAACAGTCACTCGCGCAAGATTATGCGGATAGCAATCAAGGGTATATCTTTATATGTGGCCGCTATGAAGGTTACGATGAGAGGATACTAAGTCTAGTCGATCAAGAGCTGAGCGTAGGTGACTATATACTAACTGGCGGAGAGCTGCCAGCCATGACGATAGTAGATAGTATTGTGCGACTAATTCCTGGCGTATTGGGCGGCAAGGAGAGCGCGGCAATTGAGAGCTTTGTAGACGGCGAAACCTTAGAGTTTCCCCAGTACACCAGGCCTGCTGAGTTTAGGGGCTTGAAGGTTCCAGAGGTTTTGCTTAGCGGGAATCATGCTGAGATTGCTAAGTGGCGGCAGAGTCACTCTAGGAAAGCTAAGTAGTCACAAAACGAGGCAACCCTCGGCAAAGACCGAGGGTTACAGGAGTTGTGGTGGGTATATTTACAAGCGAAAAATACAAAGCTTTCTTTGCTCTAATAACTAGTTGTTTTTAGCTCAATGTTTATTTTTGTAACGTTTCGCTTATATTCACTATATCCTAGTGGATAAATAAGCACAAGCAGGATAGTGTAAAATACAACAACTATCTTTGGGGCGGGTCGATTGTATTCGTAGTATAATGATTATAATATGAAAAAAAATAAGACCAAAGCGTCGTTATTCCAAGATAGATCTGCATTAGGTCGGGGTGTGTACCTGTCCTACTCTTTATTGATAGTAGCGGTAGTTTTATCACAATTGTTTACACTGGATAAGTTAGCTGAAAATAGTTTGTTTGTGGGATTGGCCGGACGTGCATTCTTATTGGGCGTAGTGGTTGGTGCGGTGTTTAGCCTTCCTTATGTTTTAAACTTACGTACAAGTAATTTTGTTAGGTTTATATCCTTCTGCTTGACTGCATTTTTGCCGTTACTGTGGTTAATTTATAGTTTTGCACTTGTGTCAGTAAGTAATTTTGGGCTATTTAGTAGCATAGCCCCTCAGGAGTGGGTGTCATTTTCGGTAGTGGTTGTGTCATTTTTAGCTACCTCTGTGATCGTTTGTATTCGTGGCATTCCTAGCTTGAAAAGTGCTAGATAACTTGCTATAGTTATTAACAACTAATGGGATGTCGCCAAGTGGTAAGGCAGTGGGTTCTGGTCCCACCATTCGGGGGTTCGAATCCCTCCATCCCAGCCATATAGAACAGATCTCCTCTGGGAGGTCTTTTCTTGTGTCTTCACCTCCGTTATTTGAGATGGTTGGGCCGGTTTGGTTAGCCTTTTTGCATGACCTAAAGTCTCCTTACTTAGACTACTATTTTGAGCTATTGCTTGTGTCAATTTAGTGTGCATAACAGATACAGAATTGTCTTTCAGGCTGATTTTTTCGAAAAGTTTGGTTAAAACTATACGTTTGTCGTTGTTGCTAGTTTTTTCCGTCCATAAATCGCGCCTTGGTGTCTTGTGACGGATCTAATAGCTTAGTTAAACATCATGACTATACCTTGATTGCACTCGAATAAGGTGGGCTGAAGCTCAATGGTCCACGGTCTGCTCGTGATGGACTCCTTCCGCATGCAAGCGTGTAGAAGTATGCATGACTCAATCATGGCGAAAGGGTATAGTTTGCCGAGCTTAGCATTGTTGATATGTTCTCGGACGAAGATCCATACAGACGTAAAGTGCTTAAGGCTATTGCAGTCGGCAGCTAGCTTATAGATTTTGCTGATCTATCGAAGTGAGTATCTTTGCCGGCCCCGTTCATTTCGCTTATTTCGATAATCTTTGGTAACTTCACCCTTCATTCTATTGAAAATTACACTATTTTATACTATAATAGCGTAGCTTTAAGAGGTGATCTAGCCTATACTAGCGATATGGGAAAGTTAATGCAGATTAAAGAGCTATACGAGAAATACATAAATACTCATATTGAAGACGTCAATAACCTTAAACTGCTTGCGGAACAACTCGAGCAGAATGATCAGGATATAATATCTCGCAAGAATTTTGTCGGGCATGTTACTGCAAGCGCTTTTGTAATCAACAAGTTTACACGACAGGTACTTCTCCTGCAGCATAAGTCGCTCGGTAAGCTACTGCAGCCCGGAGGGCACATTGACGAGGAAGACGGTTCGCCGCTAGAAGCTACGTTACGAGAAGTAGAGGAAGAGACTGGGTTGAAGCCTGATGAACTAGCCCTTAAGCCAGTATTGCGCAATTATCCGACTGTACCGTTTCATATCGACAGCCACTACATACCAGAGAATCCACGCAAAAATGAACCCGGACATTACCACCACGATTTTCGCTATTTGTATATTACTGAAAAGTCTGACATAGACGTTGATCTTAATGAATCAAATGGCTTCCAGTGGGTTGATTGGGAAGTTTTCGCAGATGACCCACACTTCGCGGTTGTTGTCGATAGGATTGAGGGTCTACTAGAGCCAAATCCACGTGACTTTTTTAGGTCGATTGTAGATAACCAAGGAAAAAGTATATCGGTTGTAGCAGTATCGCATATTATTCCAAGCTCAGAGAGTTATATTTTTAGTCTGCAAGAAAATTTCAATCTTATTGGGATAATCCCAAAACCAAACTCGATCAACAAAAGAACAGAATCTCTTCTGAAAGGCAAAGACGTACCGATTCTCAGTCAGTTTACTCGAGAAAGTATTACAAGCAACCCCGACGAACTATCAGATTACCTCGATAAATACGATAATATCTGCATGGTAGACATCGGTGGTTACTTTAGCGAGGGTATCGCCTCGATCAAGAAGAGGCTAGGCGAGAAGCTGCTTGGTGTTGTCGAAGATACAGAAAATGGTCATCAAAAATACGAGAAGAATATGCCGGATAATCTCCGTATTATATCTGTTGCTCGCAGTCCGCTAAAGAGCTTTGAAGATCAATTGGTCGGCAACGGGGTGGCTCATGCTGCCGAGACGGTACTACGCGACTTAAATATACTCATCACCTACAAAAGCTGCGGCATTATTGGTTATGGAAAAATAGGTAGAGGTATATTCCAGTACTTACAGCAACGTGGGGTTCAACCATATGTTTGTGAAATTGACCCTATGCGCGCCGTGCAGGCTTCGTGCGATGGAGCCAAGGTGGTGTCTATTAGTTATCTTTTGCGAAATAGCGATGTTGTTTTCTGCGCGACAGGGTCACAAGCAGTAGATATCCTGAGATTGAGAGACCTGAGGCGAGGAGCGTTCCTAGCATCTGTTACGTCATCGGACGATGAGTTTGACTTACGATTTATTGATAGTGAATATTCAAAAGATAAAATTACCAAAGATATTACACGCTATTCTAAGAGGGGTCACTACTTTCATCTAATGAACGATGGAAATGCCGTCAACTTCTTGTACTCTGCGGCAGTCGATAAATATATCTATCTAGTGCAGGGCGAGTTGGTGAGTAGTATCATTTCACTATATGAGCATAGGGACAGCAAACAAAAGGAACATAGACTAGAAACAAGCGATGAAGCTAGGCAGGATGCAATAGCTGATGCCTGGGTTGATTATATTTATAAATATGACGCATAGTCACGAATGTCTATCTAGACATTGACGGAGTGTTGCTGGCAAGCGAAAAGAGTACCGCAAATTTACTGACGAGTTATTGAGGGCTGTTATCAAAAAGTTCCCCGAGTCTATCTATTGGCTCACAGCCCACAACTGGAAGGTTAGAAATTGCGTCAAAGAAGTGCTTGTACTACGCTTAAGGTTCGAGGCCGTCAATTTGCTATAATATCCACATGGACGCATACACCTCCCTTCCAAAATTAGTAGCAGGAGACAAGGTTGCAATTCTATCTCCATCAGCTGGACTGCCAGGGCTATTTCCGTGGGTGCAGGACCTTGGGCTTGAGCGACTACGTACACTTTTCCAGCTTGATCCTGTAGAGTATCCAACGACCAGACGGATGGGGTCCTCTCTGCAAGATAGAGCTGCCGATGTCATGGCAGCATTCCAAGATGCTAGTATTAAGGCTATCTTCACTTCTATAGGCGGATCAGATCAAATTAAACTACTCAAATTCCTCGATGCCGAGATTATAAAAGCAAATCCAAAGCCATTCTTTGGGTTTAGCGACAATACACACCTACATATCTACCTTTCTGGTTTAGGTATACCCTCATACTATGGGGGTGCAATTATGACGCAATTTGCGATGCAAGGGTCGATGATGGATGTAACAGTTGATTCGTTACGTAAGGCGCTATTCGAGGGTGGCACATTACACACAAGTGGCAGTGCGACCTACAACGATATTGGACTGAATTGGGCTGAAAAATCTTCTTTAGACAAAGTGCGCCCTATGGAGCAGAGTGACGGTCTACTATGGGACGGCGCGAAAGAGGCGAGCGGACTGCTATGGGGTGGGTGTATAGAAAGCCTGATTGTGCAGTGTACAGTAGGCGGCAACCTACCGAGCGCAGAGGATATGGCTGGAAGAATCCTTTTTCTTGAGTCTTCCGAGAGTATACCGCAGCATTGGATTGTAGAATACCTGCTAGTGGGTCTCGGGGAGCGGGGTTGGCTTAGTCAGCTTGCCGGTGTGATGGTGGGGCGACCAAAAGCCTGGGACTTTAACCAGCAAAATACCGCCGAAGAAAAAACTGAATATAGAGCTACTCAAAGAGAGACTATCTTGTCTGTCGTTAGGGAATACAACAAGACTATGCCAATTGTCCAAAATGTTGACTTTGGTCATACCGATCCGCAAATTATTTTACCTATAGGACGCATGGCAACACTGTCTCCTGTAGAAAACAGGATATCACTAGACTACTCTTAACTGATCTTGAAGCCTGTCATGTTACTTGCAGTACTAGAGTAGGGGTTGCACATTTGCGCATCCTGGAGAGCTGCCATGACATCGGCGACTCTATCTTGCAGCAGAGGCGATGAAGACGTTTTATGCGCAAACCCAGTCATAAGCATATGCTCCGCGTATCTAAAGTTGCCAAAAACCCCTTAGAGTACGGACTATATGTCGGTATAGGTGATCAATTTTAAAAGATAGATGTGCAAGCTGTATATGATATTTCTGATGTATGAGGTAGGCGCTAGTCAAAACCAAGCAGGGCTGAGAGGTAATCAAAAATAAAGAAGTCGCCCGTATTAGCAGTCGCCTTCTTTATTCGTTGGGATATTTTTATTCTTTTTCTTCTTTGGTCTTTTCCGGCTTTTTGTTTTCTTTTTTATTTGTATCGGTATCTTCTTTTTTGGTTTTCTTGTCTATGAAGTTATTTCTCACTTGCATTAGTATATACGTACCTATGGCTGCCGATAGTAATGTGCCTATTAGGCCATCAAGCTTATTTGAAAGGATGTCTCCTAATAGCGAAAATATAAAGCTAAGCATTACCGCGTAAAATGCCAACTTCCAACCTTTGTATGACTGCTTTTTTAATGGCCCAACCGACATAAGCTCTATTACTGCAACAGCCGCCATTCCTACTACGCCAAATAGAATATTTGACCATAGCGATGCGGCGCTACCTGCGTAGCCAAGATCGGCTATCATTGAGGCGCCAAATGTACCTATGCCTAGTATGGTCACTATGCCTAATATGCCGAATACAGCAGAGATTATGGCGATAATCCATAAGTATTTCGTCAGAACGTCTACGGCTTGCTTGGGAAGCTTTGGCAAGCCTTTGTTTAGCTCTACTAGCTTATTTTCTAGAGGTTTTATATTCATATCACTACCGTCCTTCCGTGTAGATACAAGATAATACTTACATTTTAACATAACAGTCTACCGATGTGTAGCTAAAGGGGGCTTTTCAAACTGCAAAAAAATGGTTATGATGGAGTCACGACTACAAATTTAAGGAGGGACTATGAAAATCGTACGTCTATTGGGTGGATATCTGGCGGCTGTAGCTGTAGTTACAACAATTGTAATGGGTGGACAGGCGCAGGCGACTGAAAAGAAGCCAGAAGTAAAAACAGAGCAAAAGAAAGCTCCAAGCAAGACCGAGGTTAAGAAGACCAGCAGCAAAGAGGCAGCATATAGTTATGTTGCGCAGCCTGGGGACGCTTACGCTCAGTTGGTAAGGAAGGCTGTTCAGACCTATGGAATTCAGAACAAGAAGGAGATTGGTCAGGCTCGTATTTTGGCAATTGAAACTATTGCTTCTGAAAAAGCAGGCTGGCCACTTTTGAACGAGGGTCAGATAGTGAGCTTTAAGCAGAGTCAGATCAAAGCTTGGGTTGACGAGGCTATGAAGTTGCCTGCAGAGGACGTTGCAGCCTGGCAAACCTACGTGCCGTATGTGAATTTTGACACTAGAAACATTGGTGAATAGTAATTAACACGGTGGGCTGTATATGGACACAGTAAGAAGCTTATCGGAATTAGACTGGGGCTTGGCAGGCGAGGTTATAGCTGAAAGCGTCATTATCCAGATACTTCTTACTATCATCGCAGCTATTTTATTTCAGATCATACTTGGTCTATTAATAGATGCGCTAGTGGGTCGCATACTAGGTCGCCATCGTTATATTTCAAAGGTTGATGCTCGTAAGCAGGTCAAAACTCTTAGGGGTGTGCTGCGTACAATGGCAGCAGTTATTATATGGATTGTAGCTGTTGTTGCTATTTTAGCCCAATTAAAGTTTAATCTTGCAACTCTAGCAACAGGTGCAGGATTATTCGGTATTATTTTTGGATTCGGTGCACAGAGTGTTATTAAAGACTTTGTGGCAGGGTTGTTCATCATTGGAGAAAATCAGTACAGAGTCGGTGACGTAGTTTCATTAAATGTTTCTGGCACTCTTATATCTGGTACAGTTGAGGATCTAACTATTAGGATTACTCGCGTACGAGATTTAGATGGTAATTTGCACATTATTAGTAATGGATCAACGCAGATTGTTTCAAATCGTAGTTTTAAGTATGCCAATGTTAATATTGACGTTAAGGTTGCCTATGATACAGATATAGATAACCTAGAGAAGGTTATTAATAAGGTTGGTGATGACATGACAAAGAGTGAAAAGTGGTCTTCTAGTATATTTGAACCAATTACCTTTTTGCGTGTTGATGAGTTCGAGGATTCGGGTATTCGTATTAAGGCACTAGGGAAGGTTGTGCCCGCTGAGCAATGGGCGGTGGCTGGAGAGTTTCGTCGACGCCTAAAGGTAGCATTTGAGCATGAGGGCATAGAAATTCCATACCCTCATGTTGTGATAAAACAACCTTCGACTAAGCAGACTGCAAGCTCCTCTAAGGTCAAGAATAAATAAGCGTAAGCGTTATGTTATAATAGCGTAAGATGCAAAATATTTATATTTGGGCGTTGCTTGTTTTGATCGGCGCTATAACCGTGGGCTATCTTTTTGTGCAATTGCCTGGCATACGCAGAGCTTTTTTACCATCTAGCGTGGCCGCAGGCTTAATATTGCTCATACTTGGTCCGGAGGTTCTAGGTAAATTTCCAACAGAGACTAGCATCGCTTCTGCTTTGTATAAGGCTTGGGGGCCTTTGCCGGGCTTGTTAATTAATGTTATTTTTGGGGCCTTATTTTTAGGTCGACCAATTAGATCACTTCGTCACATCTGGAAATCAGCAGCACCTCAGGCTGCTTTTGGTCAGATGATTGCATGGGGTTACTATGCAGTCGGTGGCCTGGTCGTCTTACTGATACTGATGCCTTTTTTTGGTGCCAACCCACTAGCCGCAGCTTTACTGGAAATAAGCTTTGAGGGTGGTCATGGTACAGCGGCTGGTATGATACCTGTTTTCCAGGAGTTTAATTACCATACTGGGCAAGAGATGTCAGTAGCACTAGCAACCACTAGCCTGTTTGCAACCCTGACTGCAGGTTTTATGTTGATTTCCTATGGTCGTCGAAAAAAATACATATCTGGGCCAACCCCATACTCAGAGATTAAGGGAATGATTTATCATAAACGGGTTATTCGTCAGCTGGATAAAGCAGGGGTATCTTTGCGAGAAGAGCTTGGCTTGTTTAATGTTGCAGGTCACCTGATTTTGCTGGCTGCAAGCGTAGGCTTGGGCTGGGCGTTACATTGGTCAATTTTACAGATTGAACTGTTGACCTGGGGGTCAGATGGATTGAAGATATTCGGCTATATGCCAGCTTTTACATTTTGTATGTTTGGTGGAATGCTAGCTCAAATTATATGGACCAAGTCTGGATTAAAGGTTTCTAGACCCTTAGTGGAGTTGCTAAGTGGTGCTGCCTTGGCTATATTGGTGGCTTCTGCGATCGCTACTATGAAGCTAGATTTTATTTCTACTGACGGATTAACTTTCTTAATACTGGCCGCAACGGGTGTTTCTTGGGTGTTGTTTAGCTTTTTGGTAATGGCAAGGCGCATGTTCAGAAGAGATTGGTTTACTAATGGGATAGTTAGTATTGGTCAGTCTATGGGAACAACAGCAACCGGTTTATTGTTTGCTCAGATTATTGATCCCAAGCAGCGCACAGGTGTTGTAGAGAGCTTTGGCTATAAGCAGCTAATGTTTGAGCCGTTAATGGGTGGAGGTATTGTTACGGCGCTTTCTATGCCTTTGATTGTACTGTTAGGGCTGCCGACTTTTGCGATTATCTGTATGGTCTTGTGTGTGTTTTGGGCTGTAGTTGGTTTCGCAATGGCTCGATCACGTTAGTTGTGTAATAATAAGTGGTATGCAGACTTTTATTGTGGCAGTTGCCGATTGGCTAGTTTTTCCCATCGCTTTGTTGGCTGCGGCTGTTTTATTATGGCGTGTTCCAAACAAGCATAAGATAGTCGTCTATAGTCGCCTTTTGATGGCAGGGCTAACGTCTTACCTGGTTGCTAAGTTGATGGCTCTTGCGTATCAACCGTCAAGTTTACGACCATTCGAGATTGCGGGTGTTGAGCCGGGTGCGTCATATCTAGACAATCCTGGATTCCCCTCTGACCATGCTTTGTTTGTTTGGGTTATTGTTTTTGCTGTGGTTTATGTACTAGGTCGAACCTGGCTAACATTATTTCTGGCTGTTGCTGCCGCAGTTGTCAGTGTTGGAAGGGTCTTAGCTTTGGTGCATGCTCCAATTGATGTTGTGGGTGGATTTTTAGCAGCGATTATCGGAGCAGCGTGGTATGTTACAAGCTATGCCAAGCTAGATAAGAAAAACTTGCAAAAAGTTGAAAAGTAGTATACAATAACTGATACGAACACTATTTGGAGTAATAATCTTTTATGGCAGAGTATGTTTTTGAGTCAAAACCAGCAATAATTGAACAAAGTAGATCAACTATTTTAAGAGTTGCTGTAGTTGGTGCTGTGGTTGGCGTAGGCACGTGGATGTTAGCTTACATGCTACAGAGGTTTGTTATATCTGCATTATTTTGTAGCGGTGAATCTGTCTGCGATAAATCTATTGTATATTCAGGTGCTATAGCCTTGATTATTGTTTCGGTGATGGGTGTGGTAGCTTTGGTTAGGTCATCTGTCTATCGACCATTACTAATTGCATTAGGCGCGGTAATTAGTCTTTGGGGGATAAGCGGTTGGATTTCGGGCTTAACTATTCTTGAGCAGGTTGGCTGGATGGCGTTGTTATTTGCCCTAGCTTACAGTGCTTATGGCTGGTTAGCGCGAATTCGAAATGTGCCTATAATGTTGATATCTGTGGTTATCCTTATGATTGCGACAAGATTTATTCCAGCAATTATATAGCTATTTTGATATACTACACATATGGATGTATGGCTTGTAGTAGTTATTATTTTTTGTATGGCTTTAGGCTTCGTGGCTTTGGCTTTAGTTTTGCTGGGCCGCATTAAGCAGCTTGAAAGGTCGGACACAGCTCAGCTACTAAAAGCTGATTTAACAGAATTGAATCGCTCAATTGTATCGATGCAAGAGAGGGTCGGTGATAAGTTAGAGCAGGGAAGTGTGGCCATGCAGACTTCTATGCAGAAGCAGTTAACACAAAGCGCTAAGCTGGTAGCTGATGTTTCAAATCGCTTAACTAAACTTGATGAAACTAATGCGCGAGTGGTTGGTGTGGCTGACGAATTAAAGACTTTACAAAATGTCCTACAAAACCCTAAGCAAAGGGGTGTTTTTGGTGAGTTTTATCTAGAGAGTGTTTTGGATAATGTATTGGGCCCTAAGCAGTTTCAAATGCAGTATAAGTTTAAAGATGGCGCTATTGCTGATGCGGTTATTTTTCTTGAAAAAGGCAGGGTTCTACCGATTGACAGTAAGTTTAGTTTAGAGAATTATAATCGAATGGTATCGACTAAAGATAAGGAGGAGCGCGCTAGGTTGCTAGCTAGGGTCAGGAGTGATCTTAAGGGTAGGATTGATGAAACTTCTAAATATATTAGACCGTCCGAAAAGACAATGGACTTTGCTTTTATGTTTATACCCAGCGAATCGCTATATTATGACCTTTTGATTGGCGATGTCGGCACTGGGGCTAGTGCACGTGATTTAGTTGAGTATGCTTTTATGGATAAGAAAGTTATTATTGTCAGTCCAACTAGTTTTATGGCCTACTTGCAAACAGTTCTTCAGGGGTTGCGTAGTTTACAGATAGAGCAGCAGGCTAAGGAGATTCAGACAAGAGTTGGTCAGCTTAGTCGTCATATTGCTATGTATGAACAGCTAATGCATAAGCTTGGTGGTAGTTTGGGTACAACTGTAAATCACTACAATAATGCTCATAAGGAATTAAAGAAAATTGATAAGGATATCATAAAAATTGCAGACACTGATCCAGGAGTTGAGCCTATTTTAATTGATCGTCCTCAAAAAGATGATTAAATTATTTTATTAACAAAAAATCCGCCAGAGAGGGCGGATTTTTTTGTTGTTCTGACTTTCTATTCTTCGTCAGACTTAGATTCCTGTTGACCGCGCATAAGGTCGTATAGGAAGAATCCGATAGCACCACCTAGTATAGGTGATATGACGTAGACTAAGACAGGGAATATGTCTTTCAGTGGCCATTGTACCGCCTGTACGCTAAGAGCTACCGCTGGGTTTAGGATGATGTGTGCCTGAGCAAGTGCAGCTGCTCCACCTGCTACTGTCAAAGCTGTAAATAGGCCAAATCCGACTGCTAGTGCCTGGGCAGCTCGATTGCGTCGCTCCTGAATGGCGCTAGCAACAGCAAATCCAAATATAGAGGCTCCAACCATCTCTGCAAAGAATACGTGCCAGACAGCCTTACTCTCGCCGCTGATTGGGTTAACCTTGAATAGGCCTTGTTGAATTCCCATCATAGCGGCCTGCTCGTTTGGTTCACCCATAAGGCCTGCGTAGCTAGACATTACTACTAGAGCTAGCATTGCACCAAGGGCTTGAGCTGCGATGTAGCCAAGAGCTCGCTTGCCGCCAATTCGGCGAGTTACCCAGGCACCAGCGGTGACTAGTGGGTTAACATGTGCGCCAGACAGCGCTCCAATCATTAGCACGATTGCAATAAGAGCAAAGCCAACCGGTATAGCGTTACCACTTGTGGATATGACAATTACTGCCAGTATGAACGTGCCGATAAATTCGGCAACTAGAGCCGCTGTAAGAGGCGATTTACTTTTTGAATCAACCAATTCTCTCGTAGACCCCTTAACAGTATTTTTTGGCTTAGTTGAAGTTGATTTAACGGTCGTGACCCTAGTGGTCGTTTGCTTTTTTGTAGAAGCCGTTTTGGACTTCTTCGCAGAAGCGGCTTTATTTGTAGCCATACAGATTTCCCTCCTAAAGTTTAGAAATATGCATTTAGTATAACATAGCTTAAAAGTGCTATACTAGTCCCATGGGATTATATGTAAGAAAAAACGAACAACGTTCAAAATTACAAGAAAGAATTGCCTCTGAAATGCGTGAAAAAGCCAAAAGAGACAGCGACATTAATAATCCGCCGGTGATTGATGGTGTGGATGACTCTGGTTTTATGGAGGGCACCAAGAGCTCATCTAGCTTGTTGGGGGTTTGGCTGGTTTTGCTGGTATTTGGTGTTGGCGTGGTTATTCTTCTGATTGTTCGCTCAAGCTAGTGTATACTAGTTAACAGATATGAATGAGATTGAGTCTGTAAAAGATAAGCTTTTATCATTAATTAAGTCGTCAAACACCCCTCAAGAGGCGCTGCGTTCACCTGATTTAAAGGCTCTATATGCAAAGATTGCTTCATTACCGGTTTCAGAGCGCGGATCTTTTGGAAAAGATGTTAATTTGCTAAAAAAGGATATTCAAGCTGCGATTAAGCAGCGTGAAGATGATTTACTGAGCGTTGATCTACCTCCAATTGATGTAACGGCGCCGATGGATAGCAATACTTCAATTCCAGCCTTGTTATCAAGCGATCAGGGTACAATTCACCCCTTGATGCAAGAGATAGAAACGATTTCAGACATCTTCAATCGTATGGGCTATGTCACAGAAGAGTCTAGAGAGATTGATGACCAATTCCATATGTTTGAAAGCCTTAATTTTCCTAAAGGACATCCAGCGCGCGATGATTATGACACATTTATGACGGAAGAGGTTGATGCTGGCGGAGATCGATTAATTGCACCAGCACACACTTCAACAATGCAAAACCGTGTATTAAAAAAATACTCACACCAACTTGATGAGGGTAATGCGATTGCTGTCATTGTGCCTGATAGGGTGTTTAGGAACGAGGATTTAGATGCTCGCCACGAACATACATTTTATCAGGTAGAAGGTGTTTATGTAGCTACCCGTGTAAACGTGGGTAACTTGATAGCTACTTTACAGGTTTTTCTAGAAGAGTACTATGGTAAAAAATTAAATGTACGTGTTAACCCATTTTACTTTCCTTTTACTGAACCAAGTTTTGAATTCTCACTTAGCTGTCCTTTTTGCGAAGGTAAGGATAGTTCTTGCAAGGTCTGTAGTGGCGAGGGCTGGATAGAGTTGCTGGGTTGCGGTATGATTCATCCAAATGTCTTAAGGATGGCTAATATTGACCCAAAAACTTACACTGGCTTTGCCTTTGGTTGCGGCATCGATCGCTTGGTTATGATGAAGTATGGTATTGAAGACGTACGACATTTCCATAGCGGTAAATTGGATTTTTTGAGGCAGTTCTAGATTAGCAACTTTGATGGGCGATTCCTTAGGTAGTTTATTTTAGATTGTTTTTTTATATTTTCTAAATCATATTGTCTTCATGGTTTATGGTGCTGGTTTTAACTTGTAGTTTATTTCTAGTATAATGATTAAAGTATGAAAATCAGCCTAAATATTGTAAAAAGTTTAATTAATTTTGAGTTACCGCCAGTCGAGGAGTTGCTTAAAAAAATTAACTCCCAACTGGGTGGCGTTGAAGAAGTAATTGATTTAGGGGCTATCTACAAAGACATTAAGGTTGTGCGGGTGATTGAGTGCGAGAAGCACCCCAACGCAGACAAGCTGACTGTCTGTAAGATTGATGTCGGTGATAATGAGCCTGTTCAGGTGGTTTGTGGAGCACCGAATGTAAAGGTTGGTATGTGGGCGGCATGGCTACCGCCTGGTTCGATAGTACCGTCTACAGCGAGCGATGCTGAACCGTTTGCGCTAGACTCTCGTAAGCTACGTGGCGTCATGAGCCATGGCATGCTAGCTGCTGGTGACGAGCTTGGAATCAATGATGACCACGAGGGTATTGTTGAGATTACTAAAAATGATTTGCCGTCATCTGGTATAGAACTTGCTTCTGGTTCTAGTTTTGCTGATCTATTTGGGCTTAACGATACAGTGATTGATATTGAAAATAAGATGTTTACACATCGGCCTGATTTATTTGGTCATCTAGGGGTGGCTCGTGAAATTTCTGGTATTTTTGGCAAGCAGTTTCTGAGTCCTGATTGGTACGGGAAGGATCAAGAGTTTAAAACCGCTGATGATTTACCGCTAGAAGTTTTTAACGACGCCACTCAAAAGTCTGCTAGGTTTATGGCCGTGGCAATCGATGACATTAGTGTGCAACCCAGCCCTCTTTGGTTGCAGTGCGCTTTGGTTGCTATGGGTAGTAAGCCGATTAATAATATAGTTGACGCTACTAATTATGTGATGCTTATGACGTCTCAGCCAGTTCATGCTTACGATTACGATAAGCTACAGGGGCAAAAACTAGGCGTTCGCATGGCAGTGCCTGGCGAGTCAATCCGTCTACTGAACGATAAGGTCTATGAACTTTCGTCTGACGATATTGTAATTGCTGATGGCTCTGGTCCGGTTGGACTGGCTGGCATTATGGGCGGGGCAGATAGTGAAGTTTCAGCTCAAACAAAGCGAATAGTGCTAGAGGTAGCTAATTTTGATATGTATGCCGTGCGACGATCGAGTATGCGTCATGGTTTATTTACCGATGCTCTGACTCGGTTTAATAAGGGTCAATCACCACTTCAGGCGGCGGCCGTCTTGGGGTATTTGCTAAAAATGATTAATGGTAGGCAGGCTAGCGATGTGTTTGATGTTGGCATGCAGTCTGGTGGTGATCGATTAGTTGACTTTAGAGATATTAAAGCTAGTTTCATTAATGAACGTTTAGGTTTAGATATGAGCCCTAAGGAAATGGCGTCATCACTTGCTAATGTTGAGATTGACGTAAGGCATGACGATTCAAGTTTACAATTTCAAGATATTCCTTTTTGGCGAACCGATATAAGTCTGCCAGAGGATATAGTAGAGGAGGTTGGTCGCTTGTATGGATTTGACGCACTGCCACGCCAATTGCCAAAGCGTACCACTAAAGCGGCTCCAAAAAATGTTAACCGCCTGGTTAAACAGAAAATTAGAAATAGTATGCGAAGAGCTGGTGCCAATGAGGTTTTAACTTACAGCTTTGTTCATGAAAAAACGTTAAAGAATGCTAATCAAGATTTTAAGCAGGCTTTTCGTGTTGGTAATGCTTTAAGTCCTGATCTACAATACTATCGCATGAGCATTCTGCCGAGCCTACTAGATAAGGTTCATATGAATATTAAAGCTGGACACAATGAATTTACTTTATTTGAAATAGGTAAGGGTCATAACAAAAAATACCATTCTGATGACGATGACGGTTTGCCTGGTGAGATTAATTATGTTGATGCAGTTTATGCTAGCAAGCAGTCTCGCGAGGGTGCACCGTATTATCATGTACGTAGGCTTGTTGCGCAACTTGCAAAAGATTATGGTATTTTTTTGCAATTTAAACCAGTCGCAGATGACTTAGACTATCCAACAACGGCTCCGTTTGATCTTTCTCGTAGTGCTACTATCGAAACTAAAGAAGGTATTTTTATTGGTATGATTGGTGAGTTAAAGCAGTCTGTAATAAGAAACTTTAAGTTGCCTCAGTATGTCGCGGCGTTAACACTAGATTTTGATGGTTTAAAAAAGTCTATAATGGAGCATCGCGCCACGTATTTTCCACTTAGTAAATATCCGTCAACCACTAGGGATATCTCTATTGCTGTTAGTGATAATGTTTTGTATAGCTCGGTGCAAGAGGCTGCCGAGTCTTACAGATATAGCGACTCAGAGAGTCTGGAGATTGAGCCGATAAGTATATATCAGCCAACCGGATCGGAGAGGAAAAATATTACACTTCGCGTTAAGATTACTTCTTATAACAAGACGCTATCTGGCGATGAAGCTTCTGTGATTGTAAGTGGCTTGACAGAGTCTATCTGTCGCGCGGTTGACGGTTCAGTTGTTTAGTGTAACCATAAAACAGTTTTGGGCCTTTAAGGCTCGACATCTTTGGCTGTATCTAGAGAGATTAGGTCTTTATTTTTTGACCGACCCTCTACGTCAACCTCGTAGGCTAGTGCACAACCTTGAATCATTTCCATCTCGCCGATTTCACTGTCGCTGATATTCTCGATATATTTTATAAGTGAGCGTATCGAGTTACCGTGTGCAACTACTAGGATATTCTGTCCGTGCCTTAGCCTTGGTAGTATGATTCGAAGGTAAAACGGTATAACTCGCTCGTAGACATCTTTGAGCGATTCACCACCTTCAACTGGGCTATCCCAGCTGCGTCTTAGTACATCATAGGCCTCGTCACCGATAATTCTTTTAATGTCGCCTTTTCGCATTCCAGTATAAATGCCGTAATCACGCTCGTTGATGGCTTGTGCGCTTTCATAGCGTAAGTCAAGCTGACCCGATCCGTTCTTGAAAGCCTCTAGCGTTTCCCTGGTGCGAATCTGCTGCGATATATAAGCGTAATCAAAGACTATGTCTTGCATACGCTTGCCAAGTTCAGCAGACTCATCAATTCCTTGTTGTGTGATGTGTACGTCTGTGGTCCCTGTCCACCTACCGAGCGCATTCCATTCGCTTTGGCCGTGCCTAACGATTACTAGCTTACCAGAGCTTTTCGGTGCAGTGATGCGGTTTGGAGATTTACCATACCAAAAGTCGATGATATTTTGAGCCGTACAATCGTTAATTCTCTTAATGGCGTCGGTTGTGTTATAGGCGCTATGAGGTGTTACGATGACATTTGGCATTTTAATTAGGGTATTTGCTTCTGCGCTGTGCAAATGGCTTTCTGGCGAGGCTGCTTTTTCAACTATGTTCTTAATGGCTAGGTCTGAATGCAAGAAGCGTTCACCTTCTAGTGTATCAAGTCCAGCGCCCCCTAGTTCACCCTTGTAGAGAGCGGCAATTAAGGCACGATTTTCAACCAACTCACCTCTAGAGGTATTTATTAATATGGCGCTATGTTTCATGCGCTCGATAGTGCCTTGGTTTATGAGATGATAAGTGTCTGGATTAAGCGGCGTATGCAGAGATACAACATCACTTTCAGTAAGTAGCTTATCGAATGGTACATAGCTAAAGCCGACTCTTTCGGCCAGGGCTGGATCCTCTTTGCGATCGCTGGCTAATACATTCATACCGAAACCTTTTCCGATTCTAGCCATATATTCGCCAACACGCCCCATTCCTATAATCCCAAGAGTGCGGTTAATCAGGTCAGACCCGACGTGATCTTTAGAGTCATAAATACCTTCTTTAGTTTCTTGGATGGTGGTTGGTAGGCGTCTAGTTAGGCTGAGTAGCATAGCAAAGGCATGTTCGGCTACGGTATTTTCACCAAAGCTTGGTACAGTTACGACTATTATATTGCGCATACGGGCGTGGTCCAGGTCGATGTGGTCGTAGCTACTGGCGCGTACGGCAATAAGTTTTAGTTTTGGCATTCGATCCATGATGTCGCTAGTTACAACACTATTGATGAAAACTGATATTACCTCTGATTCTGGGTTAGCGTTTTCGATAGTGATTGGCTTATTAATATACTGCCAATAATGATCGGTTGCTGAAAGGCTTTCAGTTAATTGATGTGTGTCGATTGGTGTTGCTTCGTAAAATGTAATAACTGCCATATTACCCTCTAAAAGGTTGTGCTAATTTTAGGTGCGGAGCAGCCTCAGCAATACGCATTAGTTCGTTGTATTTTGCAACACGATCTGTTCGGCTGAGTGACCCCGTTTTTATTTGACCGGCGCCTAATCCAACGGCTATATGGGCTATACTAGTATCCTCGGTTTCTCCAGACCTATGTGATATAACAGTCTCCCAGCCGGCATGTTTGGCCATCATAACCGCTTCGATAGTTTCGGTTAGTGTACCTATTTGATTTGGCTTAATCAAGATTGCGTTAGCCGATTTCTCTTTAATGGCTCTTTCTAGGCGATTTTTATTAGTAACTAGTAGATCATCGCCAACTAATTGCACTCGACCACCCATAGTAAAAGTTAGCTTCTGCCAGGCTTCCCAGTCGTCTTCATCTAGGCCGTCCTCAATTGAGACAAGCGGATATTTTTGAGATAGCTTATCTAGTTTTTTAATCATGGCTGCAGAGTCTAATTCCTGCTGCTCTGTACTCAATACGTAATAGCCATTTCGATATAGTTCGCTTGCTGCTACATCAAGGGCCAGGCCAAAATCTACACCTGGTTTATAGCCAGCCTGCTCTATGGCCGATTGAATATGTACTAAAGGCTCTTCATTGCCGTCTTTAATATTGGGTGCATATCCGCCCTCGTCTCCGACTGTTGTCATGTAGTTAGATTTTTTTAGCACTTTAGCGAGTGCGTGAAAGACATTCGCTCCCATTTCGACTGCTTGTTGAATTGTTTTAGCGCTCTTTGGGATTATCATATACTCTTGAATATCGGTGCTACCTGAGGCGTGTTGGCCTCCGTTCATAACATTCATCATAGGTAACGGTAGTGATTGTTGATCTGATGTGTCTGCCATCTTAGCAATATAGTCATGGAGTGGGGTGTTTTGGCTATTCGCGGCAGCTTTTGCGCAAGCTAAACTAACCGCTAGTATGGCGTTAGCCCCTAAATTAGCTTTATTCGGCGTATTATCTAGATCTATCATAATCCTATCGATAGATTGCTGATTAAACGGGTTTTGGCCAACCAAGACTGGCTTGATGTGGTCATTGACACTGCTTACCGCATTTAGGACGCCTTTGCCGCCAAAACGATCATCTCCGTCGCGGAGCTCAACAGCTTCATGCCTGCCTGTGCTAGCACCGCTAGGAACAGAGGCTCTTCCGCTAGAGCCGTTACTAAGAGTAAGGTCAACTTCAACAGTGGGGTTGCCTCGAGAGTCAAGAATTTCTCTCCCTATAATATTAGAGATGCTTATGCTTTCCATGACACTATCATATCAAAGATGGACGTAGTATAATAGGTTTCGTGAAAGAAATCGGGAGACTTTTTGGTTATGCAAGAGGTATAAGGAAGTACGCATGGGCTGCGGCGCTTTCATCTGTGGTGTTGGCTTTGCTGAGTATGGTTATGCCATTTGCTATAAAATTTGCAACAGACGAGATTGTAGCTGTCATTGGAGGTGCGCCTTATAATTCAGTATTTTTACTGACAATAGTGGTCTTAATCGGACTGGTGGGTGTGTTATCGGCAGCTTTGCGAGATTGGAGTGGGTATATTGGCGATCTGTTAGCGGTTAGAATGCGACGTCAACTCTCTCAAAACTATTATCGACACCTTATGCGACTACCTCAGGGATATTACGATGAGGCTGCTACGGGTAAGATAATTAATCGACTTAATCGAGCAATTGTCGATGTAACTCAGTTCATAAACGCTTTTGCCAACAACCTACTACAAATGTTGCTGACTATTGCTATTTCGGTAGGTGTAATGTTTTGGTATAGTCCCTGGATCGCTTTAGCAATTATCCTGCAGATTCCTCTGTATCTTTGGGTGACTGCTCATACTAGTAAAAAATGGCAGGCTTATGAAAAGAAAAAGAATGAGGCCTTTGATATTGCCAGCGGTAGATTTGCCGAGGTGGTTGGGCAGATTAGGCTTGTAAAAAGTTTTGGCAGTGGTCCAAAAGAGCTGTCGGACTTTACAAAAAAATATTCTCAAATTGAACGAATCACCAAAAGGCAGTCACGCTATTGGCATGTGATGAATTTTTATCGTATGCTTGCTCAGTCGGCCGTTTATATGGTGGTGTTGGGTGTGCTGTTCATAAACACGTCTAAGGGTGAAATGAGTCTGGGTGACATGGTTCTGGTTCTAACTCTAGTCCAGCAAACCAGCTTCCCGTTGCAGAATATTAGCTTTTTTGTAGATATGTATCAGCGGGCGGTAGCTAACAGTAAGGATTACGCCGAGGCTATGGCCGAGAAGCCTGAGGTTCTTAGCGAGGCTGATAAAGAGGATTTAAAAACTCGACGAGCAAATATCTCATATCAAGATGTTGTTTTTTCATACGACAATAAAAAACAGGTTCTTAAAGGTGTAACCTTTGATCTAAAGGCCGGTGAGCGATTGGCATTAGTTGGTGAAAGCGGTGGTGGTAAGTCTACGGTCATAAATCTATTAATGCGTCTTTATAGGCCTGATGGCGGCATTATATGTATTAATGGGCAAGATATAAATAACTTAACTCAAGCTAGTTTACGTGAGCATATTGCCACTGTCTTTCAGGATGCCTCATTGTTTAGCGGTACAATCCGCGAGAATATTGCCTATGGACGGCCAGATGCGACTGATGAAGATGTTGAAAAGGCAGCCAGAGTAGCTAACGCTCACGGTTTTGTGGCTGAGTTAGAGGATGGTTACGACACAGAGATTGGCGAGCGAGGAATAAAGTTGAGTGGTGGTCAAAAACAGAGGATAGCTATTGCCAGGGCTATTCTAAAGGATGCTCCGATTTTAATTTTAGATGAGGCTACCAGTGCGCTAGATAGTCGTAGTGAGGTTATTGTACAGGAGGCCTTAGAACGTTTAATGAAGGGTCGCACTGTAATGATTATCGCTCATCGGTTGAGTACTATTGCTAATGTTAATAAAATAGTAACCCTAAAGAGCGGTGAGGTTGATGAGGTAGGTTCACCTGAAGAACTGGCAAAAACGAACGGTATCTATGCGCAGTTGCTTAAATTACAGTCTGGTAATGCAAAAATAGCAGAAAACAAACTAAAGAATTTTGATATAGCAGCTTAAAATAAGGCTAGTTATGTTATAATAGATTTTAGTATATTATTAGGGAGAGGTATTTATGGCGACTTCAAAGGCGCATAGAATAGGGATTATTATTATTGCCGTAGTAATGGCGGTCGGTACAATCGGTTCATTTTTTATAATGATTGTAGCTAATAAAAATCAAGAAATTGATGCACGAGCTAGAGAAGAGGATGGAAAAGAATTCCAGAAAATCTACGCCGAATATGAGAAAGAGATAGAGGCTTACCAGAAAAAGCTAGCTGAAGAGTCCGAGAAGCTCTCTCCTAAGTACTATGATGAGATGGTCGGCTATAAGTCTAAAGCCCAGCCTTTTGACGGCTCAAAGGTGAAAGATTTAGTTAAAAAAGACCTAAAAAAGGGTGATGGCGCAGAGATTAAGAAGCCAGAAGAGATGCGTGCCTACTACATTGGTTGGAATGAGAAAGGAAAAATTTTTGACAGCTCAATCAAAGGTGAGTCATTGGCTCCTCCGATTGATGTTGACGGTGTGATACAAGGATGGCTAAAGGGTGTTGTTGGCATGAAGATGGGAGGTGTGCGTGAACTTACCATCCCTAGTGATTTAGCCTACGGAGACAAGAAGCATAGTGACGACATCCCCGCTAATGCACCGCTAAAGTTTATTATTAAAGCTGTTCCAAAAAGTAAATTAGAAGAGCCGCCTGTCCCAGAAGAGCTTATGAAGCTGATGGGTCAAGGTATGTAGAGTTGGTCCTAAAAACTAAAGCCCGTCGATTTAGGCGGGCTTTTGGGTTTGAAGTCTTTTAGTGCATATTCTTTTTAATTATGTCCGGAAAGTCTGTTACGACACCATTAATACCTTGACTCTTAAGCTTTTGAGCGGATTTGGGATTGTTTATGGTATATGTGTAGGTGAACAAACCAAACTTATTAGCTAGCCAGATGGCAGCTTTATTTACATAAGACTGATGCCAGCCTACCGCAAAGAGATTTATTTTATTTCGATACAAAATAAATTTAAATGAGTTGTACTTATGGAGCATAGCTAGTCTGGTGTGTGGTGAGAATTTATGAATCTCCTTAAGTTCACTGGGCTTGTATGACGATATGAAGCAGTGGTTCCAATCGGCTGGTTTTTTGCAATATTTACTCACTAATTCTGCAGTAGGTAGACCAGCTTTATCGCCCTTGACTTCAATATTTAATGGTATTTTTTTCCAATAAATATCTAAAACTTTTTTTAAAGTAGGTACCGGGTTGTTTTTGGCGGTTAATCTAGACAGCTCCTTGGCTGTGATAGTTGATATTTTAATATTTTCATTGTGGGTGCGCTTAAGGTTGTCGTCGTGTATTACAACTGGTATTCCATCTTTAGTTATCTGGATATCAAATTCCAAAATAGACACCCCTGCTTTTACGGCTGCATCCATTGATTCAATGGTGTTTTCCGGTGCCAATCCGCGGGCGCCTCTGTGTCCAATGACTAACATTTTCCTTTATAGTATACTAAAAACAGTTAAAGAAAAAGGAGAATTGCAATAATGGCAGACTTTAATGTAGTACTTACACCTGGCAACATAGATGATGGCTTGGTTAATGTTGTGAATGAGATTCCCAAAGGTTCAAATCACAAGATTGAATGGGATAGAGAGAAGGCGCTATTTATGCTAGATCGCGAAGAGCCTGCGGTTTTTGCAAAGCCAACAAACTATGGTTTTATACCGCAGACTCTAGACGAAGATGGTGACGAGTTGGATGTTCTGCTGTTGACAGATGAGCCCCTATCGACTGGAGTTTATCTAGAAGCTCGCATTCTAGGGGTAATGAAGTTCGTTGACGATGGTGAAGTGGACGATAAGATCGTAGTTGTGCCGGCCGACGATCGTAATACTGGCAATGCAATTCAGTCTCTTGATGATGTGCCAGCTCAGCTTATTAAGCAGATTGAGTTTCACTTTAACCACTATAAAGACTTAAAGAAGCCAGGTACCACTAAGGTTGAGGGGTGGGGCGGTATTGATGAAGCTAAGTCTGTCATTAAAAATGCAATTGAGCGCTGGAATAATAAATAAATGAACGATCGCCGTATAGTCAAACTGCTTGTGCGTAACCTAGACGGTGATTTTTTGGTACTGCGGCGAAGTGAAACCCACTCATCTTCGTCGCACCTCCCTGATTTACCGGGCGGGCATGTCGAGGATGGCGAAAGTGACATAGCGACACTTGATAGGAGGTTGCGAGATGAGCTTGGTTTATTTTTGCAAACACAAGAAGCTGTTGAGGTTGGCTTTGACGCCGAATATGAGCCAGGTGAAGGTCTAGTGACGGTGGTGCTTTATTTGATTAAGATTAATCAGTCGAGGCTGCCGATTAGACTAAGTGATGATCATGAGGGTTTTGACTGGGTAAATTCTAGTCAGCTGCGTAGTTTTGATCCACCGTTGCAAGTTCTGGTACAGACGGCGTTAGACTTCTATGTCTCTATAGATGAGTAATTAGTTAGCCTATGGTGTTGATATGATAGGATTTTTGAGTAGACATTACGAGCTAGCTGCCGCTTTATTGACAGGTCTGCTTGCATCTAGCTTTGCCTTAGCGGGCTTTACAGACGTTAGTCGCATACTAGTTAGTTCGTTTAGTATCTTGGTCGCTCTTAAGCTTAGCTGGGGCATGGTCCAAACATTACGAAGTGGCAGTTATGGTGTTGACATACTAGCGATAGTTGCAATTTTCGCCACTGTTACGGTTGGGGAGTATTGGGCTACCTTGGTGATTGTCATCATGTTGACGGGTGGTGAAGCCCTAGAGGATTATGCTGCTGGTCGAGCTAAAAAAGAGTTAACCGACTTGATGAGCCGAGCTCCCACTATAGCTCATCTGGTTAAAGACGGTAAAATTAGCCAGGTACCGATAGGTGAGGTGGAGGTCGGAGATATTTTATGTGTTAGGCCGGGTGAGATGGTTCCTGTTGATGGCGTGGTCGTCTCTGGCGAGGGCTTAATTGATGAATCTTCTATTACCGGAGAGAGCGAGCTGGTTGAATGCTCAGCGGGTAGCAGCTTACTTAGCGGCTCTGTTAACGGGGGTGAGACATTGGAGATAAGAGCTGAGGCTACTGTAGACAACAGTCAGTATGCACAGATTGTAAAGTTGGTTGAAGCGGCAGCGGATAGTCATGCACCTTTTGTTAGAATGGCAGATCGATATGCTGTACCCTTTACACTAATTGCTTTTATATTGGCTGGATTGGCCTGGTATTTATCTGGCGACTCTAAGCGATTTGCCGAAGTTTTAGTGGTCGCAACGCCTTGCCCGTTGTTATTGGGCGCACCAGTTGCAATGATATCTGGCATGAGCAGGGCAGCAAAGCACGGAATCATCATAAAGAGCGGTGCTATTTTAGAGCAGTTGGCTGATATAAAAACTGCTGCTTTTGATAAAACAGGCACGCTTACTAAGGGTCTGCTGGAGGTTTCAAAAATATACCCTCAGCCTGATATTAGCGAGGAGGAGTTGCTATCATTAGCATCTAGCATAGAGCAGCAGTCGGTCCATGTTTTAGCTGGAAGCTTAGTTCAGGCTGCAAAACTAAGGGATATCTCTTTAGCGAAAGTTTTAAATATAAAAGAAGATCACGGTAATGGCGTTAGTGCAAAGATTGATGGTGAATATTTTTTTGTAGGTAAAAAGTCTTGGGTAGCTGGTAATTCCATGCAGGAGATTACAGACAGCCCAGACATGACAGCCGTCTATGTAGCTACAAAATCTCGCTACCTTGGGTGTATAACTTTTTCTGATACAGTTCGTGATGACAGTAGACAGACACTGGTAGATTTGTCTAATATGGGGGTTATACATACAGCTATGCTAACTGGTGACAGTCAAAAAACAGCCAACTTAGTAGCAAATAAATTGGGTATAAAAAATGTTTTTGCAGGCTGTCTACCCAAAGATAAGGTCGGGGTGGTTTTAAACAGTCTAAAGCATCGTCCCGTTATGATGGTGGGCGATGGCGTTAATGATGCTCCTGTTTTGGCAGCTGCAGATGTGGGCGTGGCTATGGGTGCACGCGGCGCAACTGCTGCTAGTGAGTCCGCAGATGTGGTTATTATGGTGGACTCTATTAAAAAAGTAGCAACTAGTGTGCGCATAGCCAAGCACACCTTGCTTATTGCTAGGCAAAGTGTGGTTATCGGCATAATCATTAGTGTTGGATTGATGATTTTTGCGGCTTTAGGTTATATACCGGCGGTTGTTGGGGCTGCCTTACAGGAAGTGGTTGATGTTGTGGTAATAGTTAATGCTCTTAGGGCGCATGGTGGCAGACTGAGATAGGTTAAACTTTTCTCTAGTTTTTGTCTTTTTTACGCCTAGCCGCTTTATCTCTAATGATAGCAGCGGCATGAGATATTCCCTCAATTATGCCAAGCTGCTTTAGTTGTTGCCTAATCTTGTTGCGGGCGTGGCTTGTTTTTACAAGGTCAAGCCATTCTTTTTTAGGCTGGGTGGTTTTTCTGGTAACTATTTCTATCATGTCTCCGTTTTGGATCGGCTTATTAAAAGGGTGAATATTTCCATTTATCTTACACGCGTAGGCGTGCTTACCAATATCGGTGTGAACTAGATAGGCGTAGTCTAGCGGCAGAGCTCCTTCTGGTAGGTTGTAGATGTCTCCTTTTGGAGAATATACAAAGATACGATCAGCAAATAAATCAACATTAAGCTGCTCTCGACTAATCTCTTCGTGGTTGGTTAGCTGTTGAGCAATCTCTTGCAGTCGGCTAATCCACTGTAGTTGAGGAGGCAGCTGGGAGACTCCTCTTTTTGAATAATCTTTACTTGATTTTTGTTCGTGGTAATGGAAGCTAGCCGCCAACCCTCTCTCTGCATACTCATGCATGTCGTGGGTTCTAATCTGGAATTCAACAATTTGCTTATTGGGAGTGATGACGGTTGTATGTAGGCTTTGGTATCCGTTTGGTTTTGGGACGGAGATGTAGTCTTTAATGCGCGCAATCATCGGCTGATAGATGCTGTGTAAAATTCCTAACACTCTGTAGCACTCTTCTTTTTTATTAACAATAATCCTAAGAGCCATTAGGTCATAGATGTCATCAATATTGCCGTCAACCTTTTTAAGTTTCTTGTAGAGACTATAGATACTCTTTACCCGACCATTTATTTCAAAGTCTATATTTTCGTCTTGAAGCTTTTTTTCAACTTCCAGTCTAACAGCGCCAAGTTTTCTGGTACTTTTGCCTAGTCGCTTTTTCATTATATTTTTTAGTTTATTAAACTCATCTGGATCAAGATAGCTAAAGGCTAGCTCTTCAATTTGCATTCTAACTTGGCCCATACCTAGGCGATCAGCCATCGGGCCGAACACCTCTAGGCTCTCTTTGGCAATCTTTTTTTGCTTACTGGGGCGCATGTGTCTTAGGGTGCGAAGATTGTGTAGTCGGTCGGCTAGTTTTATAATCACGACACGTACATCTTGAGAAACGGCAATTAGCAGCTTCGAAAGGTTATCTGTGGTTTGAGGCAGATATTCCTCAAGATTTTGCATTCCAGCTCTAGCTCTTCCAACTTTGGTTACACCGTCAACTAGAAACGCCACGTCATGGCCAAATAGCGATTCAATTTCTTCTAACGTCGCATCAGTATCCTCAACGGTATCATGTAGAACGCCCGCTAATATAGTGTCAATATCCATAGCCCAGTCAACCAGGATGCCAGCTACGGACAGCGGATGGGTTATGTATGGTTCGCCACTCTTTCTTTTTTGACCTTCATGAGCGTGTTCAGCAAAGTCGATTGCTAAGTCGAGTTCAAAAATCTCATCTTCGGTGTAGAGTTCTTGGGCGAAGGCTATGAGTTCTTGACGTTTCATGTATTGATTATAGCACTTCCCAGTATTCTTATGTAATAAGTGCACTGGGAAGTGCCGGAGCTATATTGGATTAATATAGCTCCGGCTTTGGTCGCAGGCTAGAAGTTAAGCTCGAAGCAGAAGTCTTCTCCGCCAAACTGGTCAAGGCTCTTCAGGATTTGAAGAATTTCATCCTCTCCCAGTCCTATATCGCGCAGGCTGCCTTCATCGTGATTGGTTAGGTTTCGGACAGTTTTAACTCCAATCTTTTGGATTTTTTCGAGAATCTCCTCGTCCAGCTGCAGCTTATTTACACCACTCGAAAGTAGCGAGTTTTTCTTGTCTCGCAGGAGCTGCTCATGCTTCTTAATCGCAGAATGCTCCCGATCGAGAAGATCCACAACCTTCTTGGCTACGCTCTCACCGTAGTCTTCACGAGCGAGAAGTTCAAAATGGCGAGCGTTTATGCCGGCCTTTTCGAGTTTCTCGAGTGCCTTTCCAATACTAGCAATGCGCACATTCATGGTGTATCCTCCTATACTTGTGTAGACACCATACTTTTATTATATCATGAATACGTAATAAAAGCAACTTTGCACTGTTGTGAAAACAATATATAATGAATGTAATAATGCTAATGCTGAAGGGGAGAAGAGATGGGCGTAGCAAGGGTGGCAATTAATGGTTTTGGACGGATTGGTCGTAGTGCATTTAAGATTGCATTTGAGCGTAGCGACATAGAAATTGTGGCTATTAATGATTTAACAGATAACGAAACTTTAGCATACTTGTTGAAATATGATAGTAACTACGGCGTCTATCAGCATGAAGTTAAGAGTGATGAGTCTGGGCTTACTATTAACGGCAAGCATATACGAGTATTGAGTGAAAGAGATCCGGCAGCTTTGCCATGGAATGACATGGGTGTGGATGTTGTAATTGAGTCAACCGGATTATTTACAAAAACCGAAGATGCCAGTAAGCATATTCAAGCCGGAGCTCGTCGTGTGGTAATCAGCGGCCCTACAAAGTCTGATGATACAGATACATTAGTTATTGGTGTTAATGATGATGACATTGATAAATCTACTCCAACAGTGAGCAATGCAAGCTGTACAACTAATAGTCTAGGTGCGGTGATGGCTATTTTAGATGCTGAGTTTGGTCTTGAAAAGTCTATGCTAACTACTGTCCACAGCTATACTGCCAGTCAAGCCTTGTTGGATGCGCCCAAAAAGGATCCTCGTGAAGGTCGTAATGCCGCCGAGAATATCGTGCCAACTAGCACTGGCGCTGCAATTGCTGTATCTAAAGTTTTGCCGTCGCTAAAAGGTAAGTTTGACGGTATCAGTATGCGAGTTCCTACTCCTGTAGTGTCGATTAGTGATGTGACCGCACTTTTATCAAAAGATGTAACTGTTGAGCAAATCAACGAAGCCTTCAGAAAGGCTGCCTCTGAGCCGTTCTACCAGGGCATATTGGATGTAACTGACGAACCGCTAGTTAGCCGAGATTTTATTGGCAATAGTCATTCAGGGATTGTCGACTTAGACTTAACCAGGGTTGTTGATGGCAATTTGGTGAAGGTTTGTGTCTGGTATGACAACGAGTGGGGCTATAGTAATCGCCTAGTTGAATTGGTGGCTGATATTGGTAGAAGTCACAGCGGTCAGGTGCGTAACTAACGACGCCGATTAGCTTGCAATACAGATGCATGACGCTTATACTTAATGGTATGAAGATATTCTTAGGTGCCGATCATAATGGCTATAGATTAAAGGGTGAGGTGCACGCTTACCTGGCTAAACTTGGCTATGACGTGCATGATGTTGGCAATAAAGAACCGCAACCCGATGATGATTTTCCAGAGTTTGCACAAATGGCCGCCCTAAAGGTGCTTGGTGAGGATGAGAAGGATGATCCTCGAGCCATTTTACTGTGTGGGGGCGGTCAGGGTATGTGTATGGCTGCAAATCGCTTTAAGGGTATACGGGCTAGCGTTATTTGGGACGAGTATGAGGCTAGGATGACCCGTAATGATAACGACAGTAATGTTCTTTGCCTGCCATCCAGAATACTAGAGGACGATGCTAGTGAGTGGAAAAAAATTGTCGATACATGGCTAAAAACTCCATTTGCAAATGCACCGCGCTTTAGGCGTCGTAATGCTCAGATTGATGAGGTCGTGTAATGGGTCAAGTTGTTCCTGCTATTTTAGCCGAAACCAGCGAGATGTATAAGGCGCAGATTGATAAAGTTCAGTCTTTTACTCGGCGTGTTCAAATTGATATTAGTGATGGTGAATTTGCCCCTACTTTTACAGTTGGTGCGGATGAGCTATGGTGGCCAGAGGGCTGGGAGGCAGATATCCATGCTATGGTGCAGCGCCCTGAGGAGTATTTATCTAAATTAATTCAACTGAAACCCTCAATGGTTATTTTTCATGCCGAGTCTGATGGCAATGTCGCCTTAGCTTTGCAGACATTGAGGCAGTATGGTATAAAATCTGGCCTAGCATTGCTCCGTCCAACTGTACCGGAAGAAGTTTCAGAATTAATCAAATTGGCTGATCACGTTATGATTTTTACCGGTGATTTAGGCAAGTATGGCGGTACAGCTAGCTTGATGCAACTAGAGAAGGTCCGTCTAGTTAAGAGGATTAACTCTTCAGCGGAAATCGGCTGGGACGGAGGTGTCAATGTTGATAATGCCTACACCTTAACTCAGGGTGGAGTGAATGTATTAAATGTTGGTGGCTATATACAGCACGCAAGTGACCCAGCTAAGGCTTACAACGACCTTGTAGTAGAAATCAGTAAACAGGGCGTATTATAGATATGAAGCAGCTGAGCCTGGTGGAGGTGTCAGAGAAAGCGAATATCCTTCGAAAAGATATAATTTCTATGCTTGAAGAAGCCGGTAGTGGTCATAGCGCTGGTCCACTTGGCTTAAGTGATTTGTTTGCGGCATTGTATTTTTCGATTTTAAAATACAACCCAGAACAGCCAGACTGGATAGAGAGAGACTATATCATTTTAAGTAATGGACACACAGTTCCGGTTCAGTATGCCGCTATGGCTGAGGCAGGATTTTTCCCAAAGTCTGAATTAAAGACGCTTCGAAAGCTGGGTAGTCGGCTACAGGGTCATCCAGAGCGCACAGCTTTGCCTGGAATAGAAACTACAAGCGGGCCACTTGGTTGTGGTTTAAGTCAGGCCGCGGGTATAGCCTATACGTTGCAGTATCTAGATAAAAACATGCAAAGGTTTGTATATGTTGTAATGGGCGACGGTGAGCTTAACGAGGGTAATATCTGGGAGGCTGCTATGTTTGCTGGTAAGTATAAGCTTAGCCAGTTAGTTGCCTTTGTAGATAGAAATAATATTCAAATTGATGGTTACACCGAGGATGTTATGCCGCTAGAAGATTTGCGCGGTAAGTGGGAGAGCTTTGGCTGGCATGTTCAGGAGGTTGATGGTCATAACATCGAAAGTATCATAAATGCCGCTAGTATGGCGCGGTCTATATCTAATCGTCCGAGCGTTATTATTACTCATACAATTCCTGGTAAGGGTGTTGATTTTATGGAGTACGATTATAGATGGCATGGCATGCCCCCAAATCGAGAGCAGGCCAAGCAAGCGCTCGACAAGCTAAAAACACTTGATGGCAAGATAGGGGTAGGCGAATGATGCAATACGAGGTTCAGGAGGATTTTTGGCACGGTAGGTCTGGTCTTCAGTCAACTCGGGCTGGCTTTGGTGAAGGTTTGTGTCAGGCTGGAGATAACAGTAAAGATGTAGTGGCACTTGCCGCTGACTTAACCGATAGTGTTCAGATGGGTGCTTTTGCAAAAGCTTTTCCTGATAGGTTTATACAGGTTGGTGTGGCTGAACAAAACCTAGTAACAGTTGCGAGCGGAATGGCGCGTGCAGGCAAGGTTCCTTTTACTGGGAGCTATGCAGCTTTTAGTCCAGGTCGTAACTGGGAGCAGATTAGGACTACTATTTGTTTGAATGATGTGCCGGTTAAAATTATCGGTAGTCATGCTGGTTTGACGGTTGGGCCTGACGGAGCTACTCATCAGATGCTAGAGGATATTGCCTTAATGAGGTCATTGCCAAACATGGTCGTGATTGCGCCAGGGGACGCCTATGAGGCGAAAAAGGCCACTATGGCCATTGCTTTAAACGGTAAGCCGTCATATTTAAGGTTAGCTCGTGAAAGTTCACCTTTATTTACGCAACGTGATGCCGTGTTCGAAATAGGCAAGGCCTATGTACTGCGAGAGGGGCGTGATGTCACTCTTTTGGGTACAGGCTTGATGACCTATCAGCTTCTACGAGTGGCTATGAGCTTAGCTGAGAAAAATATCCAGTGTGAAGTGGTGCACGTACCGACGATTAAGCCGTTAGATAGTAAAACTGTCCTAGAGAGTGTTAAGAAAACGGGCCGCGCAGTTACAGCCGAGGAAGGGCAGGTGGCGGCTGGTTTTGGCGGGTTGATTGCTGAGCTACTTTCAGAAGATTTGCCTACACCACTGAAAAGATTTGGAGTTCAGGATCGTTTTGGGGAGAGTGGTCAGGCTATAGATTTGCTAGATCACTTTGGATTAACTGCTGAGAAGATGGCACCGGTTATAGCTAATTTTGTTCAACGCACCCCCAAGTATCACCAAGATTAATGATATAATAAGCACAAGAACTGTAAGGAAATATAAGGGGGTCCAAATGGGACTAACAATTCGAGAAATTCGGGACAATACCACACGTGCACGTCACCTGTACCAGAGGGCTCAATCGCAAAATTTTGCGGTTGGTGCTTTTAACGTTGACAACCAAGAAACCTTAATAGCCATATGCAGGGCCGCCAGGGAGCTACAGTCTCCAGTTCTGGTTGAGGTTTCGGACAGTGAAGCCAGGATGGTTGGAATTGATAATATTCGTGACATGGTTGACAACTACAAGGTTGAGTATGGTATAGAGATATATCTAAATCTAGACCACAGTCCGACGGTAGAGGACTGCAAGCGGGCTATTGATGCTGGCTTTGAGTTTATCCATATTGATATCAGCCAGGCTAATCACGCAGCAAGTGATGAAGAGATAATTAAGAAAACTAAAGAGGTGGTAGAGTACGCAAGCTTTACTGGAGCACTAGTAGAGAGTGAGCCGCACTACTTTGTGGGTAGTAGCAATGTGCATGATACGGAAATTGATTACGAAGAAGTAAAAAAGACTTTCAGTACGCCAGAGGGCGCCAAGGCCTTTGTTGAAGCAACTGGAATTGACACTTTTGCAGCAGCAGTTGGTAATTTACACGGAAAATATTCAGTACCGAAAGAGCTGGATTTAGATTTGCTAGATAGGATAAGTCAGGCGATTGACTGTGCAATTAGCCTGCATGGAGGCAGTGGAACACCCCTTCATTACTTTGAGTCTGCGGCTAAACTTGGTGTGGCAAAGATTAATATTAACAGTGATATGAGATATGCTTTCCGCACCACCTTAGAGAGGGTTTTAGCGGAGAACCCTAATGAGTATGCAGTTATTAAACTAATGCCGGCAGTGTATGAGGCTGTTCAGCGGGTGGTCGAAGAGAAGATTAAAGCATTTGGTAGTGCCGGGAAGGCGGTTTTGTAGTGAGTCAGCCAACTATTTTATCTATAGGTGCAGCAATTCAGGATGTTTTTTTAAGTAATAGCGATGAGTTTGCGCCTGTTTGTGCAAATCCAGATGATTGCTTTTTAAAGTTAGAGCTAGGTTCTAAGGCTGATGTTAATAACATTCACTTTAGTACTGGAGGAGGGGCTACAAACGCAGCTGTAACTTTCGCTAGACAAGGCTTACCGTCTATTTTTATGGGCACTGTTGGCCATGACCCTGCTGGCGATGCAGTATTGGCTCATCTTGACCAGGAGGGGGTTGACACTAGCCTAGTTAGCTATTCAGAGTCTCTTAAGACTGGTTATTCAGTTTTGCTTTTAGCGCCAAACGGAGAAAGGACTATCCTTACTTATCGAGGGGCTAGTACACATTATAATACTAGGAACTTTCAGCTTTCTGGCGTTAAGGCAGACTGGCTTTATGTCTCTAGTATGGCTGGAAACATGAAAACTTTAAATTCAATCTTTAATCAAACAAGGCAGTTGGGTGTTAAAATATGTTTCAACCCAGGCAAGGGGGAGTTAAGAAACACACAAAAACTGAAAGCGCTACTTGAGGACGTAGACATACTTCTTCTCAATAAAGAAGAGGCAGCCATGTTGGTTTCTAATGGCAGCAGCGAGGATATGGCGCGACACCTACTACGTTTTGTGCCAACTGTAATTATTAGCGACGGCACAAACGGAGTGCTGGCGACTGACGGCAAAACTATCGTCGAAGCTGGTCTATACGAAGAGGTGGATGCTGTTGATAGGACCGGAGCGGGTGATGCTTTTGGTTCTGGCTTTTTGAGTCAGTGGGCTATCGGTAAAAGCCTGCGCGATTCAGTTATTTTTGCTAGTGCCAACTCTACTTCTGTTGTGACAAAGATTGGTGCTAAAACAGGTATCTTATACAAGGGCGCCATACTGCACGATATGCCTATCGAAGAAAGGGCCATTTAATATGTCCAGGGCAATAGCTTCATTATTGGGACGGTCAAATGATAGACTATTTTTAAAAACAATTGAAGAGTTAGAGTTAGCTACTGGAAATACAGGTATAGATGCTAAACTGCTAGGTGATATTTTGCAACACTCTCACAAAACTATTCAAAAGCTAAGATTAGACAGCGCCGACAGTACGCCTCTTGAGGTTTATAATGTTTTGCGACTGAATTTATCTAAGATAAGGAGCAGCGACAAAAATAGCTACGCATGTTTGATGGTAAGAGGGCGATGTATTTCTTTAAATATCGATGATTTAACCAGAGACGAAAAGTCATCTTCAAAATTCAACGATAGATCGTTAGACTATGTCCGTAAATCTTTGCTTACTGAAATTAAGAATCGCTATCAAAAAGCAGCCGGTGACCACAACAGGGTAGTTAAGCGGCTGCTCTCATCATTGTAGGTCTGCTATTTAATGGTCGCAGTAGGTGCGATTGGATTTAACTAGCTTGACCACTTTTTCAATATCATCTGTTATGGTGTATAGCTTTTCATCACCTCGTGAAATTACTTTCTCTCCATCACGAAGTTCTTTCTTAATAAACTCGTCTAAAGGTTTCCAGAACTTTGATCCATATAATACAACTGGCGCTTTTACTGTTTTACCTGTTTGTATTAGGGTTAAGATTTCTGCTAGCTCGTCTAACGTTCCAAAACCACCAGGGAAATAAACGTAGGCGTCTGCATAAAGTGTCATAACAATTTTTCTTGGTGCAAAGTGGGTAAATGCGTATGAGTCTGTAGTGTAATCATTTAGGCTTTGCTCGTGCGGTAATTTAATATTAAAGCCAACTGAAGACCCTCCAACTTCAAAAGCACCCCTGTTACCAGCCTCCATAATTCCGCCGCCGCCACCAGTGATAACTGTATAGTTATCCTTGGCTAGGTGCCTAGCTACAGCGCGAGCAGCTTGGTAGTACTCGTTAGTTTCTTTTAACCTGGCTGATCCAAATATGGTTACCGTCTTATGGTACTTGTGGATTATATTGTAGCCAGCCTGGACTTGATCTTCTATGTTGCCAAGTCGAAACATGGCTGATTGAAGTAGTATTTCGCGCGGTGCGCATAATTCAAAATGTTGTGTGTCTGTTTTTGCTTTCATGTCAAATTTCATTGTAACATGCTTGTTGTTATTTTGAAATACCGTTATTATAATTACTGATATTTTATAATTTACAAACAAAGGACCACTGTAGTGAATAGTGTAAGCGGAAGAATTAATAAAAGAAAATTGTTCATTGTAATAGGTGTGGCCGGCGCTATTATTACTGGTGTGGTTTTTGCGGTTTGGATTCATAATAGCCATAGGTCGCAAGAGGTGTCTGTGTCTAGTCGTGAGGTGGTCACGTCGTCATCCAAAGAGGCTGGTCATGATAGTGTAAAAAAATCTTCAACCAAGGGACCGGCTGCAAAGAAAGTGTTTCATGAGGCATGCTTAAAGCATGAAAAATTATGCTTTAAGTATCCGGACGGCTGGAAGATGATTGAAGGAGAGAATATGCTACCTGGTGTACCAGGTAGTGAGCAAATGGGCGTCATGGTTGACGATAGTAGGCTGGAGAGCTCATCTGGTGAGGTTGTAATAAGTATGCAGTCAGGAATTACGGGTGTAGGAGGCGCGGGCTGTGGCGCTTTTGAGGCTGGTCCTTCGGAGGATCCGAATCGCGTAACAACAATCTTCACTAAGAGGACTGCTATTAAAAATACACCAGAAGAATACACCTCTGCTGCTGACTATATCTACGTGATTGGTAAGGTGGTTAGTGATGGTGAAAGTAAAAAGCATTATCCAGTTGTTGAGTTAGTGGATAGAAGTGAGGATTTAAAGCTTACTGAGCGAGCCGCATGCGAGGCTATTTACTCTAGTATTATTAAAGGGAACATCGATCTTGGCAATTTAGGATTAGAAGGAAGTAAAGGGGAGCAGCGGATCACTACAGACAAGGCGTTTGGTGCCGGTGCAAATAGTCGCTACCCTAGGCTGTATGAGACTTTTGAAGAGGCGAGGAAGGCACTCGAATCGAAACCTTATATTGAGGCAGTAAACATCCTTTCTGGCGTACACTACAAGTAGTGCTATAGTAAGTAGTGTGAGTTTTACGCTATCTGCTCAATATCAACCAACCGGTGATCAGCCATCCGCTATTAAGCAGTTGCTTGAGGGCTTAGAGTCTGGTGAGCGCGAACAAACACTTCTTGGAGTGACCGGAAGTGGTAAAACTTTTACTATGGCAAATATTATTGTCAAAAATCAAACTCCAACATTAGTTTTAGCTCACAATAAAACACTAGCAGCTCAGCTCTATAGTGAGTTTAAGCAGTTTTTCCCCGAGAATGAGGTTCACTACTTCGTTAGTTATTTTGACTACTATCAGCCCGAGGCATACATCGCCAGTAGTGATACTTATATCGAGAAAGATTCTAAAATAAATGATGAAATTGACCGTTTAAGACACGCTGCAACTACGGCCCTTTTAACTCGTCGTGATACGATTATTGTAGCTAGCGTTAGCTGTATTTATGGTATTGGATCACCAGATACCTACGCAGACATGTCGATCAAACTGCAGAAGGGCGAAAGGCGTCAGCAGGATAAGTTTATTAGACAGTTGACCGATATTCAGTATCAGCGTAATGATATTGATTTTGATCGAGGAACCTTTAGGGTTAAGGGTGATGTAATTGATATATTTCCTGCAGGCATGGACACTGCCTATAGGGTCGAATTCTTTGGCAGTGAGATTGATCGAATAACGCGGTTAAATCCCTTAACTGGTGAAATTTTAGGTGAGCCAAATAGTGTGACTATTTTTCCAAGTAGCCACTATGCTACTCCAAAAGAAAGAATCGAACATGCGATTAAAGGTATTCAGGCTGAATACGAAGATCGTTTAGCTTGGTTTGAAAAGCACAATAAACATCTTGAGGCCCAGCGTCTATCGCAGCGTACTAAGTATGATTTAGAGATGCTTAAAGAGACGGGTTTTGTTAAGGGGATTGAGAACTACAGTCGCTATTTGAGTAACAGAGAGCCTGGTGAGCAGCCGGCTACACTAATTGACTATTTCCCAGATGACTGGCTGCTTATTGTAGATGAAAGTCATATGACTTTGCCGCAGGTGCGTGGCATGTATAACGGAGATCGGTCAAGAAAAGAGGTTTTAGTAGAGCATGGCTTTCGCCTGCCTAGCGCTTTAGATAATCGTCCACTTAGGTTTGAGGAGTTTTACAAGCATATTAACCAGGCGATTTATGTTTCCGCTACGCCTGGTGATTATGAGTTGGAGAATAGTCCACCGCCCGCTCAGCAGGTGATTCGACCGACTGGATTACTAGATCCTCCAATTGAAGTTAGGCCAACCGATGGCCAGGTGGATAATCTTATAGAGGAGATTAAGAGGGTCACTAGTAAGGGCCAGCGGGTTCTGGTTACCACTCTAACAAAGCGCATGGCTGAAGATTTAAGTAGTTACTTAATAGACATAGGTATAAAAACTGCTTATATCCATAGCGAGATTGACACCTTGGAGAGGGGCGATATATTGAGAGATTTGCGCATGGGAGTATTTGATGTGTTGGTTGGTATTAATTTACTTCGTGAAGGTTTGGATCTACCAGAGGTTAGTCTTGTTGCTATTATGGATGCAGATAAGGAGGGTTTTTTACGAAGCGAGAGCGCGCTTGTGCAGACTATTGGGCGAGCTGCTCGACATGTTGAGGGCAGGGTTGTTATGTACGGAGATGTAGTAACGCGCAGCATGAAGTCTGCGATTGAAGAAACTAATCGCCGACGTGAAATTCAACAGGCTTATAATAAAAAGTTTAAAATTACACCCAAAGGAATCGACAAAGAGGTCGATGAGGGGTTGCGAGCGATTATTCCGCAAAAGGACGACAAAAAGCCAAAGATTGACTTAAAAAAGATACCTAAAGATGAATATGATGGCCTTGAAAAAGACCTAACAGCACAGATGAACCTAGCTAGCGCTAACCTAGAGTTTGAGAAAGCGGCCGAACTAAGAGACTTGATTGCCGAGATTCGTGCAAAACGCTAGTGTTTTATGGTAGAATAGTAACAATTATGCAACCACAACCATATCAACCACAGCAGTCGCCGATGCAGCCGATGCAGCCGTCGCCGAAACCAAAGAAAAAAATAACTATTACAGGTGTAATTTTTGTTGCAATGATTGTGACAGGAGTCGTTCTTCTGATTGCTCTAATTGCCTGGCTAGGTCTTAGCTTTAAAGCCTCATCTGATACGGGTAAAACTTTAGCAGGTGCAGCTGCTGTGCTTGAGCCTAAGGACTCGGCGCCTAGTAATGAGACTATCGACTCTTCATTGGGTGTAAAAGTACCTTTTAATGCTAGGGAATTATCTGGATTTGGCCTAGCGGAAGATGTTACCTACTCCTCTGAAGAGCTGCGCGAAAAAAGACCTTATAGCGTGATTCGACTCAGACCGGTCGAGACCAGTCAAGCCTCGCGCAATGAGATTACGATGGTGTCACCAGAATTAAGAATCACAACTAGCGTTGATAAACAATACTGGAGTCAGTTTGAGGGTAAAAAAGGCTACAAAGACCTTTCTAAGTTAGATATACTTGTTCAAGAAACTACATCTCAGCGCACTAAGGACAAATGGGTTAGCGCAGGCGATGTTGAGGCTAAGCGACTAGGTGACGTAGACTATCGTAAGGTGGTGTATACAAGCAAGAACGAAGATCACGGCGTAACTAGCTTGCGTCGAGAGGACTGCTATGTAACCGTTCAGCACGATCGTCCATTTGTGGCTTGTGTTAATAACGTACGCTCTGGTAATTTTGCCGCACTTCCACAGCTAGAGAATATAATTAATCAATTGTCCTACTATGAGCCTAGTCAAGACGCACTTATTTCTGATGAGAAGGGTAAAGAGGCCGATAAGGCAATGCTTGATGGCAAGAAGGACCAGGAGGTAGAGGCAGGTGACGGCAAAGAGAAGGAGTCACCAAAAGATGATCAAAAGCCTAATCTAGAAAAGTCTGAACCTAAGCAGCCTGCAAAAATATCTCCGTATCTTTCTGAGAGCTCTGACTTTTTATCATTTGCTAAGGCAGCCCCAGCGACTGTTCGAGTAGGTTCAATTTATTGTGCTGACGTTAAGTTAACTCTGCCCTCTGGGAAAGAGGGTCCCCTGTTGACTGGTGCCTGTGTTGATAAATCAGGAACTGGCTTTTTCGTATCAAGAGACGGCTTTATAGCCACTTCGGCCAGCGTTACCAGCGTTAAGCCTGAGGAGGCTATTCGTGCCTATATAATGAATGCGCCAAACTCATCTCAGGTTTACGAGCGCCTGGATAGAGTATTGGGATATATGGTTGAGGGTAGGTTGATTATGCAAACTGACGCCGACGCTATAGTGGCCGGGGTTCAGGAGCGCAATCAGGATGTTGTCGAGAAGGTAAGCGCATTAAGTTCAAAAATTGCACCAGAAAACATCACCATCTCTCAAGAGTCATATAGCTATGCTGTGCAGTTGCAGGATAAGCCGATAGTAGTTAACGAGAAAGGTAATGGGTCTTTGGAGTTTGCTCTTTCTGATGCAGTGGTTGCAGCTGGTCTTGAAGGTAGCCGATATTCAGCAGATAAGACTCAAGATCAAGTATTTAACGGGGATACTATTAAAGATGACATTGCTTTGCTTAAAATAAAGGGTAACGATTCTTATCCAGCTCTTATGTTGGCGTCTGACACTAATGTCTCTGAGGGTGCACCAGTTAATGTAATAGGTATGCCGATGTATGCGATCGGTTCACTATCTTCAGGTCAGTTGCGCCCAACCCCTCTATTCAGGCAAGGTGCTGCTGGTGAGGTTTTTACAGGTAGTAATGCTCAAAGACTACTTTCAATTAATACATCATCTTTTCCCGGATTTGCCGGCGCTCCTGCTTTAAATAAGAGTGCTCAGGTTGTGGGTATTGCCACGTATAATAACCTTAGTTGCCCTAGCGGTAAGTGTTTTGCTGGTACGATTTTACGCGACACAGCTGAGATCAGTAATTTAGTTAGGTCACGTAACGTAACGTTGCGTCCATCTAGTGTTATATCGGATACATGGAATAAAGCACTCGAAGAGCTGATTAGGGGTAACTATAAGAAAGCTTACGGTCTATTTAACGATTCACATAGGCTATATCCCAAAAATTATCTAGCTACTCCCTTTGCAAATTATGCAAAATCACAGTTCGGTACAGTGACTGACACCTCAGCCTTCAATACTGGCATTATCGTTTCTCAGCTGGCAGCCATAATATCGGTATTTATATTAATTTTATTAGTGATTGCTCGAGTGGTTGTTAAGGTTGTTGTACGACCTCAGTACAAGACTCAGTACGGGGCAACTGCTGGCGGTCAATATATTGATGCTAATCAGTGGCGACCCTCACCTCCTTCTGCCAGCGGTAGTATAGGCCCGACTCCACCTCCTAATGTGCCCTTCACTCAACAGCAGCCAGCAGTTTGGCAGCCTCCACAGCAGACTGCAGCTTCGTCGGCGCAGCAGAGTGTACAGCCAGCAGCTGGCCAGTCCGCTAGTCAGGCGACGCACAACCAGCCTCCGGCTGGCGTAGCTAATCAATCGCAACCTCAGTCTCCGCCATTCTCACAAGATACTCCGTCGGAGACGACTCCGCCAAACCCAACAAATTGGCAGCAGTAAAACAATTTTAGCTTCCTTGATTTTTGTAGATTAGATAGTCTACAATAGAGGTATGGAACATGTAACAGTAGAGTCGCTAGGGCAACTGGCGGAATTGAGCGCGCTTGAGTTGGGCGCTCAGGAGGCAGAGGACTTGGCTGCCGATATAGAGAAGATAATAAGCTACATTGATCAAATGAGTGAGTTAGATACTGAAGGTGTTAAGCCGACGTATCAGGTTACAGATTTGTATAATGTTTGGCGTCAGGATGAGATCGATTTAGGCACTACCTCAGGTCAAGCTCTGCTAGATCTAGCAAATGATAACGTAGCTCAAGATCAGATAAAGGTTCCCAAGGTTTTATGACAATAGCAGAAGTTAAACAAAAAATTGCAGAGTCAGGAGCCTTAAGTCAGATTGAACGTGCGATTAGCGCAGCTGAGGATTCTGCTAGTCATAATGTATTTTTGCACATATGCAAGGACCGTGCTCTGAAAAGGGCAAAGGACGTTGACGCCGGAAAGATATCCGGTAGTTTAGCTGGCGTACCATTTGCGGTTAAAGATAATTTTTTACACTTTGACGGTCCAACTACTGCAGCTAGTAATTTTCTAAGTCAATTTGAGTCACCGATTCAGGCTGAAGCTGTAGAGCGTCTAGAGGCAGAGGGTGCAATTTGTATCGGGGCAGTTAATCTTGACGCTTTTGCGCACGGTAATAGTACAGAGAACTCGGCATTTGGTGTGACTAAAAATGCCGTTGATCCTACGTGTGTAGCTGGTGGCAGTAGTGGTGGTTCGGCTGTTGCTGTTGCGCTTGGAGTGGTCCCCTTTGCTTTAGGTACGGATACCGGAGGCTCTATTCGTCAGCCAGCTAGCTTTAATGGAGTTGTTGGGCTAAAGCCTACTTATGGAGCGGTTAGTCGCTATGGCGTGGTTGCTATGGCTAGTGGAACAGATTGTATTGGCGTACTATCTAAATCGGTTGCTGACAGTGAGGTAATTTTAGGGTTAATGTCGGGGGAAGATAAGAAAGATATGACATCTTTGCCAGACTACTTCAAGCCAAAGCAGTCACCATCTTCAAAAAGAATTGCCATAATAAAAGAGTTTATGTCAGATGATATCAACGACGAGGTTCGAGGCCGTGTAGTTGAGGTCACCAACAGCTTGAGGGAAAAGGGTTATCAGGTTGATGAGATAAGTCTGCCGCTACTTAAGTATGCTTTGGCAGTTTACTATGTGATAGTTTCCGCTGAAATTAGTAGTAACTTAGGACGATTTGATGGAGTTAGGTATGGCAATCGCTCTAAGTTAGCTAGCAGTCTAGAGAGCGTTTACGGGAAGAGTCGAGCCGAGGGTTTTATGGCAGAGAATAAAAGGCGTATTATAATCGGTAGCTTTGTATTGTCTAGTGGTTACTTTGATGCTTATTATCAAAAGGCTCAAAAAGTTAGAACGCTTATAATCGACGAGTGCGACAAGGCTCTTTCAAACTACGTGGCATTAATCGGTCCAGTTTCTCCTAGCGTTGCCTTTCGGTCGGGCCGGGAAATTGACACTCTGGAGACTTACCTGGAGGATATTATGACTGTACCAGCTAGTTTGGCTGGCTTCCCGGCAATTAGCGTACCTGTTGGATCTAATAGTAGCGGCCTGCCAATCGGCCTGCAGATAATTGGCGGTCGTCGGTCTGATGCTGACATTTTGGCGATTTCAAAAGATGTAGAGGCGATTTATGAATAGTGGCACAGTTGGTATTTTAATATTTGCTATAGTTTTAATTATCGGTGGCGCTATTCTTCTGGCAGTGGTGACGCGTAGCCAGAAGCAGCTAAATAAGCAGGAGTATCGTACGAAATGGCTTAAGGTTGAATCTTCGTTAAAAAAGACTGAAGAGTCTAGTTATCATTTGGCGATACTAAATGCCGATAAGCTACTTGATGCGGCACTTAAGGAATTAGGCTATAGGGGGCAAACTATGGGTGACCGCATGAAGAGTGCAAAAGTAGCTTTTTCTAATAACAACTCGCTATGGTCGGCTCACAAGTTGCGCAATAGGATTGCACATGAAACCGACGTGAAAATAGGTTACACGGCAACCCGTCGTGCATTGGCTAGTTTTAAGCAGGGTTTGAAGGATTTAGGAGCAATTTAGATGAGTGTATACGATGATTATGAGATGACCATTGGTATTGAGTGCCATGTTCAGATAGCTACTAAGACTAAGCTATTTAGTTCTGCAGATAATGATTCAAGAGAGGCAAGTCCCAATGTTAATGTCAGTGTGGTTGACTATGCCTTACCAGGGATGTTACCTGTTCTAAATAAAGAGGCGGTTTATCTAGCGGTCAAAGCTGGAAAAGCACTTGGTAGTGAGATTGCATTAGAAAGTCGATTTGATCGTAAGCACTATTTTTATCCCGACCTACCAAAGGGCTATCAAACCACACAAATGTATCAGCCGATTATTGGTGCAGGTTTGGTTGAGGCTCCTCTAGAAGATGGAGGTACTGTAAAAGTTAGAATTCACCATGCTCATATGGAGGAGGACGCCGGCAAGTTAACGCACTATGGAGACTATAGTTTGGTTGACCTAAACCGAGCTGGCACGCCATTGATCGAGATCGTATCTGAGCCCGATATTCATAGTGCTGCTGAAGCTAGGGCGTATGCAACTGAGTTGTATAGACTGATGACATATGCGGGTGTAACAAACGGTGACTTATATCACGGGAATATGCGCTTTGATGTTAATATTAGCGTAGCTAAAAAGGGCGCAACTGAGCTTGGCAAGAGAGCTGAGGTTAAAAACCTAAACAGTTTTAGGAGTGTCGAGAGGGCGGCCGAGTATGAGTTTAAACGACAGGTTGACTTACTGGAGTCTGGTCAGGAGGTTATTCAAGAAACTCGAGGCTGGAACGATGATAAGCAGATTACCACCAGTCAGCGTAGTAAAGAGGACGCACAGGACTATCGCTATATGCCAGATCCGGATATCCCGCCAGTTATCCTAACACCAGAAAAGATTTCTGAAATTCAGTCTACGGTACCAAAGCTGCCTGCTTCGTATCGTGACCAGTGGTCTGTATTAAATCTAGACAGTTCAGTGGTAAATACACTGCTTGGCGTTCAAAAGCATGCAGGTATCATTTCTTATATTCAAGAAAAGGCTGGCAACGAGGCTGCTAAGCGAGTGGCCAACTGGTTTGCTAGTGCATTAGGTCGGTCTGATGAAGCGCCGTCGGTAGTCGGGCACAGTGAAAAGGATTGTTTTATAGAGCTTTCCGATATGGTTGCAAAAAAAGAGCTTTCAAGCTCTAATGCTAAAGAAATTTTTGTTGATTTGGTGTCTAAACCTGGATCACCAAGAGAGATTGCTGAAAAGAAGAATATGCTGCAGAACAGCGACACGAGCGTTATTGAGCAGGTTGTTGACGAGGTTCTGGCGGATGAGGCTAGCCAAAAAGCTATCAAAGACATTAAGTCGGGTAACGAAAAGGCAATTGGCTACTTGGTTGGTCAAGTTATGAAGCGATCAAAAGGACAGGCTAACCCCGCAATGGCAACAGATATAATAAAGAAAAAATTATAAGCAAGAGGTAATGATGAAAAAACCAACGAAAGCAATTATTTGTGCAGCAGGACTTGGAACACGCTTTCTGCCACAAACTAAAGCGATGCCAAAAGAGATGCTACCGATTATTGATAGACCTGTCATTCAACTGATTGTCGAAGAGGCAGTGGCGGCCGGGGTGACTGAGATTATCATAGTTACTGGCAGTACCAAGCGGGCAATTGAAGATCATTTTGATCGTAGTGATGAGCTTGAAGCTGAACTGCGCGAAAAAGGTAAAATTGATAAAGCGGATCAAATTAAGGCGATTGCTGAAATGGCTAATTTTGTCTATGTACGTCAAAAAGGCACTCCAAAAGGAAATGCCCGCCCAGTCTTAAATGCCAGGCACTTGATTAATGATGATGAGCCGTTTTTTGTATTTTTTGCTGACGACTTTTTCCGTAGCGAAGTACCACGCGCAGTTCAATTACTTGATACTTATGAGAAGACTGGAAGGTCGGTGGTTTCGTTAATCGAGGTTGATAAGAAGGATGCTGACAAATACGGCATGGCCGCTATCAAAAAGCAGTCGTCTGGAGGTGCTTATCAGCTGACCGAGCTGGTTGAAAAGCCGGGCGAGAAGGATTCACCCAGTAATCTTGCCAGTGTTGGCGGATATTTACTGACATCAGACATTATGCCGATAATTGCCAAAGAGAAAGTGGATAAAAACGGTGAGATTACTCTAGCAGACAGTATTAACGAGCTAGCTCAAAAAGATACGGTCTATGGCAGGATTATTGACGGCGTGTGGCACGATACAGGCAATCAGCTTAAGTATATTAAAGCTGTGGTTGACGTGGCTTTGGAGAGTGGTGAGTATGGGGAAGAGCTTCACCAGTATCTAGTAGAGAGGTTAACCTAGTGGACGGTGCTGCCGGAATCTTAGTGGTTTTATTGTCGGTAACTTTATTAATTTTCCTAGTTTTACTGATATTTTTAACCATCTTAATGATCCGCATTAGCCGTCAGATAAAACACATAGCAGACGATGCCGAAAAGGTGGTTGGTGAAACTAGCAGCTTCATCTCAGGCTTTAGTCAGTTTACGAAATCTATAGTGGCTGTTAAACTAGTAAGAGAGATGTTTAATAGGCGAAACAAAGGAGGATCTAATGTCAAAAGGAAGTAAATTTGCACTTGGCGCGATTATTGGTGCGATAACAGGAGTAGTGGCAGGTATTTTGACTGCGCCTAAAAGCGGTAAAGAGACTCGTGCTGATATTAAAAAGAAAGCAGAAGAGCTCAAGGAGCAGGCGGCGGATCGAGCTGACGAAGTTCGAACAAAGGCTGAGTCTAAGGCGAAAGATATTGGGTCTAAGGCAAAAGAGGTGCGTGCTTCTGCCGAGAAGAAGGTGCGCGAGCTAAAGAGTGAAGCAGAAAAGATAACTAAGCGCTAAAATACTTATTTTTTAAAAAAGTCCTGTGTTTTGCAGGGCTTTTATTTTTGCGGATAAGCAAAAATATACAAAATAGGCTATACTTATATATGATATGGGAGCGGTAGAAACCTCTGCACGAAAGTCGATCGGGCGTCAGTTAAAAGCGTCTGATTATGTTCATTTGCACAACCATACACACCATAGCTTGCTGGATGGTTTAACGAAAATTCCAGATCTAGTTGGTCGGGTTAAAGATATGGGTATGGAGGCGGTGGCAATTACTGACCACGGTACCATGAGTGGCGCAATTGAATTTTATAAAGCTGCCAAAAAAGCAGGTGTAAAGCCGATTATCGGCATGGAGGCTTACGTGGCAGCTCGTGGTCGGGCTGATCGTGATCCACAAAAAGACAAGGCTCGTTTTCACTTAGTTTTGTTGGCTATGAATGAAAAGGGCTATCAGAATCTGATGAAACTTTCTACATTGGCCAACCTTGAGGGCATGTACTATAAACCTCGAATTGATCACGAAATTATAGAAAAATACAACGAGGGCTTAATCGCTATGAGTGCCTGTGCCAGCGGTGAGATTGGTGAGCAGCTTCGGGTTGATAACTATGAGGAGGCAAAGAGGATTGCTAAGTGGTATAGGGGTGTCTTTGGCGATAGGTATTATTTAGAGCTACAAGATCATGGTCATCCAGATTGTCCGAGTAAGTGGGATGTTCAGGTTAAGATAAACCAGCATATTGAAAAGTTGAGTCAAGAGCTTGACATTGAATGTGTAGTAAGTAGCGACGGCCACTATCTTGACCATTCTGATCAAGACGCTCATGAGATATTACTTTGTGTTGGTACCGGCTCGTTCTTGAGTGATGAAAAACGCATGAGCTTGAAGGATTTTGAGCTACATGTAACTGACCCGCAGGATATTATTGATCGCTGGAGCAAAACAAACCCAAAAGCTGTTGCTAATACTAAAAATATAGCCGATCGCTGCAATCTAGAGATTGACTTGGGCGGAATTTTGATCCCGAAGTTCCCAACCCCCAACGGCGAAAGTGAAAAAGAATACCTATATCATTTGGTTTATATGGGAATGGCAGTGCGCTATGCTGGAAAGACCAAAGAAGAGGCTCTACAGATGAGCGATGCCGAAATCCGCAAAATTTTAACAGATGAGCAGGTTGAGCGACTCGACATGGAGTTTGATGTTCTTAATAAAATGGGCTACAACGGCTATTTCTTAATCGTTCAAGACTTTATCAACTGGGGTAAAGAACGTGGAATTATCTTTGGGCCTGGGCGAGGCAGTGCAGCTGGTTCGATTATTGCCTACGCTTTAAATATTACGGATTTAGACCCGTTAAAATATGACTTGCTGTTTGAGCGTTTCTTAAATCCAGATAGAATTTCTATGCCAGATATAGACATTGATATTCAAGATACTCGTAGAAATGAGGTGATAGAGTATTGTGCAGATAAGTATGGGCACGATCGTGTGGCTAATATTTGTACTTTTGGTACGATGGCAGCACGAGCTTCCGTGCGAGATGTGGCAAGAGTCCTTCAGGTTCCATATGGTGAAAGTGATCGTCTAGCTAAGCTCATTCCTCCACCTATACAAGGTCGTCATATCCCGCTTAAGAAATCGCTAGTTGAGGATGCAGATCTAAAAAAGGAGTACGAGACCAATCCGACTGCAAAAACAGTTTACGACTTTGCAGCTCAACTTGAGGGTACGATTCGATCACATGGTGTGCATGCGGCCGGTGTGGTTATTGCTCCAGATGACTTAGTGAAGTTTGTGCCATTAGAAATGGCGCAAAAAGGAGTGGTGGCAACTCAGTATCCGATGGGTCCAGTTGAAGAATTGGGCCTATTGAAGATGGATTTTTTGGGATTATCGAACCTCTCAATTATTAACAATGCCCTTAGGATCATTAGAAAAGTTTACAATAAGAAAATCGATCTTTCTAAGCTCTCACTAGATGACGAAAAGACCTACGAACTATTCCAGCGTGGTGATACTACTGGAGTTTTTCAGCTTGAGTCTGCTGGAATGAAGCGTTATTTGCGTGAACTAAAACCAACTGTTTTTGAGGATATTATCGCGATGGTGGCCCTGTATCGTCCGGGTCCGATGCAATTTATTGATAGTTTCATTAAACGAAAGCACGGCATTGAGGAGATCACCTATCTGCATGAGGGTCTGAAGTCTTCACTAGAAAGTACGTACGGTATTTTGATTTATCAGGAGCAGTTTATGCAGATTTCAAAAGACTGGGCAGGCTTTAGTGGCGGACAAGCTGACACTTTGCGTAAAGCTGTCGGTAAAAAGTTGATCGATCTAATGAAGCAGGTTAAGCCGCAGTTTATCGAGGGGGCAATGAGGGTAGGCGGCGCTTCAGAGGATGTGGCTACTGAGTTTTGGAATCAGCTGGAGGAGTTTGCTAATTACAGCTTTAATAAGTCACATGCTGCTTGTTACGGATTAATAGCCTACTGGACGGCCTATCTAAAAGCACATTTTCCGGATGCTTTTATGGCGGCTTTAATGACTAGCGATCAGGATGATACCGAGCGATTAGCTATTGAAATGAACGAATGTCGTCATATGGGGATTGATGTGTTGGCGCCAGACGTTAATGAGTCTTTTGTGGAGTTTGCAGTTGTGCCAGGTGAAAATAAGATTCGCTTTGGTATGGCGGCCGTTAAGGGCGTTGGGGTAGGAGCAGTTGAAGAGCTTCTGCGCACACGTGATGCGGATGGTAAATTTAAGAATGTTGAAGACTTTGCTAAGCGTGTAAGCACCTCTAAGTTCAACAAAAAAGCCTGGGACTCTCTTATTAGGTCTGGCGGGTTTGATAGTATGGGTGATCGTTCTGATCTGCTGTATAATTTAGAAACAATTCAATCTTTTGCAAGTAAAATTCAAAAAGAGGCTGCTAGCGGTCAAACAGATTTATTCGGGATGATGGGTGATGATGCGACAAACGTGCAGCCGTCTATTTCGCTTACCCCAGCACCCGCTAAGCATACTGAGAAAGAGAGACTAGCATGGGAGCGTGAATTGATGGGCTTGTATATCAGTGCTCACCCGCTAGACAATTACGCAACGTACTTAGGTGAGCAGACCCAGCCTCTAACCCAGTTAACACCCGACTATGATGGTAGAAAGATGATAGTTGGCGGAATTATTAACAGTGTCAGGACGATCATTACTAAAAGTGGCACAAAAATGGCTTTTGTAGGTATAGAGGATAAGTTTAATGAGGGTGAGGTTATTGTTTTTCCAAACCTGTACGAGCAGTTGGGCGCAAAGCTGGTCCAGGATGCCGTAATTAAAGTCAGCGGTAAGAATTCTGCTAGAGACAGAGATGGCACCTTGGGGAGTGAGAGTAAGCTTATTGCCGATGATATAGTTTTGATTGACGATAAGGAAATTGAATCATACGAGTCGACTGGGCGAAAGATGGATAGTCCAAAGGTCAGTAGTCAGGTCAAAAAGGAGCGCCGCGAAGCTTACCGTAAAACTAAGAGAGGGGTTGATGGTGTTGCCAACCCTAAATATACTAACGGAGCTGTTGACACCAAAGAAAGCTCGTCTTCATCTGCTGCCATTAGCCCTAAGCTGGCTAACCAGACTCTTTATATTAATATTAAAAACCCAGATGACCATGAGTCCCTAATGAACCTTAAGAGGCTTTGCAAAGATAATCCAGGTATGATTGAAGTTATTTTAGTTCTAGGGGAGGACAAAAAATCTGCCATTAGGCTACCTTTTAAGGTTGAAGATAATAAGGCTTTATTAGGCGGCTTGGTTAAGAGTTTAGGCGAGGATTCTGTGGTGTTAAAGTAGACTACAGGATTAATATGTAAAAGAAAAAGTCACCTTAAAGTAATTAAGGTGACTGTTCCTTTCTGGGCTCGAGGCTCCGCTAAAGAGGACTCAGGTTTTCGATGCGATCTGGTCTGAACCCAGACCACGTTTCGACGCCAGTATCAACGACTGGTGCCTGCATGTGGCCCATCTTCATGAGGTGGGCTCGGGCTTGTTCGTTCTGGCTAATGTCTACTTCTTGATACTCAAGTTTGTACTTGTCGAGTGTGCGAGTGGTGGCCCTACACTGTACACAAGCAGGTTTGGTGTAGACAGTGATCATTTTGATCGCCTTCTTTCTTAAAGTCTGATCTTTTGAAAGGACACAAAAATCAACCCCGTTTAAGCGGGAAAGCTAACTCATACCCCATTAGAGTATGCCGAAAGATTCTACCTATCTAGCGGCGGTTGATTATGTACTTAGTATAGCGCTCGTGGTTCGCAATATCAAGCTATATAGTGCAGTATATGTTGTAAAGACCGCTATATCTGGTGGATAACTTTAATAATTACGTAGATGATACATGGCAATACCTGCTGCTACACTTACATTAAAAGATTCTTTCTGGCCCAGCATAGGTATTTCAATAATGGTTTCACACAAAGACAGTAAGTCGTCTGGTATACCGTTAACCTCCTCTCCTATCAACAGGGCTATTTTTTTTGGTGATTTGTAGGAGGATATACTAATTGAGTTAGTGTGCTGCTCAAGCCCAACCATCTTAAAGTTGTTGCGCTTTAGTTCCTTGATGGGAGGGATTTCGTGATACGAAAATGGTACCAATAGCTCTGCTCCTAAAGCAGTTTTATGTATTTGACGGGTAAGTTTTTGAGATATATGAGGTAGCCTGGTGTCGCCATCGAAGGTCGGGTATGGCGTGTAGCCGCTGCAGTAAATATGACCAATACCAAAACCCTCAGCCGTTCTAAAGAGGGCTCCAACATTGTGAGTCGACCGAATATTGTGAGCGATTAATACTATTTGGTTCATTTATTTAATTATACCACTGTTAATAGCATAAGCCCTTTGGTATAATGAGGTGAATGGACGAGAAAAAAATTCAAGAGGCACGTCGAAATCACGACGAAGAATCAACGCAAAAGCGAGCTTCAATTTTAGGATTGCAATACCTAGACGCACGAGAGGTAGAATCAACCCTGCCATTGGTTGACGGTATGATGAGCGTTAAAGAGATGCATCTAAATAAAATGGTGCCACTTGTTAAGGGTGACGATTCATCCACTTCTAGGTTTGGTGTTACTAGTTTAACTCCGCAAACGGTGCTCAGGAGGATCGAAAAAGAATATAGCGAGGATGGGCGAAATGTTCAGTTCTTACTCATAAGTCAGTCGGCTTATAACGTCTTTATGAATCGTTACGATCCGCCAAAAGAGATAGTGTACGAGGACATCCAGATTGCCAAAGAAGGTGATAGTGAAACTATTGCCAGTGTTAGCCAGACTCTAAACTCAGTTGGTACCGATCTTGTATTTGATTATTTGGTGGATCAGGCGGATAAGCTTGGCGCCAGTGACATTCATATTGAAAACCAGCGAACCTTTATTCGTGTACGTATGCGTATTGATGGCGCACTACACCCAGTTGCTAATTTAGAAAAAGATCGCTATCGAGTTTTAATGGCGGCGCTTAGTTCTAGGGCAAATATATCAACTGCTGCAACAACCCCTCAGTCTGGACATATGAACAAGGAGGTAACTAGAGATGGTGTAACTCATATACTTAATCTTCGTGTTGAGGCTGTGCCAACCCTCTATGGTCAAGATGTAGTAATGCGTCTATTTAATTTTGATACTGCTCAGCTAAATCTAGACTTGCTTAATATCGCACCTAAGGAAAGAGCTGAGATTGATGAAGTTGTGAGTCATCCAAGGGGAATGCTTTTGATGGTTGGGCCGACCGGTAGCGGTAAGTCAACCACTCTCTATAGTATACTTAACGCTCTTAATACAGATGATCGTAAAATAATCACACTAGAAGACCCGGTTGAAAATAGTATTCCTGGGATTTCTCAGATTCCAATCGATACCACTAGTGGTCATAAGTTTAGTGATGGTTTGCGCTCTGTTTTGCGTCTTGACCCTGATGTAGTGATGGTTGGTGAGATTCGTGATCAGGAGACAGCTAGAACTGCTATTCAGGCCTCGATTACGGGCCACTTGGTTCTTAGTTCGTTTCACGCTAATTCTACTAGCGCTGCCTTTAGTCGTATGATTGACATGATTGGGCAGAATCCTATATTTAGTTCGGCAGTTAGACTTTTGATTGCGCAGCGTCTAGTGCGCAAGTTGTGGGATGAGAGCAAGGAAGAGTATGAACCGGACCAAGCAACGCGCAATTGGGTCAAGGAGGTTCTAAAAGACTTACCTAAAGATATTGAATGTCCAAACCTGGATACCTTTAAGCTTTGGCGGCCTGTGCCAACCGAGAAGGTTCCGTTTGGCTTTAAGGGTCGTGTGCCGGTTATGGAGCAGATGGTGGTCAACGAGGATATTCAAAAATTCTTAAGAGGCGATGTGACCGATATTCATACCGAGGTTATCGAAGAGGTTGCTAAGAAGAATGGCATGATAACACTGCTGCAGGCAGGTGTGCTAGCCGCCTTAAGGGGTGAAACTACACTAGAAGAGGTTAACAAGTCAATCTAAGCATATAATAAGTGCTTAGATTGGTGTTTTAAGCGAGGTAGTGGTCGTCGGTTAGTTCTTAATTAATAACTTTAGCTATGCTTGGAACTAGTTTTTCATTTAATACGCTCGGTATAACGTTATCGGCGTTTGGGGAGTCGACCAATGAGGCTATAACCTCTGCAGCTGCAATTTTATGATTATCAGTTATCTTTTTGACCCCATTGTCTAAAGCACCTCTAAAGATACCTGGAAAGGCGATGGCGTTATTAACCTGGTTGGGTAAATCGCTGCGACCAGTAGCTACGATTGCAGCACCTGCTTGTTTGGCTATGTCTGGCATAATTTCTGGGATAGGGTTGGCTAATCCAAACACAATTGCATCTTCATTCATAGAAGAAATATCATCCGGTGAAAGCATATTACCTTTTGATATACCTATAACAATATCAGCGTTCTTGATAGCTTGCTGAAGGTTGGTTGGATTATTGTTTTTTTCTTGGTGAGCATAGCCGGCCAGGCGTAGCTTATGTTCGTTTAGATCGGTTCTGTCTTTAGAAATAACTCCCCTTGAGTCTATGGCAATGATATTTGGTTGAGCGTATTTATGTAGTAGATCGGCTATGGCCACTCCTGCTGCACCTGCGCCAATTAGTACAATCTTACAGTTTGACAATGTCTTGCCGGTAACTTTCATGCTATTGATTAGACCTGCTAGAGTAACGATAGCTGTACCGTGTTGATCGTCATGGAATACTGGTATGTCGAGTTCTTCTTTTAGTCGTTTTTCAATTTCAAAGCATTTGGGTGCCGCGATGTCCTCAAGATTAATGGCGCCGAAGCTAGAGTGGATAGCCTTAATTGTGTTAATTATTTCATCTGGTTCATGAACGTCCAGTGTGATAGGCACGCTATCAATGTCTGCAAAGTATTTAAACAGTAGACCCTTACCTTCCATAACAGGCATACTGGCGCGCGGACCGATATCGCCAAGTCCTAAAACTGCTGAGCCGTCGCTAATTACGGCAACTAGGTTGTTAGTCCAGGTGTAATTAGGTAGTTGGCTTGGATCTTTAGCGATTTTTCGGCTTACCTCAGCTACGCCAGGGCTGTAATAGGCGCTAAGTGTATCTTTATCAAGAGTTCTCTCGTCTCGTAGACGAGTTGTTAATTTTCCTTTATATTTTTTATGTAAATCTAGTGCAAGCTTGTTATAGTCCATATAAACTAGTATACATCAGGTTTAGAGCTTTCAAAAACCAATAAACTATGCTATAGTGAGTAGTTGATTGTATATAGTAAAAGGTAAGGCGAGAGATAAGATGAGTTTTGCATTAATTCAAAAGGTAAATGACGAGCAGAAAAAGCATGCCGTCGTGGATGTGCGTAGTGGAGACACTGTACGTGTTCATCAGAAGATTAAAGAGGGTAACAAAGAGCGAGTTCAGGTATTTGAAGGCGTTGTAATCAGAACTGACAATAAAGGAAGCCACACTAGCCGTATAACTGTACGAAAGGTCGCTAGTGGCGTAGGTGTAGAAAAAAGCTTCCTCATGCACAGTCCTTTGGTTGAAAAGGTAGAGATTATTCGTCGTAGCAAGGTCCGTCGTAATTTTCTTAGTTTCTTGCGCGATCGTAGCGGTAAGGGCGCACGCTTAAAGGCTGTTAAATTTGACCGTGAGGCGGTTAATAAGTTGCCAGAAAAACCATCACCAAAGAGCGAAAAAGCTGAAGAAAAGCCTGAAGATAAAGAAGAGAAATAGATAATTAAAGTTGCTCGTATTTTTTAAACCTCGCCCTAGCTAGCGAGGTTTAATTATTGTTTAATTCAATTAAAGGCCTATAATGAAGCTATAGTACGTTAAACCACGGAGGTTAATATGAGTGATAATGTAGAGAAGTCTAACAAAGTAGGAATATCACCGATTGATGTGATCGGATGGATGATTGGCATTGTGGCTGTTATAAACTCCCATAGAGCCGAGTACGCAAAGTATACCTTAGCTGCCGGAGTAGTGGTTTTAGCTTTAGGTATATACAGCCTTAGTAAGGCCAATAAAGCTGGCGCTAAACGGGGAAATTCTACCACGGTCATCATTCTTGGCTTGGCAACTTTTGCAATCTCAGCATACGCTCTTAGTGCCTATGCCTATGGTGTATAATCCAAGTTTAGACTTATGATTCTTGGTATAGATGAGGCTGGACGTGGCCCTTGGGCGGGGCCTTTGGTGGTTGGTGCCGTAGTCTTAGGTGGCATTGAGATTGATGGGCTAACTGATAGTAAAAAATTAACTAAAAAACGTCGTGAGGCGCTTGAGCCGTTGATTCGTGAACGAGCACGAGGCTTTGGCGTTGGTTGGGTGAGTGCTGCCGAGTTAGACGGGATTGGTATGAGTGCTGCTCTAAAATTGGCAACAATTCGTGCGGCTTCAAAGATAAAATGCAGCTATGATGAAATTATTATCGACGGTACAGTTAATTTTTTGAGCGAAACCGGCAAGGGTAGGTACGTTAAAACTATGCCAAAAGCAGACCTCTTGATTCCAAGTGTTAGCGCAGCGTCTGTCCTGGCAAAAGTAGCACGAGATCGCTATATGACAGATTTAAGTTCAAAATATCCAGAATATGGCTTTGCTAGCAACTCTGGCTATGGTGTCGCAAAACATCGAGAGGCGATAGACAAATTTGGTGTAATGTCTGAGCATCGCTTGAGTTTTGCGCCATTGCAAAAATACAAAACCTTAAAGTCTGCCAGTCTAGACAGTAGGCTGCTACAAGAAAATCCAAAAAAGGTAACTACCACAAAGTCAACGGGAGATATAGCAGAGGGTAAGGTGGCTCTATTTCTGGAGAGCGAAGGTCATACTATAATCGAACGCAATTGGAGAACAAGATTTTGTGAAATTGATATTGTATCCAAGAAGGGCGATACTGTATATTTCACAGAGGTGAAATACCGCAAACAGGCCAACTGTGGCAACGGCCTGGAGGCTATTACACCAGTAAAACTTCGTCAAATGAGATTTGCAGCTGATTTATTTGTATTAAAGCATCCGGTATTTGCAAATTTTAATCAAAGGCTATGCGCAGCTGGTGTTAGCGGCCCGGACTTTTTAATTGATGATTTAATTGAGCTTGTCTAGAGTGTTTGCTATCTGAGGGGCGTCTCTAGTGATTTGCTCGATGCGACCGGCAATTTCACCTTCGCCAATGTTAATGGCGCGCTTCAGGCTTTGGTTTTCTTTATGCTTAGCAAAGAACTTTTTATACTCTGACAGCTCTTGGCTTGTTCTTAGGGCATTGGCCGAGTAGCGAGGGAAATAGTCGAGACTCTTATCGCCGCTAAACTGACTACTTATCCAGCTCCATTCATCTTGCATCCACTGCCAAGTGATGCTGCGAGCGTATCGATTGCGCATTAGGTATGCAAACCACCTAAAGACGTCTTGAGGGCGAATAATTTTTGCATCTTTTTGGGATAATAGCAGTAGTTTGATGTTATCTTTATCTCGACTACTAGTTAGACCGCTAGCAATATCTGATTGAATGTCGCCGTCAGTTTCTTTACTATAGCGATCTAATAGAGATTTAAGAGTTTCGCCACTTTCGTCAAAGAGTTTTATCTCGTTAGCAATTAGTCCAGCGCGTAATTCAGGATCTTGATTCTCTAGAGGCTTTTGGTTGAATCGACGATGAGCCTCATTGGTAACATCTTGGTCCTCAGAGTAGAGCATTAAGCCTATTACGATCGCGCGTAAGGCGGTGTCATTTTCTGATTCATCTTCCTTTCGGTCCCAGCCGAGTCTTTCAAATTGCTTACTGGCTAGTTTTGCAGCTAGACGGCGAAGCTTTTGTTCGCTTTTGTCATCGCCTTCGATGATGCGCTTTAGTTCGGTAATAGACAGAGATATCATACTCCAAACTGTTTCATTTGACTCTTGCTGATAAGCTTCTAGCAGTGGAATTAGGTCGGCAGCCGATATGTGTCCAGATTTTGCTAGTAGCATTTGTTCATGGAGGATCTGCAGTCTGGTGATTTCACTTGCTTTGCCGCTGGCTATTTCTTCTATGATGGTCTGGAGGTGATCGGGTTGATAACGGGTGATAAAATGTGCGGAATCACCGTCGTTTAGCCGGAAGTGTTTTTTGGTATTAACCAATACGCTGGCACTCTCCATTAAGTCTGGAAGGTTTGGATCGGTGCTGTTTAGCGGGATTGGCCAGGTTCGACCAGCCGGCTTGTTTGGCCCAATAAAGAACTGCTCTTGCTCAAGTAGGCTAGACTTGCCGTCTTTTTGCTGAGTGATTGTTACAACCGGGAGTCCTGGCTGAGATATCCAACTATTCATCAATGGACCGATTGCTTTACCACTTGACTTTGATAGTTCTTCCCAAAGATTTTCACCTACGGTATTTTGGTAGGCATATTTTTTAAAGTATTCCTTTAAGCCTCTACGAAAATCATCGTGACCGATATAGTGCTGCAGCATTCGCAACAGACGAGCGCCTTTGGCGTAGACGATAGCGCCATCAAATAAAGTGCTAATTTCGTCAGGATGGTTAACAGGCACCTCAACTGATTGAACACCATCTAGTGAATCTCGGCGCAATGCCATTACAGATTCATTACTGGCAAAATCACGCCATATATTCCATTCTGGGTAAAGGGCGTCAACAGCAATATATTCCATCATGGTGGCAAAACTCTCGTTTAGCCAGAGGTTATCCCACCACTGCATAGTTACAAGGTTGCCAAACCATTGATGGCTAAGCTCATGAGTGATTACCGTGGCGATATATCGCCGTGCGCTTATGCTGGTGTTTTTTGTAGCTAATAGAGCTGTTTCTCGATAAGTTATGAGCCCCCAGTTTTCCATAGCTCCGCTACTGAAGTCTGGTAGGGCAACATGATCGCATTTTGGTAGCGGATAATCAACGTCAAAATATTCATTGTAAAATTCTATTGTTCTAACGCCAGTATCTAGAGCAAACTCTAAGCTACTTAGAGGATGAGCTTTGGTAGACCAAACATTTACTTCTACTCCGTCTTTAGTTTTTTGGGTGACTTTTTGTAAATCACCAACTACCCAAGCGAGTAGATAGCTACTCATTTTTGGTGACGTTTCAAATTTTGTAACTAGGCCTTCCGGCTCGGCGCGCTGCCACTCTATTGGCATGTTGCCTAAAACAGTGACACCTTCTTCGGTAGTTAAGGTCAAGTCGAAGGTTGCTTTAGCGGCAGGCTCATCAATACACGGAAAAACCTCTCGGGCATGATGGCTTTCGAATTGCGTAGCTAAAAGCTCTTGCTTCTTGCCGTCAACTTCAAAGTAGCAGGGATATAAACCATGCATGGCGTCAGTGATTTTCCCATTAAACTGCAGTGTGATAATTTGATCGCCAGGTTTTAAGTTATCATTGTTAAGATGTAGTTCATCGTGGTCGCTGGTGGCGACGTCTGCCGGTTCGCCGTTTATAGTTGCGCTAGTAATTTCGAGTTGCTTTGAGTGTAGCGGCAAGTAATCTTTGCCTTTAAATTCACCAGTAATTACGACGGTTCCATTAAAAAACCTCTCCTCTCGATTGAGTGTTAAAGAAAGATCGTAGTGTTTTGGAGTGAATGATTCGGTAAGTTTAGAAAAAGTTGTCATATATCTATTGTAGCAAGCTTTAATATATACTAAAGCTATGACTGAAGTGCTTAAGCCAAATTATAGAGTGCGGCGACTGGTAGCCCTGTTGATAATAGCAATAATATCGCTGTCGGGGTTGGTTGTAAATGTTCAAACTCAGCATCAGGAGCCTGACCGTGACACCTCTCAGTTGCAAGATGATCAAACAGTCTCCACCGGTGAGCTGGCTATTGATGTCATTGATAAACTAGACGTTAAAGGGCGCGCTCCAAAAACTGGTTACAAAAGGGCGCAGTTTGGCAATGGGTGGTTAAGAGGAGCTAGTGGTTGTGATACTCGTAATGTTATTCTAAAGCGTGACCTTAAAAACACCAAGGTAGGGGGCGATTGCAGGGTTTTGAGTGGTTTATTGCATGACCCATATACTGGTAAGGAGATAGATTTTTTACGAGGACCATCTACCAGTGATAAGGTGCAGATTGATCATATCGTGGCTCTCAGCAATGCCTGGCAGACAGGCGCACAGCTTTTAAGTCTAGGGAGGCGAATTGAATTTGCTAATGATCCGCTAAATCTTTTAGCGGTTGATGGTAGGGCAAATCAACAAAAAGGCGATGGTGATGCTGCCACTTGGCTACCTCCTCGGAAGAATTATCGATGTGCTTACGTGGCGCGACAGATTAAAATCAAATATAGTTATGGATTATGGTTAACACCAGCAGAGAAAACTGCCATGCAGCGAGTATTGCGGCAGTGTCCCAATCAGAGACTAATCGAAAAATAGAAAACCCCGCTTGCTGAAGCGGGGATGTCTCCTTTCTGTCGTGGATTGTCTATGCCGACCTACTTGCCTCGTGGCTAGGGTCGGAACTTTCGGTGGGTCGCAGGTGATTTTGCGCCCCGTGCGGCATGAACGGATATCGCCGGTAGATGGTTCTGCTGCCCTTTAGGACAATGTGACCATGACCCTGACCCAGCGGTGCGCCAATTTTACTTATACCGCCAAAGTAGAAGTGTGTAATATTATCTTCTTCCTTGACTATATAAACATTGTCGGCGTACTCTTCGGGCACACCAGCATCCAGGGCCATCTGGCGATGCAGATGCCTCATGGGGCGAACTTCAATAGAGTATCGCCTGTATGCAAAGGCGGCATCTGCGTAAGTTCGTCGAGCGTACCAGTGAGCAAGCTCAATTGCTGCGACACCTTCCTCGTAGTCGGCAAGACGCTCGGGATTATTCGAGAGACTTTCGACGTGTCGCGACAACCGGATCTGCTCGATGGTTTTACCTCGATCGAGCTCGATTGTTTCGAGCTTTTCGATGTGGCCTGTGCAGTCATGCACAGGTTGATTGCTGTACGACAGGCTACGAACCTCCTTTTGCAGCTGCCTCATGGCCTGCCTTTCTCGGGCAGACGCTTTGTTTACTCGTGTCTTCGGCGGTCGATAGAGGCTGTTTTTTCGTAGGTTTTTACTGCCCATCAGGCATTTTCTTTTCCTACGGGCCTTCTTGAGGTCTTCTTCGATGCGAAGTTTTGCCTTCAGGGCCTCAAGTCTCATGACCGGCACTAGTTTACCTCGAGTCATATTTAATCCATTTCTGTAAAGGAGCAGGATCGCACCATAAGTAGAAGTGCGGTTTTTTTATTATAACACGATTATATATAAACTGCAATAGTGTGTGGTAGTCTAAAAGCCCTTTAGTCTCATAATATCAACCATGTCATCAGCCCTGATTTCATCTGGAGAGGGATCAATACATTTAGCCAGCCGCTTATTTAATAGCTTAGTGTCAATTTCTATACCGATGGCGACAATATCGCTAGCAGGGTCTTCATAGCTACGCCATTCTTCGGCATGTTGAGATATATGATTTCCAACTTTATGAATGATAATCTTTTGCTCAAAACCTTTCATTCCGTAGTAAATAACACCTTTTAGTCGATAAACTTCAGGGGGTAGATTTTTGATAAAGTTAGAAAATCGCTTAGGGCTTAGAGGTTTATTACTATGAAAATTAACCGAAGAGAAGTTGTCGTGTAGATGCTTATGGTGTTCATCGTTAGACTGTGCTATAAGTTTTAGTTGCTTATCTTCATTCGGGTTTTGATCAAATAGCAGCCTTGAGTCGATTGCGCCGTGGCTAGTTTGTACTATTGGCGTGTTTGAGTTTAGTTCTTTCAGTAGCTTTAAGCTAGATTCTAGCTGATTTCGGCTAGCTATGTCGATTTTATTAAGAATAAGTAAGTCGGCGGCTTTAATATGTTGCTTGATATCCTCATGGTCTTTGATCGTATCTATCAAGTTAGCGGCGTCTACCACATAAACAACACCGCCAAGACGTACAGTTTTATTAGGGCTATAGAGAATTAATTTTTTTAAATCAACTGGTTCGGCTATGCCGCTAGCCTCGATAATAACTACGTCTGTAGTACTACCCGGGTGGGCAAACATGCTAAGTGACTCCTCAAGGTCGCCATCGCCAACTTGGCAACAGATGCATCCACCAGATAGCTCCATGGTATTCTCTGTTTGCCGATTTACAAGTAGCGTATCGATATTAGCCTCTCCAAAATCATTTACGATGACTCCAATTTTTTGACCATTATTATGACGTAGAAGATGGTTTAGGAGGGTGGTTTTACCAGATCCTAAAAATCCAGCTAAAATAATTACTGGAATTACCTGTTCGTCTGGAGTTTGTTTCATATTTTTAGTATACCCTATAGCATCAGTAAGGGAGTGTTTTGCATGTGTTTAGGCGTGGGTATTAATTTATGTCTTGTTAAAATTATCACGATGCGCTATTATGTAAAGGTATTATTCCGGCCGGCAGGTCGGATTTTTTCATAGATAAGCAAAAAGGAGTTATTATGGAAGACATTAACCTTAAGCAACTAACCTTAGCAGTTAGAACCATTGCTGAAGAAAAAAATCTACCGGAGGAAACAGTACTAGATGTGATTGAGCAGGCAATTGCTGCCGCATGGCGTCGCGATAACGGTGAGAGAGAGCAAGACGTTCGAGCTGAGCTTAACACCGTTGAAGGTACGGCTAAGGTTTATGTTATTCGCGAAGTAGTTGAAGACCCTATAAACGAAGCAATTGAAGTTGGACTAGAGGAAGCAAAGAAAATTAACCCAGAAATTGAAGTTGGCGGTACCGTTGAAGAGTCTCACGAGGTAACTAAGTTTGGTCGTGTGGCTGCGCAGACTGCAAAGCAAGTTGTATTGCAGCGCTTGCGTGAAGCTGAGCGAGAGGTGGTGCTTGAGGAATTTGAGGACAAGATCGGCACTGTTGTAAATGGTGTAGTTCAGCGAGTTGAGCCAAGAGTTGTGCGGGTCGAGCTTGGTAAGGCGACTGGTATTTTACCCCAGAGCGAGCAGATTCAGGGCGAGTTTTACAGCGTTGGTGCTAGAATTAAGGTATTTATCAAGGACATAGAGCGTGAAAATCGTGGTCCGCAACTAATCTTGAGTCGTGGTAACGAAGCATTTATCGAGTATCTTTTCCGTCAAGAGGTGCCAGAGATGGAGGCCGGTGCGGTAGAAATTAAGGGTATAGCCCGTGAGGCTGGTCGTCGCACAAAAATTGCAGTTGCAAGTACTGTACCAGGCGTTGATGCGGTCGGCACTTTCGTAGGTGGTCATGGCACTCGTGTTCAGGCGGTCATGAATGAGATTGGCGATCAAGAGAAGATTGATATAGTTCCCTACGATGATCAGATCGATACTTTCATTCGTAACGCACTCAGTCCTGCTGAGGTTATGTCGTTAGATATTAATGAAGCCGAAAAAAGTGTTAAGGTTTATGTGGCAGAGGATCAGCAGTCGATTGCAATTGGTAGAGGCGGGCAGAATGTTCGCTTGGCTAGTCGTCTAACTGGATATGAACTTGACATTGAAGCCAAGCAGCCAGAGGTTGTTGAAAAGCCTCGTAAGAATATAGAAGATAGTTTATTTAGCGCTCTAGAGGACGTTGAAGAGTAGATTTAAATATTTAGCTACAATATAATCAGTAAACTCTCGCGCCAATGAGCTTGATGCGAGAGTTTCCGCAGGTTAAAACCCCTAGCTTAATGCTAGGGGTTGGTGGCTCTACTTAGTGGCTAGGACGAAACCTATCCCAGCGATTGTCACGATCAACTATGGTCGTTTGCATGACCGTGTCTTCACCGACGTAAAGCTTAAGAGCTTCAACTACAGCCACCTCGGTGGCGTTCAAGTAGTTATCGGTAGGGTGGTTCATGTCTCGAGTCATAATCTCGACTGACCACTTGTCGAACGTGATCTGCATCAACCTGCTGTTGATACCAAGCTGCTTGTACTTTAGCCAAATGACGTGAGCCAGATGCGCAGGCTCCTTGTTCAAGAACGGTGCACATGACTTCGAGCAACTTGGATCGGTGGGGTTGAACCGAATGATATCACTATGAACCGATGTCAAGGTTCTTCTGTAGAAGTCGATAATTACACAACCCATAGAGAAAGGTATATATCGACCTTCTATGTTCATACGGTTCAGAGTATACCTAGTAGATGCATTTCGCGATCCGCTGTAAAGGCGTTCTACCTCGCAGATTACATCGACACTAGTCATGGTAAACACTCCTAAGAATAGTAGGACCTACTTAAGCGGGTGCTTAAGTAATTTGATTGTACTATAAATTAGTGTAAAGTCAATACCTGGGTCAAGTTTTTGCCGTATGATTGGGGTTCTAGTAGGGTGAATACCCCGCACCTGAGTGGTGCGGGGTATGATTTAAGACTGACTGCAATTGGCTACAAAATATCTGCATCGACTTTCATTATTAGTTGGTATTACAGTTTTAATTATAGTTACTATTTTTTCAGTGAATAGTAAGTCTACTGTTAGCACTCGGTTGACTTGAGTGCTAATTTTTAGATATAATATAGGGGCAATTGCTTGCGTTTGTTGTCAAAAGGAAAGATAATAGAAGTATGTCAGAAGACTTTAGTGAATTTGTTTCTAACTTAAGCGAGAATGCTCGTACAAGTCTGCAGTATGCAGATTCGATTGCGCGTGGATACGGTAGTCGCTATGTTGGTACCGAACATCTTCTTTTGGGTATTTTGGCGCAAAACTCAAGTGTTGGTGCTAAACTATTGGCCGATGCCAATGTAACACTTAATAAGGCCGAGTTAGCATTAGGTTTAAAACCAGTGGTTCAGGCAGTTCATGTTGAGATGAATATGCTAAGCGAGACTGCAAAGGTTACCTTGCGAATGTCTTGGGAGTTAGCACAGCAGTACGGACACGATCATTTAGGCACAGAGCATATACTTCACAGCCTGCTAGTTCAACAGAGTGCACGTGCAACTGTACTTTTGCGTGATATGGGGGTTGATATAGACTCGCTTCGTTCTGATGTTGAAATGTTTTTTGATCGTCAGCAGTATATTAGGGCAGCTGAAATTGTAGTTGAAGCTAGTCAGGCAGGTGCAAAACGTGGTGAATCTTTAAGCGCCTTTGGGATCGACCTAACAGCAAGGGCTCAGAAAGATGAGCTTGATCCAGTTATAGGTCGCGAGAAAGAGGTTGATAGGATGATTACTATTTTAAGTCGTCGGCGCAAAAACAACCCGTTACTAATTGGTGAACCTGGAGTTGGCAAGACAGCGATAGTTGAAGGTCTAGCAAGGCGAATTGTGGCTGAGGAAGTGCCAGATCATCTGTTAGGGGCGAGGATTATGCACCTAGACGTGGCGTCTATCATTGCTGGAACTAAATATCGAGGTGAATTTGAAGAGAGGATTAAGCATATAATAAAGGTAGCTAAAGATACACCAGGCTTGCTACTGTTTATTGATGAGCTTCATCTGTTGGTTGGTGCGGGGGCGGCCGAAGGCGCCTTGGACGCGGCTAATTTATTAAAACCAGCCTTGGCTAGAGGGGAACTTAATTTAATTGGTGCTACAACTGTTGATGAGTATCGTAAACATATTGAAAAAGACTCTGCACTTGATCGTCGCTTTCAGACAATTATCGCTAAAGAGCCCAGTTCAAGCGAGGTAGTTTCAATTTTAAGAGGTTTGCGTTCTAGGTACGAAAAGTATCATAACGTGTCATTGAGTGATGAGGTGATAGAAGATGCCGTTTACTTGTCTGATCGCTATATTAAGGATAGATTTATGCCAGACAAAGCGATTGATGTGTTGGATGAAGCGGCTGCTTTGGTGCGTGTGAGAGAGGGTCGTAAGCCTTCAAAACTCCGTCGGCTTAATAAAGAGATAAATCAATTAGATAATGAGGTTGATGAGGCTGCGCAAAAGCAGGACTTCGAAAAGGCGGCAATTTGTAAAACTCGTATGATGAAACTTCAACAGCAGGTTGCTCAAATAAAGCGAGATCAAAAAAGTAAGTCACTTGCCCCTCTGACAGATGACGATCTCGCTAGGGCCGTTTCACACATGACGGGTATTCCATCCTCTAAGGTCAAGAAGAGCGAAGCGCGCTTATTAAGTCGCCTAGAGAAGCATTTGCAAAAAAGAATCATTGGTCAGAGTGAGGCGGTTAGGAGTGTGGCTAGAGCGATTCGTCGTAGTCGTAGTGGAGTTTCGCACGGTCAACGTCCGATTGGTAGCTTTATATTTATGGGACCAACCGGAGTAGGTAAAACTGAACTAGCTAAGGTTTTAGCAGAAGAGGTTTTTGGTAGTCGTGATGCTTTAGTTAAAATTGATATGAGCGAATTTTCCGAAAAACACAATACTAGTCGGTTACTTGGAGCTCCAGCGGGCTATATTGGTCATGATGAGGGAGGTCAGTTGACAGATAAAATACGACGCCAGCCATATAGCGTTGTGTTGTTTGACGAAATAGAAAAAGCCCATCCAAGTGTTTACCACATGCTGTTGCAATTGCTTGAAGATGGCAGGTTGACTGACGCAAGCGGAAGAAGTGTTGATTTTAGTAATACAGTGGTTATTCTGACTAGTAATCTCGGCTCTCAAGCGATGCAGAAAGAATCTGAGTTAGGCTTTGAGGTGATAACGCGCCAAGATGAACGTGAGCTAGAGGTGGTCCATAAGAGCAACGCCAGGGCAGCTAGGCAAGCACTTGAGCGATTTATGCGACCAGAGTTGATTAATCGCTTTGACAGCATTGTGACATTTAGGGCGCTAACTCGCAAGGATATAGGTAAAATTTTCGATAACATGATTGATAATCTAAAGGATAGGCTGGCCAAGAAGGGGATTGCTTTAAAAATTAAGCCAGCTGCCAAGCGCTTGTTGATTAATCTTGGCTATGATAAGCATAATGGCGCCCGTCCATTGCGTCGAGCTATTGAAGATAAGCTGGAGAATTTAATCGCTGAAGGTGTCCTGAGGGGTGAGTTCAGGGCTGGCTCTTTGCTAGAGGTTTCAACAAAAAGTAATGAAATTGTCATAAAGGGTGGGCATGAGTAGAAAAACTAGTATTTGGCCAAAAATATCTCTGATATTAATGATATTTATCTTAGCTGGGTCTAGCTGGCTTTTTATCGAGAGACAGGCGGTTGTCGACCAGATGGCAGTTTGGCAGTATCAACCAACTGAGGATGTTGCAGGGTTGGCTGATCGTACAAATATGAGCGACAAAGGTCGCTTCTTGTACTACGCAGCTCAACCAGAGCTGGAGGGGTCTAGTAAGTTTAATAAGGACTGTCAGCGCCAAGAAGAGGGCAATGCTATTTTAGGGTGCTACAGGGCTGGACGCATTTTTATTTACGACATAAAAGACAGCAGACTAGATGGAATTAAAGAGGTTACGGCAGCTCATGAGATGCTTCACGTGGCCTACGAGAGGCTGCCTGTATCTGAGCGTAGTAGAATCGATAAGCTGCTCGAAGATGAGTATTCTAGGCAAAACAATAAAGAATTAAACAATAGAATGGCCTATTACTCTAGAACGCAGCCGGGTCAGCGCAGTAACGAACTTCATTCTATTATTGGTACCGAGTTCTTATCGATTTCTTCTGAACTTGAACAGTACTATGCTAGATATTTCACTAATCGTTCTAGGGTGGTTGAGTATTTTAACGGTTATAGTTCAAAATTTGAGGCTATACGTAGCGAGTCAGAAAAGCTTTTAAAAGAAATAGAGTCACTTGTCAATGATATAAATTTAGCGACTAAATCTTATAATGACGATCTGGAATTACTTAATAGTGATATTGACAATTTCAACTCCCGAGCGGCATCTGGTCAGTTTTCTAGTCAGGCGGAATTCTTAGCAGAAAGAGGTGTTCTGGTGCAGCGTGGCGAGTCTATTGGGCAGCGGCGTATAGAAATTGAGCGTAAGATTAGTGAACATGACAACAAGCAGGCAAGGTACAATTCATTGGTTGATGAATCTAATAGTCTAAATCGATCGCTTGATAGTACGTTAGCACCACCATCTCCTGGTATTGAAAGCTTGAGGGGTTAGATTTATATGGTAAAAACTAGGCAGCAGTTTGTGTGTCAGCAGTGTGCAGCTAGTTTTTCGAAGTGGGCTGGTCGGTGTGAGAACTGCGGGGAGTGGAACTCGCTTGTTGAGCAGGCGCCACAAAGCTCTGGTAAATCAGCTGTGTCAAAGAGTGCTAATACCGGTCGAGTTCTAGAAGCGCAAACGCTAAATTCTATAGATACAGACAGCAATCTAAATCGTCTATCGACTGGCTTTAAGGATCTTGACACTGTTTTGGGCGGAGGTATTTTACCTGGTGGCGTGACGTTGCTAGCTGGTCAGCCTGGAATTGGTAAGAGTACTTTGTTGCTACAGGTGACTGCACATATTGCCAGGCAGTACCCGGTCTTATATGCAAGTGGCGAGGAGTCGGCTCATCAGGTGAAGTTACGCGCGGAACGCCTGGGCGCGTCAGACAGTGGCAGCTTGGGATTCGTAGCTAGTACCAGTGCAGATGATATAGCTGCTACGATTCGTAGCGGTAAGTATCAGCTAGTGGTAATAGATTCTATTCAGACTTTAAGCCTAGACGAAATCGCCTCAGCACCAGGTTCGGTTAGTCAGATTACAAATAGTAGCAATGTAATTATTCGTGCAGCTAAAGAGACTGGTGCAGCTGTAATTTTGGTTGGTCATGTTACTAAAGAGGGCTCTATTGCGGGCCCTAAGGTGCTGGAGCATTTAGTTGATGTGGTGTTGCAGTTTGAGGGCGATCGCTATGGGGGTTTTAAAGTTGTTAGGGCTGTTAAAAACCGTTATGGTTCAACTGCTGAGGCGGCAATTTTTGAAATGTTGGATAGGGGGTTGAAGGTTGTCGCTAATCCTTCAGCTGCACTATTGGCAGAGCGTCGTGACGAAGACGGGTCTGTAGTATTGGCAACCTTAGAGGGCACCAGACCTCTATTGGTGGAGATCCAGGCACTTGTCAATCCAACCAGTTTCGGTTATCCTAAACGTACGGCTAGTGGTTTTGACTTAAACCGCCTTAATCTATTGATAGCGGTGTTAGAGCGTCGCACAAAACTGAAATTATCAGACAAAGATGTATATATTAATGTGGTGGGTGGTATGAAATTGAGTGATCCTGCTGCTGATTTAGCTATTTGTATGGCAGTTGCCAGTGCAGCAGCTGGTCGCAAGCTACAAGCTGGCACTGTGGTTTTTGGTGAGGTTGGCCTGGGTGGTGAGATCCGATCAGTTATTGGTGTCGATAAGCGAATTTCAGAAGCTAAAAAACTCGGCTTTACTCATGCCTTAGCTCCTGCTACCACAAAACACGTATTTATTCGCGGTGTCAGTGATATGCGTACAGCCTTTATTGATTACCTACAAAAGTAAGGAGAAAAATGACAACAGAAAACACAATTATTTTAGCAATTTTATTGGTTATTCTAATAGAAACAAGCTATTTACTTTATATTATGCAAAAAAAACAGCTACGTAACAACAATACAGCAGTTTACGTCGACACCTCTGTATTGATGGATGGCAGGGTCTTGCCAATTGCCGAAACTGGTTTTATTACAGCAGAGCTAGTTATTCCACGTAGCGTAATTGGCGAGCTGCAATTATTAGCTGACGGCTCTGATCATGATAAGCGCGCAAGAGCTAGGTTTGGCTTAGATGTTGCACAGAAATTACGTGAATGCGAGTCTGTGACAGTAACTTTGCTGCAGGATGGTAGCGTGGCTAGGGAGGGTGTAGATGAGCGCTTGTTAAATCTTGCAAAGAAGAGCGGCGGTATGATTTGCACGATTGACTACAATCTTAATAAGGTTGCCCAGGTGGAGGGCATTGGTGTACTCAACATTAATGAGTTGGCAAAAAATGTTCGTCTGTCACACTTGCCTGGCGAAACAATTAATTTAGAGTTAACACAAAAAGGTCAAGACAGTCATCAGGGGGTTGGTTATCTTGAAGATGGCACAATGGTAGTAGTGGAAAATTCCAGTAAGCATATAGGCAAGAAGATAGACATCGAGATAATTAGAGCGTTGCAGACCGACGCTGGTCGCATGATGTTTGCTAAGGCTGTTGACAGTGGGTCCACTAACTTATTGGGCAAAACTAAAAGCCAGCCATCTGGAAGGCGTCAGGCACAAGGTAGGTCAATATCTAAACCAAAGACTGATATAAAAACTAAAAGTCTGCCTAAGCCTAAAAAAAGCGTAAACAGTAAGGCTGATAAGACTAAGAAGCCTAAGCCAACTGGTCGCCCCAGAAAACAATCATCTTTAAAGCGCAGCATGGAAGATGACTTGTTAAATTTAGTTGAGAATCAGAGAGATTAATTTTATAAATAATAAAACCTCCGTTTATTTCGGAGGCTTTATTATTTTATTCTTCTGTTTTCTCGGGTTCTTTAGGTTTGTCTGGGCGACGTCCGCCACCACTTTCTTTTTTAGGTGGTGTAAACTGCCTTGATCCACTACTACTATATAAAGCATCGTCTCTGGCGGTGGCGGTAATTGTTTGATTGCCACTAATGTTTGTGGTAGCAGAGTAGCTACCGGCACTACCGATTGGTACATCAGCTATGGCGTTACCACCTACGCTTATCTGTAGCGATGATAGCGGATGAGTGCCTTGAGAAACCCCAACAATTATCTGATATCGATCGCCTCCAACACTATTTACCTTTATGCTACTAATAGTCGGTCTGGCATCCTCACAGCGATGCTTGTCATCATCTTTGCTGGCGTCATAGCCGTCTGGAGCTATATAGGTTGGCTGCTTAGTGATTGGGTCGGTTGATTTGTAAACTCCAATCTCGATCCTGGCTTCATCTGGTGTACAGTCGGTAGCCTTCTTTTTTGACACCTTATCGAATATAAGCTTTTCTTCGCTACGGCCTGCATTTTTATCAAACCATGAAGGGTATATGTCGGGACGACCGTTAATGGCCATATCCTTAATGCCTTCTGGTCTTTGGAATGGCTGATTAATTTGCCATTTTTTATCTGGCAGGTAAACATTCATATGAACAGACTGATTGTAGTCGTTAGAAACTCGCCTCACTACAGAGTTATCGCTTGAAAGCAGGGGTCGGCCATCGTGATTACCCATCCAAACGCCTGTAGCAATAACCGGTGAATAGTTCATTAGCCAGGAGTCTTTAGCCTGACCCTGTCCATTTTCGGTTGTACCGGTTTTAGCTGCCGTTACCACATTGGGGACTACGAAACCAAACGAATGGCCCTGTGCGCCAAATGTTATGCCTCTGGCGTTAGCATCACTCAGGATACTAGTTAGCATATAGGCAACTTGCGGGTCGACAGCCTGTTTTGGCTTAGGATCTTCCCATCTTTTGAGTGTTTCACCGACTGAGTTTTTTACTTCTAGCACGTAAGCTAATGGCTTGTACGCACCACCTCTGGCAAGTGAGGCGAATGAGTTAGTATGTTCAACTTGCTTTACGGTACATCCTCCACCAATTGCTGCCGATAGACCGGCGTTGTTGTTGTCGGTACAGTACGAGAGATTGCCTAGGTCTCTGGCAGTTTTTAGAGATTCGTCTATGCCTGCAATGTGCATTGCTTTAACAGCTGGACGGTTAAGTGACCCAGCTAGAGATTGACGGATGGTTACATTGCCGTAAGTTTGACGGGTGTAGTTTTGAACTGTACACGTACCCTGGTATCCAGCGCAGTATAAAGAGTCGATATTTTCATCCCGAAGCACAACGCCAGGTGCATAGTTAACACCTTCCCTCTGTTTAAATAGCGGTGCAAAATCTACAATCGGTTTAATGCTGGACCCTGGCTCTAGCGGTGATGTTGCTCCATTTTGTTGACCATAGCCCTCGTGTGAGTAGCCGATACTGCCAACCATAGCTATCACTTGACCAGTGGCTGTGTCGACGGATGACAGGGCTAGGTTGTCGGCACCGTAAGCTGGTAGCATTGTTGCGCCTGTGGCAATCGCAGCTTCGGCAGCCTGTTGTGCTCGGTAGTCTAGGGTGGTTTTAACTGTTAGACCGCCACGCCCTACGGTAGCCTTGCCCAGTTCTTTTTCTAGGGACTTACGAACCTCTAAAACAAAGTGCGGTGCTTTAATATCTTCATTAGTGTTAACTGGAGGCTTTATATTCTTTAAGATCGGATAAGCCTTAGCTTCATCGGCCTGCTTTTTAGTGATGAAGCCTTCTGTGAGCATAGAGTTTATTACTTTATGTTGACGCTGAATTAAGGGCTTGTGACCTTCTTTGTTATAAGGGTCGTATAGACCTGGCTGATTGGGTATGCCCGCTAGTAGGGCGGCTTCTGCCACATTAAGATCTTTAGCGGTTTTTCCAAAGTAGGTTTGAGCGCCACTTTCAACTCCGTTACGACGACCGCCATAGGGTGACTCATTTAGGTACAAGGTTAGGATCTGATCCTTATCGTACATTCGCTCAACTTCAAGTGATAGGATGAGCTCTTTTATTTTACGAGGAATCCCTGCTATTGTGCGATCTTGTGATTCATCTGCGAAGAATACTTGCTTTACAAGTTGCTGTGTTAGTGTTGAACCTCCCTGGGTGCTACCACCTCTGGCATTATTATAGGCTGCCCTGGTTAGTCCAGAGATGCTAATGCCGTTATGCTTGTAGAAATCTTTATCCTCAATAGCAATAGTGGCGTCACGCATAGTTTTGTTAATTTGATCACTTTTTACTACTTGCTTATAATCGCCATCACCCTTATCCTCCCATAGAAGTATGCCTTTGCGATCATAGTATCGTGTCACGGTAGTTTGCACTCTTTTGGCTAGTTCACTTGGTCTGATGGAGTCTAGGTCGCGTCGATAGTAGGCAAAAAGTGAGCCAATCGCCAAAACTCCCACTAGAGCCAGGACGCCGATAATTTTTAGAATCATAATGCCGCCACGCTTACTAAACCAGTAGCCAGCTACTCGCTTGGGGTGCATGCGGTAAAGAGCCCTTTTAACAGGGTGCTTAGGTAGTGTTGCCAAGTATTCAGCGCGCTTGCGTGCTTTTATATCTTTCTTGGTCTTACGTTTATGCGATAGATTTGCATACACGCTCATCTTGCGTGGTGAGCTTTTCTTATTCTTCACGTCCCGTCTACTTCTCTTTCATAAGCATTATTTTTTATATTATACCAAACCCACTGGTAGTGTTACTAGTCTATTTGATACAATGTAACTAGATAATATAACAGCAAAGGAGCGGCTATGACATTGGCTGAAGAGCTAACTTGGCGTGGTTTTGTTAATCAAACCACTTTTACTGACATTACTGACGTAAATGAACCGCGCACTTTGTATATAGGCGTAGATCCAAGCGCCGACAGTATGACAATAGGTAACTTTGCATCTATGATGATGGTACGTCATTTCCTTGACTATGGACATAAAGTTATATTTTTAGTTGGCGGTGCCACGGGTATGATTGGAGATCCTGACGGTAAAAAACAGGAAAGAGACCTGCGTGACAGGGCGACAGTTGATAAGAGCGTTGAAGGTTTAAGGGGTCAGATCCATAAATTGTTTTCTGGCAAATCCTTCGAGGTTGTTGATAATAGTGATTGGTTTAGAGACATAAACTACATAGATTTTTTGCACAGTGTAGGTAAGCATGTTTCTATGACGCAGCTGCTGGATCGAGATTTTGTACAACAACGAATTGGCGAGGGCGGTAGCGGTATTAGTTATGCTGAGTTTAGCTATTCTTTAATTCAGGGATATGATTTTTTGCATTTATACAGAGAGAAGGGCGTAACTCTACAGCTGGCTGGTGCTGATCAGTGGGGCAATGGTCTAACTGGTGTATCTTTAGTCCGTAAATTGGCTGGCGGTGAGGCTCATGTTTACACAACACCTCTAGTTATTAACAAGCAAACTGGCGTTAAGTTTGGCAAGAGTGAGGGCGGTGCAGTTTGGCTAGATGCTGCCAAAACCAGTCCGTATAAATTCTATCAATTTTGGTTGAATATTGATGATGAAACTTCTGAAAGTTCGATAAAAATGTACACCCTTTTAAATAGGGAGGATGTCGAGTCTTTGATCGATCGTCATCGCCAGAATCCAGGCAGTCGTGAGTTGCAAAAAACTCTAGCCTACGAGGTAACAAGGCTAGTGCACGGTGATGATCGTGCTAGAGCCGTTCAGCGGTCTAGTGATTTTCTGTTTGGGGCTGAGCAGGTAGCACTAGACAGCGAGGTAGTCGACGTTTTAAGTGAAGAGTTGCCCGTACAGCAGGTCGGGACTTCAGTTGTAGAGGCGCTTGTTAGCTCTGGCTTCACAAAAAGTAAGGGCGAGGCTCGTCGGTTGATTGAAGGGGGGGCAGTTTCCGTAAACGGTAAAAAAACCTTTAGCGACCAGTCAATAGAACAAAAATCTCTTATTAAAAAAGGTAAAAACAGCTTTATACTAGTTATTTAGGGATAGATAAACTAATGGGAGGGGTAGTGAATTTTTTAGTTAAGCATAAAAGAAGACTAATCTGGTCTTTATTGACTCTAGGCTTACTTTGGTTATTTAGCGCTTTATTTTGGGTCTATGCCACACCCTACAATCACGTAATAGACAAAAAGCCTATTTTTTATATTCCAGAAAAAGTGCAAAAACATACACATGCACGTGCTACGGTTGAGTCAGTTGAAGGCGATAAAATAAAAGTAAAAATTAATGATGGATATAGAAAAGGCGATACGGTAGAGATTTCGCGGGCTGGAGGTAAAGACCCTAAACCTGGTGATAGAATTTTGATTGGCGTGTCCAAGAGTGATGGCCCGGCTAAGTATATGACTGACTTTTGGCGACTGCCGGGTGTTCTAGTGTTGGCAGCTCTATTTATTTGGTTGGTAATAGTGGTTGGCGGTAAGCAGGGCTTGATGAGTATGATGGGTCTACTTATTAGTATTGTTGTAATTGGGGTGGGCCTGGTCCCAGCGGTTTTGAATGGTGCAAATGCTTTTTGGGCTAGTGTTGTAGCGGCCTTTGTAATTGCAATATTGGCTATTCTAACAGCTCACGGTTGGCGTTGGCGGACTATTGTATCTTTGATTAGTATATTTTTAATCTTAGCTTTAGCGGTGGGCTTTGCTCTTTTGGGCGGTTGGCTAGGTAGTTTAACCGGTATTTATGATGATACCTCAGTCATGCTACATATTTATGACCGCTCGATTGATATGAGGGGTGTTCTAGTCGGCGGAATAATCATTGCCACTCTTGGAGTGCTTGACGATATAGTAACCGCTCAGACGGCTGCGATTGATGAGATTCATAAAGCCCAGCCAAAATTAAATTATCGACAACTTTTTTCTCACGGTCAATCTGTTGGTCGTGAGCATGTAGCTGCACTTGTTAATACTTTGGCGCTAGCCTACGTAGGAGTATCCCTACCAGTGGTACTTTCTATGGTAGCTAACTTTGATCAGTCTAGGTCGATATTAATGCTTTTTAATTCGGAGTTTCTATCCCAAGAAATCGTTAGGACATTAGTATCAAGCATGGCATTGGTTGTAGCAGTCCCGGCCTCGACAGCTATGGCAGCCCTCTTGATTCTACGTAAAGATAAGATTTTTGCTATACTAAAACCTAACAAGCGTAAGAGCGGAGGAAGCAATGCAGCCAATTGATTTGATAAGAGGAAACGTCTCAGAGCAGGCTGAGGCTAATATTGTAAAATGGTTAACTCAATCTAAGTACGCAGACTATGCGGATGAGCTGTCGCAGATGATTCAAGAGTCTCGCTGGCAAGAGCTGGAGGACGCTTTCTTTAAGGATATTGAGTTTGGCACCGGTGGTCGGCGTGGCACAACTGGTGTTGGATCGAATCGCATAAATCGCGTTACTATCGGCGAGAGTGCTCAGGCACTTTGTCGTTATGCAGCCTCTATTGACGATCAAGCACCGCAAAAAGGTGTCGTAATCGCTTGCGATACTAGACTTAGTTCTGATGAACTAAGTAGGTTTACAGCACAAGTTTGTGCGGCTAACGGCTTTAAAGTGTATATATTTGATCGATTTCGTGCTACGCCAGAGTTAAGTTTTGCGGTTAGGCACTTAGGGGCATCGGTAGGCGTGGTAATTAGCGCCAGTCACAATCCACCGGCGGACAATGGATTTAAAGCCTATTGGAGTGATGGGTCGCAGATAGTTCCACCTCACGATCATGGGGTTATTAACGAGGCGTCTCATGGCGGAGATATTCAATCAGTTGGCTACGACGAAGCCCTCCACAGCGGTAAGATTGAGATTATTTCAGACGAAGTTGATCAGGCTTATATTCAGGCAGTTGTAGATGAGTCTATGACTCAGTATCGGGATGTTTCAATTATATATTCGCCTCTTCATGGGGCGGGTCAAGCTAGTGTTCTGCCGGTTTTGCAGAAGGCTGGTTTTGAAGATATCAATACAGTTAGTCAACAAATGGTGCCAGATGGTAGTTTTCCGACTATTCCTAGTGGTAAGCCAAATCCAGAAGAGAAATCGGCCAACGATATGGCCGTGCAGAAGATGATTGACGAAAGAGCGGATATTGCCATTACAAATGACCCAGATGCCGATAGAATAGGAGTAGTAGTAAGGCAGGGTAGCAGGCCAATTTACTTAAACGGCAATCAGTCTGCTGCTTTAGTGGCTGATTTTGTACTGCATCACATGAGCGAAAAAGGTTTGACCTCTAATCATTACATAGCTAAAACCATTGTAACTACTGATCTTTTGAACGCGTTAGCTAGGTCATACGGCATAAACATATATGACAACATGCTAATTGGCTTTAAGTACATTGGCGAGCTTATTCGAAATAAAGAAAATACTAATGAAAAATTTGTACTTGGTGGTGAAGAGAGTTATGGTCTACTGAAGGGTACTTATGCTCGTGATAAGGATGGCGCGGTAGGTGCTTTACTTTTGGCTGAGTATGCGGCCGAGCTTAAGTCTCGTCACATGACTTTATTTGATCGTTTGATGAATCTATTTTGCGAACACGGAATATATTCTGAAACACTTGTAAATATCCAACTGCCAGGGTCTGACGGTTTTAATAAAATGCAATCTATAATGCAAAACTTAAGACAGAGCCCTCCAAAAGTTTTGGCCGGCTATGAAGTGAGTGCAGTTCAGGATTATCAATCTTTGCAACGTCGTGATATTCACGCTAATGAGATTGAGGAAATAGATTGCATAAAAGGTGATGTCCTAGTGTTCGAGCTAGGAGAGTCTAGGCGCCGTGTTACAGTTCGGCCAAGTGGCACGGAGCCCAAGTTAAAGCTCTATATACAGTGGCATGAAGATGTCGAGGAGCGTAACCGCGACTCAATTGAGGATCAGTATAATAAATTGCTTGATAATCTGACAACTCTTGGCGAGTCGATAGAGGAGCAAATCACTGCTGCCTAATTAGATGCTGTCTTCATTAGTTTCTGAATTAAAAGGTGTGGGTGATAAAACTGCTGAGTCTTTTGCTAATGTTGGTATAAAAACAGTCAGAGACTTAATCGACTGGTTGCCTAGAAGGCACGAGGATTTCTCGGCTGTGACTAAAATATCACAGCTACGTCCAGGTAAAGTGACTATCCTAGCTAGTTGCGAGTCAATTGAAACCAAGCAGGTTAGACGAGGCTTACGCATAACTACAGCTGTATTAACTGACGGGAAAGATAAACTAAAAGCTGTTTGGTTTAATCAACCCTATCGAGCCACTCAGCTAAAGTCTGATCAACAGTTTTTATTTAGTGGTACATTTGAATTTACGTATAATCGCTATCAATTAACCAATCCAGCAGTCGAGAAGCCTAAGGTTTTTGCTGAATCTGAAAATACGGAGTTTCTGTCTCCAGTTTATCGCGCCATTAAGGGAGTTAAGCCACAGCAACTTAAAAAAATAATTGCTAGCGTGCGACCTACTATTGTAATGTTGCCAGAAACCCTGCCAGGTAGTGTTGTTGATAGCCAAGGTCTGTTGTCGCGCGGTGAAGCCTATGCAGAGCTACACTTTCCGTCAAGCGAGATACTTTTAAGTAAGGCTAAAGAAAGGCTAGGCTTTGAGGAGTTGTTTGAACTTTTATTAGCTAGTCAGTTAAATAAACAAGAGAATAGCAAGTTGACAGGTTGGAAGATACCATTTAATCAGCCGCAAGTAGCTGAGTTTGTGTCTTCCTTGCCATTTTCGTTAACTGGCGCACAAAAACGAGCGGCGTGGCAGATTATCCAGGATTTTGAATCAAGCGAGCCTATGAACCGCCTATTGCAGGGTGATGTCGGGTCGGGAAAGACAATAGTAGCTGGATTAGCGGCCTATTCTTGCTCTCAAGCAAACTTGCAGACTGCAATAATGGCTCCAACTGAAATTTTAGCGTCTCAGCATGCAGATACTCTAGATCAACTTTTATCTCCATTTGGCGTGAAAGTAGCTTTATTAACAGGTAGTGTTAAAGGGGTGGCACGTAAATCATTACTAACTCAGTTGGCTAATGGCAAAATCGATGTAATAGTTGGAACCCATGTCTTAATTCAGAAGACAGTCAAATATCACAAGCTCGGCTTCGTGGTCATAGATGAGCAACACAGGTTTGGCGTTCGTCAACGTCAGGCTTTGCTTGAAAAGTCTGAATATATGCCGCACTTGCTTTCGATGACCGCAACTCCAATTCCTCGCTCTTTGCAGCTAACTGTGTTTGGTGAGCTTGAGGTTAGTGTTTTAGATGAACTGCCAGCTGGTCGAAAATCAATTAAAACGAAAATATGGCAACCCACCAGCGTCGACACTCTATATGATCAGGTCGATAATGAGATTGAATCAGGTAGGCAAGCATATCTAATCTGTAGTCTGATTGATGAAAATCCAGAAAATGATGTAAAGAGTGTTGAGGCTGAGTATAGAAAGCTAAGAAGTACTATTTTTAAACATCGTAACGTTGGATTGCTTCACGGTAAGTTGTCGGCTAGCGAAAAAGATGAGGTAATGCAACAGTTTGCGTCTGGGAAAATTGATATTTTAATCAGTACAACCGTTGTGGAGGTTGGGGTTAATGTTCCTAATGCGACTGTTATTTTGATTGAAAATGCGGACAGGTTTGGATTGGGTCAGTTACATCAGCTGCGCGGTAGAGTTGGGCGTGGTGACCACCAAAGCTATTGCCACCTCATAACAAGCGATAATAGCAAGCCAACCAAGCGTTTACGAGAGATCGAAAAATCAAACGACGGATTCTATTTGGCAGAGGTAGATTTACGTTTGCGCGGTCCTGGTGAGATTTACGGCAAGGCACAGCATGGTGCCCTAAACTTGCGCATTGCAGCTCTAGCTGATGCAAAATTAATCACCAGGGCACAATCTGCCGCTAAAGATTTTATCAAATCTGGAGAGGATTTGTTACAATATAAACAGTTAGCAGCTCGTGTTAAATCATATCAACGACTAACAACCCTTAATTAAGTAATTATGTATTCAGGAACGACATTTCGTATTAAGTCTGGCCGTGTTATGGGCGTACACCAGAGAATTGACCGCGTTGCTAAGCGTCAATTACGACCTTTTATTCCCAGTAGTTTAAAATTTCCAACGCTATATCAAATACTGCACTACGAAGGTCTAAATGGCCCAGACGGAATTAAAAGAAAGAGCCCAGCTAAAGATGAGCCTTGGCATTATATTAATCCTGAAGATCCAAACGATACAGCTCTATTAGATATGATCGACGAGCATATTTCGAATATGGGTAAGGCGCTGAGAAGTAAGAATGTAGAAAGAGCTGCCTTTGAGGCCGCCTGGATGGCGCATGCAATTACTGACGGACTAACTCCAGCTCATCACTATCCACTCGAATCAAAGCTTGAGGAGCTGCGTTGCGGAGAGGGTATAGAGACTCGCACCACCACCAAAGAAAAAATTCTATTACCTGGAAAGACTAGGCGTCATCAGTTAGAAAATAATTGGGAATTTTGGGGTGCGAAAGGTGTTATGACCACCCACTTTAACTTTGAATTAGGCGTAGCTACTACTATATCGACAGCTAAACTAACTACAATGGCACATGCTTTTAATGGCGACGATATAATCCAGCTAGAGAAGTATGGCTTTCGTGACTTATACCTAAATATATTGTCTGAAATTCATTCGATGGGTATGTATGATGAGTTTCAGAAAAAAGGCTGGACACGCCATCTAGCCAAGGAGACAAAGCAAGATTTAATCCCTTTGATTATTAAGGCGGTTGTTATGGGTTGGTATGCGGCAATTTTGGCCGAAAGAGAGGGCTTTGCTTGAGAGTTCGTATTATAGGTGGTGAATTTGGTGGTAGAATTATTGATTCGCCAAGGGGTCGTAGTACCCACCCAATGGGCGAACGTATTAGAAATGCTTTATTTAATTCAATTCAAAGTGAACTAGCTGGTGCCAATGTCTTAGATGCTTTTGCTGGCACTGGGGCGCTGGGTCTAGAGGCTTTAAGTAGGGGTGCTGCTCATGCTACTTTTGTTGAAAGTGGTCGTGTGCCACAAAAAATAATTGCTAAAAATATTGAAAAACTACAGCTAGATGATAAAAGAGCAACCTTGTGTCGTATGCGTGTTAATTCGTGGATATCAAGCAATCCAGAGGCTAGATTTGATATCATTTTAGTAGATCCACCTTATTACGATTATAATAAGCACTTTTCCACAATCGAAAGGTTACTAGGTCTTCTCAAACCAGGTGCGCTTATGGTATTATCTAAACCAGGTAAGTGTGAGGAGAGTGTTAATCTTAGAGATAACAGGGACGTTGTGGTGGACGTAGCTCGAAGTTATTCTGGTGCTACCCTTGTATTTTACCGCAAAAAGGCCTAGCGTATGCTGGAGCCTTTTTGTATTTTTAATTTTTTTATAAAAATATCTAGGCGATAGTTCAAAAATCTGCTATACTATGTCGCAGACCATCATTAAGTTATGCGCGAGTGGTGGAATTGGTAGACACGCGTGCCTTAGGAGCACGTGCCGTAAGGCGTGAAGGTTCAAGTCCTTTCTCGCGCACCATTTTGAGAAAATAGCAAAATTACCGCTTACAAAAGCGGTAATTTTAATTTATTTATTGCCAAAATCTGATAAAATTTAGTTTTTAAATATAAAATAATATAAATAAATATGTCAATATATACAACTGATTCAAGTCATGGGCAGCAAAGCTTATTCCTGCAGTCCTTCCTGTCAATTTGGGTGTTACGACAAGTATAATTTCTAAACATAAGCGTTTTAATGTATGATAGAGGCATGAGTAAGAAGCCATGGCGTGATGTAAATGCAATTTATCAAATTTACCCTCGTAGTTTTTATGATTCGAACGGAGACGGGGTGGGCGATATCGAGGGGGTTATTGCCAAGTTAGACTATCTGAAGTCCAAAGACGATTCTTTGGGGATTGACGCTATATGGTTTTCGCCAATGTTTCCTTCTCCACAGAAGGATTGTGGCTACGATGTAAGTGATTATCGAGGGGTTGATCCAATCTTTGGCGACATGAATAGCCTTAAGCGTCTACTAGACGAAGCGCACGCACGTGATATTAAGGTGCTGCTGGATTATGTACCGAATCATTCCTCGGATCAGCATGAATGGTTTAAAGAGGCTTCAAGCTCTCGTGATAATTCAAAGCGTGACTACTATGTATGGCGTGACGCAAAGCCAGATGGCTCAGTGCCGACTAATTGGTTAAGTATGTCTGGTGGTAGTACCTGGACATGGCACGAGCCAACTCAGCAGTACTATTTACACTCATTCTTGCCTAGTCAACCAGATTTAAACTGGGATAACCCAGTTTTGCGTGAGGAGATGCTAAATGTCTTGCGCTATTGGATGGATATGGGGGTGGATGGCTTCAGGGCAGATGCGGTTTGGCCTATCAGTAAAAATTTTGAAGCTGGTGACAACCCTATGAATCCAGAGTTTTATGGCGGTGATGATAATTTTGGGTCTTATATTCATGCCAATAGTCGGGGAGGTCCCAATCTGCATAAATATTTGCGCATGATGACAGATGTGGTGGCAGAGTACGAGAACCGCTTCATTGTGTTTGAATTCTATCCAGATGATCGTTTTGGTAGCAGGCTAGATCAATATTTTAAGATGCAGGATATTAATCCAGGCTATGCTTCAACCTTTTTCTTTGAAGGTTTTCAGCTTCAGTGGTGGGCTAGGCAGTTCCAGGGTAGCTTTGACGCCATGTTTAGCAAGTACTATAAGGATTTGCCAGTTGCTACGTTAGGCAACCACGATCAAATGCGTATAGCTAGTAAGTTTGGAATGGCTCAGGCTAAAGCTTTGGCTGTAATGGAACTAACGCTACCTGGCGTGCCATCTGTTTATTATGGCGAAGAGCTTGGTATGCTAGACGTAGAGATTAAGCCAGAAGATGCTTTTGATCGTTTTGCAGGTGGTGCGGGGTTAGATGCTCGTGATAAATATCGTACGCCAATGCGATGGGATAATTCAAAGTATGCTGGATTTTCAACAGTTAAGCCGTGGCTGCCTGTTGGTCCGCATAAGGAGTGGATGAATGTTGAAGCACAGCAGAAAACAGACCACTCATTCTTAAAAATGTATCAAAAATTATTACGACTTCGATCTGAGGAGCCGACAATTCGTTACGGCAGCTATGATAATTGGCGCGAAACTAGTGATGAAATCATGACTTTTCGGCGCAGCCTAGATGGTAAAGAGTTTTATACGGTAGTAAACTTTACTGATTATTCAATAGATTTAGATTTGCCAAAGCCTGGTAGGGTTATTTGTAGTACAAATACCCATAAAGAATATGACATTGATTCAACTAAGATGACGATTCATCCGTTTGAGGCGGTTGTAGTTAGGGCTAAAAATTCTTAACTATTACCTACGCATGTCGGTGTTTTGTGGTATCATGGTGGTAAAGCTTAGAATAGAGGAGTGTTATGAGTAAGATTGCTCACTACCTAAACGAACATATATTGGGTGATGTAACAACGGACGTAGCGGCGCGCAAGCTACTCTCTAAGGATGCAAGTATCTTAACTATTACGCCAGATCTTGTGGTTTACCCGCGGGTTACTAATGATATCCGAAAAATAACACGCTTTACGCATCAGCTGGCTGAAAAGGGTCATGTTATGAGTGTTACCGCCAGAGGTGCTGGCACTGATCAGACAGGAGCTGCACTAGGCGGAGGCATAGTTGTTAGTACTCCAGCCTACATGAATCGTATATTTGAGTTCGATAGCAAGCAACGCCTAGTTCGACTGCAGCCAGGTGTAACTTTTGGCGCACTTAATAGTGCACTTCGTCTTCAGGGTTATCATATCCCGTCTGCCCCCGAGAGCGAGCAGTATAGTACGGTTGGTGGGGCTGTTGCCAATAACAGTATTGGTCCAGTTAGCGGTGCTTATGGCCCGATGGGCGACTACGTAGAGGAGCTTGAGGTAGTTTTGTCTAACGGTGATGCTATTCAGACAAGAAGACTTAGTAAACGCGAGCTTAACAAAAAGAAGGGCTTGCAGACCTTTGAGGGCGACATATACAGAGCTATCGATAATTTAATCTCCGACAATCAATCACTAATTGACAATAAGCTAGACCCAGAAGAGCTAGATAATAGCGGCTATAGTAGCATCGCTAAAGTTAAAGACGCCAGTGGCGGTTTTGATTTGACACCTCTGTTTGTTGGCTCTCAGGGTACATTGGGTATTGTTTCTGAAATGATTCTGAAGGCTGAATTTTATAACGCTGAACAGTCAGTGGTGGCAATTGCCTTTAGTTCGTCACAAGATATGAACGATATATTGGATGATGTGCGCAAGTTGGAGCCAGAATATGCCGCCCTGTTTGATTCCGAAATACTAAGGCTGGCAATAGCTAACGGTAAGAGGCACTCGTTTATTGCTGAGGCCACCAAAGAGAAAAAGAAGGTTGCTGGTATTATCCTATGTAGGTTTGCTGATTTTAGCGAACGAAGTCGTAAGCGTAAAGTTAAAAAACTGACAAAAATAGCCAATAAGCTAAATGCAGCCTATATCGAATCTGCATTTACTCAGGATGAAGTTGATGAGCTGATGGCGCTAGAGAGTTTTGTTCAGGCGGCTCGACAATCAAGTACTAAAGATATGGTGAGTCCATCGCTTTTTAGGGGTGTCCACATTCCTGCTGGAAGATTTGAGGAGTTTACTAACTCAATCAAAAACCTAGCTACAGATCATAAAATTAGCTTGCCTTTTTATGGGTCTGTTAATGATAGTGTTTATCATTTTTGGCCACAGTTTAATTTGCGGACAGTTGCTAGTAAGCAAAAAATGTTAAAACTTTATGACGCTTTTGTTGATTCTGTAGTTGCTCACGGAGGTTCGCCGATTGCTGAGTCGGGCGAGGGGCGTCTCAAAACTCCGTTTATTAGTAAGCAGAATGGTGCGGAGCTAAATGAGCTTTATTCTAAGATAAGGGCTATTTTTGATCCGCATAAAAATCTTAACACAGGCGTGAAAGACACCGCAGAGCTACGCTCTGTTGTAGCACACTTACGTTCTGATCTTGGTACAATTACTCAAGAGTCATTTGGACGCTAGCTAGTTTTTTATCTTTTGGCCTTCAGGCTTATCAACATAATTGGTTGACTATGGAAGCAAGCATGACAGGTGGTTTGGCTGTAGCCGGTCATTTCATCAAAGACTTCGACCTTGCTACTACTGTTGCGATGGGGTCGCCTAGTTTCAAAGCCGCCCCCTCCCAGTAGAGATACTCGGGTAGTCGCTTGATGATTTCAGATTCGACGAAATGGCGATATTCAGTCAAAGCGATACATTAATGCTACCGTCAAATGATTGAAGTTTTGTCAGAGGGTGGTCGCTAGAACCTATGCCACTATAGATAAGGTTAGAAACAGTAGTGATAAGTATATTAATTCGTAAGTCCAGCCTTCGGGTGTTTCTGACCATTGAATTTTTTTTGCAAAAGCAAAGTAGCGTTGTAGCCATTTTACTCTACCCTCTAGTAGCCATAGAAAATCAGGCAGGGTGGCAAAAAATGTTCCAATAATCATCAGCCACCACTTATCGGGGAATAGCCAAAATGAAAATGCCAAAATCGTGGTGCATAAAACTGCATCAACCAAGAGTAGTCTTTTGAATGCTTTAGTGTAGGGTTTAAAAATAACGCTGTTGCCAAAGTGTGGTAGGGCGTCCATAAGGAAATGGCTTGCCAGGGCTACGACTGGCACAAGTGGTGCTGGCACGGTAGCTGCAATAATTACACCAGCTAACGCGTGATTAAACCCAATCATACTTGCGCTCCATCTTTACTTTTTAGCCAAGAGAAGTTAATACCTTGATGTTTGCAAACTCCAGCGTGGCAAACGATTGGCGCAAATACCCAGTAGCGCAGACCAACGAACGACCACAGGGTAAAAGTTAATCCAGATAAAAATTGTGCTACGTAAAGTTCCCAGTTGCCCTGCATGGCAACAAACGAGCTCATCCATTCCGTTGCACTATTCCAGACTGTAAATAGGGCTGTCGTAATAGAACTGTCTGGATTGGCTCTTAGTAAATAAGCATATAGCTCAATTAACGCTATGCCTAAAAAGAAGTTAAGAATCATAAAAATTACAAATCGACGCGTTGACTGGTCGCCTGGCAGTTTAACTTTTTGTGAAAAAACCCATTTTCGATTGGCAATAAAAAATAAAATATGCGCCACTATACTAGCACTTACTAGGGCTATGATTGATTTAGTCCCAACTAGCTTATCCCCTATGAAAAACCCAATTAAGGTTCCAAGAAAAAGTATATTACCAGCGATTTGAAGTTTAATAAACTCCCACACTAGTGTTGTAGCTGAGCGGTCTTTATTTTTATTAGCAGTCATCTTTATGTAGTATAGCAAATTTGATAGGCTAGCACTATGAAGCAGTCAGTTGGAGTCCCGCCGCACCCTAGGCCATGGCCAAAAGGTAATCATTATGACAAATCCTTGCTAGAAAATGGCGATTATCGCAATGTCGAGGATAAATATCGCTATTGGAGTGTTGAGGCTATAAAAAATGATATGAGTAGCACAGCCAGTGACGTTGAGGTGGCTATTGAAAACTGGCAACATGATTTTAACATAGGTACAATTGTACGCAACGCTAATGCTTTTAACGTCAAAAAGGTGCATATTATTGGCAAGAGACAGTGGAACAGGCGAGGCGCAATGGTGACGGACGCTTATTTGACGATAGAACATCACCCAACAGTTGAAGATTTTATAAAAAGCGTACAAGATAAAACTATAATTGCGGTCGACACCTATGATGACGCGATAAGCATAGCGGATGTAGACTTGCCGAAAAAGGCGGTGTTTGTGTTTGGCGGAGAGGGTCCAGGTTTGAGTAGGGATATGGTGGATCGGGCTGATTTTATGATAAAAATCCCACAATTTGGCAGTACGCGCTCTGTTAATGTTGGGGTGGCTAGTGGTATAGTGTTATATAAGTGGGCGGAAGTACATAGAATACTTGACATATAAGCATAAACGTGCTATTATTAGAGTGTAAAGTAAGGGAGTTTTTACATGCGTGGAGTATCAATGTTAAATAAATTCCGCTATCTTGCGAGTACACGAGCGGCTGTAGCTGGGCTATTTGTACTAGCTATGATTGTGACTGCAGGATTTGGGATTTATAAGATGGGATTGGGTGAAGCCCAGGCTGTCGCTCGAGATTGTTCCGACAACTCGATTATTAAATGCGGAATCGCCGATTATGGAGAATTAACCGCAAAGTATGATCAGAATGTGCACGGTGATGTTCGTGACATTATGGATCATTACTGGATTAAAAGGACACCAGAAGCTGGCCATAGAGTAGTAATGGGTGTCTCAAACAATAAGGGCGAGGTTATTGCAGAAGGACGTGTAGTTGCCAAGAACGCTGCTAGTATTGGAAGGCAGCCAATGCAACACAGTCAAAAGATCGCCATTAAGGGTCGAACATACTATCAGACAACTCATGTTGGAGGTCTTGCTTTCGCAGACAAAAATGCTCAACTAGAGACAATGGTAGTGCTGGATGCACACGGAAACTTTAAGTACGCAATCATCCTAGCTTGCGGTAATCCAATCTATGCGACTCCAGTGCCACCACCAGCTCCAGAGCCAAAGGATATCCAGGTTTGTGAATTAGCCACTAAGCGTTACCCTGTAACTATTAAAGAAAACGAGTTTGACGCTAATAAGCACTCTAGGAATCCAAAGGATTGTGAAGAGAAGCAGATTCAGGTTTGTGAATTAGCCACTAAGCGTTACCCTGTAACTATTAAAGAAAACGAGTTTGACGCTAATAAGCACTCTAAGAATCCAAAGGATTGTGAAGAAGAGCCAATCAAGGTTTGTGAGCTTGAAACTAAAAAGATCATCACAATTAAAAAAGATGAGCTAGATAAAACCAAGCACTCAACAGACATGAAGGATTGTGAGCCGAAGAAAATCAAGGTTTGTGAGTTAGAGACTAAGACTTGGATAACAATTACTGAAGGATTGTTTGATAAAACCAAGCACTCAACTAACGAGGCTGACTGTGAGGAGGTAGTAGTGCCGCCTACACCTACACCAGCGCCTACGCCTCCAGCAGCTCCTGCCCCTGCTCCAGCTCCGGCTCCAGTGGCACTGCCTCAAACTGGTGCAGGCGACCTACTGGGTGCCACACTAGGTCTAAGCAGTATGGCTCTAGCCAGCTACTACTACGCAATTAGCCGACGAAATGGCTAAGTAAAGTAGATACAAAAGACCCTGTCGCAATAGCGGCGGGGTCTTTGCTTATGCTTGTGTTTTTATCTAAATTATGCAAAAATATTACCTATTATGACATCCCTTTCCTCTCAACCCTATAAGGGGACTCGTGACTATTATCCAGAGGATAAACGAGTCCAGAACTACATATTTGACACCTGGAGGCATGTGGTTGAGCGTCATGGCTATGAAGAGTATGGTGCGCCGTTGCTTGAGCCACTTGATCTTTACGCAGCCAAGAGCGGGCAAGAGTTGGCTGGCGAGCAAACCTATGCTTTCGAGGATAGGGGTGGTCGTACGGTAGCGATTCGTCCAGAAATGACACCAAGTATTAGTAGAATGGTGGCGGCTCGTCGCCAAGAGCTTGCCTATCCCGCTAGACTGTATTCGATTGCTAACTTTATGCGCTACGAGCGTCCGCAAAGGGGTCGTGAACGTGAATTTTGGCAGTTAAATCTTGACCTGTTTGGTGTAGATAACGTACGAGCTGATGCTGAGATTATACAGGTGGCCTACGAGACTCTTAAGGAGTTTGGGGCGTCTGATGATATGTTTGAGGTTAAGATCAACCATAGGGCTCTTATAAACCATATAATGAGTGATTATTTAAATTTAGATGCTGTTCAGTCTCATCTCATGATCAAGCTACTTGATCGTAAGAATAAAATGTCACCAGAAAGTTTTAAGGAGCAGGCAATTGAGATTTTTGGCGAAGATAATATGTCTACAGACCTACCAAAGATTGCCGACTTACTGTCGGTAAAGTCTATTAAGGATTTGCCCAGAGCATTAGCTGATAGTGAAGTCTTATCAGAGGTGATTGAGCTGTTTAATATCCTAGACAAGAATGGTGTAAAGAATGCGCAATTTGATGCTACTTTAATGAGGGGCTTGGACTACTATACAGGTATGGTTTTTGAGGTTGTTGATAGGGCGCCAGAGAATAATCGCAGCATGTTTGGCGGTGGTCGATATGACGGACTAGTTGGCTTGTTCGGCGTTGAGCCGATTCCAACTGTTGGTGTGGCGCCTGGATTAAGCCCGGTAACCTTGTTTTTGGAAACACATAAACTCTTACCACAGCTAAAGACAACCATCGACGCCAGTATTGTGGTGCTTGGCGATGCTATGGAGGGCGCTCAAAAATTTGCTAATCAATTGCGTAGCGAAGGTGTTAATGTTGAAGTAGATATTAGTGATCGCAAAATAGATAAACAGATAAAGTCAATTGTTAAAAAGCAAGTGCCTTTCATGATTTTTGTTGGTGAAGAAGAACTCAAACAAGGACTGTATAGCCTAAAAGAGGTCAGCACTGCAAAAGAAGAAAAACTATCTCTAGAGCGAATAGTGACACGCTTGGCCGATAGGCGAAACCGTCTACCTAGTGATGAGATAGAAGGTTTGATTGGTTAACTTTTCAATCACCCCTTATGCTGGTATAATTAACAGATATGAAGAAATCTGTAAAATATTTATCCGACACAAAAGTAGCAGTTACTGTATCTCTAGACTCTAAAGAGCTTGCTGAAGCCGAGCAGGTTGCTTTGGTTAAACTTGGTAAAGAGATTAAAGTGGCTGGTTTTAGAAAAGGTAAAGTGCCAGCTAGTGTAGTTGCTAAGCATGTTAATCCAGATACGTTAGCACAACAAACCCTAGAACGAGCCTTGTCTAAGTCTGTGGCTGAAGCATTTGTAGATAGTGACCTACAGGCACTTGATCGTCCAGAGGTAGATGTAAAAAAATTCGTACCAGGTAATGAGCTTGAGTTTGTGGCTGAAGCAGAAGTTTTGCCAAAAATTGAATTAGGGGATTATAAGTCGTTAGAGGCTAAACCTAAGGCGGTTAAGGTGTCTAAAAAGGATGTCGATGAAATTATCGGTAGAATTAAGAAGGGCTACGCAGAAAAGAAGCCAGTTGATCGTGCTGTTAAGGATGGCGATGAGGTGAATATTGACTTTGAAGGCAAGAAGGATGGCGTGCCTTTTGACGGCGGTAAGGGAGAAAAATACGATTTAGTAATTGGAAGTGGCAGTTTTATCCCTGGATTTGAAGAAGGTATTATTGGCAAAAAGAAAGGTGAAACTTTCGACCTAAAGGTGACGTTTCCCAAAACCTACCATGTGGCTGATTTGAAGGGTGCGGATGTTGTATTTACCACCAAAATAAATGAAGTGAAAGAGGTGGTAGAGCCAGAATTGACTGACGAATTAGCTTCTAAGGCCGGTCCATTTAAGACGGTTAAAGATCTAGAGGATGATATCAAGCGTGAGATTACCCAGCAAAAAGAACGTGAAGCTGCAGAAAAGTTAAAAGATGCACTCGTTACGGAGCTGGTTGGTAAATCTAAGGTTCCAGTGCCGGATATTCTGGTTGAGGATCAGATGAAGTCTATTGAGCAGGATATGGTACAGAACTTGATGTATCAGGGCTTAACTCTAGACAATTACTTAACCGAGAAGAATTTTAAAGATAAGGACACTTGGCTAGATAGTGAAGTAAAAGAGGCTGCGACCAATCGCGTTAAAGCTGGACTAGTTTTGGCTGAACTTAGTAAGGTTCTTAAGGTTGAAGCTACGGAGAAAGAGTTGCTCGAGAAGATGAATCAACTTGGCGCTCAATATCCTAATGATGAAGTGCGTGAGCAGCTGAAAACACCCGAAGCTCAGCGTGATATTGCCAACAGGCTTTTGACCGACAAGACAATTGAAATGCTTGTAGAATTGAACAAAAGGTAGTATAATATAGATATCTCCCGACTCGGAGAGGAGTTTTTATGAGCGAAAATAATGAAACCCATCCGGTTTCATCTGCTCATTCGTCCAATAACCCAATTTCAGTGATAGGATCTTACTTAACCATGATTAAGTTCAATCCAGAGGGAAAGTTTATCAACTTCTCGAACGCTCTGTGTTTGATGGGTCGAACCATCAAACACGATGCCGGAGTACTGGCATCGAATAAGGCAAAGAAAATACGACGCAACATGCGACGCATGACCTGCCCTAAGTAAATTTAAGTTCACGATATCTATCTGAGTCGGGAGACATTCTCCTAGTTAACCTAGCACTCAATTGCATTGAGTGCTATTTTGTTATATATTTAAGGTATGTATAAGCCACAAGATTATTTGGTACCAACTGTTATCGAGAAATCACACGAAGGTGAGCGTGCTTTTGATATTTATAGTCGTTTACTGAATGAGAGGGTAATATTTTTAGGTGAAGGTGTTAACGAGCATACGGCTAACTTAGTAGTAGCGCAACTTTTGCACCTTGCCTATGCTGATTCGGATAAAGATATTAAGCTATATATTAACAGTCCAGGTGGTAGTGTTTATGATGGTTTGGCTATTTACGACACAATTCAGTACATCAAGCCTGATGTTCAGACTATCGGTATCGGCTTACAGGCCAGTATGGGAGCGTTTTTGCTCTCTAGTGGCACAAAAGGTAAGCGGGTAGCTTTGCCAAATAGTCGCATTATGATTCATCAGCCCAGTAGCGGCACACAGGGTAAGATAAGCGATCAAGAGATAACTTTGCGTGAAGGTTTATTCTTGAAGCAGCGATTAAATGAGATCTTAGCTAAAAATACCGGTCAGAAGATTGCCAAAATCGAAAAGGATGCTGATCGTGATTTTTGGATGAGTGCCGAAGAGGCTAAAAAGTACGGCATCATTGATTCTGTAATTGGTGGATAATTGGCATGAAAAAAGCCCCACCAGTTAACTTGCGAGATTGTACTCAATCGCAAGATTAATGGTGGGGCACACCCCCTTCCTCAGGCCCTTCCTCAGGTAAGCTCTTCGTAAGTCGCCGTCGGAACGGTCAGAATTACATACGACTCTGGATCTTCAAAGAAGATCAGACCAACCAAAAGGTTGGGCAGGCGCCGGTTCTGGAACCGGAACGCCTCATCAGAGTCGGTGGGTCGGCACGTGCTTTCGCTACGCGTCACAAGGCTGCTACCCCTACAGGTCCAGCTTCTCATTACGCGGTAGTTGGGCACGAATTCTTCCGGTACAAAAAAGTTGTTAGACTCCTTGTACCGGTCGAAATCCTGCGTGTGCAGGGATGCCGACACTGCAGAGGTGTCGCCACCGTTTACGAACTTGACGCGATCTGCGTCAACAGTCAGTTCGTAAACAGCATCACCAGACAGGGTGGTCTGAATAGTGATGTCGCCGTCGTCCCTCTTGTTGACGGCGATGACACTATACTCTTCACCCCCCTCGAGGTTGAAGACCGCGACCATCTCCTTCTGGGTCAGCGGCTTGTAAAGCTCATGTTCGGTGACCATGTAGCCAATTCCTGCCAGCGCAAGAATGGCCACGATAGCCAACCCGAGCAGAGCCTTAAAGCTCTTGATAGACATCTATATTGCCTTCCTGTGTAGGTACAGACAAGCCGGGATTAGCTATGTCTAAACTATATTGAAACTTAAAAACACTAAAATGTCAATACCTATTGCATTTTATGTAAAAATCAGGCAATATAGTATGAAGAAGTAGTGGAACTTCAACTATTTGTGTATTAGCGTATGGCAGCGTTAAAATTCAGGTTGAAGATAGAGATTCTTCGGCGCCGAATCGATTCACCAACATTTTAAACTGCGAGGAGCAAGAATGGCAAAATCACCTGTCAAGTCGACGGACCGTGTTTTTTTTACGGCCGATGACACAGCTTTACCAATTCCGGATCTTATCGCCCACCAGAAAGACTCATGGAAAGAGTTTGTTGAAACTGGTTTGGGCGAGATTTTTGCGGAACTAAATCCAATCGAAGACTATACTGGTCAAAAATTGGAACTTAGATTTAAAGAGTATGCGTTTCAGGATCCAAAAAATCCAGAGAGGTTTGCAAAAGAGAATAATATTACCTACGATGCGCCTCTACACGTCAATGTTGAACTTACCAACAAGGTAACTGGTGAAGTTAAGGAGTCGGAAATTTATTTGGGTGACTACCCATGGATGACTGAGCGAGGCTCCTTCATTGTTAACGGCACCGAGCGTGTGGTTGTAAGTCAGTTAATTCGCAGTTCTGGCGTATTCTTTACAGCAGACACTGTAGCAACTGGAAGCAATAACTATGGAGCCAAGTTAATTCCTGGACGAGGCGCTTGGCTTGAGTTTGAGACTGCGTCTAACGGTGCTATCTACGTTAAGATTGATCGTCGCCGTAAGTTGCCTGTAACAACACTACTGCGTGCACTGGGGCATGGTAAGTCTAGCGAAATCAAAGAACTATTTGCAGATATTGATACGGGTGAGACAAAATATATTGAAGCCACTCTAGAAAAAGACACTGCTCGCGGTACGAACGAAGCATTAATTGACGTTTATCGTCGCTTACGACCAGGTGATCTTGCTACTGTAGAAAATGCTCGCGGCATGATTGAGCGCATGTTTTATGATTTTAAACGTTTCGACTATAGCCGAGTTGGGCGTTATAAGATTAATCAGCGACTAGGTGTTGATTTGCCAAATACAACCGAGAATCGTGTTTTCCAGATGAGTGACTTGATTGCTATTATTAAGGAGATTATTCGCCTTAATAATACGCAAGAGCCAGCTGATGACATCGACGCTTTGTCGAACCGTCGAGTTAATCTTGTAGGTGAATTGGTAGCTCGTCAATTCCGTGTCGGTATGCTTCGTATGCAGCGAAATGCTATGGATCGTATGAGTATGAGCGACATCGAAAGTGTAACACCTGGTCAACTAATTAATGCTAGACCAGTAGTTGCAGCTGTGCGTGAATTCTTTGCAAGTAGCCAGCTTTCGCAGCTTATGGACGAAACTAACCCGCTAGCGGAACTTAGTCATAAACGCCGACTAAGCTCAATGGGGCCTGGAGGCTTAAGTCGTGAGCGAGCTGGGTTTGATGTTCGTGACGCCCATCCAACTCACTATGGACGACTATGTTCGGTCGAGACCCCAGAAGGTGCCAATATTGGCTTGGTTTTAAATCTAGCAACCTATGCGCGTATTAATGAGTATGGCTTTATAGAAACACCTTACTTGAAAGTTAAGGACGGCAGGGTGACAGATGAGGTTGTCTATCTTGATGCTGCTAAGGAGCGTAGCGAGGTAATCGCCGATGCTGGCGAAAAGCTAAATGATGACGGTACCTTTGTAGATGAGCGTGTTAATGCTCGAATTGAAATGCAACCAGGAATGGCTGATAAATCTGAAGTAACCTTAATGGACGCAGCCCACAAGCAGATTCTAGGCTCAACAGCTGCCTTGGTTCCATTTATTGAGAAGAACCGTATAGATCGTTCATTGACTGGATCTAATATGCAACGACAGGCTGTACCTTTGATTAACCCAGAGGCGGCAACCGTTGGTACTGGTATTGAGAAGGTAATTGCACAGAACTCAAGTCAATTAGTGGTGGCTGAAGCCGATGGTGAAGTTGTACGTGCAGACGGTGATGTTGTTTCAGTTAAGTATAAAGATGGCGTTAAGGACTATGAACTGGTTCATTTTGAGAAGAGTAATGACGATCGTTCAATCAACCAAAAGACACGAGTATTGCGTGGTCAAAAGGTTAAAGAAGGCGACATCTTAATCGAAGGTGCTTCTGTAGCCGATGGAGAGATTGCGCTTGGTCGTGATTTAAGAGTGGCCTTTATGCCTTGGGGCGGTTATAACATGGACGACGCGATTATTTTGAGTGATCGCCTTGTTCAAGACGACGAACTTACCAGTATTAATATCAAGGACTACATGGTGGAAGTTCGCGAAACCAAACTTGGCAACGAACAGATTACGCGTGATATCCCAAATGTTAACGAGCACAGCTTGCGTCACCTAGACGAAGAGGGCATTGTTCAAGTTGGCTCTGAGGTGAAGGCTGGCGATGTGCTGGTTGGAAAAATTACCCCTAAGGGTGAGCAGGAGCTTTCAAGTGAAGAGCGCTTGTTGCGTGCAATTTTTGGCGAGAAAGCTAAGGATGTGCGTGACACCTCTCAGCGTATGAATAACACTGGCGGCGGTAAGGTTGTAGGTGTGCGAATATTTAGCCGTGAAAATGGTCACGAATTGAAAGCTGGTGTTTTGAAGCAGATTCAGATTTTTGTAGCTCAAACTCGTAAGATCATGGTAGGTGACAAATTGGCTGGACGTCATGGTAACAAGGGTGTGGTTGCACGAATCTTACCAGTTGAAGACATGCCATTTATGGAAGATGGTACTCCGGTAGATGTCATCTTAAACCCGTTAGGAGTTCCAAGCCGTATGAATATTGGTCAGCTGTTTGAGACACATCTTGGTATGGCAGCTAATGCGCTTGGCTATAGAGTGGCTACTCCACCATTCAACGGTGTTAGTGACCAGGTTATTAGTGATGAGCTTGAAAAAGCAGGCTTCGCTCGAGATGGTAAGGTTCAATTGACTGATGGCCGAACTGGTGAGAAGTTTGAAGAGCGAACTACCGTGGGAATAATGCACATGATTAAACTGCACCACATGGTTACCGATAAGATTCACGCTCGATCAACCGGACCTTACACTATGGTGACTCAGCAGCCGCTTGGTGGTAAGGCACAAAATGGTGGTCAGCGCTTCGGAGAGATGGAGGTCTGGGCGCTAGAAGCTTACGGCGCCGCATCGACCCTTCAGGAGATGCTTACTATTAAGTCAGACGATGTTTACGGTCGTGCTAAAGCTTACGAGTCAATTATTAAAGATGAACCGATTGTCGGTCCAAAACTACCAGAGAGCTTTAATGTTCTAGTTAAGGAGTTGCAGGGACTTGGCTTGAGGGTTGATTTGATGGAAGATATCGATGGCGACGGTGATATTGATATCGTTACTGATGCAGATGGAGTTCTCTCAAATTCGCTAGCTAGTGAAAATTCTCACAATGTAGACGGAGGTCCGTCCCTTGAAGAAATCCAAATCGAAGGAGATCTTGAGGACGGTGGTATTTCCTTAGAAGAGATAGGTCAACAAGAAGATGAACAGCAAATAGCCGAAGAGGCTGAATATAAGGAGGAGGCGTAATATGTCGCGAGTAGTTCCAAACACAGGCATCGCTGATTTTGACGCAGTACGCCTGGCGGTAGCAAGTTCTAGTGACATCATGAAGTGGAGTCACGGCGAGGTTACTAAGCCAGAAACGATTAACTATCGTACCCAAAAGCCAGAACGCGACGGGTTATTCTGCGAGCGTATTTTTGGTCCAGTCAAAGATATTAACCCGCATGATAATAAATTAAAGGGTGTGCGAAGTCGTGAGGCTGCGGTTGATAAGAATGGTGAATTAGTTACAAAATCAATCGTCCGTCGTGAGCGAATGGGTCACATTGAGCTGGCAGCGCCAGTAGCGCACATTTGGTTTATGCGTGGCACACCAAGTGCAATGAGTCTTTTGCTTGGTATGACAGTACGAAACTTAGAGCGTGTAGCTTATTTTGCAAGTTACGTTGTGCTATCGGTTGATGATGAAAAACGAGAGCAGTTCTTGGCCGACTTAGAGGCGGAAACAGAGGCTGGTCGTGCAGCAATTAAGATTCGCTATGAAAAAGAGGCTGAGGCGGAAGGCGCTGATGTTAAGAAATTAGCAGAAGAGAGAAGCCGCGAAGTCGAAGATTTAAACGAAAATTACAATATTAAAAAATCTCAACTTGATAGCCTGGTTAAAGGTTCATTAATGAACGAAACCGACTATCGAAATCTACCAGAAGAGTACGAAGAGATTATTGAAGTAGGCATGGGCGGTACGGCCTTAAAAACTTTACTTGATGAGATTAAACTCCCTGAGTTAATTAGGAAGCTCTCCGAAGAAGTGGAAGGTGCCAAGGGTCAGCGTGAGAAAAAGCTGCTTAAGCGCCTAAAGGTGCTTGAGGGTATGCACGCTGCCGGAATTGAGCCAGGCTCGCTCGCCTTGACGGTTCTGCCAGTAATTCCTCCAGATCTACGACCAATGGTTCAGCTGACTGGTGGGCGTTTTGCAACCAGTGACTTAAATGACCTTTATCGTCGTGTGATTAACCGCAATAATCGTCTTAAGAAGCTAATGAGCTTAAACGCACCAGAGGTAATTCGTCGTAACGAAATGCGCATGTTGCAAGAAGCGGTTGATGCTTTAATTGACAACTCGGCTGCTCGTGGTGGTCGTGCAGTAAATGCAACAGGTGGCCGCCGACGCTTGAAGTCGTTGAGTGACATGCTAAAAGGTAAGCAGGGTCGTTTCCGTCAGAATTTGCTTGGAAAGCGTGTGGACTACTCTGGTCGTTCTGTGATTGTGGTTGGTCCAAAACTTAAGATTCATCAGTGCGGATTACCGAAACAAATGGCTTTAGAGCTATTTAAACCTTTTGTAATTAGCTGGCTTCTAAAGAATGAGCATGCTCATAATATTCGCTCAGCAACTCGCCTGATTGAAGCTGGTGAGGCAGTGGTATGGGATGCCTTAGACTCCGTGATTGAAGGTAAATATGTACTACTAAACCGCGCACCATCACTGCACCGCTTGTCGATTCAAGCTTTTCAACCAGTTTTGGTTGAGGGTAAGGCTATTCAGCTACATCCGCTAGTGGCAAATGGTTTTAATGCCGATTACGATGGTGACCAGATGGCGGTTCATTTGCCGCTCTCTGAGGAGGCTCAGGCTGAGGCCCGTGAATTAATGAGCGCAACCAATAACCTACTAAAGCCTGCCGATGGTTCTCCGGTTTTGAATATTTCTCAAGACATTGTGCTAGGAAATTACTATCTAACTTACGATAAACCTTCAGCTCAGACCAAAGATCGTAAAGCTTTTAGTAGTGTTTACGAGGCGGAGATGGCTTACGACAATGGAGTCATTGAGCTACAGAGTCCTATCAGGGTTTATGCTAAGGGTGAAATTAGAGATACGACACTTGGTCGGGTTTTCTTCAATGAAATTTTGCCAGAAGATTTTCCTTACGACAACAATGTTCAGAACAAAAAGCAACTAAAGAAGGTTCTAGCTCGTATTTTTGATAAATACGGGGCTGAAGAGACTTCAGTTACAGCTGACCGTATGAAAGGACAGGCCTTCCGATTTGCGACAGCGGCTGCGATCTCTACGGGTAAGGACGATTACTTAAGTTTTGAAAAAATTAACGAATTTGTTAATGAGGGTGACAAAAAGGCGGCTCTTATATCTGATCAGTTTGACCAAGGTTTAGTGACTGAAGACGAAAGATACACCTTAACCGTAAACACTTGGCGAACAGTCGACGGTAAGGTGACGGACTTCTTGAAGGATCAGCTAGCACACATGGACACAAGTATTTCTGTAATGGTTGACTCTGGTGCTCGTGGTGACATTTCAAACGTTAAGTTAGCTAGTGCCATGATTGGTATTCAGGTTGATGCTGCTAACCGTGAAATTGAGCTACCGATTCGATCAAACTTTAAACACGGTCTTTCAAGCCTTGAGGCCTTTGTGGCGACACGAGGTGCGCGCAAGGGCTTGATTGACACCGCCCTAAAGACGGCCGACTCTGGTTATTTAACCCGTCGCTTGGTGGATGTTTCTCAGGATGTGTTTACGGTTGAAGACGAAACTGGAGATGACGAAGGTTACGTGATTTATCGTTCAGAAACAGAAGAGACCATGATTGACTTTGGCAATCGTCTGGTTGGTCGCTATACCGCTAAGGAGATTCCTGGTCATATTGGCGCTGACGAGCTGATTACCCGCGATGTCGCCGATGCGATTGAGTCAGATGACAAAATTACTGAAGTAACTATTCAAAACGTTCTATCAACTAACAACTTGCGTGGTATTCCACGGAAGAGTTATGGTGTCGATATGTCAACTGGTAAGTTGGTTGATAATTCACAGCCAGTTGGCGTGATCGCTGCCCAGTCTGTTGGTGAGCCAGGTACACAGCTAACCCTTAACACTTTCCACAGTTCTGGTGTAGCTGGTAGCGATATTACTCAGGGTCTACCTCGTGTTGAAGAGTTATTTGAGGCTCGCACACCAAAGGGTCAGGCGTATGTTACGGAGATTGCTGGTACTGTAGATGTCTGGGAAGACGGCAAGAAGTACATTGTTCAGGTTACTCCAGAGGCTGGCAAGACTGAAAGGATTGAGCTTGAGGGTCGCAAGGTTGCGGTTAAGGACGGTAGTAGTGTCAAGGTTGGTGATGTAATTGCATCCGGTGAGGGCGACATTGCGCCAATCGTAGCTCCGTTCGACGGTGTAGTAGACTCAACTGACAGTATGATTGTAATTGCTGCTAGTGCCGGCGCTCCAGCTAGGTACGAGATTCCTGGTAATATGCAGCTGGTTGTGAAGGTAAATGACCAAGTTGAAGCCGGAGATCGACTAACTTCTGGTTCATTAAATCTTCAGGATCTAATGCGCCTAAAGGGCACTCAGGCTACTCAGCGCTATATTATTAACGAGATTTTGCGTATTTACGCAGCTCAGGGTCAAGATGTAGCAGATAAGCATCTTGAGATCATCGTACGACAGATGTTTAGTCGTGTGCAAATTGAAGACTCAGGTGATAGTAGTTTTGTAACTGGAGACATCGTGTCTAAGGCGGCGGTTGTTGATGAAAACGCTAAATTGGCAGCTGAAGGCAAGGATTTAATTGCCTACAAGCAGCTGTTGCTAGGTATAACGAAGGTTTCTATCTGGAGCGACAGCTTCCTATCAGCGGCGTCATTCCAGGATACAACCCGCGTACTCATTAACGCTGCAACTAGCGGACGTGTCGATCATCTACATGGACTAAAGGAGAATGTGATTATTGGTCGCAAGATTCCAGTTGGTACAGGTGCGAGAGATACAGAAGCTATTGATCAGACCGGTGAAGAAGATTTAGACGACTAAAGCGGCGATCTGGTCGATAAAACAGCCCCGTTCGAATAAGCGGGGTTGTTTTTATTTCAATCTAAACATAAGAAATAGGGGGCTTTTAGGATCGATACTTGTTGTCTATTTGTCTTTACTGTGATATAGTTGTAATCGAGTTTCCTCTTTTTAGTTATTGACTTGAAAAGTATGTGTGCACGAGTTAATAGATGTAAAAAGAATGACATGGGGCGGATATGCTGAATCTAAACCATAATAAATGAGTAATATAAGGGAGAACAAATGCCTACCATTAATCAGTTGGTACGTAAACCTCGTAAGACTGCTGGCAAGAAAGCTAAAAGTCCTGCGCTGGGTAGAATCCATAACGCCTTGAAGGTTCGCTATTTTGATCAAAAAGCGCCACTAAAGAGGGGTGTGTGTATTCGTGTTACTACTAAAACACCAAAAAAGCCTAACTCAGCACTTCGTAAAGTTGCTCGTGTTCGCTTAACCAATAATCATGAGGTCTGGGCCTATATTGGCGGCGAAGGTCATAATCTACAGGAGCATGCTGTTGTGTTAGTGCGCGGCGGTCGTGTGCCGGATCTTCCTGGTGTGCGCTACCATATTGTTCGTGGTGCACTAGATCTTCAGGGTGTGAATGATCGTAAACAGGGTCGTTCAAAGTACGGTACTAAGAGGGGAGATAAGTAATATGCCTCGAAAAGTTACAAAAAAATTACAGCGTACCCTGCAGCCTGATCGTAAGTATCAAAGTGTTATGGTTCAGCGTCTAATTAATAAGAGTATGATAGATGGTAAAAAGCTTACTGCTGAACGAGCTGTCTACTCAGCACTAGAGCAAGCTGCAAAAACCCTTAAGTCTGAGGATCCACTTCAGGTTTTTGAGCAGGCCCTAAAGAACGTATCACCAAACTTTGAAGTAAAGAGCCGACGTGTTGGCGGCGCTAACTATCAGATTCCGTTTCCGGTTCAGGGGCATCGTCAGCTTCACTATGCATTTAGCTGGTTAGTGCAATCGGCACGTGCTCGAAGCGGGATGCCTTACTCTAAGCGACTAGCATTAGAGATAGTCGATGCTTACAACGAAGCTGGTGCGGCCTTTAAGAAGAAGGAAGATACCCACAAGATGGCTGAGGCTAACCGAGCCTTTGCTCACTTTGCTCGCGGTTAAACTATTAGGCCGTTTGAAAAGAAGAAGCCTCGCTTATCTGCGAGGTTTCTTTGTTTAAATAATTAATCCTGAAGCCAGCAGTTTTCGAGGGTCTTTTCTCTCTGCCGTTTATGCTAATTTCTATATCAAGAGGCTTGCCTGGGTTAGTCTCTGTACCTTATTAGCAAATTTCGGTATAGTGTTTTCGTTTATTCCAATATTTGAAATCGCCTCCTGACCGTCTTGGGTGTCAATTTGAGATGATTTACCGCCGGCTTTTTTGCTGATTTGCTCATTTTTATCTTCTGGTTTTAGGTAAAAAACATAGCTGTGGCAAAAGTAATAATTATAATAACTATTATTAAACTCACTATAGATAGTTTTTGAAGTTTAGATAGTTTTTTATTCATATGGTGTCCCCCTCGGTAATCTTAACTGTATGATAGCATAGGCGTCGGCTATATTTAAAGTTAGCGCCTATGCTTGCTAATTTGTATATTGGCTGGTAGTATTGTGTCACTATGAATGAGCAATTTAGTAGCTCTCCAAAAGACGGTAGCGAACAAGTCGGCCTAATTTATCGTGAGATGATTGAGCCTCATTTTCTTGAGGCTAAGGAGTTGATGGTGCGCTGCCAGGAGGCAATCAATAAGCACGACGGTAAAGTAGATGAAACTGAGAGCCTACAGGATCTTAATGATGAAATTAATGAACTTGGTATATTTGATCAAGAAATTAAATTTTCTGCTAAGATTCGCCCACTCTTTATTGATGAGCCGGAAAGTTTAATTGATGTAATTGACGAGGGTAGCGAAGAATCTATCTTAGATAAGGATGAGTTTGGAGAGTTTGCTTACCTAACGGGCGCGTCAGGGTTTACTATTGTTGATTCTACCAGTACGCTTACAGAATCGGGGCAGCGGGTTGTATTCGTGATTGAGGATAATTTTGGCTCTGAATACTGTATTTTACCAGAAGATATTCATCGACTAGAGAGTGTTGATCAATCTGATGAGACCATTGCTAGGGAAGTAGAGGCATTTTATCCCGAGGCGGCTATGGATTTAGATAGGCTACAAGACTGCGATAAGCCAGGTGACTTAATTGACCAGTTGAAGGAGTCTTATATTTGGCTTGAAGAAGGTGAGCTACGATCATCTCCTGAGGATATCGCTAAGCAACTCGGTCGCTATGCTACTATGAAAGCTTGGCTGGATGACGCCTCGCATAACCTGGTTTTTAGTGGTGACTTTTCGGTTTTAGATAGTAATAATGATTTCCAAAAAAGGTTTACTGACGAGGATGTTTCTATTACAGCAGATTTGCGGTCTGTTGTTATGAGTCATGGGACTGATGGCGGAGACCATTTATTTAATCCTGAATTAGATGTGGTGATTGGTATGCCTGATAAGAGTGACGGCTACACTGCCTTGAGGTTACCGGTCGAGAATATTAAGGAGATTAAATCTAATCGACCAGAAAATCTTGATTTTATTTTTGGTAGTGACATTGGTGAGATCGAGCGTCCGTATGGCTCTAGGGTTGGCGAGTTGAGTGATTATGAAATGCAAACCCCAATCGGTGAGATCGATAACGAGATTGAACTAGACTCAAGTCAAAATGATATAGACTCATTGCGTAGGAGGTTTGAGGGGGCACGTATAATGTTAGAGGCTGCTCAGCTCAAAATGGATGACTTAATAGGTCAATTGAGTGAGTTCTCGAAACGTAGATTTAGTTCTGTTGTTAGTACAGACGAAATTAGAAGCCAGCTTGAACCTATTAATAAAACCCTGCAGGAGGTATACGGTATAGATCCAGTGGGCGTATGGTCTTATACGGGTAATGGCATCGTAACTGAAGACACAGTTGACGATGGTTCAGATCAGCCTGTGTTCGGCCGTGTTGACGGATCGATTAGTCGTCTCTTTTTATCTATTAGAAATGAGGACAATCTAGAAAGGTACGTAGGTTTTGATTTCTATTTAGCACTGTCTAGCTCGGAAGAAATTTCTGAAAGTAAATCATCCTACTTCACCCCTAACGGTAGTCATTCTATACATCTTAGGGAGGATATCACTTCGTCTAATTCTAAGGGGTTGGTTCACGTTTCGTCTATGCATGAACCGCCCAAGCATGTAATTTTGGATGCAATAAGGAGGCGAAGTTCTGTAATCGATCGTACGCAAGAGATGTTTGGTGAGGGTTCAGATTTACATCAAGTGATGAGTAATTTTACAGAAGCGATTAACTTAAGTTTAGCCGTTGATGAACCTGATGATTACGGTTATGAGTTGCCCATCCAGAAGATGCAGCAGGCTCTATATAAACACCCAATGTCCAAGGAGTTCTCTGATTTAATGACTGAGGCTATTGGCAGCGGTACGACCCAGACGGTCTATGTGTCTGGCGGTCTGCAGTCTGGTGAGTTGTACGAGGGGTCGGCTGACCTGGCTGGTGTGGAGGTGTTTGATAGTGAAGATGGTCCGATGCTGCACCTGTTGATAGATGATGAGCCGATTGATATGCCACTATTCAAAGTAAATCAGCTAGTTGTTAGAACCGTCAAAGTCTAGGTAGCTATAGTTGCATCAGACTAAATATTGATACCACCTTGAGGTTGAGTACTAGCGTAAGTTGACGCTATCTGTTAAAATAGTAACTGATGTGTTCTTTATTTTTGCAAAAAATAATAGAGAACGAAGTATAAATAAGTAAAGGATAATTAAGACGTATGGCAGAAAAGAAAATTGCCCTCGACAGATATCGTAACATCGGTATTATTGCTCACATTGACGCAGGTAAAACAACTACAACTGAAGGTATTTTGTATCGAACTGGATTAACTCATAAGATTGGCGTGGTAAAGGGTGACGGTGATGGCGCAACGACCGACTGGATGAGTCAGGAAAAAGAGCGCGGCATCACCATTACGTCTGCGGCAGTGACCTGCTTCTGGAAGGATCACAAAGTTAATATTATTGACACTCCAGGTCACATTGACTTTACGGCTGAAGTGGAGCGTTCTCTGCGCGTATTGGACGGTGCCGTGACTGTGTTTGACGGCAAGATGGGCGTTGAAGCGCAGACCGAAACTGTGTGGCGTCAGGCTAATAAGTATGGCGTACCTCGCATTTGCTTTGTCAACAAGATCAACCAAACAGGTGGTGATTTTTATAAGTCACTTGATAGCATTCGTAACCGTCTTTCTAAAAATGCTATGCCAGTTCACCTGCCGATTGGTTTTGAAAAAGACATTAACGGTGTCGTCGACCTTATCGACATGAAGGCTTATACCTACAACGATTTTTCAGATCACGAGTTGCAGGTTGGTGAAGTGCCAGCTGACATGCTTGATAAAGCTAAAGCAGCACGTGCTGAACTAGTTGAGGCTGCGGTTGAAGCTGATGACGCTTTGATGGAGAAGTTCTTTGAGGGCGGTGAAGAGTCTATTACAATCGATGAGCTAAAGGGCGCTCTGCGCAAGCGAATCTTGGCTGGTGATTTTTACCTGGTAACTGGTGGTGATGGTCGCGGTGTGATTGTTGAAAAAGTGCTTGATTTGGTAACAGATTACCTGCCAAGTCCACTTGATGTTGATGCGATTGTTGGCACGGATCCAAAAACTGGTGATGACATTGAGCGTAAGCCAGCTGTCACTGAGCCTCTTGCAGGCCTTGCCTTCAAGATTGCAACCGATCCATTTGTTGGAAAGCTTATCTTTGTGCGTGTTTATAGCGGTAAACTAACGGCTGGTAGCTATGTGCTCAACAGTATGACTGGTAAAAAAGAGCGAGTTGGTCGTATTGTACGTATGCATGCTGATAAGCGCGAAGATATCGATGTGATTGAGGCAGGCGATATTGCAGCTATCGTTGGCCTAAAAGATACAACTACTGGTGCAACACTTTGTGACGTAGCTAAGCCAATCGTACTTGAAAGTATCGAGTTCCCTGATCCACCAGTTTCGATTGCTGTTGAGCCAAAAACTAAGGCCGACCAAGAAAAGATGGGTATTGCCCTACAGCGCCTAGCCGAGGAAGATCCAACCTTCCGGATTCATACCGATGAAGAAACTGGTCAGACAATTATGAGCGGCATGGGTGAGCTTCACCTTGACATCTTGATTGATCGCATGAAGCGTGAATTTAACGTTGAGGCTAACATTGGTGAGCCACAGGTAGCCTTCCGCGAAACTATTAAAGGCATGTCTGAAGTTCAAGGTAAGCACGCTAAGCAGTCTGGTGGTCGTGGTCAGTACGGTGACGTTTGGGTGCGATTTGAGCCAAACGAAGCCGGCAAGGGCTTTGAGTTTATCGATGAAATCAAAGGTGGTGTGGTTCCGCAAGAATATCGCCCAGCTGTTCAGAAGGGTATTAAAGAAACCCTTGAAGGTGGTGTGATTGCTGGCTACCCAGTAGTTGATGTTAAGGCAACACTGTATGATGGTAGCTACCACGATGTTGACTCATCTGAGCTTGCCTTTAGCTTGGCTGGTAGCCTAGCGGCTCGGGAGGGTATTAAGAAGGCTACTCCAATCTTGCTTGAGCCCGTTATGAAGGTGGAGGTTACTACACCAGAAGACTTCATGGGCGACGTGATTGGCGACTTGAACTCTCGGCGTGGTCGTATCGATGCCATGGAAGACTTGCAGGGTGGCGCCAAGCTTGTAAAAGCTTTTGTGCCACTAGCTAGTATGTTTGGTTATACCAATGACTTGCGTAGCATGAGTCAAGGCCGGGCTGTTAGCGCAATGGAACTTGCCCAGTACGAAGAGGTACCACCAAATGTAGCGCAAGAGATTATTGAAAAGCGCAGCAACTAACAGGTTAATACTTGCTATATAAATAACTCGTCAGATAGGCGAGTTATTTACTTTATGTAAAATTAATGGTTTAATATCATAGAGGCACAACCACGTACATATATCTAAGGAGGTGATGAGCGTGGCTAGACAGAGTTCCCGTCAAAATAAATTGGCAAAGCTTTATGATAAGCTTAGCCGGCTTAATTTGGAGCGTTCATACGTGCAGTTTTATCTTGCAAAACTAGATAAAAGTCGGGCTCGTATGGGCTACTCCGGCTACTACATAGCCTCTAAGGACACCTATGGCATCGCAAAAGCCAGTCGTCTTCGCGAGATAAATTGTGAGATTGACGAAACTGAGCGTAAAATCAGAAAGCTGAGAAGCCGTATCGCACAAGATATGGAGTAGCCCAGACTTTTGATCGCCGTAGCCTTGCCCTGCGCTTTAAAACACCTTGTGTTAATTTAGCGCAGGGTGTTTTATTTATAGATTACTGAACCCAAGAGGTATTTCTATTATGTTTTATTAAAGTTTACGCTGGTGAGTTTTCCACTTCGTAGTAGAGTAATTGATGTTGACATACGCTATATATAGCGATAACATAGAAACATAAGCACTAAATATAGCGTTTTGACATAAATAGTGTGGTTTAGCAAGTCGTGCCCTTGTGGGTGCTCCAAAAATAATAAAACTTATTAAGTGTGTATCCGATTCCATAAACGGTTTTTTAGATGTGCACAAAAATATATAGGAGAAGTAAAATGAACCAGGCAAACAAAAATGGATATATTGATTCTTACCTGAAGCAGCTAGACTGGAAAGTTAAAGAGAATAGTAATATGGGCTATTCTTTGCAAGGTTTAAATAACTATATATCTTCAGCGGTTACAAAAGACTATTGGTTAAGCCAGGTGTATACTCCAGAAATTAAAAAGGCTCATGAAAGTGGTGACATGCACATCCATGACCTTAATTTACTGTCAGTCTATTGTGTCGGCTGGGACTTGGCAGATTTAATTCAGACTGGTTTTCGTGGTGTGCCTGGTAAGGTCGCCTCAAAGCCTGCTAGGCATTTTCGCACAATACTAGGGCAGGTGGTGAACTTTTTTTACACACTACAGGGCGAAGCGGCTGGCGCACAAGCATTTAGTAATTTCGATACGCTACTGGCACCTTTTATACGTTCAGACGGCTTGAGTTATAAAGAGGTGAAGCAGGCCTTGCAAGAATTTGTGTTTAATGTGAATGTGCCAACTAGAGTTGGTTTTCAGACACCGTTTACCAATATTACACTTGATCTAGAGCCGCCAAAACATATGGCGGGCAACCCGGTTTTCATTGGCGGTGAAATGCAGGACACTAATTACGGTGACTATCAAGATGAAATGAATATTTTTAATAAAGCTTTGCTTGAGGTTTTATGTGAGGGCGATGCTGACGGGCGCGTGTTTACTTTTCCAATTCCGACCTACAACATCACAGAAGATTTCAATTGGGACAACCCGGTTATCGAGAATCTATGGGAGGCCAGCGCTAAGTACGGAATTCCATATTTTTCAAACTTTGTAAACAGCGATATGGATCCAGAAGACGCACGCAGTATGTGTTGTCGACTTAGGATTGATAACCGAGAGTTAGCCTATCGTGGCGGGGGTTTGTTTGGTAGCAACCCTATGACTGGTAGTGTCGGCGTGGTAACAATTAATCTCCCTAGGTTGGCACTAAAAAGTAAAACAGAATCTGATTTCAGGGATATAATTAAACAAAAAATGATACTAGCCAAAGATAGTCTGGAAACTAAGCGTGAAACCATCGAAAAACTAACCGAAGCTAATTTATATCCATATACGAAGTTTTACTTACGCGATATCAAGAAGCGATTCAATGAGTATTGGAAAAACCATTTTTCAACGATTGGTTTAATCGGTATGAATGAGGCTGTTCTAAATTTAATAGGCGAGGATATAGGCAGCAAATCGGGAAGGCAGCTGGCTGAAGGAACTCTAGACTTTATGAGAGAGTTGTTGCATGAATTTCAATTAGAAACAGGCAATAATTTTAATCTTGAAGCTACTCCAGCCGAAGGTACAACATACAGGTTAGCTCAAATCGATCAGAAAGACTTCCCTAAAAAAGCTCATTTTGCCAATGGTGTCGGTGCGGATGTTCCGGTGCCATTTTATACAAACTCAACACATCTGCCAGTTAACTACACCGATGATTTGTTTGAATTACTAGATTTACAGGATGAATTACAGACAAAATACACCGGTGGGACGGTTATTCACTTCTTCTTAGGTGAACGGTTGTTTGACCCGCAGGCGCTAAAGTCTTTAGTAAAGACGGTGTGTAGTAATTATAGACTCCCGTACTTTACTTTTAGCCCAACCTTTAGCGTTTGCCCTAATCACGGTTACCTTGCAGGCGAGCATGAATTTTGCCCGAGTTGCAAAGGGCCTTGTGAGGTTTATTCTAGGGTGGTCGGATTCTTGAGGCCAGTTGAGCAGTGGAATAATGGCAAAAAGGCTGAATTTACGATTCGTAAAACCTATGAAAAAGCTGGCAAAAAAGCTGTAGGCGCTGCGAGCTAGTTGTGATTGCTATTGGAGGTATCCAGAAGCTGTCTTTAGTAGACTACCCTGGTAAAACTTGTGCTGCAGTTTTTACGATTGGCTGCAATATGCGATGTGGCTACTGTCATAACCCAGAGCTTGTTTTACCAGAAAGGTATGCACCTAGTCTACCTATGGATGCACTGATGGATTTCTTTCAGTCTAGAGTTGGTAAATTGGACGGCGTGACTATAAGTGGCGGCGAGCCAACTATGCACGACGGTTTACCAGATTTTATTGCAAAATTAAAGGATATGGGATTTTTAGTGAAACTAGACACTAACGGAACCAATCCTAAAATGTTACAAAGTTTAATTGACGATAAAATGCTGGATTTCGTGGCTATGGATATCAAGGCTCCTTTAGAAAAATATTCTAAAATTGTAGCGCGACCTATAAACACAGACCATATTAAGCAGAGTATTGCTATAATATTAAATAGCTCTCGGATTAATCACGAGTTTCGTACTACAATTTTGCGCTGCCAACTCTCTTTAGATGATATCGAGAGTATGGGTAAGATGACAAAAGGGTCTAAGCGATATGCTTTGCAAAACTTTGTACCTGGTCGGACATTGGCTCCTGCACTAGCTAACGCTGAGGCCTATACTAAATCTGAGATGGATCAGGCTGTTAAAATAATGAAAAAATATGCAAGAGAGGTAGTGGTTCACTAATGGATGCATACAAGGCAACGGTAGTTGCAAGAGAAGTTTACGGTAAGAATGTTACGTTATTCTTTAAAACTAACATGCCAAATTACGAGTCAGGGCAGTATATTACAATAGTATTTGAAGACACTGAAATTCCTGAAGGTAAGTCGTACAGTTTATCGAGTGCTCCTTTTGAGGATGTGCACAGCATTACTATTAAGCCAATAGGTGAGTATTCTGATAGATTGTGTGATATGCAGCCTGGTGACGAATTTCTTCACACTGAGGCGTATGGTTATTTTAATATCAAAACTGATCGACCGCTAGTATGCTTGGCGGCAGGTGTCGGCATAAGTCCAATCTGGAGTGTCATAAAGCAAACTAGGCATGATTCTGAGCGTGAAATTACCCTAGCCTATAGCGGGTCAAGTTTAAGTAGCATGCCCTTTGTTGATGATATAAAAAACTTTAACGAATTAAATGTATCATTTCATGTAACTCAAGAGGATAGCCCCTATCGTTCTGATAGGATCTCGGCTAAAGATTACATTAAGGGCGGTGCGGTTTATTTAATATGCGGTCCAGTTGAGTTTACAAGAGATATGTGGGAGCAGTTGGTGAATTTGGGTATTAGTGAAATTGATATTTCTACGGAGGTATTTTTTGAATGAAAAACAAAGAAATGCTAAAAAATGTAAGTATATCAACCCCAATGATCGGGGAGGCTGCTATCAAGTGTGCCGGATGTCCGTTGGCGGCTTTTTGCAAAGTCAAGGAAGCTAAGCCTGGTTGCGAGCAGAAAGCTGCAAGCCAGCAAGAGATTAGGGCCGCCCTGAAGGATGATTCGGTTGATATAGTCACCACCTATGGAGGTGTTAGTAAAAGCACTAGACAGAAAAAAATTCAATCTTTAACCCTTGAGGCTGAGCAAATCGCCAAGCGGCAGATGAAAAAACCTACTCCAAAAATGCCACTACAGCCGCCAGCTAAAAGTCCCAGTCAGGCAAAAAAACCAGGCTTTATTGAATCATTAATTAATGAATTTGAAAAAGCCGTTAAGGGTTAAGCTCTTGGGGCTTGATACGCTTTTTGGATGGGCTTCTTAACCTATGGCCCGGTAGTTTGTTATGAATATTAATGAGTTTTCGGCGCATTGGTCGACCAGCAATATTACCAAAAGAAGCACCGGCGGCGATAGTTAAGGCAATCAAAAACGCCTGCAGTAAGATTGCTAGGCCTTTATCAAAATAAGGGTTACCTGGTGGATTTTGAATAACTTGCATTAAACCATTGTAAAGAGTTAGCCCAGGCACTAGGGGTATGATACCGGCGCTTATGCTGGCCAGACTAGGCACTCTCCAGATGCGAGAAATCATAGTGGCTGAAAAACCTATTACTGCCGCTGCAATACCATATGCTGGTATAGGCCCCAGCCCAAGACTCAGTCCAACCTGGGCGCAATAGTAGCCAAGTATTCCAATAGCACCCGCTAGAATTACGCCACCAAGCCTAGAGTGATTGCCAAGCGCAAACATAGACGCGATGATTGCAGCGCCTGTATACTGAAGAGCTGTGGTGTTAAAGCTTAAACCGTCAGGTGTTGCCACAAAATTGATATCAAATCTTTTTGTAATATAAAGCCCCATTGCTACGCCCATAACAATACCACCAGTAAGCATAATAACTTTCAAAATACGAGCTCCTGCGGTTACGTAATACTCGTCTATTGCGTCCTGCAGAGCTCCGACAATCATCATGCCAGCTACCAATAAGACTATTCCGCTAATAATGATTAACGTCGGGTTGATATGCGATATTATATCTAAATGTCCACCGTTGATTATCCACGAAAGGCCACCAGCTACTAGAGTAGCGAATAAAGCCGCCGCTACCTGTATATAGAATGACGGGATGCCCAGCTTACGCATTTGGCGAAGCCCCCAGGTGATAATAATACCTATAAAGAACGATATAAATATAATTGTCAAAGAGCCGCCATATAGAATGCTGACGCCAGCACTAACTCCACCTCCGGTTAGGCAGCGCACCCATTCTGGATATATTTTTTGATTTGCCAGAATGTGATCAAACTCTTTCTCGGCGCCAGTGAGCGTGATGCGCTTATCGCGGATAGCGTTGGCTAGCTGTTGGAGCTTTTGAATAGTCTGGTAGTTTGTACTTCTAGCAACTACACTACGGATTAGGGTTAGGGGCTCTCTATCTACCCCTCGATCTTGCGAGATGGTAATCAAATTATGGCTAATGTCGATATGAACCTTGCGTGTGCAGTAGGTGTTAGTTACGCCAAGAGACATATGAACAACATCACTGGCGGCGGCCCCCATAGATAGTAGTTGATCGGCTAAACCCATCGACAGGCGTAAAGCGCGCATGTTTGGCGTTAAGTTTTCACCAATCTTTTCTATTTCGATAGATTCGGTCTCGCGCTGAGACAAGATAGCTTTTTTTAGAGAGTTTTGAATAAAAGTAACAATATTCACGTAGTTACATTATAGCAGGTCGAAGGCTATATTAGAAGCTAGCTTGTAGTAGAAAAAATTACGACAGTATCTCTTAGAGAAGCTAAAACTTTTTGTCCGTCTTGAATTTTTTCATCTATAATCTCAAGAGCTAGAGGATCAAGTATACGTTTTTGGATTAAGCGCTTGAGAGGTCTGGCACCAAATGCTGGGTCGTAGCCTTTTTCAGCAAGCATGTCTTTGACTGATGAATCAAAGGTGATTGTGATATCACGCGAATCTTTAATTTGACGAGCAACTCGCGCTAATTGTACATCAACAATCGCATTCATAGCCTCCTTGCTAATGCGATCAAAAATTACGATATCATCAATACGATTAAGGAACTCTGGGCGGAAATGACCGCGTAGCATCTCAAGCATATTATTTTCTAGCTTACTAAAGTCCTGACCATCAAAATCCATAATTGCCTGCGAGCCAACGTTGCTAGTCATGATAATAATCGTATTAGTAAAGTCAACTGTGCGACCTTGACCATCAGTTAGTCGTCCATCATCAAGCACTTGCAGTAGGACATTAAAGGTGTCTGGGTGTGCTTTCTCGATTTCATCAAATAAAACGACGCTATAGGGTCGGCGACGCACTGCTTCAGTGAGTTGTCCGCCTTGATCGTAGCCAACATAGCCCGGAGGCGAGCCAATCAGGCGGGCGACAGCATGTTGCTCCATGTATTCACTCATGTCAATTCGCACCATAGCGTGTTCGTCGTCAAAAAGCTGCTCTGATAGGCTTTTGGTAACTTCGGTTTTGCCAACACCGGTCGGTCCAAGGAATAAGAATGAACCAATTGGGCGATTTTGATCGCTAAGACCTGCGCGTGAACGTCGAATTGCATTGGCGATACTGCTAACGGCGCGGTGCTGTCCAATAACACGCTGCTCGATAGCCTCCTCTAACTTAGTGAGCTTACTAGTTTCACTTTCAATCAGGCGCTCAACTGGAATTCCTGTCCAGCGCGCTACAACCGTGGCAATATCATCTGGTGTAACCTCTTCACGCAGTAGGCGTTCATGGCTGGGGATTGTGGCCAGCTCTTCGCGAGCGGTGGATAGTTTTTTCTCGAACTCTGGGATATCTCCATACTTGATTCGACTAGCAGTTGCAAGATCAGCGTCGCGTTCGGCGATTTCAAGTTGTGAGCGTAAGCTGTCCATTTTTTCGGCTGCTTCGTTAACAGTTTTTAGAATATCTTTTTCGCGCTGCCATTTTTCATCAATCTCTTTGGATTTGGTTGAGATAGTGTCGATTTGCTTCTTAATTTCATCTTTACGAGCCTTAGCACTATCTGAGCGATCCTTTTTTAAAGCGGCCTGCTCAATTTCTAGCTGCAGACGACGGTTATTCAATTGATCAAGCGCAATTGGTACGCTTTCGAGTTGCATTTTTAGAGAACTAGTGGCTTCATCTAGTAAGTCAACTGCCTTGTCTGGCAAAAAGCGATCAGGCAAGTAGCGAGTCGAAAGCCGTGCAGCTGCTACAATTGCGTCATCCGAAATATTTACGCCATGATGCACTTCATACTTTTCTTTAAGCCCGCGCAAAATAGCCACCGTATCATCAAAACTTGGCTCACCAACATAAACAGGCTGAAAGCGTCGCTCTAGGGCGGCGTCTTTTTCAACATATTTACGATATTCAGCCAGGGTAGTTGCGCCAATCATATGGAGTTTACCACGGGCTAGGGCTGGCTTGAGCATATTACCAGCGTCAACACTGCCGTCGCCACCGCCAGCACCAACCATGGTGTGGATTTCATCAACAAATAAAATAATCTCACCAGCGGCTTCATCAACCTCTTTTAATACTGACTGTAGGCGCTCCTCAAACTGACCTCGATAGCTCGCACCTGCCAGTAAGGCTGAAATCTCTAAGCTAATCAGTCGCTTATCTTTAAGCGAATCGGGTACATTGTTTTTTATAATTCGTTGTGCCAGTGCTTCTACGATGGCGGTTTTTCCCACGCCAGGTTCACCAATAAGTACAGGATTATTTTTGGTGCGACGACTTAAAATCTGCATAGTGCGGCGAATTTCTTCGTCGCGACCAATAACGGGATCGAGCTTACCTTCTTTGGCAAGTGCGGTAATGTCTTGGCCAAATTGCTCAAGTGGTTTTTTGAGTTGTTCTTGCTGCGGATTCATGACGTCTCCTTGCTTTATAGCGTAAAGAATATTCTATGTTTCATTATAGTTAATTAGCACTCAAGCGTCAAGAGTGCTAATTCATATAAATATAGTTCTGTAGGAGTATTGACTTATATTTACTAACGTGATATAAGTATATAAGTCCGAAGCAGTTCCTATCCTTACCTAAGGAGGAGAAATGACTATTCTGCACTACAGGGCAGAACGACTTATCAAGGAAGGAGAGTACCGCGGCATCAGGGTTTTTTCCGCCCAAAACGACACGCACAGAGGCTTGCACCTTGCTCTCAGTACGGAAGAGCCGAACAGTGTGTCTGTAACTGGTGTGCACGATGGACTCGTTCGCTGTTGCTACAGCGTCGACGTTGATCAGGAGCGTCCGTTCTGGACCTGGTGGCAGCACTTCAGTGCCTGGACCAGATTCTGGATGGCCATGAACGGTGCGGTCGGGCAGCTCAAGGAGCTGGAGCGGAAGCCGATTTAAGGCAGTAACCAAGCTCTACGCTTTTTGGGCACGGCGCAGATTGGAATATATTTTCGGTCTGCGCCTTTTTACTTGAAGATATTGCTACTGATTTTAAGCGACGGCACTCTTTACCTTATTTCAAAACCCATGTATAATAATGTTCATACGTCGTGGAGTATCAGCTTTACGTGCGATTAACAATAAGTAATTAAGGAGATTTACCCTAAATGGCAGATTTCGATCGAAGCAAGCCGCATGTCAACGTTGGTACCATGGGTCACGTTGACCACGGTAAAACAACATTGACCGCTGCAATTACTCAAGTACTTGCAAAGCGTCTACCTAGCGATGTCAACAAGCCTCGTAACTACGACGAGATTGACAACGCTCCAGAAGAAAAGCAACGTGGTATTACGATTGCCTCTTCTCACCAAGAGTACGAGTCAGAGAAGCGTCACTACGCTCATGTGGACATGCCAGGACACGCCGACTACGTTAAGAATATGATCACTGGTGCAGCGCAGGTTGACGGTGCAGTACTAGTTGTTTCTGCCGCCGATGGCCCAATGCCGCAGACTCGCGAACACGTTCTGCTTGCCAAGCAGGTTGGTGTGCCAAAGATTGTTGTGTTCCTAAATAAGATGGACATGGCTGATGAAGAGTTGGTTGAACTAGTTGAAATGGACGTTCGTGAGCTACTTTCAAAGAATGATTTTGATGGTGATAACGCTCCAGTAATTAAGGGCTCTGCTCTTAAGGCACTTGAGGGTGAATCTAAGTACGAAGATGCCATTATGGAGCTAGTGGCTGCTATGGATGACTACATTCCAGAGCCAAAGCGCGATATGGATAAGCCATTCCTAATGCCTATCGAGGATGTATTCTCAATTAAAGGTCGTGGTACAGTTGCTACTGGTCGTATCGAGCAGGGTGTTGTTAAGTTAAACGACGAGGTTGAAGTCGTTGGTATCCGTGCTACACAAAAGACAGTCGTAACCGGAATTGAGGCCTTCAAGAAGAGCCTTGATCAAGGTCAGGCTGGTGACAATGCTGGTCTATTGCTTCGTGGTATCGAAAGAACAGACATTGAGCGTGGTCAGGTGCTTTGCCAGCCAGGTTCAATTGAGCCGCACACAGAGTTTGAGGCTGAGGTGTATGTTTTGAAGAAGGAAGAAGGCGGACGCCACACTCCATTTTCAAAGGGTTATAAGCCACAGTTCTATTTCCGTACAACTGACGTAACGGGCGAAGTTGAACTACCAGCTGACAAAGAAATGGTTATGCCTGGTGACACTGTAACCTTTAAGGTTAAGTTGCTAGCTCCAATTGCTATGGAGCAGGGTCTAAACTTTGCTATTCGCGAAGGTGGACGAACTGTTGGTGCTGGTGTTGTAACTAAGATCAACAAGTAGTTTAATCTACAGATTTAATAAAAACTACCCGGTTTTTGCTGGGTAGTTTTTAATTAGTTTTTGACAGATATGGACGGCTTTATTAAAATATAGTCATAAGCTGTATTGTGCAGAGGGGGGATATGAGTAGACAAAAAGTATTTATTGTTGGTGCGGCAGGTATGGTGGGTTCAAGTGCGGCCTACGCTATGACACTAAAAGAAGTTATAAGTGAAATTGTACTAATTGATATTCATCAGGATGTGGCATCTGGCCATGCAATGGATATAACAGACGCAGCTGCTTTTACAGACGGTGTGATAGTTCGTACGGGTGATTATAGTGAGATTGATACCGATGACATCATAGTGATAACCGGTGGAGCTGCCCAGCAACCTGGTCAAACCAGGTTAGAGTTACTTGGCGTAAATGCTGGCATTATTCGGGATGTGGTTAGTAAAATAATGTCGAACGGCAAGCAGGTTTACATTCTACTTGTGACTAATCCGGTTGACGTTTTGACATACGAAGCTCTGAGAGTATCTGGATTACCTAAAGAGAGAGTTTTTGGCACCGGAACGGCTTTAGATTCTGCGCGCTTAAGGGCGGTAATTGCCCACAAGCTTGGTGTACGCTCGGATGAAGTTGATGCCTTTACGCTGGGTGAGCACGGCGATTCTTCATTTACGGCATTACTTAGTGCCTCAGTCGGCTCAATTCCACTACATGCTTTTCCTGGCTATAAAGATGAGATGGTGGCTAGTTTAGACGAGGAAGTTTCTCAAAAGGCCTACCATATTATTGAAACTAAAAAATCTACTTACTATGGAATTGGTCAGGTGATTGCAGAGATTGTAGCAGCTTTGCGTCGTCCTCAACCAAGCATTTTTCCGGTCTGTTCTTTACTTGAAGGTGAGTACGGCTTGCATGATGTAGTTATCAGTATGCCGTCTCTTATTAGTAACGCTGGAGTTAGCGTATTAGATGGCTACCGATTGAGTGATGGTGAGGTTGATAAGTTGCAAAAGTCTGCCGGAGTGGTAAGGAAGGCGATTTATGAACTGTCTAAAAATGAATAATTGCAACTAGGCACTGCTAGTGTTATAATTACTCAGTAATATTATTGCCCTGATAACTCGGTCAGCCATGAGAAGATATGATGCGAACAGAGATTGCAGGGCCGCAAGCCTAGCTGCGTTAGTGTTAGGCAAGAAAGAGAATGTATGGCAAAAGAAGAAGGCCTAAGAATTCGTATTCGCTTAAAAGCATACGACCACAAAGTAATTGATCAATCGGCTAAGCAAATTATTGATACAGCTATCAGAACAGGTGCTAATATCGCAGGGCCAATCCCTCTACCAACTAGGCGCAGCACCTTTACGGTTGTTAAGAGTCCCCATGTTTACAAAAAGGGTGGAGAGACCTTTGAGATGCGTGTGCATAAGCGTTTGATTGACATCACTAATGCAAGCCCTAAGACTATCGATAGTCTGCAGAACCTAAGTTTGCCAGCTGGTGTTGATGCAGAAATTCGTATGTAAATAGACCGCTCAATAACAAAAACAGCCTAATTTTTATCAGGCTGTTTTTTGTTTACTGTAAAGCATAGGCTTTTTAAGATATAATATGAATAATGTCAAAAAATCGTAAAAAACAAAGAACCTATGCTCGTAATCGACCAGTGGTTAGCCGGCGTGGCCTAGAGAACCTTTGGGAGTCTGACGGAGTTTATGTATTAAAGCTGGTGTTAGTGACCTTAGGCGGATTGATGTGGGTTAGACTATCGCACCCGATTCTTGTTGCAAATATTCCAGTTGGAGCTTTTCCTGCTGGGTCATTAATAACAGCCCTATTATTAGCCTGGAGAGAGCGGGCGCAGTTTAATCGTAAAATTATGTACGCTGTTTTAGTGGTGGTTACTATAATTGGTTTTTTTGTAGATGCTGGAATTGTCATATAAGGAAAACCCCGCCTATTGAAGACGGGGGCTCAGCGATAGCTAAGCTGTGGTTGTAACCAGTAGATTGAAATTGTTCCTGCCTCTCTTCGAATCCATCTGAATGGCTATATTCAGATCTCTGCGCAAAAAGCTGGGCGTTTCACTCTGGCTTATCCTGCGGAGCTCACTGACGATCATGTCGATATTGTCATCGCAGATATCGAACGAGAATTGATTAAGCACTTTGGTGCCACTTGGGTGCATTCGAGTACTTTGGTAGATTCTATCGTAGATTTCCGCCACGATATCATCAAGAGCACGTCGTTCAAACCTGCCGGTCGTCTCATCAGGTGACTGATGACGGGTGTAAACCAAAACCCGCGGCGAGCTCACTCGGTCGGTATGATTGCCTGTATTCACGTAAATCACTCCTTGGGTAGGCGGTGGACTACTTTAACGGTCAAAAATACCTGGATATATTATATAGAATAAACTAATAATGTCAAGTAAAAGTAGAAACCCACTTCAGGCAGTAATTTGCAGGAAGTGGGTGTGGTTCAAGTTTCCCAGCTATCTCGTCCGTACTGGTTTTGTAGTAGCCGATATGTTACATAAGACATAATGGCCAGTACGCCCAGTACGCATTCTCCGCAGCTTGCATCAATATTTACAGAGATGGCTGCGGCGGACACCAGCAGGGTAGCCGCCACCACAGTGGCGAACATAGCCAGAATATGGCTTGTTTCGCGATCTTGACCCTCGCAAGGGAGGATGCTGTGTGCGATGCTATCCTGCTTGATAGCAGTGAATGCGGCTGCTACAAAAATCGTAGCAACCACACCAAGCAGAGAAATAAAGAACATGTTCATGGCAAACCTCCTAGGTTTGTAGTGTAGGTGGAATTTCCACCTACAGCCATACCTATATTATAGCAAAATAATTGCAAATTGTCAATAGTGCTAATGCTAGATTGCATTATGAACTTCAAAGAGGTAAAGTACTTGACGACATTCGCAGAATCATGCTACAATAAATAAGTTACTTTTATGTACAAATAATATCAAGCGACCTTGGTGAATCAGCGGGTCCTGAGGTAAAGAGGAATCTTTACAGCAAGGAAACTACTGGCCACCAAGGGTTTTAAGTGGGAGTAAAGAGGGCTATGAAAGCACTTCTCGGTACCAAGATTGGTATGACCCAGATCATCAGTGAGGATGGAGTTGCAATTCCTGTAACGATTATTCAAGCTGGCCCTGTAACCGTGACTCAGGTAAAAACCGTTGAAACAGACGGCTACAATGCGGTACAGGTGGCATTTGGTGTGGGTAAGAACCTGAGCAAGGCCGTGGCTGGACACACCAAGTCAGCCAAAGTGACCCCGAAACATATTCGGGAAATTCGTGTTGAAAACCTACCTGAAGGTCTAAAGGTGGGCGACACAATTGATGTAAATGCGTTTGAGCTAGGAGAGACAGTTCATGCGACAGGTACATCAAAAGGAAAAGGTTTTGCCGGAACCATAAAGCGGCATAATTTTAAAGCAAGCGCCAGAAGCCATGGCGGTAACGGTAACGTTCGCCGCGTTGGCTCGATTGGGTCTATGTATCCACAGAAAGTCTTTAAGGGCAAGAAGATGGCTGGTCGCATGGGCAATGATCGAGTAACAGTAAAAAATCTTTCTGTTGCCTACATTGATCCAGAGAACAACCTAATCGGCCTTAAGGGTGCTGTGCCAGGACCCAAAAAAGGGTTAGTAATGATCGGAGGGAAAGCGTAATGGCAGAAGCAACTACCAAAAAACAAGCGCTTCCTAAAGAGGTATTTGCAGTTGATGTGCCAAATCATGAGCTATTAAAGCTGGCTTATGATAGTTATTTGGCAAATTCACGACAGGCAAGTGCGACTACAAAGCTGCGTGGTGAGGTTCGCGGTGGCGGTAAGAAGCCGTGGAGGCAAAAAGGCACTGGTCGTGCACGATTTGGTTCAATTCGTAACCCTATCTGGCGCGGCGGAGGTGTTGTGTTTGGTCCGCGAGGCAACGAAAACTACACCAAAAAACTTTCAAAGACAAGTAAGCGCGTGGCTGTACGTCAGGCCTTAACTTTGGCTAGCGAAGCTAATAAGATTATCGTTAAGGATATTAAAACAACTGGTAAAACTACCGAAGTCGCAAAATTCCTTAAGGACAACAAGCTAGAGCGCAAAGTATTAATTGTAGTGTCTCAAAAGACACCAGAATTAATCCGATCAACCAGTAATCTTCAGCAGGTACGATTGGTTTCGGCAATGTACTTGAATGTGTTTGACATTCTAAATGCCGATCATATTGTGTTTGAGAAGGCAGCCTTGCCAGTCGTAACCGAATGGTTGACAAGGGAGGAGGCGTAATATGATTACAGTAATTCCACGTGCAACCGAAAAAGCCTACGGGCAGATAACCGATAAAAACACTTACGTTTTTGATGTACCGCTAACCGCTAATAAGCAGCAAATTGCTGAGGCTGTAGCTTCTCAGTTTGAGGTTAAGGTAAAAGGTGTTAAGACTTTAGTTCAGCAGGGTAAGGCCATTAGATATAATCGTGGCAAAAACCGTTATCCTGGAACCACTAGTCGAAAAGACACCAAGAAAGCGTATGTAACGCTTGCTGAAGGTAGCAGTATTCAAGTGTTTGACGAGCAGCCTGCAGCAGAAGAGGAGAAGAAGTAATGCCAGTAAAGCAATACAATCCAACTACTCCAGCACGTCGTGGCATGACCAGCCAGGACCTAAGCGATATCACAACCCGAAAACCGCTTAAAAGCTTGATTAAAACAAAAAAACAGAATGCAGGCCGCAACAATCAGGGTCGTATAACTGTACGGCACCGAGGTGGTGGCGTTAAGCGACATCATCGGCTGCTAAATCATAGGCTAGCTGATGGTCTAACTCTAACAGTTGAAGAGATAGAGTACGATCCAAACCGATCAGCTCGAATTGCTCGAGTTAAGGATCAGTATGGACTGTATCACTACATCTTAGCTGACACCCAGATGGTAAAGGGCAAGGTGATTGAGAGTGGCAAGACTGCAGCTATCGAAACATCAAATCGTATGCAGTTGTCGCGAATTCCGGTCGGTACACAGATCTATGCTATTGAGATTGCCCCAGGCAAGGGTAGCCAGATGGTTAGATCGGCTGGTACAAAGGCTCAATTAATGGCTAAAGAGGGCGATTATGCCTTAGTTAAGATGCCGTCTGGTGAGGTTCGTAAGTTCCGTGTAGAATGTGAGGCTAATATTGGCGTAGTAGGTAATGTTCAGCATCAGAACGTAAAGATAGGTTCAGCTGGGCGCAAGCGACGCAAAGGTATTCGTCCAAGTGTGCGCGGAGTGGTTATGAACGCTACTGATCACCCACACGGTGGTGGTGACGGTGGTGCTCACGGACCAGGTAAGCCACCTCAAACTCCATGGGGTCAATTGACACTAGGTTATCGCACTCGACGTCGCAAAGACACTAATAAATTAATCGTACGAACTCGCCATGATGCGAAGAGGAAGAGGTAAGATATGAGTCGATCACTCAAGAAAGGTCCTTTTGTCGATTACAAGCTAGCTAAAAAAGTAGCTGCGCTTGGAAGCGACGATCGTACCGTCATCAAGACGTGGGCTCGTGCCAGTACTATTTCGCCAGAGATGGTTGGTCGCACGATTGCTGTCCATAATGGACGAGTCCATGTACCTGTGTTTATTACAGAGAATATGGTTGGTCATAAGTTAGGTGAGTTTTCTCCAACCAGAAAGTTCCGTAAACACGGTGGAAAGGATAGTAAATAATGGCCAAGACAAGTACTGTAAGGGCCTATATTAGGGGTGTTGATCAAGCTCCACGCAAGGTTAGTATCGTTGCTAGCTTGGTGCGTGGGCGTACAGTGGCTGATGCGTTGGTAATTCTTGACCATACGCCACGACGTGCTGCTCTAGCGATTAAGAAAGCGATCGCTTCGGCAGCTGCTAACGCAACTAATAACCATGGCCTTGATAATAAGTCACTGGTAATTTCAACACTTAGCGTAACTACTGGTCCACGCATGCGACGCTTTAAGCCTGCTAGCCGTGGTCGTGCGCTACCTTTTGAAAAGAAATCAAGTCATATCTTGGTAGAAGTTTCTGGTGTTGAGAAGCCAAAGAAGAAGCCGGCTGTTAAAAAGTCTGCTGATTCAAAGCCAGCCAAGAAGAAGGAGGAGAAGTAGGATGGGACAAAAGGTTAATCCAATCAGCTTCCGTCTGCAGGTGCATAAGAACTGGAATTCTCGCTGGTTTGCGAATAAGCGAGATTTCAGTAAGTGGCTTGCAGAAGACATCAAGATACGTGAACTAATTGAGAAAAAGTTTGAATCACGTCCAACTATCAACAAAATCGAGATTGAACGATCAGCTAATCAGGCAACTGTTACTGTTCACACCGCTAAAGCAGGTGTTGTAATTGGTCGCGGAGGCGCTGGGGTGCAAGATCTAAAGAAGCAGCTTGAGAAAATATCGACACTGCCAGTTCGAATAAATATCGAAGAGGTTAAAAGACCAGAGCTAGCCGCTAAGCTTGTGGCCGAAAATATTGCTCGCCAATTGGAGCGTCGTATTAACTTTCGACGTGCCACTAAGATGGCTGCTCAGAATGCTATGAACGCCGGAGCTAAGGGCGTGCGTATTGAGGTGGCTGGTCGTCTAAATAATGCCGAAATGGCTCGTCGCGAGAAAGTAATTGAGGGCTCTGTGCCACTTCATACACTTCGAGCTGATATTGATTTTCATTCAGCACGTGCAAATGCTCCTGGCGTCGGTATTATCGGTGTTAAGGTTTGGATATATAAAGGCGAAAGGAGTGACTCGTAATGTTACTTCCTAAGAAGACAAAATATCGAAAAATCATGAAAGGCACCAATAAGGGTGTAGCCACTCGTGGCAACTCGATTGCTTTTGGAGATTATGCTCTGCAGGCTCAAACCAATAGCGACATTACAAGTCGCCAGATTGAATCAGCACGACAAGCGATGACCCGCTATATTAAGCGCGGTGGCAAAATTTGGATTAGAATCTTTCCACATATCTCTCGTACTCGTAAGCCGGTTGGCCTAAAGATGGGTATGGGCAAGGGTAACCCTGAGTTTTTTGCCGCTAAGGTAAAAGCTGGAACTGTTATGTTTGAAATGAAGGGCGTAACTGAAGATGTGGCTCGAGAAGCTATGCGACTAGCTGGTCACAAGCTTCCAGTTAAAACTAAATTTATTAAGCGAGAGGATGCGTAGTTATGGCTGAGAAAAAAGCTACTAAACCTGCAGAAGAAGTTAAAACTCTTGAGCAGCTACGCGAAGATCTAGCATTAAAGCGCCAGGAACTGGTAGATTCAACTCGAGGTCATCGAGCTGGAGAACTGCAAAATCCACGTGTTTTGAAAGCTACTCGCAAAGACATCGCTCGTCTTTTGACTGCTATTAACGCAGCTGAAGCTAGCGAAGAAGGAGACAAGTAATATGGCCAAGACTTTGACCGGTATCGTGACTTCAGATAAACGCGATAAAACGATTACCGTGACCGTAACTAGCCGTGAGACTCATCCACTTTACGGGAAGCAGTACACGGTAAATCGTAAGTATCAAGCACACGACGATAAGAATGAAGCTAAGCTGGGCGATAAAGTCCAGATTGTAGAAACACGACCAATCTCTAAAACAAAAGCCTTTACACTTGGTAAGGTTATAGAGAAGGCTCGTGGCGTGATTGAACTAAAAGAAGAAGTCAACGAAGCAGTAGAAGACAAGCGTGACTATGATCATGATGAAAAAGCTAATGATGAGAAGGAGTCTGCATAATGATTCAGCAAGAGTCTCGTCTAAAAGTAACCGATAACAGCGGTGCAAAGGAAGTGCTTTGCATTCGTGTACTTGGTGGTACTGGTCGTCGTTATGCTCGTGTTGGTGATATCATCGTAGCAACCGTGAAGGATGCCAATCCAACTGGCAACGTGCGCAAAAAATCTGTTGTGCGTGCCGTAGTCGTGCGAACTCGTGATACGATTCAACGAAAAGATGGCAGTACAATTAGTTTTGATGATAACGCTGTGGTGATTATCGGTGAAGATAAGCAACCTAAGGCTACTCGTGTGTTCGGCCCAGTTCCACGTGAATTGCGAGATTTAGGATACACTAAAATTATCAGCTTAGCTCCGGAGGTATTATAGTATGGCTCGGATTAAAAAAGACGATACCGTAAAGTTACTCTCGGGTAAGTATAAGGGACAGACAGGTAAGGTGCTATCTGTTCTGCCGAAGGAAAATGCTATTTTAATTGAAGGTGTTGGCGTTGGAAAGCGTAAGATTAAACCAAGCCAGTATAATCCTCAGGGCGGCATGAAAGACATTCATGTGCCAGTATCTTTACATAAGGTTGCCCTCGTAGTAGACGAAAAATCTGGAGGAACTAGCCGAGTTGGTTATGTCAAAGGAGATGACGGCAAGACTGTACGTGTTGCTCGTCAGCTAAATAACAAGGAGATTAAGTAATGGCAAAAGCTACAAAAACAGCTGCCTACACTCCTCGCTTGAAAGCTTTGTACGATGAGAGTATCCGCAAAGAACTACAAGCCGAATTGAAGCTCGAAAATGTACATCAAGTACCTAAGCTCGAGAAGATTGTGGTAAGCGTGGGTCTAGGTAGAAACAAGGATGATAAGCGCCACTATGAAGTGGTTAAAAATACCTTGAATAAGATTACAGGTCAGGCGCCAATTGATCGCATGGCTAAGAAGTCAATTGCAGGTTTTAAGATTCGTGCAGGCATGAACCGTATCGGTATAAGCGTAACTCTACGTGGAGCCCATATGTACGAGTTTATGGATCGTTTTATAAATGTTGCAATGCCTCGAATTCGTGATTTTCGCGGAGCTGGTGCAAAAGGCTTTGATAAAGGCGGTAACTATAATATGGGTATTGCCGAACAGTCAATCTTTCCTGAGCTTACCTTTGAAGAAACGCAATTGTTGCATGGATTACAGGTAACATTTGTCATATCAAATCAGGACAAAGCACACAGCCGAGCCTTGCTTGAAAAGTTTGGAGTACCGTTTGAAAAGGAAGGAGGGCGACGCTAATGGCTAAGAAGTCAATGATTGCGCGTGACGAGAAGCGTAAACGAATGATTAAGAAGTACGCCGATAAGCGTGCTGAACTAAAAGAATTAGGCGATCAAGAGGGTTTGCAAAAACTGCCTCGCAACTCTAGTCCAACTCGCTGGAAGAATCGAGATGTGCTAAATGGACGACCGCATGCTTATATGCGACGGTTTGGTCTAAATCGTATTAATTTTCGTGAAAAAGCCTCAAAGGGTGAAATCCCAGGCGTAACAAAGAGTAGTTGGTAGGAAGGAGAAAAGATATGTCAATGCAAACTACAGATCCAATAGCTGACCTTCTTACTCGTATTAGAAACGCTAAAATGGTTGGTAAGTCGGAAATTCGCGTACCTTTAAGCAAGATGAAGAAGGTGATTGCTGAGCAGCTTAAAAAAGCAGGATACCTAGAGGCTGTAAAGGTTGAGTCGGCTAAGCCTAGAGACATTTTAGTGGTAACAATTAATAAGCCTGGTGAAAACAGTGTAATCACTGAGATTACTCGACTTAGTAAGCCTGGACGACGTGTATATGTAAAGTCGGCTGATATCCCAAAGGTAAAAAGTGGTCGCGGCTTGGTTTTGGTGTCAACCTCAAAGGGTGTTGTTACAGGTCAAGAAGCTATTAAGCAGAGGTTAGGTGGCGAGTTGCTACTGAAGGTCTACTAGAGGAAAAGAAAGGAAAGATAAATGAGTCGAATCGGAAAACTACCAGTAGAAATTCCGTCCGGTGTGACAATCACGGTTGATTCAGAGGTGATCACAGTTAAGGGGCCTAAGGGTGAACTGACAGTACCACAACTGAGTGACGTGTCTGTTAAGCAAGATGACGGAAGGCTACAAGTTACACGTAATGATGACGAGCGTCTAGCCAAGTCTCAACAGGGGTTGCAGAGGTCATTGTTGCAAAATGCAGTTGATGGTGTGACTAAGGGTTTTGAAAAAAAGCTTGAAGTTAACGGCGTTGGCTTTCGTGTGGCGATGAGTGGTTCATCACTAGAAATGAGCTTAGGGTTTAGTCACCCAGTGCGCTACACTCCACCAGCTGGCGTGCAGATCACTACAAATAAGATGGAAATTACAGTTAGCGGTGTAGATAAGCAACAGGTTGGACAAGTCGCTGCTGATATTCGTGCGCTTAAAAAACCTGAACCATACAAGGGTAAGGGTATTAAATATGCTGATGAGCACATTTTGCGCAAGGCAGGAAAGGCAGGTAAGTAATTATGGCTGACGTGAAAAAGAAACTTCTTAATAAGGGTCTGCGCAAAAATCGTGTGCGAGCCAAGATATCGGGAACTGCTGATCGACCTCGACTATGCGTAACTATCAGCAATAAGCACGTAGGTGCGCAATTGATTGATGATGTTGCCGGCAAGACACTGGTTGCCGCTACAACTGTTGGCTCAAAGGTGTCTGGTTCAATTACAGAGCAAGCTGCTGTGATTGGTACCGAAATTGCTAAGAAGGCTAAAAAAGCTAAAATTAATGCAGTTGTGTTTGATCGCAGCGGTCGCCAGTATGCTGGTAGGCTAAGCGCTCTGGCTGAAGCTGCTCGTAAAGAAGGATTGGAGTTTTAGTATGGCAGATGCAAAACCTGCAAATACTACCCCACGTCAGGACAGCCGTCAAGGTGGACGCCGTCAGCGTGGTGGTCGTCGCGATGACCGACGAAATCAGCGCGATGATGCGCCTAAAGAGTTTGAAGAAGTGGTCATAAATATTGATCGCGTGGCCCGTGTTGTAAAGGGCGGACGACGCTTCCGATTTAAAGCTCTTGTTGTGGTAGGCAACCACAAGGGTAAGGTCGGAGTAGGAGTATCAAAGGGACAGGATGTTCAAACCGCAATATCAAAAGCTACTGATGTAGCTAAAAAGAATATCATAAATATTCCAATTGTAAATGAAACTATTCCACATGACGCCGAGGTAAAGGTGAGTGGCGCTCAAGTGCTTATTAAGCCTGCTGCACCTGGTACCGGTATTATCGCCGGAGGAGTAGTTCGTCAGGTTATTGGTGTAACTGGTATTCGTAACTTACTATCTAAGAGTCTTGGATCAACCAACAAGGTTAATATAGCCTATGCTACAATTGACGCTCTTAAGACAATGGTTCCTCGCGAGCAGTGGATTGGCGTCGATTCGAAGCCAAAAAAGGAGTCTAAGTAATGACAAAATACAACGAACTTGAAGCACCTGCTAATAAAGATAAGGTACGAGTCGGTCGAGGTATATCAGCCGGTCGTGGAAAAACAGCCGGTCGTGGAACTAAAGGCCAAAAAGCCCGCACTGGTAAGAAGCTGCGTCCGATGTTCCAGGGAGGGCAGCGACCGCTAGCTCAAGCTGTACCTAAGAACCGTGGGTTTAAAACCATTAAGGCTCCGGCGCAAGTTGTCTATGCCGATAACCTTAATAGCATGAAGGGCCTGGTGGATAATGCTAGCTTGTACGAAGCTGGTATGATTGCTACGCCTTTTCATAAAGTAAAGATTATCATGCGAGGTGAATTAACCGCCAAGCTTGATGTTAAGGTACAAGCTGCCTCTAAGAGTGTAGTAGAGGCTATTAAAAAGGCTGGCGGTACATTCGAAAAGGTATCAACGCCTTTGCCAATGTCAGCCAAGCAAGCTGAATCTGAGGATAAATAGCTGGCTTATCGGTAAGATAATAAATCCCCGCCATTTGCAGTGGGGATTTATTATTTATCTTTGCTACTTGGGGTTGAAAAGTGATATAATGACTAAGAATATGGCTGATATGCCGAAAAGACAATGCCGACCAAAGGGGTAAGAATGAACTGGAAGACTATTTTTAAATCATTTAAGAATCGTGACATGCAAAAGCGGTTGCTTATAGTTTTACTGCTAGTAGCAGTCTATCGCTTGTTAGCGCATATACCAGTGCCGCTAGCTGAGCCTACACAACTAAAAGACGTAGTAACTAGCTTCTTGTCTGCTAGTGATTTTGGCGGCTTCATGAATCTTCTATCTGGTGGTGCCATGAGTCAACTTTCTATTGTTCTAGTTGGCTTAAGCCCTTTTATTACAGCCAGTATTATCACACAGCTCTTAACAAAGGCTATACCAAAGCTCGAAGAGCTTCATAAGGATGGTGAGTCTGGTCGCCGTAAGATCAATCAGTGGACACGAATGATTAGCGTACCTCTGGCTGTCATTCAGTCAATCGCTTTTATCTATATCTTAAGACAAACTGTCTTAGCCGGTAATACCACCACAATGGGGGAAACAACCCTTACTGAATGGATAGTGGCCGTAACGGCTATGACGGCTGGATCGATTCTACTTATGTGGCTAGGTGAGTTGATGACAGAGCAGGGCGTCGGTAGTGGTATTAGCTTGTTAATTTTTGCTGGTATCATTAGTCAATTACCGCAAACACTTTCGACCTTATTGACCTCTTTATTTGACACTTCAAATGGGTCTCTTCAAGTGTTTGACTGGTTCTCGTTACCGTTTAATCCGACTGTATTCTGGGTAGCATTGGCTTTAGTCAGCATTAGCTTGTTAACGTTATATGTTTTAGTAAAAATCAATGAAGCGCAGAGGGTGATTACTGTAAATTATGCTAAGCGTGTTCAGGGCAATAGCGCCTACAGTGGCATTAAAAGTGTTCTACCAGTTAAGTTGATCGCTGCTGGTGTAATCCCTGTAATTTTTGCTGTTGCATTCTTGAGTTTGCCTGCTTTTGTCGGCCAGGTTTTAAAGGCCACCGACAATCCTGCCTATAAACAAACTGCAGAAAATCTAATAAACTGGTTTCAAGCGCCAGATCCAGGTAGCTTTACTGGTGATACTATTCAAGCCTTTATATATCCGTCTCTATACTTCTTGCTGGTTATCTTATTTACCTACTTTTATACAGGTATTGTGTTTAATAGCAACGAAATTGCCGAGAATTTACAAAAGCAAGGGGGCTTTATTGAAGGTGTCAGGCCTGGCTTGCAAACCGAAAGCTACCTAAAGCGTACCGTGAATAGGTTAATCCTATTTGGTTCAATTGTACTTGGTTTAATAGCAGTTATGCCGTTTGCGGTCGAATATCTACTATATAATCTAGCTGGCATACAAAATGCAAACCTGGCTGTTGGTGGTACTGGGCTTTTGATTGTGGTATCGGTTGGTCTTGAGGCTCTACGACAGATTAATAGCCGTGCTTTAATGGTTACCTACGACGACTATAAGTAGCCATCAATTACTAAAAAACTTATGCTAATGTTGCTATAGCATAAGTTTTTTTGCTATACTTGTATCATGTCTAGGGGTTTGTATATAAAAGAGAAAAGAAGTTTTAATTTTGCTGGACTAATTTTTTGGACTATATTTATAGCGTTACTATTAGCCTCTGGCTGGTATGGCTACAGATTCTACACCAAAGGAGAAGTTCCGCCTATTCCCATTCCAGTTAAAGCTGCAATGAATCCTACTGTTGACGAATCTTCCGTTCACGATGACGCTAAAAATCAGCACAAGGTTCAATCTAGCTATCCAAGATTCCTTTCGATTGACAGTCTTGGCGTAAAAAACTCACGTGTATTTGCTATGGGGGTCAAAGAAACTGGTGAATTAGACACTCCTCCGAATATTTTTGACACTGGTTGGCATCAAGACAGCGCATTGCCTGGAGAGGGTGGTGGTGCACTTTTAATGGATGGACATAATGGCGGCCCGACAAGGGACGGTGTTTTTAAGCAGTTGCCAAGCCTTAAGATTGGTAGTGATATTGTAATTGAGAGGGGTGATGGTCATAAATTTATCTATAGAGCTAAGAGGGTCGAAGTAGTTTCGCTAGAAAGCTTAAATAGTGGCGGAATGAGTAAATTAACCAAATCTATCAATCAAAATACACAGGGTTTAAATATTATTAGCTGTACCGGAAACTGGATTCCTGCTCAGCAAACCTACGACAAGAGAGTTGTCGTCCAGGCGGAGTTGATAAAATAATAAATTAAAAAATATAAGCCTTTACTTACATCTGGAACTAATGTATAATCTATACTTGTAATTTATGGCGAGTCACAAGGAAGTAATTAAGATGGTAGGAAAGGTAGTCGAGGCACTGCCTGGTACTAAGTTTCGAGTTGAACTTGAGAATGGCCATACAATTATCGCCCACATTAGCGGAAAAATGCGTAAGCACTATATCCGATTAGTTCCGGGCGATAAGGTGGAAGTTGAGATGACCCCGTACGATCTTACACAGGGAAGAATCAGTTTCCGCCTGAGAGATGAGCGTCCATCACGCATGGGTGCTAAATAATAATTTTAATTGGGTTTTACCCAATGGGAGATTTGTACACTTATGAAAGTTCGTGCAAGTGTGAAAAAAATCAGCCCTGATGACCAGCTGGTTCGTCGCAAAGGACGCTTGCGTGTCATCAACAAGAAAAAACCTAAGAATAAGCAAAGGCAGGGTTAAGCATGGCTCGAATTTCTGGGGTAGTAATACCTTCCGAAAAGCAAGTGCAGGTGGCTCTTACCTATATTTATGGTATTGGTCCCAAGTTTGCACGAGACATCCTTGCGGCGGCTAAGATTGAGCCGACCACTCGGGTGAAAGATCTCACCGAGGCTGAAGAACAGAAGATTCGCGAAATTATCGATGGCGATTATACGACCGAAGGCGATCTTCAGCGCTTGGTAACAAATAACATTAAGCGTCTGAAAGATGTAAATACCTATCGCGGTCTACGTCATAAGGCGGGATTGCCAACACGCGGTCAGCGTACTCGTACGAATGCACGAACTCGTAAGGGGCGAGCGATTGCGGTGGGCGGTTCACAACCTAAAGCAGCAAGTAAGACCTAAAGGAGAGGATGATAGACAATGGCTGAAGTAAAAACAACAGCTCGCAAGAAGCAACGTCGATCAGTCCCCGCTGGTCAGTTGCACATACAAGCAACTTTTAACAATACAATTATTACTTTTACGGATAAAAAAGGTAACGCTCTGGCGGCTAGTAGTGCTGGAGCCTGCGGTTTTCGTGGAAGTAAAAAAGGCACAGCCTATGCAGCACAAGTAGCTGCAGAGAAGGCTGCCGAGACTGTGAAGAATCTTTACGGACTATCTAGCGTTGATGTTTTCGTTAGTGGTGTTGGTCTTGGTCGTGATTCTGCAATTCGTGCAATGGGCAGTGCTGAAATAACAGTTGATAGCATTAAGGATGTAACAGGTGTACCGCACGGTGGCGTTCGTCCAAAGAAAGCAAGGAGGGCTTAGATAATGGCACGAGATATCTCTCCAGTTGTAAAGCAGAGTCGTCGAGAAGGCTATGCCTTACACCCTAAGGCGCACAAGGTTATGGCTCGCAAGTCTGGCATTCCAGGTCAGCATGCTCATGGCCGACAAGGCAAACCAAGCCTTTACCTAAAGCAACTTCGTGAAAAGCAAAAAGTACGACGCACTTACGGCTTAATGGAAAAGCAGTTTGCTCGTTTAATGAAAGAGGCTACTCGTAAAGAAGGTCTAGCGGGCGAAAACCTATTGCAGTTACTAGAGCGTCGATTAGACAACGCCGTCTATAGGGCGGGCTTTGCAACTAGCCGTCGAGCTGCTCGTCAATTAGTTACTCACGGACATTTTATGCTTAATGGTCGTCGTGTCGATATTCCATCAATTCGACTTAAGGCTGGCGATGAAATATCGGTTCGTCCGAAAAGTACAAAAAGTGGCTACTTTACTCAAATCGATGAGGTGATCAAAAACTCAAGCCAGAGTCCTCTAAGTTGGATGAAGGCTGATAATAAGAAACTTTCGATTTCTATAACTGGCAATCCAAAGCGTGAAGAAGCCGAAGCAGATATTAATGAACAGCTAATCGTTGAGTACTACTCACGGTAAGGGTAAGGAGCTAAAGTATGACAAAAGTTATTCACAACCCAGCACTGGCAGGCGTCGAAGATTATTCGGCAACAAGCGCAGGTTTTGCGATAGAGCCTCTGCACACTGGGTATGGCAACACCCTTGGTAACAGTTTGCGACGTGTGCTGCTTTCAAGTATTAAGGGCGCTGCTATTGTGTCTTTTAAGATTGAAGGAGCGACACATGAGTTTACAACTGTAGCGGGCGTAAAGGAAGATATTGTAGATATCAGCCTTAATCTTAAGAATGTATTAGTTAAAATGCATGTAGATGAGCCAGTTGAGCTTAGACTAGAGAAGAAGGGGGCTGGAGAGGTTACAGCTGCCGATATCAAAACCACTGCAGATGTAGAGGTGATTAACCCCGAGCAGGTTATTTGTACGATCGACGATCCAAAGGCAAAGGTAGTAATTGACTTAGTAGTAGATTCAGGTCGTGGATATCGTACGATTGATGATGCAAGCGAAACTCGTATCCATTCAGACCATATAGCCCTGGATGCTGTTTTTAGCCCAGTCTTGCGTGTACGCTATAAAGTTGAGCCGACACGTGTTGGCCAGGACACGAATCTTGAACGACTAGATGTGGTAATTGACACTGATGGATCAATTACTCCACGCGAGGCTTTCGAAGAGGCTGCAGCTATTTTGGTAAATCAATACAGCGCACTAGCTGGTAGTACTGTAGTAGAGGCAGCTCCTGCGCTTGGTCAGAAGGAAGAAGAAGACGGTAGCGAGCTTGATACTCCTATCGAGGATCTTAACCTAACCGCAAGAACTGCTAACGCGCTTGTCAATAACGAGATTCGCACTGTGCAAGACTTAGTGACACTTAGCGAGCAGGATTTGCGTGAGCTAAAAGGCTTCGGGTCTAAAGCGCTTGATGAAGTAAAAGATAAATTAGCGGAGTTAGAACTGTAATATGCACCAACATGGATATAAAGGGCGCAAGTTCGGTCGTGAGCGAGACCAGCGCCGCGCACTCATGAAGGGATTGGCGACCAGCCTTGTTGAACATGGCAAGATTGAAACTACGTTGCCAAAAGCTAAAGAATTGGTGCGTTACATCGAAAAGCTCATTACAAAAGCTAAAAAAGGCGATCTTGCGAATCGACGCCAGGTAATTGCTAAGCTTAATACGCAATCAGCTGCTTTTAAATTGGTTGACGAGATTGCACCTCAGTTAAAAGGGCGCACAAGTGGTCATGTGCGAGTCGAGAGAACTCGTATTCGAGTTGGTGATGGCGCGCAAATGGCAACAATTGAGTTTGTTGATGAGCTTAAGCCTGTAGTAAAGGAGGCTAAGTAATGAATAAAACTTATTCACAAAAAGCTAGTGAAGTAACTCGAGAATGGCTACTAATTGACGCTAGTGAATTGCCGCTAGGTAGGATTTCAACCATTGTCGCCAATCTATTGATGGGAAAGGGTAAGCCAACCTATACCCCACATATTGATGGCGGAGATTATGTGGTTGTCATAAATGCCAAAGATGCCGTAGTCACAGGTGATAAAGACCTACAAAAGATTTACTATCGACATAGTGGTTTCCCAGGTGGAATCAAGGATGCCCGTTTAGAAGAGGTACGAGAAAAGTTTCCGGAACGAATTATCGAAAACTCAGTTAAGGGTATGTTACCAAAAAATAAACTTCAAGCTGAGCGCATGAAGCGATTGCGTGTGTTTGCAGGTAGCGATCATACTCACACGGCGCAATCACCAAAGAAAGTAGAGGTAAAGTAGTATGGCGGTTTCAAAATACTTTTACGGCCTCGGTCGACGCAAAAGCGCAACTGCACGAGCTCGTCTATATAAGGGCAAAGGCGAAGTTACCATTAATGATAAGCCGGCAAGTGAATACCTATCTGGTAATAAAACCTTGCTAGCAGAGGTGACTGATCCTCTGGCTGTAGTTGGAAAGCAAAAAGAGTTTGACATTACAATTCGTGTAAGTGGCGGTGGTCTAAGCGGTCAAGTTGATGCCATAAAGCTAGCAATTGCCAAGGCTATAACGGCTGCCCATAGCGACTTACGGTCAACCCTTAAAAAGGCCGATATGCTAAAGCGTGATCCACGCGAAAAAGAACGTAAAAAGTATGGCTTACGAGCAGCTCGAAAGAAAGAGCAGTTCTCGAAGCGTTAATTATGCTTTATATAAAAAGTCTCGTAAAGTTCGAGGCTTTTTATTTTTACATTAATAAGGCTATAATTGTACTATGAACTCAGTTGGGCTATATATCGATAACTTTGATTATCCACGCCTCCTAAAAGCACCAATTGACAGAAAGGTGAAAAAGCCACGAACAACTATAGTTATGCTGCATGGAATTGGCAATTCCGCAGCAGGTTGGGATATGGTTAAGGAGGCTCTGCCAAAAGATGCTAGACTAATAGCAATTGATCTGCTCGGCTTTGGATCTTCTCCTAAGCCGGCTGGAGCATCTTATTCTGTTCGTGTTCAAGCTAGGTCGGTAGCAGCTACTCTATTAAAGATGGGTCTAACGACTCGGGTTGTACTGGTCGGTCATTCAATGGGGTCACTAGTCGCAGTTGAGCTTGCCAAGAGGTATCCTCTACTAGTTAGGGGTATGGTTTTGTGCGCACCACCAATATATAGAGACTCTGATGAAAATGAGGGTATTATTCCTAACTCTGAACGGGTTTTGAAAAAAGTTTATAGTTTAACTGCCAAAGATGCCGTAGAGCATCCCGATTTTTATATAGGTCTATCAAAAAAAGTCGCAAATGTTATGCCAGACTCAAGTACATTTAGTATTACTGATGAGACTGTTGCCCCTTATGTCGCCACGCTAAAGACCAGTATCATCAACCAAACTACTTATTTAGATATTCAAAAATTAAACATCGCTACGTATATAATTTATGGCACACTTGATCCATTCGTGGTCAATAAAAACTTTAAAAAATTAGCTAAAAATAATAGCAACATAAAAGCCAAATCAATCATAGCTTCTCATGAAATTACTAAAGCGTACCTAAAGCCAATTACTGAATCAATTGAGGCTATACTAAAATAGTTAACCGCCTCTGGTATAATAGATGATATGACAAAACCAGTAATTTTAACCGGAGTTAGAGCTAACGAGGAGCCAACTCTAGGCAACTATCTTGGTGCTTTTGTGCCGATGGTAAAAATGCAGCGAGAGTATGCTGGCCAGTATCAAATAAACATGTTTGTGCCTGACCTACACAGCTTTACTACACCGATTGATCATAGTTCACTTTACCAGCAGACACTACATAATCTTCGTTATTTTGTAGCCGCTGGCCTAGATTTACATAACAAGGATACATACCTATATCGTCAAAGCTATATTCCGGCCCACAGCGAGATGACCTGGATACTAGATTGTTTTACATATGTCGGTGAGATGCAGCGCATGACCCAGTTTAAGGATAAGTCAAACGAGCAGTCGGCTAGTGTTACTATGGGGTTGATGAATTATCCTGTACTAATGGCAGCAGACATTCTACTTTATAATGCGCAATATGTTCCTGTTGGGGAAGATCAGTTTCAACACCTCGAGATAACTAGAGATATAGCCGAAAGAATTAATAATAAATTTGGCGATATCTTAACTGTTCCGCTGCCAACTAGGCAGCAGACAAAGTTTATCGATCGCGAGAATGGGTTGAGGATACGAAGCTTAACTCATCCAGATAAAAAAATGAGCAAAAGTTCTTCTGATGAAAAATCTAAAATTAATCTCAACGATGATCCGGGACTGGCTCGAAAGAAGGTTATGAGCGCCACAACCGATAGCTTAGGTGTAATTAATTTTGACTGGGATAATCAACCTGGAATCACTAGCTTGCTGCAAATATTAAGCTTACTATCTGGTGAATCGCAAGAATCAATTAATCAACAGTGGCTTGGTAGAGATCGTTACGGTGATCTTAAGAATGCAGTAGCCGATCAGGTTGAGCAGTTCCTGGTTGATTTCCAGCAGAGATACAAATCTGTCTCTGAAGACGAACTGCTACTTAAGCTAGAATCATCTGAGAGCTCGATGGCAAAGATAGCTAACGAAACTCTTTATAGGCTGCAAAAAGCTGTAGGTTTACGCCCATAATGAAGTTTGATTCCTCTGATATATTAGCTTTGTTGCGACTGTTTAAGTTGGCTGATGATAAAACTATGCCTCGGACAGTTGAAAAGATTGAGAAGTTTAAGCCATATGACAAGAATGTAGTTATTAAATTTCAATTTCGTAAGCAAAAGTACGCCATATTGATTGACAGTGCTGCAGAGGATGACGAGAGCTATATTTTGAGCCAAGTGGTTGAGCCTGGCCTGAACCAGTCCTATCAAATAAAACAAAATCCCAACAGCGATGGGTTTTTAACATACGCAATGCCTTTTAGAGGTAAAGAGTGTTATTTATTGGCGGATGAGCCAAATGAAACCCGGCTAGACCTAGCTTTAGTGGAGCGTTTCGGCAAGGAGTCTCGCAGCACCTATCAGAAGTTGATAAAAAAAGGTCTTGTTTTAGTCAACGATGAGATTAAGCATAGCCCTAGATTTACAGTGAAGGATTCAGACAGGATTGATATAAACAGCTATGACGCACCTAAAGAAACTGTCAAATATGAAACCCTATATGAAGATGAAAATGTTTTGGTCATAAATAAGCCATCAGGCATGCTAACGCACGCTAAGGGTCCCCTGGTTGAGGAGTTTACGGCTGCTGATATTATATCTCCCTCTACCAGCTATAAAGTTGACACAAATAGGCCGGGCATTGTGCATAGGCTAGATCGAGATACTAGCGGAGTTTTGCTCATGGTCAAGAATAGCGAAACCGCTGAACTTATTCAGCGACAATTTTCTGACAGGAAAGTTAAAAAAGAATACCTGGCTATTGTTAGCGGCAAGCCAGATCACGCAAAAGCCTTAATAGATGCACCAATCGAGAGAAACCCATTGACACCTAGCACCTTTAGGGTTGGCCCTAACGGCAAAGAGGCGCAAACAGCCTATAGCTTGCAAGAAACTAACGACAAGAACTCACTTATCTTATTGAAGCCACGCACCGGCAGAACACATCAACTACGAGTTCATTTACAGTATATTAACACGCCGATTGTTGGTGATAGAGTTTATGGCAAAGAGCCGTCTGACCGTATGTATTTACACGCTAGCAAGTTAGAGTTAACCCTGCCAGGTGGTGTTCGTAAAGTTTTTGAAGCGCCTTGTCCACCAGAATTTAAAGAGATAATTGAATGAGTCACTTACCTCAATCTATTATTTTTCAAGTTGAGCGCGGCCAAGATGTAAAGGTGGCTGCACGTCAATTTGTAAGCCAAAAAGATGACGTTGTAATAGAGGTTTTTGATCATAAAAAGAAAGATGGTGTTAAAGTTGGTATTTTTGTAGATGACATCAGGGGTTTAATAGAGATGGTCAGGACATCTAGAAAGAGCCACCGCACTATTGTAATAATTGCTGACGCTGCAAAAATGACCAAAGGCGCGCAGAATTCTCTTCTAAAACTTTTAGAAGAGCCTAGAGATAATCTGCACATTGTACTATCCACAGAGAATTCCAAAACCCTATTACCAACTATACTTTCAAGATGTCAAATCTTTAAATCAGCAAGTTATAAGGTTTCTGATATCCCCGAGTCTAAACGCTCTAAAGCTATTTTTATGGCAGGTGGAAACCAATCTGAACTTTACAGGTTAACAAAAGACGATAACTACTATAATAAACAGGTGGAGTTATTTGAAACTGCTAAGCAGTTTATTTCAGCTAAAAAATATCAAAGATTACAAATTATATCGAAGGTTAAGGATTCCCGCGACGAGGCTTTGGATCTTATTAGAGCATCGTTAGCTATATGTCGATTTTTATTAAAAACTAAGCCCTCAGCTAGCATTCATCAACATTCAAAAAAATTATTACAAGCAGATAAAGCGATTAGGGAAAATGGTAATGTCCGTCTGTGGCTATTAAAAACTGTGTTATAATGTAGAATAATGTTTGGGCTATTTATATTAATTATAATCGGCGGAGTTGTGCTTTTTCATAGGCAAACCATTACTGAGGTAGCTTCTGAGTCTACTATGAAATTTGCCGATAAGTTAGATAAACTCTGGCAAATTGCTCAGGAGTCGCTTAAGGATAAAAAATACTTACGAGCCGAGAAAGCCCTACTAACCATCCTACGAGTTGATGAGCGTAACGCTACAGCCTACAACAGACTGGGTATTCTGTACGCTAAGCAGCAGGCTTACGATGATGCGATTGAGTGTTTTGAAATTGCCCAAAGTCTGGAGTTGAATGCCAGCAGCCTACATAATGTCGGTTTAATTTACCTAGAAACCGGCAAGCTAGCAAAGGCTGAAATGGCTTTTAAGCAGGCTATAGAAATGGGGCCGGAAATGGCATCTCGTTACATTGCTTATGCAAAAGTTCAGGAGAAACTAGGTCGTCATAAAAAAATGCTAGAAGCGCTAGAGCATGCTGTTAATTTAGAACGAAAACCCCAGGTTTTAAGGATATTAGCAGATGCATATGATTTAGCTGATCAGTCCGATAAGGCAGATGAGCTTCGTGATGAGGTTAAGCGCATGTTAGCCCCAAAGACTACAAAAGCTTCACCGATGGCTAAAAGAGTAATAGCTAAAAAGAAGCAGCCGCGCCCACGTCGAATGATTATGTAGTTAAACCTACTTAAAGTTATTAGATACAGGTATATTTTACGTCAGTTTTGCAGATTACGATCCGATATCGAGCAGCTTGTTTAACTATGTAATAATGTGTTAAAATAATACAAGTGTTGCTCGTAGATTCTTACACTTATCCTGTGTAGTATATACTATGCTAACATTTAAAGTAAGCCGCGATAGCTCAGTTGGTAGAGCGCATCCATGGTAAGGATGAGGTCTCGGGTTCAAGCCCCGATCGTGGCTCCAGTCTAGATCTTTTAAATTAAGACACAAAAGTGTCTTTTTGTTTTGACTAGCAGCTTCATAGGTCTAAAGTCAAACTATTGACATGTATATATTTATATATTACAATTATGTACTGTAATGACTATAATTTATGCGTACACCTGTATAAATGTAAGTTTTTACAAAAATTTGAACCTTAATAGATGACTTGAAGATACCAGCCTTTGCAAGATGAGCAGACAGCCTGCTTATAAGCAAGGGCTGGTATATGTATCGGCCCTGACCATGCTTCAAACCGTAAGAGAGTTTGAATTAAAGAGAAAGTCTCGCATGGTTGAGTTTAGGAGGCATTTATGTCTATCAAGTTTTTGGCCGCTCCTGTGGTGGATTCCAGGGATTCTGTCACTCCCTGGCACTTTTGCCAGGAGCATAAGTCTCGGGCAATTCGAGGAGATGGCGCGAAGGAGGCCCCCTATTTTCGTACGAAAAATTACGTACCCGAATTTGAGGGTGGAATTCGCCCCAATGGTGACTCGGCTGGCTGTGCTACCTATGCGTACGACATGTCGTACAGCAAGATTGTAGACGGGGTTCTTAATCCCTGCAACCGCGAACAGGATGAGAAAATCATGCTGATCACGATGCGAGGCAGGTGGATGGAGTACATCCGGAATATTGATCTTGTGCACGTTAGCGAGATCATGCGCTTCGAGGGAAGGCTTTTGGGCTATCCCGCAGTTCACATGGTTGTTCGCCTGGATGACCCGATGGGCTACGTGTCGGCCGAGCTGACCCGAAACGAAAATACTGTCGGAGTTCTGACCTTCGACTGGAAGGGCTCTAAGAGGCATACGCCCGAAGAGTTCAGTAACTGGATGCGGAGCGACTCCTTTACGGTGAGCATCTAGTAGTCATCTGTTAAAGTCTCTCAAATCGTCAACGATATGAGAGCGCCCTAGCCAAAAGGCTAGGGCTTTTCATTTATAGATTATTTTTTAGTTGATTTTTTGCGAGATTTAGCAGGCGACAGTTTCTTGGTGGCTTTGTCAGCACTAATCTTAAGAAGAACAAATGACTGTAGTAATGCCCAGGCTACTGCATTTATAAAGAACATAGCTATAGCCAAAATAGCTACAAATAAAATCTTTTGTCCAAGATCATAATTTACTAACCCAAGAATACCAGCTGACAGTACTAATATAAGTGCTGCTGCTACATATGAATGCTGCAATTGCTCTCGACCGTCAGTTGTGTCACTCCAGTCGGAAAGAGCTTCCTTAATAACATTAATCATACTTTTATTATAGCACTCTTTCACATATTAGTCAATCTGAAGTGCCGATTCTTTACGTTTTAACGGTCTGCATTTTAAATATTAGTACGACATACCACCACTTAAAACATAATCTACTGCAAAAATATTAAAATTTGATATGGTTTATGTATGAACGATGCACTTTGCGCCAACCCCGACGGTAGTCAATACTATACATCTTATGAGGGGGCTGGGTGGTAAATGGTAAAGCAGACAAAGCAACAACTAGCCGAGCAACGCTATAGGCACTATCAAAAGGTGGGTCTATAGTTTATTAGTATGCTTGTGTTTGCATATGTAATTGCACCAATACTAGGGAAGTTCACAGCCGAACTATATAATCAACATTTTGCTGAGCAGCAAAATGAGCAGTCTGCTGCAGAAAAACCGAAGAGTAAGTATGATGATGATCCAGTCAGCGCTAATAGAGTGTTCGACCTAGTAAATCAAGAGCGTGTCAATGCTGGTATACATCCGTTAGTGATGGATGAGAGGCTTATGTCAAGTGCACAAGACAAAGCAGATGACATGAAAAATAGAAACTACTACGGGCATGAAGACCCTGACGGTGTACGAGGATACTTATTAGCCAGGCGAAAAGTGGGTAGTGATTGTGTGACTGTTAGTGAAAATATATCCGCCGGTGATAGAACCAACAACGAAGCTGTTCGTGGCTGGATGAAGTCAGAGCCACATCATCAAGCGATTCTAAATCCACAGTATTCACTTTCTGGTGTTGGTGTTGCATCAGAACAAAACGACCCCTCAGCTAGCCACCTAGACTATCACTATTACGTACAGCATTTTTGCTCTCAAAGATAATACACCCTAAACCCCCGTATCTTCTCCTGTAAATAAACTACAGGAGTAGCGTAAGCTGGAGTCTTAAAGTCTTTGTGATCGCGCAATAATCCATTGATTGTTTGAGTGCTGTAGGGTATAATACATGAAGTGCCGCTTTAGCTCAGCTGGTTAGAGCAACTGTTTTGTAAACAGTAGGTCCTGGGTTCGAATCCCTGAAGCGGCTCCATTTTATTATTTAGCTGGGATAGTGAAGCGGTCAAACACGACAGACTGTAAATCTGTTGGCATATGCCTTCGCAGGTTCGAATCCTGCTCCCAGCACCAATTTGTCCTTATTAGAGGACTTTTTATTTTTTAGGTTGTTTTTGACAATGAGTTATTTGATCGTGATATAGTATAGATATAAATATTTATCTAAAAGGTAGGGCGATGGAAATCAACGAAGATAATCAGTCTGATAAAGGCTTAGATAAGAGAACAAAAAAGCACCGAAGAAACCCTACTGTAATTATACTAGCCCTAGCGTCGTTACTGCTTGGTTTCGGCATTGCAGGGTATTTAGTCTACGAATCGATGAATCAGGCTTCACCAGAGCAGCCAGCCCCAAACACACCTGTAAAAAAGAATGAGAAAAAGGTCAAAACCAATAATGTTGCACCTGAAATCAATCCAAAAGAAGTTATTATCAAAGTAAAAGAGTCGCTTAGCTCTCAGTATAGTTTAGCTAATGCTGAAACATCTGATCCGGGGTCGGCAAATCTGATAATTTCAGAGTCTGACCACTCTGGCAATTGGCGGCCAGAAGGTTATGGTTTTTATGTGTGGCACTCTAAGGGGGCGCAGATAAATGCAACTAGCCAAACAGATCCAGAGGAGGTTCAGCCGAGTGAAATTGATAAATCAGTACGTCAAAAAGCTATCCAGGTCTTAAATGAGTTAGGTCTAAAAAAAGTAGATACTATAGGAGTGGAGCCTGAGGGGTCATCTCTAGACATATATAAGGGTAAGGGTCTAATTTGTAGCATTCAGCCTGTTGCAGCACAGATAAGCACGACTACCTTAGCTTGTGGTCGTGAGCCAGACTTTAAGAGTGAAGCTGAAAAAATTAAGCCTCTAGCTTCAGCTATAAAAGATATAACTCAAAATACTCTGCTTGGAGGGCTTAATATAAAGGATAGTAAAAACTCAGGCTATAAGCTAGCTGAACTAACACGAAGTGATGTAGTTGAATTTGGTGGATCAATGGCTCTACTTTACAAAAGAGATGGCGGTGATTGGCAATACGTCACCAGTACTCAACAGGTCCCATTCTGCTCTTTGTTTAATACAGAGGAATCTCGATCTGCTTATGCTGGAGAGAGTTGCTTAAATGATGATGGTACAGAGTCGTCGGTTAAATAGAGGAGGCTAAGTGGCGAACTTTAGTTTTGATATAGTATCTGATTACAACAAGTCAGAAATGAACAATGTTTACATGCAAGCGGAGCGTGAAATTACCAACAGGTATGACTTTAAGGGCACACCAGCTGCTATTGAATGGCTAGACGGTAAGGACGGCATGAGGCTAATTGGGTCTGGCGAGTGGCAAATTGAAGCGGTTCTAGATATCGTTCGTAAAAAATTAGCTAATAGGGAAGTTAGTAGTAAGGTTTTAGATTTAACTAAGCCCATTAATGAAAGTAACCTAAGGGCAACCAAAGAAATACCCTTTAAAAAAGGTTTGACCCAAGAGAATAGTAAAAAAATATCAAAAGAAATTCGTGAAAAACATAAAAAGGTTAAGTCACAAATACAAGGCGACGGGGTTAGAGTGTCCAGCTCGAGTAAAGACGAGCTCCAGGCAGTCATGGCAACTGTTAGCCAGCTTGATGTGGATGTGCCAATTCAGTTTATTAACTTTCGTTAAAGCACTTGCTAGATACTGACGAATTTGCTATAATTAACCATTGAAAGTCAAGGGACACTAAGTAAGGAAGATTATGGCAAAGAAGAGCACGAAGCGCAGGCTAGTAGGATTGGTGAGTGACATTTCTGGTCATCGTACATATTATACGGTAAAGAATACTCAAAACACCCCAGATAAGATTGTGTTAAAAAAGTATGATCCAATTGCTAAAAAGCACGCTACCTACACCGAAACCAAGAAGAATCTTGGCCGAAACGAAGTTAAGAAGCGTAAAGGATAGGTCAATAAATTAAAATCACCCCATCTGCGGGGTGATTTTTTAGTTGCTTTGTTTTTCAAACAAGGTGGCAAGCGTACAGGCAAATCTAACCTGAGTATCTAGCAACCTGGACGTAACTGACTGACTTGAATAATCATAAATAAATAGGCTAGTGTCAACCACCTCAAATATGAAGGGTTGTTTTATTTCCATTATGCATTTTGCTATATCAAAGGTTACATAGTTTAATGATTTAGTAAAGTTCTCTGGCCTAGTTAATATTGAGTAATTATTCTTAAAACTTGGCAAATAGCCATCGCCAGCAGAAAAAGGAGTGTGTCGGTGATGTGAATGCTTATCAATTAAATCTTTAAAAATATATTCTGGTAGGTTATTAGGAGTTATGAAAAAGTGGCTAAATGGCTTTAGGCTATGCAGGTCTATTTCGGCAATGATGTAACGCTGCTTGCCATCTTCCCTAGATAAAGCTATGTAGTCGTGATGAAGGAAGTGTCCCACGCAGTGATTAGTATCTTTATGGGTATTGCTGGCTGTAAATCCTCGAACTAAATGCTGATCAACCGAATGTGGTGAAACCTCACCTAAGTAGGCGCCTTTGGTAGACTTAGCGAACTCCTTAAAAGCGCCACGAACTTGCTTTTGGGCGCTCGCTGAATTACTAAAGCGAGAGAATATTGCCATATTTCTAATTACCTTTGTGTGGTTGAGATATCATATCTAGAAGGGTTGAAGCTAGCTCTCCGTGACTCCAGCATGATAGAGCTTGAGTATTATCCCCAGGTGCTAGAGTAGTTTCTGATGAAATCATTTGAGTTACTGAGGCAGATTCAACTACCCAGTTTATAATCTCTCGGGCTTTATTTAAATCTTCTTTTTCTATGTAGTATTGTGCTAGCCACAGACTAGCCACTACAGACGGACTCCTTCTAGCGACGGAGTTATCATAATAGTTATATGTACCTGGAGCAGATCTGGTGTGGCATGACTGTTCAGCCAATCTCTTTATTGAAGAGCGTAACTCAATGCCTTCAGATGGAAATAGTCCAAACATGAACGATCCAAATATTGCTGCAGTATCTAATGTAGAATCCTTCTGAAGCGAGTCGCTATTAGGCTTTATGCCTCGATATATTAGCTTTTCGCTTGGGTTATAAAGTAATCTTCGCGAAGCGGTGTGAATATCTACTGCGGCCAATCGCCAAGCTACGGCGCTATCTGCGTCCTGCCTTTCTTCGGCCATTTCTGAAGCTGACTGCAGGGCCGCATAGCATATCGCGGCTGAATGAGTTGACGCTAGATGGTTTTCGCCCCAAATGTCATAAGTTGGCTTTGGCAGTGAGGTTGAGTTGTCAATTGAGGAAACTATAAACTTGGCTAAAGGTTGAACAAGTCTATCATAAAAGTCGGCTAGTAGATTAATTTTAGGATGAGCCTGATGAAACTGTGAAAACATAAACAATACCAGACTAGCCCCGGCAACTGACATAGTTTGATCAGCATTCATATTGTTATTATGGGCAAAAATGTTTGGACCGGGCGCTCCGTCTGACTGAAGTAGATGCGGAAGAGAGCCATCTGATAAAAGTGACTTAGAGCAAAACTCAAAAAAACGACGCGGTTCTTCTATGTATCCTAGTCTTACTAAAGGCCAAATCGATGAAGCGGCTTCGTATGGATTACAGTAAACCGTAGCAGAGCTTTTAATTCCTTGACTAGTAACGATAGCCCCACGTTTGTCTATGTGAGATTTTATGAATATAAGGCTTTTTATAAATGTATCTTGATATTTTTTATCGATTCGATCAATAACGGATGAAGCTGGCTTTACCCAGTGGTGCCACCATTTTAAGGTTTTCTGGATGCGAGAATGTACGCCTTGCTTTTTAATCAGTCGATGACTAGAGTAGGCTTCCGCATGAGTCTTACCAGCAGCTACCCAATACTGGACATGCTTAGAGTCTTGTGCAGGAATGTTTAGCATGAAACGAATTGTGCTGTCAACCTTACCGGTTTCAGCCCCGCTCATACTAAGCTCTCCGTCTTCGGCGTCTCGAAAAGTTCCTTCCTGACCAGGTGAGCCAAATGAACCGACGCTATACTGGTCAAAAGGTGTGTTGTATTCCGCCATTCCACTAATTACAAAAGCTTTATCGCCTCGATAGTGGAGTAGGGCTTGTTCTTTTTTACATACTTGTAGTGTATCTGCGGGGGTAGTGATATCGTCTACTCTAAATGCTTGGTGCATAAAAAGACGAATCTGTCGTGGTCTATCGTGCATATTGACAACATGAATATTTCTCAGCAGGGCATTGATGTCGCTATCAACTGTATCGTTAAACTCGAGCATAACACCCAGTCTTCTATTGATAGCTTTTGTGCGACTAATTAGAGCCTGATATGGGTACTGCATAGAGATTTCCCAATCAGAAGCGTTAAGATTGAGCCAGCTAATGCTGCCATCTACCCACACGCCTATGTGGTGCTGAGTGCCTTGGCCTGAGGTATGATTGCGAAGACCAACGTACGGAAAATGTAGGTCTTCAACTTGACCTGACCGATTAATGTTGACGTGCAGTTCGCCGTTGCCCAGGACGATAGGTCGCATCATTGTTTATTAAAGCCCCCTTCTGTACTGCATAATGCGCCACCTTAAGTCTCGGATGGCATTTATGTATGACAGGAACGCATCGTATGGTGAATCATACGGACTAAAGTAGCTGTGAACACTTCCATCATCGCTCCACTTAGTAGACATGTAGTAGGTGTGATCCGAGCTCAGTAAGTTACGCCAATCTTCGGCAAGCTTATCGTCACCGGTTTGCAAAATATCATCTTCGAGAGCATAAATATACCTAATCGCTTCGTGTTGCAAGTGGTTACCGCTCCAGGCGCTCAAATCACGCTCGCTATCTGCCCATGTGACTGTGTGCGGCATACTAACTTCTCCCTCTATTGGATTGTTTGCAATTGCTCCAGATATAGTATGGAAGGTATTGCCAGGTGTTTTCAGCCATTGTGCAATAAAATGCTCAAAGAAATTAAATATACCGGTGCTAGCCCATTGATGCTCACCAAAAGTCTCATAATCCATAAACAAATTTACAATACGACTACCTGGTGAGTTATGATTTGCCCACTGAGCAAACTTATGGGCGGTTAATGGCCATTCTGCCCAGGACTGGTTGCCGAACCTAAAAGCTAAGTCATCGCTTAGTCGATAGTTTTTCAGCAACAAAGCTAGCTTGTCCGTGCCTGCAGCCTTGTAGACATGATTAGGACTGCGCCACTCAAGTACAGGATCCCAGCCTTCTGCTAAAATACCCTTATATCCTCTGCGCTCAGCCCAACTAGCTAGCTCATCATTATAAGCTAGCTCTGTATTCCTAAATATAGATGGAACCACGCCAAATGTTTGAAAAATCTTTTCTCTATGTAAGTTGACCTGTCTCTCAAATTCAGCCTTGCTATAGAAGAAGGCTAGCGAGTGATGGTAAGTTTCTGCTAGGATTTCAACTTTACCAGTAGCGACTAGACGTTTAAAGCTCTCTAGCACGTCAGGCGCATAGGTCTCAGCTTGTTCTAAAAAAGTTCCTGTAATACTTAGTGACAACTTAAAATCATCATGACGCTCTAGCAGGCGCTCGAGCAAAGCGTTCATTGGTCGATACGACTTTTCTGCTATTCTTTCAAAAACTCGACGATTATTTAGGTCAGTATCGCTCATGTCGTTAAAGTAGTTGTGATCATGAGCTGCTTCAAAAATAGTATACTGCTTTAAGCGGTGCGGTTGATGCACATGAAGATATAGTACTACTGCCTTTGTCATGAAATGACTCCTTGTTTTGTATTCTTGTATATTTCTGTGCAACGCTTAGCAACATCATTCCAGGAAATTCGAGCATACTCATTTTTAATATTAGTTTTCATCTGATGAAGAAGGGCAGGTGAGGTAGCTAGGCCGAGTATTTGGTCAGCTAGTAGCTGAGTGTCCCAGAAGTCAAAACGGAAAATACTTTCGAGTATTTCGCCTACGCCGGACTGCTTACTGATAATTAGTGCACAGTCATGATGAGCGGCCTCAAGGGCAGTTAGGCCGAAAGGTTCACTGACAGAGCTCATGACAAATATATCAGCCACACTATAGGCATCACGCCAGCGCTTTCCTCTGATAAAGCCGGTGAAGAATACTCTATCGCTGATACCAAGCCTTGCTGCTATGTCAATAAGCTCATCTCGCTGCTCACCGTCACCAGCAAATAAAAATACTATTTTTTCATAATTGTCGCAGACACTTTTTGCAGCGTACATTAAGTGTGCCAAGCCCTTTTGCACCGTAAAGCGTGTAATCGTAGCTACAACTGTATATCCATCTTGTTTAAGCGATTCTATATATTGATAGGTTGATATGTCGTAAAGGTAGCTAGAATCAAAAGACTTGGTGTCAATGGCATTATGCACCACTTCAATACGATCAGCTGGAATGCCGTAGTTCTTTGTGACTATTTCTTTTGTGATTCCGCTAACTGTGATAATTCGATCGGCCATCAAAAGAGCTTGCTGTTCAATCTCATGAACAATCGGGTTGCCGCCAAGCTCACCAGAACGATCAAACTCTGTTGCGTGAACATGAACTATTAAAGGTGCATCGGTTAACTCTTTAGCCCTAACTCCAGCCTCCATAGTTAGCCAGTCGTGGGCGTGTATAACATCTACATCATTTTTTTCAACAAAGTCTTCAACAAATTGCACATAGCGCTTTTGAACACCGCGCATATCCTGCAGGTCGCCTGCATCTGCCTCAGATAGACGCCCGTTCCTGACAGAGTGGCTATCATAGGCACCTAAGCCATTTCTTTCTAGGGGAGTAATTGGAGCTACTGGGTGGATTTTCATAAAATCAATCTCGGGGTGCTCAGCCTCGTAGGGGACGACAAAGTCAATAGAGGCTCCTTGTATAGAGAGAGCTTTCGCTAAGTGGTAGCAAGCCACACCTAGTCCGCCACTATTATGCGGAGGTAATTCCCACCCTAGCATTAGTATATTCATAACACCTTATTACGTTTCGTGTAAAACGTATCCCGCTCCTTTTTTATCTAGCGTTTGCCTTCATTATAAAAAAAGCATAAGCTTTTTACAAGCCCTATTCAGACATGTTTTTTATATTATGTGCACTCCAGGCTGCACGAGCTTGTGATTCTGGTAAAATCTGTCGATAGGCGCTCAGCTCAAATCGACGCCTCATGACATGACCCAACCTACCTTTAGTATATATATTGAGACACTCAACGTAAGCCCAATTGTCACCTACGGGTATTGTAACTGGCGATCGCCTTGGGCGATAGGGTCTTAGCGGCGAACCAACTAGCTTTCTTTCAAGATGTTTAGCTAAATAGGTACCCATCCGTAAAGCAGCCGGTGCCGTACCGCTACCCTTAACCTCTGCACAGTCGCCAAGTACGTATATATCACGATATGCCTCTAGATAAGGATTAACCACTACTTTACCAGATTCAGTTATATCAAAATATTCTGGATTATTCTTAAAAAATGGATTAATTTCTTGACCAGCCGTCCATATCACAGTTTTGGTAGGGATTTTTCTACCATCTAATGTAATATGCGTTCGATCAAAAGAACGAACACGCCTGCCTAAAATAACCTTAACACCAATCTTTTCAAGTCGTTGTTTAATTATGGAACTTGCAGATTTTGACAAAGCCGGTAGCAATCTATTTTTAGCCTCAACGAGCTGGACATGAACTCTGGCTCTTTTTAGCATATGTTTTTGAGTAACTTTTTGAATATATGGAGCTAGCACTCCCGCCAATTCAACTCCAGTTGGCCCACCGCCAACAATTACATAATTCTTATCGAGGTGCCTATCTTTTATCATCTCGTTTTTAATATGCTGATGAAATTTATGTATTTCTTCTAAGGTTTTTACCCCAAAGCTTGAACCCTGTATTCCAGATGTATCCAAAAAACTTGTAACCGAACCTAAAGCAAGCACTAGCGTGTCGTAAACGTAAGAGCCTTTTTTACTGATTACCATATTCCTGGCGGGATCTAGTGCAATTATGGTATCTTTAACTATGTTTACACTATTATAATCAGCAAATATATCAGCTAGATCTATAGCCGACTCCTCAGGATTCGAACCCGTGGCCGTAGCATACAGGGCAGCGTGATATAGAAAATAAGGCTTGTCAGAAATTAAAGTTATTTTACCTGTTCGACGCTTTGCCAGCTCTAATGCCGTTTTTACTCCAGCAAAACCACCCCCAACTATTACCGTATGCATAATCACATTGTATCAGAAAAATATTAAAGCGATAAATAGTGTATACTAGCATTATGAAGAATGGTATTGAAGATATTAAGAACGGTCGTTTTACAACATTATTTTTAGCGGTCGCCTCTATAATTATTTTGTTTTTGTTTATTAAACATATGAATGATAGTGCAGCCTCACTTGGAGCACCGCCAGAACAGCCAGAGATTTCTGCTACTGTTGGAAACGCCGAAGACTCGCCGGTGATAGTGGCATATATCGATCCACTATGTCCACGCTGTAAAGAGTATCATGAAGACACTTTAGTAAAAATAAAAGAAAATTATGTAGACTCAAACAAACTTCGTCTTGAAGTTCGCCTCCTAAGTATTATCGCTAGAGAGTCTGCTCCACTAGTTGAGTTTGCAATGTGTGGACACGACCAGGGTGTCTTTTGGGATTCGCTTAGTCTGTTGTATGAACGCCTCTACCGCGATAACGACAAGAGCTCAGTAGATAACGCAAATAGATTCTTTAAAGATTACTCAAGTGCAGAGTTAGCTAAAGCAATAGGTGCTGACGCTAAAAAACTAGACGCTTGCTTATCTGATGGTAGGTACAAGACGAAGCTAGAGAAGTCGAACATAGCCGCTCAAGAAGGTGGAGTTACCAGCACACCAAGTACCTTCATACGCGGAACTGATCCGCTAAGAGGATATGTAACATTTGATCAAATAAAGCCCCTACTTGATCAAGTAAAGTAATTTACATTTTACCCTAAGCTTGTTATAGTTTGGGTATATAGGGGTATAGTACAACGGCTAGTATAACGGTCTCCAAAACCGTAGATCTAGGTTCGATTCCTAGTACCCCTGCCAAACAGGATAGATCTCATTTTTGAGGTCTATTTTGTTTATTTCACCTCTGTTATTTTCGTTATTTTTGCCGGTTCGGTTAAGCATATTTTGCCCCTCCATAATTTCCTTAGTTTTGCGACTTCTTTTGGCAACTGATTCAGCAAAGAAAGTGTATTTAACAGATACAGAATTGCCTTTTAAGGTCACAGATTCAAACAGTTCGGTTAAAATTGAGCGTTTTGCCTCGCTAGTGATATCCGAGTCCAAATACTCGTCTTTTGCGGTTTGAGTTAGCTTGATTAGGTCTATAGCTTCCTCGTGTCGCTGAGCGCTCGTAGAATCAGCTATAGACAGGTCATCCTTGACTGTCTGGATCTGCTCTAGGATGCTCTTGTGCTTGGTCTCATAGCGCTCCTTGGTTATGTCGCCAGCCAGCTTGTCGTCGTACAACATCTCATCCATCCTAGACAGTCTCTCGAGCTTAATCTCAAGGGATTTGCGATATTCTTCCGCGGCATCATTTGAGTGTTTGTATTCATCCTCTAGCTGATTGACGAGCCATTCTACGATCTCCGGTGAAGGACAAATTAACTCGTCTAATTTCTCGGTAAGGGTATCGTGCGCTAATTCTTCACGAAGGTATTTGTTATTTCTACATTCTTGCAGATCTCGCTGACAAGCTCCGTATAGGTGGCCTTTCTGCTTTTCCCAAGTGATTGTCTTTGAGCAGTAGCCACAGGTGAGGATATTCTTTAATATCGGATTTAGCCTACGTTGTTTTGCTGGCCGTTTGTGGTGCATTTTGGCCTGCACAGCATTGAATATCTCCTTACTAATGATTGGGCTATGTGCGCCCGGATAAGTCTCGTTATTGAAGTCGATGATACCGATATAGTACCGATTCTTGAGTAGTCGGTGAACGGCATCCAATACTAAAGGCCTACCTGTATAAGGTTGTTACACCTGCTTGCGCCAGAAAAGCCTGAGTAGTGGCAATAGTCTGGTTTGGCTGCAGATATAGATCAAAAGCCTGCTGAATAATGGGTGTGATCTTCGGGTCTGGTATATGAATACGCTTTCCGCTCTGTATAGCCGTCATGTAGCCAACCGGAGGGCGTGATGGCATGTGGCCTTGAGCTAGTTTTTCCGCCCAGCCTTTCATGGCCTCTTCTCGTAAGTTATCAGTATACTTCTTTGCAACAGCTAGGTGGATGTTCCACATAAACTTTACGTCTGACTTTGATTCTTTGTGCAGCTTTAGATTTTCTTTCACCGCGTGTAGCATACGGTCGGGGTTATCCTGTAGCCAGTCGTCTATAGCTACGGCATCTTTCATATTACGAGTAAGGCGGTCGGTCTTCTCGACGGCCAAGTTATAGACATTATTCTTTTGGAGGTAAGATAGGAGTTCGCTAAATATTTTACGGCTCTGTTCTTTCGAGGCCGTCTCAGCTATTTTGTATATTTTTACGACCCTCATTGTCTGGCAGTATCCGGCAAGTAGCTTTAACTGAGAATCGAGGGAATAACCCTCGTCCTCTTGTGACTTTGATGATACTCGTGCCAGTATGACTGCGGTATTCTTACCCTCCATTTTGATCCTCCTTATGCGCGACAATCGTGCGTCCGTTGGCTAGTGTTTCGACGACATTGATAAGGCTTCGGCCTACGGTTTCAGCCTCTTCGATAGTAACCTCACGGTTTTGTTGTTTCTCTAGAATAATGCGAAGCTCTTCAATGGCCTCGGCATCAACCTTAAATTGTTTTGTTAGAATTGCTACTACGTTATGAAATGCTTTCATCCCACTCATACCTATCTACCCCCAAAGTAAAAGACGTCTCAGGCAGACGTCTTAATAATTCAGCTAGCTACGATTATCGTTACTTATCCCAGGGTCGTCCTGGTTTTGGTCGTTCTTTTAGTTCTTTCTTAACTAAGTCCTTGAGCTGCTTGTCTCCAGTGCTTGCGAGCAACTGAAGCATCAGCTCGCTCAAGGTGAGTCCTTTTTGCTTTGCGACAGCCTTCGCTCGTTCACGCAGGTCGTCGGTTACGCGGATTTGCATACTGACTATCTTTCTGGACATTCGCCCCTATTTTAACATGTAATGCTATTTAATTGCCACATGTCGTGCATAGGCGCTTGTGCTGAATGATGTCTCGTAAGTCCTCGTCTGGCGACTCCTGAAGCGTGTCAGCTAGGTCATAATACCAGCAGGCATACACTTCCGCTAACGCCTCTTTTTCAAGTAATTCTCGATCAATCATATAACCCTCCATATACC
>LSQX01368963.1_pt1 | contig 174530 bp, 159 predicted proteins | sample 654561 | NCBI WGS metagenome assembly LSQX01 (sample SAMN04489861, study PRJNA283612) | anaerobic digester metagenome | isolation source: 4 biogas reactors fed with cattle manure at either 37C or 55C with and... | place: Denmark: Kongens Lyngby | collected 2014 | reverse complement strand
TATCGCGCATGGACTGTGCTTAACGGTCATCCCTATCATAAATAGTGAGCGGTTATGCCACCTCCTATCCGGTTAAAAGATCATGAGCGCGATGCTCGGCTGATTCGTTCGCGGATGCTGTTTGGTGGCGTAGCGCTGATTATTTTAACGATGTTGCTGATGATTAGAATGTATTACCTACAGGTGGTGCAGTTTGAACATCATTCAACATTAGCTGAAAATAATCGTATCCATGTGCAGTCATTACCGCCTACGCGCGGCATGATTTATGATCGCAATGGCCTGTTGATCGCGGATAATAGAGCCAGCTTTAGTTTGACCTTGACCCGCGAGCGTGCCGGTGATTGGGAGCAGGTGCTGGATTCGATTATTGAAATTCTTGAGTTGGATAGCGACAGTCGCGAGTTATTTGAAAAGCGTATCCGTCAAGGCCGCCGTCCTTTTGAGCCGGTTCCGGTGATGTTTGAACTGAGCGAAGAGCAAATTGCTCGTGTTGCGGTGAATCAATTCCGTTTGCCAGGCGTGGAAGTGGCGGCCAGCCTGGTGCGCTATTACCCACAAAAAGAACACTTTGCGCACTCCGTGGGTTACGTTGGCCGTATCAACGAAGCCGAGCTGAAGAAGCTCGATCCAGTGAATTACAGTGGTACCCACCATATTGGTAAAACTGGGATCGAGCGTTTCTACGAGGAGCAGCTGCATGGTCAAGTGGGTTATGAGGAAGTTGAAACCAATGCGCGCGGTCGTGTGTTGCGTGTGCTCAATCGCGTTGAGCCGATTTCTGGGCAAGATATTTACTTAACCCTCGACAGTAAACTGCAGGAAGCAGCCGAGTTGGCATTGGATGGGCGACGCGGTGCGATAGTGGCGCTTGATCCCAATACTGGCGAAGTACTGGCGATGGTCAGTCAGCCGAGCTTTGATCCAAATCCTTTTGTGACGGGGATCAGTTTCAAAGCCTATGGCTTATTGCGCGACTCATTGGATCAGCCGCTTTTTAATCGAGTCTTACGAGGCTTATACCCGCCAGGCTCAACGATCAAGCCGATGATGGCCATTGCCGGCTTAGATATAGGTGTGATTACACCCAACAGTCGAGTATTTGATCCTGGTTTTTTTCAACTGCCTAACCATAAGCACAAGTACCGTAACTGGAATCGCTACGGTGATGGTTGGGTCAGCCTGGATTTGGCGTTAGCACGTTCTAATGACACCTATTTTTATGACTTGGCACATAAAATGGGGATTGATCGTATGCATGATTATATGACCCGCTTTGGTTTTGGCCAGCGTGTAGCCTTGGATATGTTTGAAGAAACAGCTGGGCTTATGCCGTCTAAAGACTGGAAACAAAGTCGTTATCGTCAGCCTTGGTATCCCGGTGAAACCTTAATTTTAGGGATTGGTCAAGGTTATATGCAAACGACACCGTTGCAATTGGCGCAAGCCACTGCACTGATGGCTTCTAAGGGTAAATGGATGCGTCCACATTTAGCGCGCAGTGTGGGCGGTTTACAGCCGATTGTTGATGCTGAAATGCCGGATGATATTGTGCTGCGTGATAACAAAAGCTGGGATGCGGTCAGCTTAGGTATGGAGAATGTATTGCATGGTACGCGTGGTACAGCGCGTAAGGTCGGTGACTCTGCGCAGTACCGTATCGCCGGTAAAAGTGGCACGGCGCAGGTGGTCGCGATCAAGCAGGGCGAGCGTTATAACAGTGATAAGTTACAAGAGCGTCATCGTGATCATGCATTATTTGTTGCCTATGCTCCGGCGGAGAAGCCAGCTATCGCGGTGGCGGTGATGGTGGAAAATGGTGAGTCAGGCTCGGGTGTTGCTGCGCCGGTTGCCAAGCAAGTGCTAGACGGTTGGTTATTAGACGATGAAGGTCAATTAAAAGCGCAATATCAGCCCGATGAGCGCTCTAACGTAGAGGTCAGACGATGAGTCGAGGCTTTGATCGTGTGCTAGCGGAAGGTGATGTATTACGCCGCCGAGCCTCTTTTTTACAGCGTATCCATATTGATGGTTGGCTGCTTTTTTTACTGTTGGTGTTGGCCACCACCGGATTGTTTGTGTTGTATTCGGCTGGCGGCAAGGATCAAGGCTTATTGATCAAGCAAGCATCCTCCTTTGGTTTGGGGCTGCTAGTGATGTTTTTTGTCGCGCAACTTGAGCCGCGCTTTATGGCACGATGGTCAGCTGTGCTCTATGTGATGGGCGTGGTGCTGTTAATAGTTGTCGAAGTGATGGGGCACAATGCCATGGGGGCGACACGCTGGATTAATATTCCAGGCTTGGTACGTTTTCAGCCTTCTGAACTGATGAAGCTCTTTGTGCCGATGACTTTAGCCTGGTATTTAGCACGGCATAATTTGCCGCCATCATTCAAGCACATTGTTATCAGTGCTACTTTAATTGCTGTGCCTTTTGTTTTGATTGCCCGTCAACCTGATCTGGGCACCGCGCTGTTGATCGCAGTGTCGGGTATCTTTGTACTGTTTTTAGGTGGATTGCGCTGGCGCTGGATTCTGGGCGCTATTGCGGCTGTGGTACCTGTTGCATTCGCGATGTGGATGTTTGTGATGCATCAATATCAGAAGCAAAGGGTCTTAACCTTCTTGAATCCGGAAAGTGACCCACTCGGCAGTGGCTGGAATATCATTCAGTCGAAGGCCGCTATTGGTTCAGGAGGTGTGTTTGGCAAAGGTTGGTTATTGGGTACACAATCGCATTTAGACTTTTTGCCGGAAAGCCACACTGACTTTATCATTGCGGTATTGGGTGAAGAATTTGGTTTGGTCGGCATCTGTTTACTGCTCATGGTGTATTTGCTATTGATCGCGCGTGCGATGGTGATTACGCTGCAAGCACAAACGGTGTTCGGTAAATTATTAGCGGGATCAATTACGCTGACGTTTTTTATTTATGTCTTTGTTAACGTGGGAATGGTCAGTGGCTTACTGCCTATTGTGGGCGTGCCGCTACCCTTTATAAGTTACGGCGGAACCTCATTGGTTACGCTCTTGTCTGGGTTTGGTATTTTAATGGCGATCCATACGCATCGTAAGTGGATCGCTCACTCTTAAGGGTTATACATGCAAACTGTGTTGTTTAAAATGAAAAGTTTAGTGGCGTGCTTAGGCCTAACGCTTGCGGTCACGCATGCCTTTGCAGAAGAAAATACCTATGCACAGCACCCGTTAGTTGGCCCCTTTATTGAAGAAATGAATGCAGAATACGGCTTTGTCAGTGAATCGCTGCAAAGTCTTTTTGCTCAGGCAGAGCGCAAACAAACGATTCTAGATGCTATTTCTCGACCTGCAGAGCGAGTCAAGCTGTGGAAAGAATACCGCCCGATTTTTATCACCCAAGCACGGGTTGATAAAGGTGTTGAGTTTTGGGCCAAGAACCAAGAAGCCCTGCAGCGTGCAGAACAAGAATATGGTGTGCCGGCCGAATTTATTGTCGCCATTATTGGTGTGGAAACCATTTATGGTGGCAATACGGGCAGTCATCGCGTGATTGATGCGCTATCGACCTTGGCTTTTGATTATCCGCCACGCGCACCCTTTTTCCGCCAGCAGCTCAAAGAGTATTTGTTGCTGACTCGTGAAGAGCAAGTGAACCCTTTAAGCTTCAAAGGTTCTTATGCTGGCGCTATGGGCTTGCCGCAATTTATGCCCGGTAGTTTTCGTGCCTATGCGGTTGATTTTGATAACGATGGCCATATTGATATATGGCAGAACCCTAGCGATGCAGTGGGCAGTGTTGCCAACTATTTTATTCAACATGGCTGGCAGCCTGGGCAGCAGGTGGTGGTGCGTGCGGATATTAAATCCGCCGCTACAGCAGATAAAGGCTTATCTGACAGCCTAGACCCTAAAGTTACTGTAGAACAGTTGAAGGGCATAGGTTGGACGCCACGCACGCCAGTCGCTCAGGATGCTCAGGTGACGGCCTTTCGTTTAGATGCTGAGCAAGGACCTGAGTATTGGATTGGCTTAGCAAATTTTCATGCGATAACGCGCTATAATCGAAGTGTAATGTATGCAATGGCAGTCAATGAACTGGCCGAACTATTGGCGGCTTCACGTAAGGACTAATCATGTTTAAGCACAGTATGCAGCTCTTAACTGCAGTTGCTTTAGGTGTAGCGTTGATCAGCTGCTCATCGAGCAGCACTAACAGTTCGCAGCCACAACCGCAGCCAGTCAATCGTGATGGTTCAATCAGCGGCCCAACCAACTTTAAGCAGCCGGGCAGTGACGGTGCGCCGTGGTGGAACGTTGATGTGTCAGGTATTCCTGATGCTGTTCCTATGCCGCATCAAGGGAAATATAAAGCTGCGCCTTATACCGTGCTGGGCAGTCGCTATTTTCCAATCCAAGATGCGCGACATTACAAAGCCACAGGTACGGCCTCGTGGTACGGCACTAAGTTTCATGGTCTTGATACGGCCAATGGTGAGACCTTTGATTTATATGGGATGACTGCCGCGCATAAAACTCTGCCGTTACCGAGTTATGTCAAAGTGACCAACTTAGATAATGGCCGCAGTGTGACCTTGCGCGTTAATGATCGCGGACCCTTTTACTCTGATCGGGTGATTGATTTGTCCTTTGCTGCGGCGAAAAAGCTCGGTTATGCCGAAAAAGGTGTCGCACGGGTGACGGTAGAAGGAATTGATCCGCAGCAGTGGTGGGCTGCGCATGGGAAAAGTGTGCCCATGGCAAATACCCCTTATATCGCAGCTAAAACGAAGCCTTTGAGCTTACCTGCTGTGGCGCAACAGACTGAAGAGTATACGCCGCCGCCTGAGCAACATGCAGGCGCAGTCTCGCCGACGCAGATCGACTCAAAAAAAAACGCTTTGTTGTCAGCCGCTGGCCTCTATCTCCAAGTCGGAGCCTTCGCCAATCCCGACGCTGCGCAGCTCCTGAGGGACAAACTGAGTCTGTTGAGCAGTGCGCCGGTGTTTATCGATTCAGTGGTACACAATCAACAAGTCTTGCACCGCGTGCGGATGGGGCCAATGCCCAACCAAAACGAGGCTGAAAATTTACGTGCTCGTGTTCGCTTGGCGAATTTAGGCCAGCCCAGCCTAGTGTCTGCACAGTAGTTATTGGCTGTGTAGTCGGTGACTTGTTGCGTACACTATATGGCCGCGTCAATTAATTTCACCGTTTGTCTTTATAAAATTGAGAGTTGTATAAAATGAGTCAGTTTTTACAAAAGCTTTATTTAAGTGCTGTGGTTATCTGCACGGCCAGCTCTATCAGTGCCGCACCTGTACCAACGCCTGATGCTGTACCGACCGCGGCAACAGCGCCGATGGTTATTCCTGCCATGCCAGAATTGGCCGCCAGCTCTTATGTATTACTGGATGCGGCCAGCGGTAAGGTGTTAGTTGAGCACAATGCTGATGAACGCTTACCGCCCGCCAGCCTAACCAAGCTGATGACCGCCTATATTGCCACCAAGGAAATTAAACGCGGACAAATTTCTGAAAAGGATTTGGTGACCGTCAGCGAAAAAGCATGGCGTACCGGTGGCTCGCGGATGTTTATTGACGTGGGCAAGCAAGTGTCGGTGGATGATTTATTGCATGGCATTATCATTCAATCGGGTAATGACGCCAGTGTTGCTTTGGCTGAGCATATTGCCGGCAGTGAAGAAGCCTTCTCGAGCATGATGAATGCATCAGCGGTGCGCCTGTCTTTGGACAATACCCACTTTATGAATGCCACGGGGTTGCCAGCAGAAGAGCATTATTCCTCAGCGCATGATATGGCTAAGTTGGCCCGTGCGATTATTTACGAAGATTCACAGCATTACTCTATCTACGCGCAGAAAGAATTTCTCTGGAATGGTATTAAACAGCCTAATCGCAACTTGTTGCTATGGCGCGACAAAACCGTAGATGGTTTAAAAACAGGGCACACTGATGAAGCCGGCTACTGTTTAGTGGCCTCTGCAGTACGTGATGATATGCGCTTAATTTCCGTAGTCTTTGGTGCTTCCAGCGAAGCTGCGCGGGCTGCAGAAACACAAAAATTATTGACCTATGGGTTCCGCTTCTTTGAAACCAGAGCCTTTTATAAAAAAGGCGTTGAACTGGCGGAGAGTAAAGTTTGGAAGGGCGAAAGTTCACAAGTTAAAGTGGGTTTAGTTGACGATTTAATTCTGACTCTGCCACGTGGCCAAGTACAAAAAATGGCCGCAACGATGATCTTAGATGAGAGTGTTGTCGCGCCGGTTAAGCAAGGTGATCGTCTTGGCGTGGTTGAAGTGCGCTTAGCTGATGAAATTGTGCACTCTGCCGATTTAGTCGCCTTGCATGATGTTGTCGAAGGTGGCTTCTTCAACCGCTTGCTCGATACTATCCGTATGTTTTTTTATAACTTATTTAACTAAAAGTTGACTGTTCAGCGCATGGCTTGCAGTGCACTATAGGGTACCTGCAAGGCCGACCACGCGTTGACTGAGGTGTACATAAAGATGGTTTTATCCAAGCCGTCTACCGCATGAGCCAAAAGCTCGGAGTTGAGATGACCGAAGATACTGTACAACAACCGCCTAAAATTGAGTTTCCCTGCGCTAATTATCCAATTAAAATTATTGGTGATTGCTGCGATACCTTTGTTGATATCGTTATTGAAGTAGTGCAACGCCATGCACCAGAGATTGATCCAGCGTCTGTTAGACGACGTGATAGCAGCAATGGTCGCTTTTTATCGGTGCAAGTGTATATTCACGCGCAGAGCATTGAGCAGTTGGAAAATATTAATCGCGAGTTACGCGAAACAGGCATTGTGCGCATGGTGCTTTAATGCCCAGATCTGTTGTGATTCGCCAGTTGGGTTGCGTAGCCTACGAGCCAACTTGGCATGCTATGCAGCACTTTACCCAGACTCGTGATGCCAATAGTGCTGATGAGATATGGCTGCTAGAGCACCCGCGGGTGTTTACCCAAGGGCAAGCGGGCAAGGCTGAGCATGTTTTAGCCGCAGGTGATATTCCCGTGGTGCAGGTCGATCGTGGTGGTCAAGTGACCTACCATGGTCCTGGTCAGTTGGTGGCGTATATCTTAGTGGATATACGTCGTTCAGGGCAGGGCGTGCGAGACTTAGTCAGCAGCATTGAAAACAGCCTCATTGAGTTGTTAAGTCAGTATGCTGTGCTGGCACAGGCTAAGCCAGATGCGCCTGGCGTGTATGTGGCGGGTAAAAAAATTGCTTCTTTAGGTCTGCGCATTCGCCGTGGCTGCTCCTTTCATGGTTTAGCCTTGAATGTTGATATGGATTTACAGCCGTTCCAGCGTATTAACCCCTGTGGCTATGCCGGAATGCAAATGACCCAATTACGTGATGAGACGCAGCACCCTGTCGAACTGTCCGACGTAAGTGCCCACTTGCGCGATGCGCTCGTCTCACATCTTAAATTCAGTGAATACATCACCCTTACCAATGGGATTGAATGCTATGAGTAATCAAGAGGCACCAGTCAGCGCTAAACCGGCTAAAGTTGAAATGGGCGTTAAATTACGCGGTGCGGAAAAGTTAGCGCGTATCCCTGTGAAAATTATTCCTACGACTGATGTGCTGCGTAAGCCCGATTGGATTCGTGTACGTGTGCCGGTATCGCCGCGCGTGGAAGGTATTAAAGAAACCTTGCGTAAGCATAAGTTACACAGCGTCTGTGAAGAAGCTTCTTGTCCTAACTTGGGCGAGTGTTTCTCTAGTGGAACTGCGACCTTTATGATTATGGGGGATATTTGCACCCGTCGCTGTCCATTCTGTGATGTGGGTCATGGTCGCCCCAATCCTTTAGATGTTAATGAACCGCATAATTTGGCAAAAGCAATTGCTGACATGAAGCTCAAATATGTGGTGATAACCTCAGTCGATCGCGATGACTTGCGCGATGGTGGTGCGCAGCACTTTGCTGATTGCTTACGTGAAATTCGTGCTTTGGCTCCGGGCGTGCAATTAGAAACCTTGGTGCCTGACTACCGTGGTCGTATGGACATCGCCTTGGAAATCACCGCGACACAACCGCCTGATGTGTTTAACCACAACTTGGAAACAGTACCGCGCCTATATAAAGCGGCGCGTCCAGGCTCTGATTTTGAATGGTCATTGGATCTGCTTGAGCGCTTTAAACAGCTGGTCCCGGGTGTGCCAACCAAGTCTGGCTTAATGCTGGGCTTAGGTGAAACCGACGAGGAAGTGATTGAAGTGATGCAGCGCATGCGTGAACATGGCATTGATATGCTGACCTTAGGCCAGTATTTACAGCCTTCACGTGACCATATGCCAGTGCAGCGTTTTGTCCATCCTGATGTGTTCAAGTGGTTTGCTGAAGAAGGTCTGAAAATGGGCTTTAAGAATGTCGCATCCGGTCCTTTGGTGCGCTCTTCGTATCATGCTGACCAGCAGGCACATGAGCAGCTTAAGTAACCAACCGCGGTAAATAAAAACCCCGTATTCGGCAATTAAGCGGATACGGGGTTTTTTAACGTGATCAGCAGAGTGCTGGCTAAGATGCCATTTAATCTACTGTATCTAAGCGCTTTTAGCGCTCTAAGTGGACCAACTTATTGGCCACACCATCCCAGTCTTCAGCATCTGGCAACGGATCTTTCTTCTCGCTGATATTGGGCCAGATATCGGCTAGTTCTTGGTTTAATGCAGTGTATTCCTGCATGTCTTCAGGTACTTCATCTTCTGCGAAAATGGCTTCAGCAGGGCACTCCGGCTCACACAGTGCACAGTCAATGCACTCATCTGGGTGAATCACTAAAAAGTTTGGGCCTTCATAGAAACAGTCTACAGGGCAGACTTCTACGCAGTCGGTGTACTTGCATTTAACGCAGTTATCAGTGACAACGAAGGTCATAACTAGCTATCTCCTTGGGCTGGTGACTTGGGCTCTATCTATGCAGAGTTTACAAGTAAAGTAATGTGCGCTGGCATGATGCAGCGCAATAAATAAATAAAAGGCCGGCAATCTTAACAGCTTGCGGCCAAGCTGGGTTAGATCTGCGACTTCCAAGCATATAACAGATCAAGCGCTTGCCGTGGCGATAGCTCGTCTGGATTAGTATCTTGTAATTCTAGCAGCAGGTGGTGCGGCTGCGTAGCGAATAAATCACTTTGTATCGGGCGCTGTGTATCGCTCGGGGTATGCTGTGCTTGCATTAAGCTGCTGTCCTCCAGTTGTTTAAGGTGCTGGCGGGCGCGGGCAATCACTGTTGTAGGCACCCCAGCCAATTGCGCAACCGCTAAACCATAACTCTGATTGGCTGGCCCGCTGCGCACATTATGCAAAAAGACAATGCGGTCATGGTGCTCAGTGGCCGTCAGGTGCACGTTGGCAATACTGCTTAAGCGTTCCGGCAGTGAAGTCAGCTCAAAGTAGTGGGTGGCAAATAAGGTCCAAGCTTTTAGTTCAGCCAGTTGCTCAGCCGCTGCCCAAGCCAAGGATAAACCATCAAAGGTACTGGTACCACGGCCCACTTCATCCATTAAGACTAAGCTGTTGGCGCTGGCGTTGTGCAGGATATTAGCGGTTTCGCTCATTTCCACCATAAAGGTCGAACGGCCACCGGCCAAGTCATCGCTGGAACCAATGCGGGTAAAAATACGGTCTACCATCGATAGGGAACAGGCTTGAGCAGGGACAAAACTGCCGATATGGGCCAGCAGTACGATCAGTGCAGTCTGGCGCATATAGGTCGACTTACCACCCATATTCGGACCGGTAATAATCAGCATACGGGTGGCGTCATCCATGCTGACATCATTGGCCACAAAGGGCGTGGTCAACACATGTTCCACCACCAAGTGGCGGCCTTGTTTGATCTGCAGCAGCGGTTGCTCAGTAAACTGCGGGCGGCATAAATTCAGGTTGAGTGCGCGCTCAGCTAGATTGCTGATCACATCCAACTCAGCTAGGGCTGCAGCACTTTCTTGCAGTGGAGCAATCTGCACAATCAGAATATCCAGCAGTTCGTCATAGAGTTGCTTTTCGCGGGCTAACGCACGGCTTTTGGCGGACAGCGCTTTATCTTCAAAGGCTTTAAGCTCTGGAATAATAAAACGCTCAGCGCCCTTTAAGGTTTGCCTGCGTATATATTCAGGCGGTGCTTGTTCGGCTTGTTTAGTTGGGATTTCAATAAAGTAGCCATGCACTCGATTATAACCGACTTTTAGATTGGCCAAGCCAGTACGGGCTTTTTCGCGAGTTTCTAAATCGATTAAATACTGACCGGCGGTTTCGCTGATGGTCAGCAGTTCATCCAGCTCGGCATCGTAACCCAACTTTACTACACCACCTTCACGAATCACCGCCGGCGGGTTATCAATAATGGCGCGACTTAGAGTATCGGACAGTTCGGGATAGACGCTGATGGCCTTGGCCAGCTGTTGAATGCGCGCAATATCCAGACCCGCCAGTACCTCTTGTAAAGCGGGTAGGGCATTCAGTGCATCGCGCAGACGGGCCAAGTCGCGCGGACGAGCGCTGCGCAAACTGATGCGCGCTAAAATCCGTTCAATATCACCGATATCTTTCAGCGCCGGTTGTACATTTTCAAAGTGGTAGTCATTGAGCAGGTAGGCTATGGCATCTTGGCGCGCTTCGAGTACGGCACGCTGGCGCAATGGACGATTGAGCCAGCGGCTGAGTAAGCGACTGCCCATGCTGGTCTGGCAGCGATCAATCACTGACTGCAAGGTATTGTCACGCCCGCCGGAGAGGTTTTTATCCAGTTCTAGATTGCGTCGAGTTGCCGCATCCAATACCACAGTTTCGCTGATGCGCTCATGAAAGAGACTGCGAATATGCGGCAGCGCAGTGCGCTGGGTGTCTTTGGCGTAGGTTAATAAACAACCGGCGGCACCAATAGCTAAGAACAGTTGCTCACAGCCAAAGCCTTTTAGATCTTGGGTAGCAAATTGCTGGCATAAGGCTTTAAAACCACTGTCATGCTCAAAATCCCAAGGTGCACGGCGCTGCATGCCACGGCGTTTGTCGAGTGCCGCTGGGACAGGCCAATCATCTGGGATTAGTAGCTCAGCTGGGTTGAGGCGCTCAAGCTCGGCGAGCAGGTTTTCTTCACTGTGCAACTCTTGCACACTAAAACGGCCACTGCTGATATCTAACACCGCGAGGCCAAATAGAGTGTCGTTACCTAATAGTGCGGCCACTAGATTGTCGCGGCGGTCATCCATTAAGGCTTCGTCACTGACTGTGCCCGGAGTGAGAATACGCACCACTTGCCGATCGACAGGGCCCTTAGTAGTGGTCGCAGGATCGCCGGTTTGTTCGCAGATCACCACCGATTCACCGAGGCTGACTAGACGAGCCAGATAGCCTTCGGCGGCATGAAAGGGGATGCCAGCCATGGGGATAGCGCTGCCCGCCGACTGTCCGCGCGACGTGAGGGTGATATCCAGTAATTGCGACGCTTTTTTTGCATCGTCATAGAACAACTCATAAAAGTCACCCATGCGATAAAACATAATCTGATTAGGGTGCTGGTTTTTTAACCGCCAATACTGCTGCATCATCGGCGTGTGTTTACTTAGATCTTTAGCACTCATAGTGAACTGACTCAATAGCGTTGCAAAAGCGCTAGTCTAGCGGATTGAGCAAAAAAATTATGCAGTACCGCGTTGAGTCGTAACAAAAGTCTTGGTTAGGCATGCTAAGTTAGTGCTGAGTAAGGTTCGCAGACGTATTGTGCTGTTAAGCAGAGGTATTTAAAATGAGTGATAAGGTTGAGCATTGTCAGATTGATGAATTCACCGATGACAGTCTTGCCTATGACAAAGCGCAAGCGGGTGTGCAGACTGATGATCCGCTGGCCGCGATTAAAAATATGCGCCTAGAGCAGCTGGCTGTGTGCCGACTGAAGACTGAAGAGGAAATGCAGGCCATGCGCGATGCGTCAGTGCGCAGTGCAGGCCAAGCTACGGATCAATAGCTGGCACGTTTCGTGTGAGTTTTCTGTCGTGTCTAAAGATGCTGGCTGTGCCAGTCAGTCGATCATGCTTACCAGCAATTGCAGCAGTGACAATAGTTTGAAGCCTTTAAGCGGCAAGGCGGGTTTAAGCAGCTTGTTGCGTAGTGCTTAAAGTTGAGCTGTTTGAGTTGATCCGCCCTGCAGTTAATGCTGTCTTGATTTAGGCCAGCAGCTGTGCAATCTCTTCCGGCTTAGCAACCTTGCCTTCAATAACGATTTCATCATCAATCGCCAGTGCTGGCGTGCGCATAATGCCCGCATCAATGATGGCATTGGCGTCGGTGATTTTCTCTATTTCATATTCAAGCCCTTTGGCCTTGGCCGCCTCTTCCGCGTTAGCTGTGAGTTGCGTGCACTTTGCGCAGCCGCTGCCATAAATAGTAAATTTCATTGTCTATCCTCTTTTTGTTACAGATTTAACTGATGTTATGACCACCAGTTACCATAAATAAATCCAGTGACAGTCGACATCAGCACCACTAATGAGCAATACACCAGCGTTTTTTGCGTGCCCAGTATGGTGCGAATCACTAGCATATTGGGTAAAGACAGTGCTGGGCCTGCTAAGAGCAAGGCCAATGCGGGTCCTTTACCCATGCCTGCACCCATAAGTGCCTCTACGATAGGCACTTCAGTGAGTGTAGAGAAGTACATCAGTGCGCCTAATACGGAGGCAATGACTGTCGAGGCCAGGGTATTGCCCCCCACAGCCAGAGCGACCCACTCCGATGGAATGATCCCCTCATGCCCCGGGCGACCTAGGGCAAAACCAGCAACAAAGACCCCAGCCAGCAGCAGAGGGAGAATTTGTTTGGCAAAATCCCAGCTTTGTGTCGGCCACTCACGATCTTGCTCGCGTAAGGTAGCGATCAGCATTAAGCCAGCAATCCCGATGACAAAGGGCAGCTCAGGCGCGGCTGGCACCATCATCGCTGCCAGGGCAACTGCCGCTGCGAGAATCAATAGTTGTGTCTTTGGCCACTGCCAGCGCCAAACCAGTAAGCCGCCTAGGGCGATACTCAACAGTCCAGTCATCTGCCACTTCCAGTGGTAAACCTGCATCCACACTGGACTATCCGCTGCTGCCCAGTTAGCGAAGACCAAGATAGCCACCATCAGAGCGAAAAACAATACGATCGCACTCATAGGTTTATCTAAATCTTCACCGGTAAAGCCACGCTTATTTTTAACCGTGCGCTGCGCCTCTTCCTTGCGATAGATCAGGTGCATAATAGCGCCGATCACTAGAGCAAAGAGTATGGCGCCGATGGCGCGGGCAAGACCCATTTCTGCGCCCAGTACTTTGGCGGTGACCACCACCGCCATAATATTAATCGCCGGGCCTGAATATAGAAAGGCAATGGCCGCGCCTAAGCCTGCGCCACGCTTATAGATGCCACCGAACAGGGGCAAGACCGTACAGGAACACACCGCGAGCAAGGTGCCGGATACCGAGGCAACGCTAAAGGCCACCACTTTAGGTGCATCAGGCCCCAGATAGCGCATTACCGCGCCTTGGCTGATATAGCTCGACATGGCACCGGCAATTAAGAAAGCCGGTAGTAAACAGAGGATAACGTGCTCTTTGGCGTACCAATGGGTTAAGCGCACGGCTTCCAGCAGCGCATTATCAAAGCGCGCGGTACCGGCAGGCATAAAATAAATCAGCAGAAAAGCAGCCAGCATCAACAGTAGCAGCTTGGTTTCACGCGCGTTGCTGCTATACAGTTCGCGTAATGGTGTATTCATCTCAAGGTTCCTTAACAGCAGTGTCGGTTAACATACTTCTATTATGGAGACGAATAGCGTGGCAAAAGGATGCATAAAATATGTTTAGCGTGGCACGTGACAGCAGACTTGGCCGTGCTCGTTAAATTCAACTTGGCAGTTGATAATGATTTTTTCACGTAACCGCTGACGCGCGCGCAGCAGGCGGGATTTTACCGCGCTGAGGGTTAGCTCATGTTGTTGCGCGTAGCGCTGTTGCGTTTGCCCATGTAAATCGCAGTGCTCAATCACGCTTTGATCCTGCTCGCAGAGTTCGGTCAGATTACGTAGCAAACAGGCTTCTAATTTAACAAGGGCAGGCGGCTCATCGCTGTTAAGCGGCAGCTCTGTATCAAGGTTAATCTCAACAAAGGTTTTTGCCGTGCGTTGGCGGTCGATTAAATAATTGCGTACCACACGAAACAGCCAAGCTCTAGGGTTTTGTACTGTACAAAAAGCAGTATTTTGGCGCGCCAATTTAAGAAATAATTCTTGCAGCACATCATCAACTTGATCTGAGCTGTCTAGTCGGGTCACTAGAAAAGCACGTACTTCTTGTTCGTGTGCATGCCAAGCAGTCAAAATGCAGTGAGGTGTCATCGCTGGGGCATTCCGTTGATAAGGAGGGGCAAGCAAAAGCTATCGCTTGCTGTATTACGCTGCAGAATACGGCACAGGGTAATGTCTGGCAATAAGGTCAAGGATCAGCGCTGCCTGGATTATTATGCTCACACGTTAAAATGCAGGCATTCCGTTAGCGAACTGCAAAACCCTGCTGATGCAGGTAGTCAAGAATAAATGGACGACTCTCTTTGCTGATAGTGCGACGAATATGATCACTCCAAGTCTCACGCCGCCTGTTGCTGGTACGGTTCAGGTAGTATTCAGCCAGTTGGTTGTCATACTCTGCCAACAATTGCTGATTTATCGCTTGATACTGGTTTTCATGCACTAATAGCTCGGCAGGAATACGCGGTTTCACCTCAGGCTGTTGTGCTGGCCAGCCAAGGCATAGGCCAAAGAGCGGTAAAACATGCTTTGGCAAGGCTAATAACTCCGTTACGGTAGCAATTTGATTACGGATACCTCCGATATAGACGCCACCCAAGCCCAGTGACTCAGCAGCTACTAAGGTGTTTTGCGCCATTATTGCCGTATCGGCCACGCCGATGAGTAATTGCTCAGCGAGGCCTAATTCTGCTTCTGGGCAGATCTGTAAGTGACGATTAAAATCAGCGCAAAACACCCAGAACTCTGCGGCGGTGGCAACGTGTTGTTGCCCGCCTGCCATAATCACCAGCTTTTCACGCAGTACACTGTCGGTGATGCGAATAATCGAGGTGCACTGTAAGAAACTGGAGCTTGAGGCCGCTTGGGCGCTGGCGATAATCGCTGCACGCTGCTCATCACTGATTGGCGCATCGGTATATTGGCGAATAGAACAGTGTGAAAGCAGCAGGTCAATGCTAGGGGTCATGATATTTCCTTCTGTATTGTTGAAAAATATTACATGTCTAATGTGGGGCTATTGTGAGGTGGATGAGTGCTGAGTCTCTCTTAAATCGCTCTAGTGACACAGCTGAACATCGATCGCGCATTGAGCATTCGTCGTTTAGTCACGCGGATCTGAGCATCTAACACACGGCTTACTGTCGCGGCAGTCAGTGCTCTATGGCATTGTTTAGGTTGGTCGTAAGGTTTTTTAGTGTAGCGGGTTCAGTATGTCTATGTTTGCTCACGTTGCTAACAGTGAGCGAGGGCGCTTGCGTGGGTTGGTTGGCAGTGCTTAAGTTGACTTGTTGGGGGTTGCAACAGAGGGGGGGGTTTAAGTCGCCATGGCAGCGAACCTATTTAGCTTAACAATATCCAGTGCTGCAGCGCGTTTATCGGCATGTATACGCATAAACCCTTAAAAATAGGCATAAAAAAGCCCCTAAGTCCGAAGACTTAAGGGCTAAAGAAATTGGTGCCTCGGGGGAGAATCGAACTCCCACGTTGTTACCAACGGTGGATTTTGAATCCACTGCGTCTACCAATTCCGCCACCGAGGCATGGCGCAGAATTATAGAGAGGCTTTGCGCATCGGTCAAATGATTTCGCATAGTCAGATGCAAATATTTCCGTTAAGCTTTGCATCCTTCTATAAATGATCATGATTATGCGCGTTGCACACTTTCGATTTGACTTACCCGATGAGCTGATTGCTCGCTATCCATTGGCTGAACGTCGTGCCAGTCGTTTATTGGTGCTAGATGGTCCAAGCGGTGCCATTGCCCATCGGCAATTTACTGATCTGCTCGATTATCTGCGACCCGGCGATTTAATGGTGTTTAACAATACCCGAGTGATTCCTGCACGTTTGTTTGCTAAAAAAGCCACGGGCGGCAAGCTTGAAGTGTTAGTTGAGCGGGTTTTGGATACGGATCGCGTGCTGGCGCATGTGCGTGCCAGTAAGGCACCCAAAGTGGGCAGCACGATTGAGTTGGACGGCGGGGCACAAGCCACTTTGCTGGCACGCCATGACAGTTTATTTGAATGGCAGTTTTCTGAGCCCGTCTTGCCGTTGCTCGAACGTATTGGGCATATGCCTTTGCCACCTTATATGGAGCGCGCCGATGAGCTGGATGATCGTGAGCGCTATCAGACCGTTTATGCCAAGCATGCCGGTGCAGTCGCTGCGCCAACCGCCGGTCTGCATTTTGATGATCAGCTATTAAGCAGTATCGGTGATCTAGGCGTGGAGACGGCTTTTGTCACTCTGCATGTGGGTGCGGGTACCTTTCAGCCTGTGCGTGTTGATAAGCTGGAAGATCACCAGATGCACCACGAGTGGCTTGAAGTCTCGCAAAGCGTGGTGGATGCGGTTGCTGCTTGCAAAGCTCGTGGTGGGCGGGTGATTGCTGTGGGCACCACCAGTGTACGTTCCTTAGAAAGTGCCGCGCAAGCGACCGGCGAGTTACAAGCCTTTGCCGGCGAAACCGATATCTTTATATACCCAGGGCGTCCTTTCTATGTGGTGGATGCCTTGGTCACCAATTTTCACTTATCCGAATCGACTTTATTGATGCTTGTGGCTGCCTTTGCCGGCTATCCAGAAATTATGGATGCCTATCGCAGTGCGGTTGAGCAGCGTTACCGATTCTTCAGTTATGGCGATGCCATGTTTATTACGCGCAATCCACAGCCGCGCAGTCCTAAGGAGTGATGCATGTCTTTTATGCAGTTTGATCTATTGGCGACCGATGGTCGTGCACGACGTGGGCGTTTAACCTTTCCCCGTGGTGTGGTGGAAACCCCGGCCTTTATGCCGGTGGGCACTTACGGTACGGTGAAAGGGATGTTGCCACGTGATATTGAGGCAATTGGCGCGCAGATGATTCTGGGTAATACCTTTCACCTGTGGCTACGTCCTGGCACTCAGGTGATTCAAGAGCACGGCGATTTGCATAACTTTATGCAGTGGCAAGGCCCGATTCTGACGGATTCGGGTGGCTTTCAAGTGTTTAGCTTGGGTGCTATGCGTAAGATTAAAGAAGAGGGCGTATACTTTTCCTCTCCGGTGGATGGCGCCAAAGTGTTTATGGGGCCAGAAGAGTCCATGCAGGTGCAGCGTGAGCTGGGCTCCGATGTGGTGATGATTTTTGACGAGTGCACGCCGTATCCAGCGGATGTGGCAACCGCTGAAAAATCCATGGAGTTGTCGCTGCGCTGGGCCAAACGTTCGAAAATTGCCCATGGCGATAACCCTTCTGCTCTCTTTGGTATTGTGCAGGGGGGCATGCATGAAGACTTGCGTCTACGTTCATTAGAAGGGCTTTGCGAAATCGGCTTTGATGGCTTAGCCATTGGTGGTTTATCTGTGGGTGAGCCCAAAGAAGATATGATCCGCATTCTGGATTTTTTACCACAGCATATGCCGCCAGAGAAACCGCGCTATTTAATGGGCGTGGGCAAGCCGGAAGACTTGGTCGAAGGCGTGCGCCGCGGCATTGATATGTTTGACTGCGTGATGCCAACGCGCAATGCGCGTAATGGTCACTTGTTCGTCGATACCGGTGTTATTAAAATTCGTAACGCCACGCATCGTTATGATGATTCATCTTTGGATACGACCTGTGATTGCTATACTTGCCAGAACTTTACCCGTGCCTATTTGCATCATTTAGATAAGTGCGGCGAAATGTTAGGCAGTATGCTCAATACCATACATAATTTGCGACATTATCAACGCCTAATGGCGGGTTTACGAGAGGCTATCCAACAAGGTACATTGAGCGACTTTGTTGATGGGTTTTACGCGCGCCGTGGATTAGCTACGCCGCCGCTTAATTAAAATAACGGACACTAATGTCTTTTTGTAATGGGAGTTGTTCATGAGTTTCTTTATTTCTGCTGCTAATGCTGCTGATACTGCTGCTGGCGGACCTCCGGGTGGCGAGTATATGCAGTTTATTTTGCTAGCTGGGTTTTTAGTAATCTTCTATATGATGATCTGGCGTCCACAAGCCAAGCGCGCCAAAGAGCACCGTAATCTGGTGGGTGGTTTGCAAAAAGGTGATGAAGTGGTGACCAGTGGTGGTATTGCTGGAAAAGTGACTAAAGTAACTGATGACTTTTTAGTGATTGAAGCCTCAGATACAGTTGAGTTGAAAATCCAAAAGAGCGCAGTGATCGCAGCACTGCCTAAAGGCACGTTAAAAGCCATTTAAGCGGTTCTGGTGACGGGCGGTTGTATTTAAGGGTTGCCAGTGCAACGCTTAAAATGCACTGCCCGATTTGCGTTATATTCGATTAGTTTTGACTGAATTTATTGCAGTCATATAAGCGGGCGGTGTCATGCTCAACAAGTATCCTTTGTGGAAGTATCTGCTGATTGTAGCGATCCTTACCATCAGTTTTATTTACTCTGCGCCTAACCTTTTCCCGGATGATCCGGCGATTCAAGTGACCGGTGCCAGCAGCGCATTACAAATTGAACAAGCAGACCTCGATCGTGCTACCGCCGCGTTAAGCGCTGCCGGCATTGATGTAAAAAGTGCCGCGCTCGAAACGCGTGGTGGTCTTGTGCGATTATTGCATCGTGATGATCAATTGCCGGCCAAAGACGTTGTGCGCAAAGCCTTAGGTGATGAGTACGTGGTCGCTTTAAACCTTGCTGCGAACACGCCTGAGTGGCTGCGTAAGCTCGGTGCAAGCCCGATGAAGTTGGGTCTGGATTTATCCGGTGGTGTGCATTTCTTACTTGAAGTGGATATGGATAAAGCTATTTCTGCACGAATTAAAGTGCATGAAAGTGAAGTGAAGAGTCTCTTACGTAAAGAGCGTGTGCGTTATCGCAGTTTGCCAGGTATTGAGCATGGCATTCAGTTAGGCTTTGACGATACAGCGACCTTAGATCAAGCACGGGCATTGATTCGTAAAGAATTTACCGACTATGAAATGAATACTGCTGAGCGCAATGATAAGCCCGTCCTGCGCTTAACCTTGTTGCCGACTAAGATTACTGAAATACGTGAGTATTCAATTAAGCAAAACTTAACCACGGTACGCAACCGGGTGAACGAGTTGGGTGTAGCTGAGCCCTTGGTGCAGCGTCAGGGTGCGAACCGCATTGTGGTGGAGTTACCTGGTGTACAGGACACGGCAGAAGCGAAACGTATTTTGGGTAAAACTGCCAACCTTGAGTTTCGCTTAGCAGCGGCAGCTGATGCAGCGCGTGCCACGACTGAAATGTACGAGTTTCGTGAAGAAGGTCGTGCCCCCGTAGCCTTGGAGCGTAGCGTTATCATTACTGGTGATCAGGTGACGGATGCGCAGGCCAGTTTTGATGAGAATGGTCGTCAGCAGGTCAATATCCGTCTGGATGGCCATGGTGGTGAGTTGATGAACCGCGCGACACGCAATGATATTGGTCGCAGCATGGCGGTGATCTTTATTGAGCAGCGTCCGACCACGCGTTATGTGCGTGAGATGGTTGATGGTGTTGAAACAGAAGTACCGGTACAAACCTTTAAAGAAGAAAAGCGTGTGATCAGCTTGGCGACGATTCAGTCGGCGTTGGGCAGTCAGTTCCGTATTACTGGGCTGGATGGTCAAGGCGAGTCGTCTGAATTGGCCTTGTTGTTGCGTGCTGGTGGTCTGGCCGCACCCATGTACTTTGTTGAAGAACGCACCATTGGCCCAAGTTTAGGTGCCGAGAATATTGAGCTCGGTGTACAGGCTGCTTTATGGGGCTTTTTGTTTGTCGCAATCTTTATTGTCCTGATTTACAAGCTCTTTGGCGTCTTGGCAACAGTGGCATTAAGCCTGAACATGATCAACTTACTCGCGATGATGTCGCTATTAGGGGCGACTTTAACCTTGCCGGGTATCGCAGGTATCGTCTTGACCATGGGTATGGCAGTCGATGCTAACGTGTTGATTTTCTCACGAATTCGTGAAGAAATCGCCAATGGTATGTCGGTACAGCGCGCGATTCATGAAGGCTTTGATAAAGCTTATTCAGCGATTATTGACGGTAACCTCACGACCTTATTAGTTGGTGCCATTCTGTTTGCAATGGGTACTGGACCAATTAAAGGCTTTGCGGTGACTTTATCGCTGGGCATTATTACCTCAATGTTCACTGCAATTATGGTGACACGTGCCATGGTTAACCTGATGTATGGTGGCCGTGACGTCAAGAAGCTGTGGATTTAAGGATATGGCAAGCATGAAACGTGTAATTAATTTTATGGGGGTGCGCCGTTTGGCGTTCACCGTGACCCTGATAATGACCTTGCTGTCGTTGGGCTGCTTAGCGGTTAAAGGCCTTAATTATGGTTTGGATTTCACCGGTGGTACGCTGATTGAGCTCAATTACGAGCAGGCTGCGGATTTAAATAAAATTCGTAGCCAGTTGCAAGAGGGCGGTTACCCTGACGCTATTGTGCAAAGCTTTGGTGCAGTCAATGACGTGCTGGTGCGTCTGCCGGGTGATGATCCTGAACTTGGTAATCTAGTGGCGCAGGTATTGCGTCAAGATGTTGCTAGTAAGATGCTGGTTAAGCGCGTTGAATTCGTTGGCCCTGCGGTCGGTGAAGAGCTGCGCGACCAGGGCGGTTTAGGTATATTGTTGGCTTTGGCTGGGATCATGGTCTATCTGGGCTTTCGCTTTCAGTGGAAGTTTGGTGTGGGCGCGATTGTGGGCCTGTTCCATGACGTGATTATCACTTTGGGTGTGTTCTCGTACTTTCAGCTGACTTTTGACTTAACCGTATTGGCGGCAATTCTAGCGATTATTGGTTATTCACTCAACGATACTATTGTGGTGTTTGACCGTATTCGTGAAAACTTCCGTTTCTTACGTAATACCTCATTGGTCGATAATATCAATATTTCCACCACGCAAACGCTACTGCGTACCTTGGCCACGTCTATTTCGACGTTGCTCGCGGTCGGTGCCTTGTTGGTCTTCGGTGGTGATAATCTGTGGGGCTTTGCCCTGGCGTTATTTATTGGTATTACTGCTGGTACTTATTCGTCGGTGTATATCTCTAGTATTTTCCTGATCTGGATGAATCTGACCGTGGAAGATTTGATTCCGCCAGTGAGTGCTGAGGAAGTGGATGAGACACCTTAGGGTGACGATGTGAGGGTAACTCAAGTGCTGGGCGTTTTGCCTTAGATTGATCAATAAGCCGTGCCAGTGTGAACTTGTACGGCTTATTGCTTTCTATAAGCATATGGTTAACAGTGACTTGAGAGAACTAGAATGAATAAATCGATGTTGATTGGTACTGTGTTGGGTGCGGTTGCGGTGACGGCCACTGGTGGTTATGCCACTTATAACATGATGAGTGGGCCGGGTTATGCAGATGTTGTCGCTGTGAAGCAAATTAAAGAAACTGTGAAAACGCCGCGTCAAGAATGCCGTGATGTCACTGTGACTAAACGTAAGCCGATTAAGGATGATAACCGTCTTGTTGGTACTGCAGTAGGGGCGGTGGTGGGTGGCTTATTAGGCAATCAAATCGGCGGTGGCAATGGTAAAAAAGTCGCGACTGTTGCTGGTGCGGTAGGTGGTGGTTATGCAGGTAATAAAACCCAAGAGCATCTTCAGCAAAATAACACCTATACCACTACAGAGCGCCGTTGCAATACTGAATATGATCTCAGTGAAAAAATTGCCGGTTATGATGTCAGTTATGAATTAGATGGCAAAACGCGTACCGTGCGTATGGATGAAGATCCAGGCCGTCGTTTACCATTGGATGAGCAGGGTCGGGTTATTTTATCTCAGGTCGCACGTTAGTCAGGGCTGTGTCGAGTTTTCTTTAAATAAAAAAGCGCCTTTTAAGGCGCTTTTTTATGAGCAAAAAACAGGCTGTTGCTTATTTAAAGCTACGTGGAATATACGGCTGAATGGTCGTTAATACGGCTTTAAAACATTTTGGACCGCCGGCAACAAGATGGCCGTTATCTAAGAATTCATAGCCGCCATTAAAGTCACTGGCTAAACCGCCTGCTTCTTGGATCAAGAGCGCACCGGCGGCCATGTCCCACTCAGATAAGCCGTACTCCCAGAACGCATCATAGCGACCGGTAGCAACATAGGCTAAATCAAGGCTGGTGGCGCCTGCACGACGAATTCCAGCAGACTGTACGGCGAGGTCTTTAAACATAGACATATAGTTGTCCATATATTCAAGCTGACCTTCATGGAATGGAAAGCCGGTGGCGAGCAGCGCCTTATCTAAGGTTTTACGTTTACTAACGCGCATCCGGCGGCCATTAAAGGCAGCGCCACGACCGCGGCTGGCAGTAAATTCTTCTTGACGAACAGGGTCAATAATCACTGCATGTTCAAGACGGCCGCGGTATTTACAAGCAATGCTGACAGCAAAGTGGGGTATGCCACGAGTGAAGTTGGCTGTGCCGTTAAGCGGGTCAATCAGCCACTCGTAATCTGCGCCTTCGCCTTTACCGGCAGCGCGACCGCTGACTTCAGAATTGATGCCGTGATCAGGGTGGGCTTTAAGGATTGCAGTAATAATAGCTTGTTCAGCGGCACGTTCAATCTCGGTGACGAAATCTTGTGCGTCTTTCTCGTTAGCCGAGATTGTGTCTAAGCGTTCAATCGAACGTACAATTAATTCACCCGCGCTACGAGCAGCGCGCAGCGCGATATTCAGCATAGGCTGCATGAAAAGTCACCGGAGGTTGTTAAAGAAGAAAATAAATTCTAACAGAAACTAAAGTATATGTGTTCGCCAGCACCGCTTCTTTTTCGTGGCGTGATTGCAGAGGCTTCGGTAAGCTTGTGTTCTTTACTTTAATTACCTGTCTTAGATAGAACCTTGGAGAGCCCTGTGCTGGAAAAAATTCGCGTGGTTTTGGTCAACACCAGTCACCCAGGCAATATTGGTGGTGCGGCCCGAGCGATGAAAAATATGGGGCTGAAGTCCTTAGTCTTAGTCGATCCTGAGAAATACCCGCATCGTGATGCCAATTCACGAGCGGCGGGCGCTGATGATATTTTAGACAATGCGCGCGTGGTCGCGACTCTGGAAGAGGCGCTGGAAGGCTGCAGTGTGGTGTTGGGCACCAGTGCACGTGACCGTCGTATACCTTGGCCGCTGGTTGATCCGCGTGAAGCAGCAGCAACCTGTCTGCAAACATGGCAGGCAGATCATGATGCTGAGGTGGCACTGGTCTTTGGCCGTGAGTATGCTGGATTGACCAATGAAGAGTTGCAGCGTTGTCAGTACCATATTCACATTCCCTCTGATCCGGAGTTTAGTTCTTTAAATCTTGCCGCCGCTGTGCAAGTGTTGAGCTATGAAGTGCGTATGGCGTGGCTAAAAGAAACCCAGCAGCCCACCCATATGCCAGAGGTTGAAGCAACCGGGATGCTGGGTGCGGCGCCGGCGACCCACGATTCACTGGAGTTGTTCTATGAGCATTTGCAGCAGACCTTGATCGAGATTGATTTTCTGGATCCAGAAAAGCCGAGGCATTTAATGGCGCGTCTGCGACGTATTTTTGGCCGCAGTCAGCTGAAAAAATCCGAAGTGAATATTTTGCGTGGCATTTTGACTGAGACGCAAAAAGCCGCACATGGTGAAATTATCCAGCGCCGAGGTGAGAATGTTTAAAGGTATTCGTGAAGATATTCAAAGTGTGTTTCGACGTGATCCAGCGGCGCGTAATGCCTTTGAGGTATTAACCTGTTACCCAGGGTTGCATGCTGTGTGGCTGCATCGTTTGGCGCATGCTTTGTGGATGCGTAACTGGAAGTGGTTAGCGCGCATGGTGTCAAACGTGGGGCGCTGGTTGACTGGGATTGAAATTCATCCGGGCGCTAAAATTGGTCGACGGTTTTTTATTGATCATGGTATGGGCATTGTGATTGGTGAAACCGCTGAAGTGGGTGACGACGTCACTCTCTATCAAGGCGTGACCTTGGGTGGTACCAGTTGGAATAAAGGCAAGCGCCACCCAACTCTAGAGGACGGTGTTGTGGTCGGGGCGGGCGCTAAAGTTTTGGGTCCTTTTACTGTTGGTGCTGGTGCAAAAATTGGCTCCAATGCTGTGGTGACTAAAGCGGTACCAGCCGGTGCAACTGCGGTGGGGATTCCTGGGCGTATTATTGTCAAAACCACTGAGGAGCAAGAAGCAAAGCGTCAGGCGCTAGCTGAACGCTTTGGTTTTGATGCCTATGGTATGAGTGAGGATATGCCCGACCCAGTGGCGCGCTCCATTGGCCAGATTCTAGATCATTTAGAAGCGGTTGAAGAGCGTCTAGAAGATATGTGCAGCGCTATGCAACAGCTAGGCAGTGATTACCAAGGTAAGAAGCTTCCTGAATTGCCTGATGCGGCGTTTCCATGCTCGGAGAAGGTGGATAAAAACCCCTCTGTGGATGACTTGGTTGAAGAGCGCGCTGAAGATAAATAATCGCTAGGTTACTAGGGGTGGCATAGTGGTGCTTGGCTGTTAGACTCTTTGCTGGGTTAATCTTGAGTAATTTAATCAGGATTAATACTTGACCTGTTTAGTGGGTTATAGCATAATTGTTGCTAATACTTACTTACAGCGGTATTTATTTTATGCGACTGACAACCAAGGGCCGCTATGCCGTCACTGCGATGCTTGATTTGGCCTTGAATGCGCAAGAAGGGCCTGTGCCTCTTGCGGATATTTCTGAAAGACAAGGTATTTCGTTATCGTACCTTGAGCAGTTATTTGCCAAGTTGCGTCGTGCTACGCTGGTAACAAGTGTTAGAGGGCCCGGTGGTGGTTACCAGTTGGCACATGAACCCTCAGTTATTCAAATTGTCCAAGTCATTGATGCCGTTGATGAATCTGTCGATGCGACACGTTGCCAAGGCTTGGGTGATTGTCAGGGTGGTGATGAATGTTTAACTCACCGCCTGTGGTGTGATTTAAGTAAACAGATACATGATTTTTTAAGTAGCATCAGCTTGGCGGATTTGGTTACGCGCCAAGACATTCAAAAAGTTGCATTGCGTCAGAGTCAGCGCGTAGCAAATAAAATTCATGCGTCCACCGTTGAGTGAATAAGACGCAGACCGTGAGGAGAGTTAAATGAAACTGCCGATTTACCTAGATTATTCAGCAACTACGCCAGTTGATCCACGAGTGGCAAAGAAAATGTGTGATTGCCTCACTCTGGATGGAAACTTTGGTAATGCTGCGTCACGCTCCCATGTGTACGGCTGGCGTGCTGAAGAAGCGATTGAGCATGCGCGTCGCCAAGTGGCCGATTTAATTAAAGCTGATCCGCGCGAAATTGTTTGGACGTCCGGTGCGACAGAGTCAAATAACTTAGCGATTAAAGGTGTTGCCCACTTCTATGTGAGCAAAGGTAAGCACATTATTACCTCTAAGCTTGAGCACAAAGCCGTGCTCGATACCACGCGTCAGCTTGAGCGTGAAGGCTATGAAGTGACCTACTTAGAGCCTTGCCAAGATGGTTTGATTACTGCTGATCAGGTCGCTGCTGCGTTACGTGACGACACCATTCTTGTATCGATCATGCATGTCAATAATGAGATTGGTACGATCAACGACATTACCGCCATTGGTGAAGTAACTCGCGCTAAAGGTGTATTGTTCCACGTTGATGCCGCGCAGACCGCTGGTAAGGTTGATGTTGATCTGGAGAAGATGAAGGTTGACTTGATGTCCTTCTCTGCTCACAAAGCTTACGGTCCTAAAGGTATGGGCGCGTTGTATGTGCGTCGTAAGCCACGTGTGCGTCTTGAAGCACAAATGCACGGTGGTGGTCATGAGCGTGGTATGCGTTCAGGTACCTTAGCTACGCACCAAATCGTTGGTATGGGCGAAGCTTTTGAGTTGGCTCGTCTAGAAATGGCTGAAGAAAACAAGCGTATTGCGGCACTGAGTAAGCGTTTTTATGACAAAGTGCGTGATATGGATGAACTGTATCTTAATGGCAGTGCGACGCAGCGTATTCCACACAACTTAAACCTTAGCTTTAACTATGTTGAAGGTGAGTCGTTGATTATGGCGCTGAAAGATATGGCTGTTTCATCAGGTTCAGCCTGTACCTCAGCGTCACTTGAGCCTTCTTATGTGTTGCGTGCGTTAGGCCGCAGTGATGAGTTGGCGCACAGTTCTATTCGTTTCACCTTCGGTCGTTTTACCACTGAAGAAGAAGTGGATCACGCTGCCGGACAAATTCGTGAAGCAGTCCAGCGTCTACGTGATTTATCACCGCTGTGGGACATGCATAACGACGGTGTTGATCTCTCTAAAGTTGAGTGGCAAGCACATTAATGTTTGCCCGTTAAATAAGGAATACCATCATGGCATATAGTGATAAGGTCTTAGACCACTACGAGAATCCTCGCAACGTTGGCAAGATGGATGCTGATGCACCTGATGTGGGTACCGGTATGGTCGGTGCTCCAGCCTGTGGCGATGTGATGCGTTTACAGATTCAAGTCAGCGATGACGGCATCATTCAGGATGCAAAATTTAAAACTTACGGCTGTGGCTCTGCGATTGCATCCAGCTCGTTAGCCACTGAGTGGATGAAAGGCAAAACCATTGATGAAGCGGCGTTGATCAAAAACACAACGATTGCTGAAGAGTTGGCGTTGCCTCCAGTAAAAATTCACTGTTCAGTTTTAGCTGAAGATGCGATTAAAGCGGCAGTGAATGATTACAAGCAGAAAAAAGGCTTAATCTAAGAGGTTTGATATGGCGATCAGCTTAACAGAAGCCGCAGCAAATCACGTGCGGCGCTCACTTGAAAATCGTGGTAGCGGTGAAGGCATTCGTCTTGGCGTACGCACTACCGGTTGTTCAGGTATGGCGTATGTGCTTGAGTTTGTTGATGAGCTGCAGCCCGATGATGAGGTGTTTGAAAGCTTTGGTATGAAGGTCATTATTGATCCGAAAAGCCTAGCGTACATTGATGGCACTGAGCTTGATTTTGTACGTGAAGGTATTAACGAAGGCTTTAAGTTTAACAACCCTAATGTACGTGGCGAATGTGGCTGCGGCGAAAGTTTCAGTGTGTAGTATGGTCAATCCAGCGCACACTGATTATTTTGCATTATTTGGATTGCAACCGGCTTTTGTGATTGATACCCAAGCCTTAGCATCGACTTATCGTGAGCTGGCTAAAACGATGCACCCTGATCGTTTTAGCAGCGCACCTGCTGCAGAGCAGCGCCAAGCGGTAGAGCGTGCGGCGCAGCTTAATGATGCCTTTCAAACGCTGAAATCTGCGACTCAGCGCGCTTTGTACTTATTGCGCCAGCAGGCAGACTTACCAGATGAAACCACCATTCAAGATGGTGAGTTTTTATTCCAGCAAATGGAATGGCGTGAGCAGCTGGAAACGCTACAAGAGCAGGCTGATCTGGATGCATTGGCTGATTTTGTTGCTGAACTTAAGCAGGCGCGTGGTGCGATTGATAAGGCATTTGCTGATTGCGTGCAAGATCCGCAGCAGCGTATCCAAGCCGAGCGTTTAGCGCGGCGTATGCAGTTTTTGGATAAGATGTTTTATGAAGTGCGTCAGTTAGAAGAGCGCTTAGACGATTAACCCAAAGCCTGCGCAAGCGGGCTGTCAGATTAAAGATCCGTATGGCCTTACTACAGATTGCCGAACCTGGACAAAGTCCCCAGCCACACCAGCAGCGACTGGCGGTTGGGATTGATTTAGGCACTACCAACTCATTAGTCGCCACTGTGCGCGATGGTCTTGCGCAAGCTTTGCCGGATGCGCAAGGTCGTGTTGCACTGTCTTCTGCAGTGCGCTATCACGCTGATCGCATTGAGGTAGGGCGCAGTGCCCGCGAAGCGGCAGCCAGCGACCCCTATAACTGTATTTTATCGGTTAAGCGTTTGATGGGGCGAGGCTTGGCTGATGTGCAGCAACTCGGTGAGCAACTGCCGTATCGCTTCCAGGCAGGCAAGTCGCATATGCCGTTTATTGAAACGGTGCAGGGCCCGAAAAGCCCAGTAGAAGTGTCTGCGCATATTCTGCAAGAACTGCGTGAGCGTGCTGAAGTTGCTTTAGGTGGTGAGTTGGTGGGTGTGGTGATTACTGTTCCTGCTTATTTTGATGATGCTCAGCGTCAAGCCACGAAAGATGCCGCGCGTCTGGCCGGTTTAAATGTTTTACGTTTGCTCAATGAGCCAACTGCAGCAGCGGTGGCTTATGGTTTAGATCAGCAAGCCGAAGGCGTGGTTGTGATTTATGACTTAGGCGGTGGCACCTTTGATGTGTCTATTTTGCGTTTAAGTCGTGGTGTTTTTGAAGTGTTAGCCACCGGTGGCGATAGTGCGCTGGGGGGGGACGATTTTGATCATATGATTGCTCATTGGGTGATTGAGCAAGCGGGACTGTCCAGCGATTTATCGCCCAGTGAGCAGCGTGAGTTGATTGAGTTAGCCTGTGCGGCGAAAGAGTCTTTGACTCAGCAAGAGAGCGTGACGCTTGCATATGCTGGCTGGCAAGGTCAGTTAACCCGTGCGGTTTTTGATGTTTTAGTTGAGCCGCTGGTGGCGCGCAGTTTACGCGCCTGCCGCCGAGCCTTACGTGACTCAGACGTTGAGCTTGAGGACATTGAATCGGTCGTCATGGTGGGTGGTTCCACTCGTGTGCCTTTAGTGCGCACCCGTGTCGGTGAGTTATTTAATTGCACGCCGATGACAGATATCGATCCTGACCAAGTGGTAGCCATTGGTGCGGCGATTCAAGCTGATACGCTGGTGGGTAATAAGCGTGCTGGCGATGAGTTGCTGCTGCTGGATGTCACGCCTTTGTCGCTTGGTTTAGAGACCATGGGTGATTTGGTTGAAAAAATCATTCCGCGCAATACCACTATTCCGGTAACGCGCGCGCAAGAATTTACCACGGCGCGTGACGGACAAACCGCCATGGCTGTGCATGTGTTACAGGGTGAACGTGAGTTGGTCAGTGATTGTCGCTCTTTGGCGCGTTTTGAGTTGCGTGGTATTCCGCCGATGGTAGCCGGTGCGGCCAAAATCCGCGTGACCTTTCAAGTGGATGCCGATGGTTTGCTGGGTGTGACCGCGCGTGAGTTGGGCAGCGGGGTTGAAGCCAGTATTCAAGTTAAACCCTCTTATGGCTTAACTGATAGCGAGATCAGCGGCATGCTCAAAGAATCCTTTGATAATGCTGCACATGACAAACAAGCCCGCGCGTTACAAGAACAGCGTGTGGATGCTGAGCGTTTACTGGAAACCGTACGCTCTGCGCTGCGGGCTGATGCAGAGGCGCTCTTGACCCAAGACGAGCGCGAGCTGATTGAACAACGAATGAGTGCGCTGGAGACAGTGCGCAAAGCTGAAGATGTGAATGCGATTGCTCGCCATGTTCAGCAACTTAATCATGCAACGAACGAGTTCGCTGCACGCCGTCTGGATGCCACAGTGAAAGCTGCATTGGCCGGACGACAACTTAATGAAATGGAGGGTTAATCCCTGTGCCGCAAATTATCTTTTTGCCTCATGCCGAACATTGTCCAGAAGGTGCGGTGATTGACGCTATCCCTGGTGAAACCATTATGGATGCAGCCTTGCGTAATGGTATTGAAATAGAACATGCCTGCGAAATGTCCTGCGCCTGTACCACTTGCCACGTGATTGTACGTGAGGGCTTAGCTTCACTTGAAGAGTCAGATGACTTGGAAGACGATATGTTGGATAAAGCATGGGGACTAGAGCCAGACTCACGTTTATCATGTCAAGCGGTGGTTAAAGACACTGATCTGACCGTGGAGATTCCAAAATACACTATCAATCAAGTATCAGAACGCCAGTAATCGACAGGAGCTCAAGATGAAATTGAAATGGGTAGATGTGCTTGAGATTGCAATTTCTTTAAGTGAAGCGCATGAGGATATTGATCCGCGCTACATTAACTTTGTCAATTTACGTCGCTTAGTCACCGAGCTGCCTGAGTTTGATGATGATCCTGAGCGCAGTGGCGAGAAGATTCTTGAGGCCATTCAAGCCGCCTGGATTGAAGAAGCTGAATAACGAGCGACTGAGTTAGTTTGGCTTCTTGCAGAAAAATACTGCGTCCTAACCAAGTACCTGTGCGAGTGGCTACGCATTTCAGACAAACCCGCGTATAATTCGCGGGTTTAATCCTTTTAAACACTTAATTCACTGGAGTTCTACATGACTGTTCAACGTACATTCTCAATCATCAAGCCTGACGCCGTTGCAAAAAACGTTGTTGGCGAAATCGTTTCACGTTTTGAAAAAGCGGGTTTACGTGTTGTTGCCTCAAAAATGGTACAACTGTCAGAGCGCGAAGCAGGCGGTTTCTACGCTGAGCACAAAGAGCGTCCTTTCTACAAAGACCTCGTTAGCTTTATGACTTCAGGTCCAGTTATCGTTCAGGTTCTTGAAGGCGAAAACGCTATCGCTGCAAACCGCGACCTGATGGGCGCAACTAACCCTAAAGACGCTGCTGCAGGTACTATCCGTGCCGATTTCGCAGTATCTATCGATGAAAACGCTGTACACGGTTCTGACTCAGAAGCCGCTGCTGCACGTGAAATTTCATACTTCTTCGCGGCAACTGAAGTATGTGACCGTATCCGTTAATAACGGGTAGGTAAATAAAGGTGAATCCATGACAGCTGTAACTGAAAAAGTTAATTTACTTGGCTTAACGCGCGAACAATTGGTTGAGTTTTTCGCATCTATTGGCGAGAAAAAGTTTCGTGCCGACCAAGTGATGAAGTGGATTCACCATTTTGGTGTGGATGATTTTGCTGCGATGACCAATGTCAGTAAAGTGCTGCAAGAAAAACTTGCTGCTTGTGCTGAAGTACGTGCTCCAGAGATTGTGAGTCAAGATATTTCCAGCGATGGCACCCGCAAATGGGTAGTGCGCGTCGCATCCGGCAGTTGTGTTGAAACTGTCTATATACCCCAAGGTACACGCGGTACCTTATGTGTTTCTTCCCAAGCAGGTTGCGCGCTAGATTGCAGTTTTTGCTCAACGGGAAAACAAGGCTTTAATAGTGATTTGACCAGTGCGGAAATTATTGGTCAGGTCTGGATTGCTTGTAGATCATTTGGCTCAGTCCCAGCGACCACAGAACGTGCTATCACTAACGTAGTGATGATGGGCATGGGTGAGCCACTGCTTAACTTTGAAAATGTGGTCAATGCCATGACCATTATGCTGGATGACCTAGGCTACGGTATCTCCAAACGTAAGGTGACGCTGTCTACCGCAGGTGTCGCGCCGATGATTGATAAGCTTGGCGAACGTATTGATGTGTCCTTAGCCTTATCCTTGCATGCGCCCAATGATGCGTTACGTAATACGCTGGTCCCAGTCAATAAGAAATATCCGCTGAATGTGGTGCTCGACGCCTGTAAGCGTTATATCGCTAAATTGGGTGAAAAGCGTTTCTTGACCATCGAATACACCTTGCTTAAAGATATTAACGACCTACCCGAGCATGCCGAGCAATTGGCTGAATTATTGAAAGATGTGCCGTGCAAAGTGAACTTGATTCCCTTTAATCCGTTCCCTCATTCAGGTTATGAGCGTCCCAGCAATAATGCGATTCGCCGTTTTCAGGACATCATGCACCATGCCGGTTACAGTGTGACCGTGCGTATGCCGCGCGGTGAGGATATTGATGCGGCCTGTGGACAATTGGTTGGGCAAGTACAAGACCGTACCCGTCGCAGTGAGCGCTATATTGCGGTGCGCCAAGTCAGCGAGTAAATGAAGAAAATGGCTAGCCAGGCTGCAGCATGCCGAATCGAAATGGAGTGGGTATGATTGCTCGTGCAGGACTTTTACTGTTAATCACTCTGTTAAACGCCTGTGTCACCAGCGGTGGCATTGCGCCTTTACGGACTGAAGAAGGGCGCAATCAAGCGCGTGATGCCTATATTCAGCTCGGTATTGGTTATTTGCAGCAAGGCGTGACTGAACAAGCGAAAATGCCCTTAAAAAAAGCCTTAGAGATTGACCCTAATAGCGCTGATGCACACGCCGCATTGGCTTTGATTTTTCAGCGTGAACTTGAGCCTGAACTAGCTGGTCAACATTATCGTAAAGCCTTAGCGCAAGGACAAAATACCCGTATTCAAAATAACTACGGTAGTTTTTTGTATGAGCAAGGTAAGTATCCTGAAGCATACGAGCAATTTAATCGCGCCGCTGAAGATACCTTGTACTCTGGGCGCTCGGGCGTTTTTGAAAATATCGGGCTGACTGCTTTACGATTAAATAATAAAGAGCAGGCGCTTAAGTACTTTGAACGTTCTTTACGCTTAAATCCCAAGCAAGCTCGTCCTCTTTTAGAGGCCGCTTGGTTATTCTACGAACGCCAAGATTATATGTCTGCACAGGATTATTATGAGTCCTTTACTCAGGTCGGCAAACATTCTGCGCGTAGCTTATTATTGGGTATGCGTTTGGCTGAAATATTCCAAGACCGCAATCAAGCAGCAAGTTTAGAGCTGCAACTGAAGCGCCTGTATCCCGCTAGCGCTGAGTTTAAACAGTATCAATCGGAGCAGTGATGAGTGACGCACCCTTAGCGCCAGGCGCACAGAGTATCGCCGTAGGGCACATTCTACGTGAAGCACGGCTAGCCGCCAGCTGGACTGTGTCTGACGTAGCGAAAAAACTAAATCTGACTGCAAATGCGGTTGAGTTTATTGAGAGTGATCAGTTTGATCGCCTGCCAGGCACAACCTTTACGCGTGGCTATATTCGTAGTTATGCAAAAATACTTGGCTTGGATGCTACTCAACTGGCTAAACAGTTTGACCAGCATGTCAATAGCAACAACGCAATGCAGAGCGTGGTGCAGAGCATTGATCATGTTGGTGAAGCGCGACGTATTTCACGTGGTATGTTGCAGTTTAGCCTGTTTGTTGTGTTCTTAATTGTACTATCGGTTGCCTACTATATTTGGCAAAGTTTTAATAGTGTCGATGCCAATGACAGCGGTCAGTCTGCGGTGTTTGATCGCGTCGAGGTGGAGCGCGCTGATGGCTCGGTACATATCCAAACCTTAGACGAGCCTGAAGATCAAGCGCTGGCTTTTGTACTAGAAGAAAATCAAAGTGTGGGGCAGGGTGTGTTGCTTGAGCCAGAGACGGCTGAGCCGCGTGCAGCTGATGCGCCTAATACCCCAGTTTTGCCTGCGACTATTGCGGCGGCCGCACCCGTAACGCCCTTGATCGTAGACCCGTCAGCGCGACAAAGTGAATCTGGCGATAATGCTGTTAAACCGGCGCAAGAGAACACTGCGTTGGATGTGGGGATAGGTGCTGTGCAACTGAATTTTGTCAATGACTGCTGGCTCAGAATCGTTGATGCGGATGGCAAAGAATTGATGAGTGGTTTAAAGCGTGCCGGTGAGCAGTTGTCCGTCACCGGTAAAGCCCCGTTGGATGTTCACTTAGGTTACGCCACGGGAGTCAGTATCATTTACAATGGTGAACCTGTCGATTTTAGTTCGGCAATTCGTGGTGCTACTGCCAGAATTAAACTGGGCCAATAATTATGCATAAGCAAACTTTAATTCAACGTCGCGTGTCGCGCAAAATTTATGTGGGTGATGTAGCAGTTGGTGGTGATGCACCGATCAGTGTGCAGAGTATGACCAATACTGATACCTGCGATGTGGCCGCCACTGTTGCGCAAATTTTACGCTTAGAACAAGCCGGTGCCGATATCGTGCGCATTTCGGTGCCGGATATGGAGGCTGCAGAAGCCTTTGGCCGGATCAAAAAACAAGTGCATGTGCCGCTGGTAGCCGATATTCATTTTGATTATCGTATTGCCTTACGTGTCGCCGAGCTGGGTGTGGATTGCTTGCGGATTAACCCAGGCAATATTGGTAACCAAGCGCGGGTTAAAGCCGTGGTGGATGCTGCCCGTGATCGTGGTATTCCCATTCGCATTGGCGTGAATGCTGGCTCCTTAGAAAAAGATTTACAGAAAAAATACGGTGAGCCAACCGCCGAAGCCTTGGTTGAATCAGCCTTACGCCATGTTGAACATCTGGATCGTTTAAACTACCCCGACTTTAAGGTGAGCGTAAAAGCGTCTGATGTGTTTATGGCTGTTGCCGCCTATCGTCAGTTAGCCAAAGCTATTGAACAACCTCTGCACTTAGGTATTACTGAGGCCGGTGGTTTACGCTCGGGTACCGTTAAGTCGGCAGTGGGTTTAGGAATGTTGCTGGCGGAGGGGATTGGCGACACCATTCGTGTATCCTTGGCTGCTGATCCAGTCGAAGAGATTAAAGTGGGCTTTGATATTTTAAAATCATTGAAGCTGCGCTCGCGCGGTATTAACTTTATTGCGTGCCCAAGCTGTTCTCGACAAAACTTTGATGTGGTGCAAACCATGAATGAGTTAGAGACTCGCTTAGAAGATTTATTAGTGCCTTTGGATGTGGCGGTAATTGGCTGTGTGGTCAATGGTCCAGGTGAAGCAAAAGAAGTCCATGTAGGTTTGACCGGTGGTTCGCCAAATTTGATCTATATCGATGGCAAGCCTGTGCAAAAACTTAATAATGAAAATTTGGTGGATCAGCTTGAAGTGCTGATCCGCAAGCGTGCCAGTGAAAAAGTCGCAGCTGATGCGGCACTTATTGTGCGCGGTTAATCGTCAAGGAAATTTTGTGAGTAAACCACTACAAGCCATTCGCGGTATGAATGATATTCTGCCTGAGCACACTCCGCTGTGGCGTTATTTTGAAAAAACCGTAGCTGATCTGTTGGATGGCTATGGCTACCGTCAAATCCGTATGCCGATTGTTGAATTCACCGAGTTATTTAAACGCTCGATTGGTGAAGTCACGGATATCGTTGAAAAAGAAATGTACACCTTTGCCGATCGCAATGGCGACTCGCTGACCTTGCGCCCAGAAGGGACGGCCAGTTGTGTGCGTGCCGTGCTTGAGCATAGTTTGGCCAGTGGTGGTCAAGTGCAAAAGCTTTGGTACCAAGGCCCGATGTTTCGTCATGAGCGCCCACAAAAAGGTCGTTACCGCCAGTTTCATCAGATTGGTGTGGAAGCCTTTAATTTGCCCGGTCCAGATGTGGATGCAGAGCTGATTGTTTTAACCTGGCGCTTATGGAAAAAGCTAGGTATCAGTGAGCATGTCACCCTAGAACTTAATAGTTTGGGCACATCTGCGTCGCGTGCGGTGTACCGCGAGGCATTGGTTGAGTATTTAACTGCGTGTCATGATCAACTGGATGAAGACAGCCAGCGCCGCGTGTTGACTAATCCTTTGCGCGTACTGGACAGCAAAAATCCAGAAACTCAAGCCTTATTGGGGGATGCGCCGCAGCTTAAAGACTATTTAGATGAGGCGTCGCAAGCGCATTTTGCTGGTTTAGGTGCACGCCTTGATGCTGCGGGTGTGCCTTATGTGATCAATCCTCGTTTAGTCCGTGGTTTGGATTACTACAGCGAAACTGTATTTGAATGGGTCACTGATCAATTGGGCGCGCAAGGCACGGTGTGTGCTGGTGGTCGTTACGATGGCTTGGTTGAGCAGATGGGTGGCCGTGCAACCCCAGGTGTTGGTTTTGCCATGGGCATTGAACGTCTGATTCTAATGCTTGAAACTTTAGGCAAGATACCCGAAGAATTGTCACGCCAAGTGGACATTTACTTTTGTGCATTTGGTGAGGCCAGTGAACTGGCTGCCTTAGCTTTAGCCGAGCAGTTGCGTGATGTTCAGCCTGGATTACGCTTACAGGTGAATGCTGGCGGCGGAAGTTTTAAAAGTCAGTTTAAAAAAGCTGACAAAAGTGGTGCATTATATGCATTAATATTGGGCGAAAATGAGTTAGAGTCCCAAACCATTGCGATTAAGCCGCTGCGTACTGACGCTGAGCAGCAATCTGTAGCGTGGGATGCTTTAGGCTCGTACTTACAGAGCAGCCTACAAGACGACGCATTATTTACTAACTGAGGAGTCTCAGCGTGAGCGATTACACTGAAGAAGAACAAATTGCGCAGATTAAAGAATGGTGGCGACGTAACGGTAAGCCACTGTTAGTCGGTGGAGCCTTAGCTCTGGTGATAGTGTTTGGCTGGCAAGCATGGCAAAAGCATCAAGTCAATCAGGCGCACACATCTTCTGTGCTCTATCAGCAATTACTTGAAGTGGCGTTAGTGCCTGCTGGGCAGGTGGATGCACAACAGGTTGCCAAGTTATTAGCCGAATTAAAAAAAGTTAACGCAAATAGTGCCTATACCCAATATGCGAGTTTGTTAGCGGCTAAAGTTGCTGTGGAAAATAAGCAATTGGATGATGCTGCACTTGAATTAAATGCTGTGTTAGCTAAGCCAGCCAACGATACCTTGGCTGAACTGGCCCGCCAACGCTTAGCACGTGTGTTATTAGCACAAGAGCAAGCGGAGCAAGCCTTGCAATTATTGGATGCGAAAGTGTTGCCGGCCTTTGCTGCCTCACGTGATGAATTGCGTGGCGACACTTTAGTGTTTTTAGAGCGTCCAGCTGACGCTAAAGCGGCCTATTTACAAGCTAAGCAAGCCGTGTCGGCAGAAGCAGCGGCGGCTAGTTTATTGATGAAACTTGATAACTTAAGTGAAAAGGATGCCTAACTTGAAACGATACAAGTATATGGCTGTGCTTGCTTTAGCGCTGCTCGCTATTGGCTGCAGCAGCACCAGCAAAAAAGAACTAAAGCCACAGGAACTGGAAAAAATTACCACTGAAATTAAACTCAAAAAAGAGTGGAGTAAATCAGTCGGTAGTGGCCAAGGTAAGCTATGGAATACTTTAATTCCAGCGACTGATGGTGATCTTTTATTTGTCTCTGACGTGAATGGCCGAGTCTCAGCACTGGATCGTTTTACCGGTAAAACGGTCTGGAAGCGTAAACTAAAACTTAATGTGTCCGGTGGTGTTGGTGCTGGCAACGGTATGGTTTTGCTGGGCACGCTCAATGGTGATGTGATTGCTTTAAATGCGGACACCGGTGCAGACCTGTGGCGCAGTAAAGTGACCAGTGAAGTGCTGGCTGCACCCGCCACCAATGGTGATGTGGTGGTGGTGCAAACTCAGGACGATCGCTTGATTGCACTGGAGGCCACCACCGGTCAGCAACGATGGATTTATGAAAGTACCCCTGCCGTGTTATCTCTGCGTGGTACCAGTGCACCTGTTGTGACCGAATATGTTGCCTATGCGGGCTTGTCCACTGGTAAAATTATTGCGGTGGATACTGAGCGCGGTTTACCGATTTGGGAGCAGCGTATTGCTGTGCCCAGCGGGCGCACCGAACTCGAGCGTATGGTGGATATTGATGGTGGTTTATTACTGTCGAGCAATACCCTTTATGTGGCGACCTATCAGGGCCGCTTTGCTGGGCTTGATGCGCAAACGGGTCAGGTTTTATGGCAGCGTGAAGGTTCCAGTTATGTGGGGATGGCGGCAGGTTTTGCTAATGCTTACGTCAGTTTGGCGGATGGCACGATTGAAAGTGTTGATCAGCGTTCAGCAACGGCCATGTGGACCAATTCATCCTTGCTGCGTCGCCAGTTATCAGCACCGACAGTTTTTTCAAGTTATATAGCGGTAGGTGATCTTGATGGTTATCTGCATGTTTTAAGTCAAGTTGATGGACGTTTTGTAGCACGTACTAAAATTGACGGTAAAGGACTACGCGTACAACCAATAGAGGTTGGTGGCTGGCTGTATGTTTACGGTAATGGCGGCAAACTGGTTGCCTTAACCATTAAGTAAGCTGTTAGATAGGTTTAACCTGTCTAACCAATAGTTTAGCCGCTGTCGTTAGATCGACAGCGGCTTTTGTGTTTTTTGAATTATCGCTGGAGGAGCCAATGGTTCCCGTAATTGCTCTGGTGGGCCGACCGAATGTCGGCAAATCGACGTTGTTTAACCGCCTGACTAGATCCCGCGATGCGATTGTAGGCGACATTCCTGGACTGACGCGTGACCGCCAATACGGCGAAGCGAAGTGGCAGGAACGCAGTTATATTTTGATCGACACGGGTGGTATCACCGGTGACGAAGAAGGTATCGATGCAAAAATGGCCGAACAATCGCTGCTCGCGATTGAAGAAGCAGATGTGGTGTTATTTTTAGTTGATGCGCGTGATGGCCTGTGTCCTGCGGATCAAATGATTGGCGAACACCTGCGCAAGCGTAATAAAACCACGCTAGTGGTGGTTAATAAAGTCGATCACATCGATGAGAATATCGCTTTAGCTGAGTTTAGCCCGCTGGGCTTAGGCAGCTATGTTGCGATTGCTGCAGCGCATGGTCGTGGTATCACGCAGATGCTTGAATTAAGCCTTGGCGAGTTCCCTCGAGATGAAGTGCTGGATGAGATCGATCTGGACAGTATTGTTGAAGGCGTCGACCTTAAACGTATTCCAGGTCCTGATGCTAAAGATGGCATTAAGATTGCTATTATTGGCCGCCCGAATGTGGGTAAGTCGACGTTGGTCAACCGTATGCTCGGTGAACAGCGGGTGGTGGTGTTTGACCAGCCGGGCACGACGCGCGACAGTATCTATATTCCTTTTGAACGGGATGATGAAAAGTACACCTTAATTGATACAGCCGGTGTGCGTCGGCGCGGTAAGATTCATGAGGAAGTTGAAAAGTTCTCGGTGGTGAAAACCCTGCAGGCGATTAAAGACGCCAACGTGGTGATTTTTGTCATGGATGCCCGTGAAGGCGTGGTGGATCACGATCTGAACTTGCTCGGTTTTGCTTTAGAGTCGGGTCGCGCCATTGTCATCGTGCTGAATAAGTGGGATGGCATGCAGCCGAGTGAACGCGACTACGCCAAAAAAGAGCTGGAACGCCGGCTCTATTTTGTTGATTTTGCTGACATTCACTTTATTTCTGCTTTGCACGGCACCGGTGTCGGTCATCTGTATAAATCGGTCCAGGCCGCCTTTACTTCGGCGATTACCCGTTGGCCGACCAACCGTTTAACCCAAATTCTGGAAGATGCCGTGCGTGAGCACCAGCCGCCGATGGTGGCTGGGCATCGGATTAAGTTGCGTTATGCCCACTTAGGTGGCGCCAACCCACCGCTGATTATTATTCACGGTAATCAGGTTGAAGCGGTCCCTAAAAGTTATGTGCGTTATTTGGAAAACACCTACCGTCGTGTATTGAAACTGGTTGGTACGCCGATTCGGATTCAGTTTAAAGGCGGTTCTAACCCCTTTGAAGGTAAGAAAAATAAGCTTAGTGACCGTCAGGTGAATAAAAAACGTCGTTTGATGTCCAATAAAAAAGAACGGGATGCACGTAAGAAGAAAAAGTGAGTGATTAACGCCAGGTGCTGCTGTCAGGACCTGGCGTTTGCCATTAAGGTTGTTAAGGAGTTGCGCAATGCTGCTGCAGAGTAAGTTACCGCAGGTGGGATTAACGATTTTTACCCAGATGTCGCAATTGGCTAATGCGTATGGTGCGTTAAATTTATCCCAAGGATTTCCTGACTTTGATGCGCCAGAGGCGCTGAAAGAAGCTGTGCAGCGTCATGTACAAGCGGGGCATAATCAGTATGCGCCGATGACTGGAATTGCCGCCTTGCGAGAGCAGGTCGCCAGTAAAATTGCCCGTCTATATCGCAATCCGGTGTGTGCTGAGCAAGAGGTCACTATTACCCCCGGTGCAACTCAAGCCTTGTTTTGTGCGATTCAAACCTTGGTCCGTAGCGGTGATGAGGTGATTGTCTTTGATCCCTGCTACGACAGCTACGCGCCGGCAGTGACCTTGGCCGGTGGCCGTTGTGTGCATATTGCTTTAAATAGCCGTGATTTCTCGGTGGATTGGCAACAGTTTGCTGATGCAGTGACGGATAAAACGCGTTTAGTGATTATTAATAGTCCGCATAACCCCAGTGGCGCTTTACTCAGCCATGCTGATTTAAAGCAGCTGGCCGAGCTGATTCGTGAGCGTGAGATTTATTTGCTCAGTGATGAAGTCTATGAGCACTTGGTGTTTGATGGTCAATTGCATTGCAGTTTTTTGGCACACCCAGAATTGTATCAGCGTGCCTGTGTGGTCAGCTCATTTGGTAAAACCTACCATGTCACCGGTTGGAAAACTGGCTATATGGTAGCACCACCAGCTTTGACTGCTGAGCTGCGCAAAGTGCATCAATATGTCAGTTTTTGTGCCGTGAGCCCCATGCAATATGCGCTGGCAGATTTTATGCAGGCGCAACCTGAACATGTGGATCAGTTGCCCGCGTTTTATCAGCAAAAACGCGATCAATTATGTCAAGCCTTACAGGATTCGCGCTTCACTTTGGTGCCGAGTGCCAGCACTTATTTTCAGCTGCTTGATTATCGCAATATCCGTGATGATCTCAATGATGTGCAAATGGCGCATTGGTTGACCACCGAGCACGGTGTTGCCAGCATACCTTTATCGGTTTTTTACCAGCAAGCGCCGGAGCAGCAGTATTTACTGCGTATATGCTTTGCTAAGCGTGCGCAAACGCTAGCGTTAGCGGGAGAAAAGTTATGCGCGATTTAACCTTATTGCCTGATTTGCGTTTAGCGCTGGTACAAAGCCCCTTAGTTTGGCATGACATTGACGCCAATCTACAGCACTTTAGTGCGCTGTTAAGCAGTCTGCAGGCGATTGATTTGGTTTTGCTGCCGGAAATGTTTAATACCGGTTTTACCATGGACTCTGCCACGCAAGCGGAGCCTGAGATGGGGCCGACGACCCAGTGGCTGTTGCAGCAAGCACAACGCTTAAACGCTGTGGTCTGTGGCAGTTTAATTGTTCAACTGGCTGATAAGGATTATCGTAACCGTTTGATTTGGGCGCGACCTGACGGCAGCTTAGAGCATTATGATAAGCGTCATTTATTTCGTATGGCCGGTGAGCATAAGCATTTTACTGCCGGTGAGCAGCAGTTGCAGGTTGAGTTAAAAGGCTGGCGCATTCGTCCTTTGATTTGTTATGACTTGCGTTTCCCTGTGTGGAGTCGCGACGCGCAAAATACTGACTTGCTATTTTATCTGGCCAGCTGGCCCGCGGCGCGCAGCACCGCCTGGAATCGCTTACTACCAGCTCGCGCGATTGAGAATCTATGCTATGTTGCTGCGGTCAATCGTACCGGTATTGATCAGCAAGGCTATGCCTATCAAGGTGATAGCCAAGTATTAGATTTTAAGGGCGATACTGTGTTGCATGTCGCTGCTGAGCAAGGGGTGTTTTATGCCACCTTGCCCGCCCGCCCATTGGCTGAATTTAAGCAGCGTTTTCCTGCTTATTTAGATGCCGATCAATTTGCGTGGAATCAGTAAGTTCAAGTCATTTTGCTGCGCTCTGTTAGCGGCTGTGAACGCTCTGTGCTCATGGTGCAGATGTAGGATTTGACTAAAGCTTTAAAGTAATGAGCGTATAGGGTAATTTGTGACTGACTTGAGTGGCTAAGCATATAAATTCTGCCATGATCTTTGTTAATATAGACACAGATCATGGAACAGTTTGCTGTTTTGATGCTCCAAAAGTTATGCATCAGTGTTGTTGATTGAGTACACTGAGCTTATATTTAAATTGTGTGGCGTGATCGAACGCAGGCGTCTCTGCCAAGGCATCACCCGTGTAGGGTTGTGAAGCCCTTTTATTAAATTATTTTAGGAGTGCATATATCTCATGGATATAGGTTTGCGTGAATGGCTGTTTGTTATCGGTATTATCGTTATGACGGTCGTTTTATTTGACGGTTGGCGACGTATGACTGGCAATAAAAACACGCTGAAGTTTCGTCTCGATCGTAATTTGACCGACCTGCCTGACGAGGACAATCCAGAGATTTTAGGTCCTGCGCGCACGGTAAAAAAACGTGAGCCTTCGGTTGATGTGATGGATGATCTCGACCTTGGATTGCACGCTGATATTGAGCCGCGCGCTGCACGCGACATGAACAGTTTAGAGCCGTCAGCTGAGTTTGATGACTCTGATATATTCAACCCCTTTGATGATGAGCTGGAAGAAGAACCCAGCAATAATCTCGACGATTATGAAGAGATTCTAATTATTCATGTGGTGGCGCGTAACGAAGAAGGCTTTAAAGGCCCCGCATTATTACAAAGCATTTTAGAAAGCGGCTTACGCTTTGGTGCCATGGATATTTTTCACCGGCATGAAAGCATGACCGGCAATGGAGATAAATTATTCTCTATGGCCAATGCATTAAATCCAGGCACCTTTGACTTAGATGATATGGATTTATTTAGCACTCGTGCGGTATGTTTTTTTATGGGTCTCCCCGGTCCGCGCAATAGTCGCCAAGCTTTTGATTTAATGATTGCTGCAGCACGTAAATTAGCTAAAGAGCTGGATGGTGATCTAAAAGACGATCACCGCAGTGTATTAACCGCGCAGACGATTGAGCATTATCGTCAACGTATTGCTGATTTTGAACGCCAGCAGTTGATGCAAAAAGTATAAGCATTTTTATTTTGACAATTTAAAAAGGGCAGCTAAGGCTGCTCTTTTTGTTTGGGTATTAGGCTATGAATTCCACTTCGAGTATTTCTACACGTATCGCCGAGCTGCGCCACGCCATTGAAGCGCATGACTACAGTTACTATGTGTTAGACGAGCCCACGGTGCCAGACAGTGAGTACGATCGTTTGTTTCGCGAACTCAGTGCGCTTGAGTTGCAGCATCCAGAATTGATCAGTGCTGACTCGCCCACCCAGCGCGTCTCAGGCCAACCTTTAGATACTTTTAAGCAAGTGCAGCATCAAGTGCCCATGCTCAGCTTGGGTAATGCTTTCGCTGAGGAGCAGGTGCTGGAGTTTGCCCAGCGTGTGCAGCAGGCGCTCGGTGCCAGCCTGCCTCTCAATGATTTATTTGCTATGCCGGCCGAGCTTGAGTATTGCTGCGAGCCGAAACTGGATGGTCTGGCGGTCAGTATCAGTTATGAGTATGGCGTATTGCGGCGTGCCGCTACCCGCGGTGATGGGCAAACCGGTGAAGATATTACCGCTAATGTGCGCACTATCCGCAATGTCCCATTAAAGCTACAAGGCGAGGGCTGGCCCGACTTTTTAGAAGTGCGCGGCGAAGTCTATATGCCTAAGGCTGGCTTTGCTGCTCTCAATCAGCGTGTAGTAGAGACTGGACAAAAGCCTTTTGCCAATCCACGTAATGCAGCGGCTGGTAGTTTGCGTCAGTTAGATCCTAAAACCACCGCCAGTCGCCCTTTGGAGTTCTGTTGCTACGGCACCAGCACCGAAGGCTTAGCTGAGCGCCACAGTAGTACTTTGCAGCGCCTGCGAAACTGGGGAATTAGTATCAGTCCTGAGCTTAAGGTGGTTGCGACTGTTCAAGGATGTTTAGCCTACTACGCTGATATTGGTCAGCGTCGTGCACAATTACCCTACGATATTGATGGTGTGGTGTTTAAAGTCGATGCCCTAGAGCAGCAGCGTGACTTAGGTTTTCGTGCCCGTGAGCCGCGCTGGGCCTTGGCTTATAAATTTGCTGCGCAAGAAGAAATCACTGAATTATTAGATGTTGAGTTTCAAGTCGGGCGCACCGGAGCCGTTACTCCAGTGGCGCGTTTAAAGCCTGTGCATGTGGGGGGCGTGATGGTGTCTAATGCCACCTTGCATAATATGGACGAGGTTGAGCGTTTAGGTGTGATGATTGGCGATAGCGTGATTGTGCGTCGTGCCGGTGATGTGATTCCGCAAATCACCCAAGTGGTGTTGGCGCGTCGCCCTGGTAACGCACGGCCAATACAAACGCCGACAGAGTGTCCCGTATGTGGCTCGCATGTTGAGCGTACACAATTGGTGCGTCGCAGCAAAAACAAGCAGGTGGTCAGTGACGGTGCTGTCTGGCGTTGTATGGGTCGCTTAAGCTGCCAAGCGCAGCTGCAGCAGGCATTGATCCATTTTGTGTCGCGCCGCGCCATGGATATTGATGGCTTGGGCGAGAAAATTATTGAGCAGCTGGTGGCGCGCCAATTGGTTGCTTCGCCCGCTGACTTATATCGATTGACCTATGAGCAAGTGATTGAGTTGGATGGTTTTGCTGACTTATCTGCTAATAATTTGCTCAGCGCCATCGCCGGCAGTAAACGACCACGCTTAGCGCGTTTAATTTTTGCTTTAGGCATTCCTGATGTGGGCGAAGAAACCGCTAAGGTGTTGGCGCGTGCCCTCGGATCGATAGAACGCTTACAGCGTGCCTATCCAGAAACACTACTATGGCTGCCAGAGGTTGGGGCAGAAGTCGCGCATGAGATCTCCAGCTTTTTTGCCGACAGCCATAACCAAGCGGTGTTGGCGCAGCTGGCTGAATTAGGTGTGCAAGCCAGCGATGAAGGTCGGCCCGATGTCGAGTTTCAGGCCTGCACCACTTTCGCGGGTTTTATTGAGCAATTTCAAATCAGTGGCGTAGCGCGCACTAATGCGCAACGCTTAGCGCAGCACTTTAAAACGCTTGAGGCGTTATTTGCCGCGGATTGGTTGGATTTATGCGGGGTTGAGCGTCTTTCAAAAAATGCTGCGCAGGCCTTGCAAGTGTTTATTCAACAAGAGGGCCAGCGGCAGCGCGCGTTTGCGCTGGAGCAGCAACTGCTTGATTTTTCTATGCACTGGAGTTGTCAGCGCGAACAACTGCAGGCTGCGCCATTGGCAGGGCAGACATGGGTGCTGACTGGCACCCTAGAGGTGTTAACGCGTGAGCAAGCCAAAGCACGTCTAGAACAGCTTGGCGCTAAAGTAGCCGGCTCTGTCTCAGCGAAAACCAGTTGTGTTGTGGCTGGCAGCAGCGCAGGCTCGAAACTGAGCAAAGCGCACGAGTTGGCTGTGCCGGTGTTAGATGAAGCCGCTTTTTTAGAAAAACTGACGCAATTGGAACACTAGAGATGTTGGACTAAGGTTTAATGCTGCTGATTTTTTACCTGCTCAGACCAATACACTGATATCGGATGGGTGTATGCTCATGGCCTAGATAAACGTTACTGAGTCGCCTTGGAGGTGTAAATGAATGAGTCAGTTCAGGTTGAACACAATCTGCAAAAACAGTGCTTTTCAGTGCTGATTGATGGTTATCAAGGGTTGTTGGAGTACCGCACAGTGGATGAGCAGACGCTCGATTTTCACCACACCTTTGTCCCCGATGAACTGCGTGGTAAAGGTATTGCTGCACTATTGGCTAAAGCAGCCTTTGCTTATGCTAAAGACCATCAGTTGAAGGTGATTCCAAGCTGCTCGTATATTGCAACCTATATGCAACGCCACCCTCAATAAATACGCGCCTTAATACAAAACGCCCAGTTCACTGAGCTGAGCGTTTTGTATAACCATTAGCGGCGTTGGCGTTGAGGTAAAATGTCTTTCAGTTTTGCGTGCATGCTACGAATGCTTTTTTCCGTAGTATCCCAGTCAATGCAGGCATCGGTAACAGAGACGCCGTATTTAAGCTGGCTTAGATCGTCACAAATAGACTGATTACCCCAACCCAGGTGGCTTTCAACCATCAAGCTGCTAATGGATTGGTTACCATCGGCAATTTGGTTAGTTATATTGTCCATAACCAAAGGTTGGAGCGCTGGATCTTTATTGGAATTGGCGTGGCTGCAGTCGATCATAATATTGGCTTTGATCTTAGCTTTCTGCAGTTCTTGTTCGCAGAGAGCAACGCTGACTGAATCATAATTAGGCTTACCGTTGCCGCCACGTAACACTACATGGCCATAGCGATTGCCTTTGGTGGTAACAATAGAGACGCCACCTTGTTGGTTAATCCCTAAAAAGCGGTGCGGGCTGGAGACTGACTGCAAGGCATTAATAGCAACAGTTAGACCGCCATCCGTACCATTTTTAAAGCCTACGGCCGAGGATAAACCTGAGGCCATTTCACGGTGCGTTTGTGATTCAGTGGTGCGCGCACCAATCGCTGACCAGCTGATTAAATCTTGCAAATACTGGGGTGAGATCGGATCAAGTGCTTCAGTGGCAGTTGGCAAGCCTTTTTCTGCTAAATCCAGTAGCAGTTTACGACCAATATGCAGACCATCTTCAATTTTAAACGAGTCATCTAAGTAAGGATCGTTGATTAAACCTTTCCAACCGACGGTGGTGCGTGGCTTTTCAAAATACACGCGCATAATTAAAAACAGGCTGTCAGAGACTTCGTCAGCTAAGGCTTTGAGTCGATCTGCGTATTCATGCGCCGCTTTTAAATCATGGATAGAGCAGGGGCCAATAACAATAAATAGACGGTGATCTTTGCCATCCAAAATATCGCGAACCACTTGGCGACCATGGGATACGGTGCGCTGTGCTTGCTCACTGAGGGGTATTTTGTTTTTCAATCGCTCCGGCGTGATCAGGGTCACGTTAGAGGCAATATTTAAATCATCAATTGGTAAGTCAGCCATCTTGGTCTTTATCTCACGGGCAGGTCATAAAAATAAATACGCTGAACGAGCCTGTCCAGCGCCATAGATCGGTCATAAATGCCTTAAACCATACCGCTTTATCAGCAGTAACGAAAGTCTCTCATTCGCCTTAGTATACGCTACAGGCAGTATCAATAGGCTATTTAGGGTGGATAAAGCGGCGGCAGTTGGTTTTCGCTAACGTTGCTCAGCTGCTCGCCAAAGGATAACTGTTGAATGGCTTGCCAGAGTGCTTGGCCTTGCCAGTCACTGTCGCTCTCACTGTAGAGCGCGCTATTTAACGCATCCAGCGCGTTACTGAGCGTGCTATCACGTGCGGCCATATCCACCAAGGACTCAGGGTGTTGGCGTGCCCAAGCATCCAAGGCCTGGCGGGTGCTGTTTGGGTCATTGGATAAGCAGGCGCGCTTTAAATCATCTTGCAGGTTACGCGGACTGGGCCCATTGCTGGACGCTACGACCACCGCCGGCTGATGACGCGCACGCCACCATAAAGTAAAGGCAAGCAGATTTAGGATGATAAAAAATACACTCAGAGCGTGCCAGAACCTAAGCTGATGGATATCCAATAGCGATGGGGTTAAGTCAGTATCGCTGGGTCTTGGCTCATTTGACGGCGGTTTGAGTGGCTGAGCAGTGACCAATACGGGTTGCTCGGCGAGCTTGGCATATTCCAGTTGGTCGGTGCTGGTGTTCCACCATGGCAGTTGCACAGCGTCTAGATTATGTTGGCCGGCGACTTCAAAGACAAAGGCTTGTCGCTCTTCACTGCTGCTGAGTAAGCCTTGCTCAGTGTATTGATGGCTGAATGAGGGCTTATCCACATACACTTTATACGCGCTAGAGTTGTGCGGGACTAGTGTCGGCAATTGTGAGCTGGGCAGGCCTTCCGCACGCAAGGTTAATAAGCGTGTTGCGGCGCTGCCGGTGCTAATTGGTGCGTCTAAATTAGCGGTCCAGCGTTGCTCAAGGCTGATGTGTTTGGCTGGCAGCCATAGCGCATCGGCAGGATAACTGCTAGGGATGGCTTTTACCTGTAGCGGGATACGTGCTGATTTGACCTCAATACGTTGGCCTGGGCGCGCCTGAAAAGGCGTCAGTGAATGCGGGTCATGACCGGCTAAGGTGGCTGAGAATGTTTGCTCTGGAATTTCAATCAGGCCGCTTTGCTGTGGAAAAATGGCATAGCTGACTTCAATCACGCCGTGACGTACGCCATTGATATGTTGCTCAAAGGTGCGCGGTTTGCCCAGTGGCTCAACCCTGGCATTGTCTAGCAGTAACGGGGTCAGGTTGCTGTCCGCGAATAAGGGGATGGCGTGGTAAATGCGTAAGGTGAGTACTGCTTGTGCTTGTACGTAGACCCACTCTTGGTCAAGTTGCGTATCGATATAGACGGGCTCAAGTTTGGCCGTGGGCTGTTGTTTAAACTCTTTTATATAGAGGTTAATCGGTGCACTTTGTAACTCACCCAAGGCCAGTGGTGGAATAATAACAAAACCTGTTTGTTTCGGCAGTAAGGTCAGTCGCCACTGTGTGATGGGGCGCTGCTCGCCAGCTATGCTGCTAAATCGATTGATTTGCTGGCTGGCTAATAGCTCAAAAAAAGGCGTTAAAGGCGTAAGATCCGGTGCTAAAAACTGCGTGGTGTCATCAGACTCTAAAATCAATTCGATACTTTCACCGGCATTCAGTTGGCTACGATCCACTGTGGCGGTAAAAGTTGCCGCTTGTACAGAGCTGAGGCATAGCAGTAGTAAGCAGCTGATATAAAAAGTTATTTTTGCCCTATTCAAGGTGCAGACTCCTGCTGGCTTTGCTCATACCAAAATTTACGTCTTAACAGTTCGCTGGGGTTGTCAGGGATTTGCTCCAGCCAGCTTTCTAAGTGTAGTGGTGGCTCAGTCTGTAGGGCGTCAGGCCGCTGTGTTGGTAAAGCGTTCTGCTCTGAGAGCTGAGCTGAGGGCGCTGGGTTGTTGAGCATCTGCGCTGGGGTTGTTTGCGCTGCGGCTGACGCAGCAGTATTTTGTTGTGTGGATTCAGCCGTTGTCGCTGCTGTTGCGCTGGATGATGGCAGTGCTGCACTTGAGGACTGGGTGGCGCCAGAGGCTGGCTCGACTTGCGGCGCAGCGCTCTCTTTGTGTTCTGTCTCGGCCTGTTCGACGAGTTTGAGCTGCTCTTCAATCAGCTCTAGATTATAGTGCGCTGCGAGCATATCCGGTGCTTGACTGAGCGCGAGTTGATAGGCTTGCAGCGATTCGTTGAGTAAGCCGGCTAAGGCTAAGGCATTGCCACGGTTATAGTGCGCTTCGGGCGTATCAAATTCGGCAAAGAGTTCGGCTGCCGCCTGGTAGTCCTCGGCTAAATATAAGGCGCTCGCGCGCCATAGTGGATCAGTGAAATATTCTGCTGCGAGCTCAGGTTGTTGCTCTAGAATTTTTGCCCCTTGCTGATCGGGGCGCAGCCAGAGATGATCAAGCTCAAAGGCAAATGAGGACATTGGCATCAAGCAAATCAGGATCAGCAGCAGACTGCCGCGCCGGGCAAACATCGCGGCGAGCAAGAGAATCGGTAAAATAAACCAATAGCCTTGATCGTGCTGCGTGGACGTTTGCCCAGCTATACCGGTGCTAAAGCGCCCTAGTGTTGGCTTAAAAATATCCAGCGCTGCAAGGTCGCTGTCATCTAAACTGAGTTGTACGTAAGGGCTGTTGGTGTATTTGCCAAGCAGTTGCAAGGAGGTTTGATTGAGTCGGCTGATGACAATAGCGCCTGTAACATCGGTGAGAAAGTGACCGTTCTTCGCGTCTGCTAACGGCGCGCCACTGGTGGTGCCCACCCCCATAATATTCAGCTGTATCGGCTGCTGCTTAAGTAAGTCTTGGATTTTGCTTTGTTCGTGCACTGAGACGCCCGTGCTGATCAGTAAAATCTGTCCTTGGCCTTGTGCACCTTGTTGCAATAAATGGATGGCGCGCTCTATGCCTAAATCTGCACGCAGCCCAGGTGACGGCATCAGATCCGGTTGCAGTGCCTGTAGAAGGTTTTGGCTGGTGAGCAAATCATTGCTCAGCGGTACCAGTGTATGCGCGCTACCTGAGTACACCACTAAGGCAGTAAAGGCAGCATCACGCTTTTCTAGCACTTTAAGTATTTTTTCTCGCATGTGGTGCAAACGGCTGGGCGGCAAATCGTTGGCTAAGACATCATGGGTCAGTTGGATCACAATCACTAAGGGTGGTAAGCGCTGTGCCTGACTGGCTGGTTCAGCAGACTTTTCCCAGCTGGGACCCAACAGTGCCACAATTGCGCAGAGCCAAGCGCCGCCTAGTAGCAGGTAACGCGTATGACGTTGATACGGCGCCCCCTTATTTAATAACGCGGCGTGGAAGGCCTGCGGTAACCAAACGCGCCAATCCTGTTGTGACTGATGTGCGCGATACAGCGCCCAGAGTAATAGCGCGGCAAGAGGTATGCAGAGCAGCCAATAAGGGCGCGTCCATTCTGGCCAGCTGGTGAGCAGCAATGACATCAGTTGGACTCCTGAGCGGGTGATGTATGGCGCTGCGCGTTATACGCATGAAGGGCAACCAATAGCATACTTAATAACAGTGCTGCAGCTAAAGGCCAGCTGTACAGTTCTTGAATATGTCGCTTAGGGATGGCATAGACCGCGCTCGGCTCCAGTTGATTGAGCGTGCGATAAATATCCGTTAAGTCGCTGCTATCGCTGATATAAAAGTACTGGCCTGCGGTGACTTGGGCGATATCTTTTAACGCTTGCTCGTCCAATTCGAGACTGGCAGTCTCAATCAGCGTTTGCAGCTGATCGGTTTGATTGCTACCAATGCCGATGGTGTAAATTTTAATCTGATAGCGCGCGGCCAATTGTGCCGCGGCTAAGGGTGACATCACGCCGCTGGTATTGGCACCGTCAGTGACTAAAATAAGCACGCGGTGATTGGCTGGGCGCATGCGTAAACGTTTGATGGCTAAGCCGATGGCGTCACCCATTGAGGTGCTATTGCCGGCAATACCCGGTTGCGCTTCTTGAATCCAGCTGCGCACGCTCTGGTGATCATAGGTTAAGGGGGCTTGCAAGTAAGCTTGGCTGCCAAATAAGATCAAGCCGAGGCGATCACCATGGCGTTGGACAATAAAGTTATCCAGCCAGTGTTTGACGAACTCCATGCGCGATATGTTTTGCTCCGCGAATCGCATATCGCTATATAACATGGAACTCGACACATCCAAGGCGATTAATAAATCACGCCCAGTCGTGGGTTGTTCTGTCAGGCTGCCGTGGATCTGCGGGCGAGCGCTGGCGCAGAGTAAGAGTAGCCAAAGGACGGCATACAGCGCCGCCTGACTGCGCCAAAGCGGTACCGTGCGGCGATGGGCACGCTGCAAGTCGTCCAGTTCATTATAAAAAGGCGTACTGAGCGCTACATCCTGCTGCTGCAGGGCAGGGCTGAAGCGACGTATCAGCCACGGTAGCGGTACTAAAATAAACAGCCATGGCCAGGCAAATTCAAACATGTTTACGAATCCAAGTGTCGATGGCCTGTTGCAGCTGCGCAATCGATTTATCGTCTAGGCGGCAGTCTGGTTGATAGGCGCCTTGCACTAAAATCATCCAGCGGGTTAATCCTGCAGCAGGGCAGCGGCTGTCTAAAAATGCTAACCACTCACGTCCGCTCAAGGTATGGCTGGCATACTCGGGGTAACGCGTAGCGCAGATACGCTTGAGCAGTTGATTCAGCTGTTGCAGCCAGGGCCCCGCTTGTTCGCCACCTTGTGGTTTGTGCAGAGCGTGTAATTGTTGTAAGGCGCTGTCGCGCAGCGGGTCATGCTTAGATGCCGGCTCAGGTTGTGTGGTTGCGCGTCTCAGGTATAACCCGCCATAGACCGCTAGACTCACTAAAATAAGGAGTAACCACCAGCCCGGCGCTGGCGGCCACCAGCTGATTGGTGGCGGAAAGATAATGGGCTGCAGCTGCTCAGGACTGATCATGGGCGAGCATTCGCGCTATGCGACTGTTGTAAGCTGATGGCCTGCAATTGTTGCAGTACCGGCTGCTGGGTGCTGAGGGGTAACAGTGGAGCACTCAGCTGCTGGGCTAGTTTTTGCCAGGCTAATGTGTAGGCCGCACCTTGCTCCTGCCAGTGCTGGCGCACTTTGCTGTCGTTGGTATTAATAGAGACACTGTCACCCCCCAGATTGAAGCGTGCTTGGCCGATTTTGGGTAAGCAATGCTCTAGCGGATCCGATAGAGGTAGTAAAATCAGTTCAGAGTGCTGAGCTAAGCGGCGTAATAGTTGGCTGCTCTCCTCATTTAAGTGGCGCTCGTTACAAATTAAAATAATCAGACTGCCTGGACGCATCAGACGACGGGCTTGTTGTAATGCCTCGGGTAAGGGGTTGCTTGCCGGGTGCGTCATGGGCTGCTGCAGGCGCTGATTGGCATCAGCAATGGTATGTAAAAAATGTAGGACACTGTGTTTGTTACGGTGTGCTGGCGTATGCGTTACATGACTATCGCCGAAGACTAAACCGCCGACTCGATCGTTGTGCTGCAAGCTGGCCCAAGCAAATAAGCTGGCTGCTTGAGCGGCCAGTACCGATTTAAAGCAGCCTGTTGTGGCAAAAAATAAATGCAAGCTTTGCTCAACCAAAATAAAGGTGGGGCGCTCGCGTTCTTCATGAAAGACCTTAGTGTGAACTTCACCGGTACGCGCGGTGACACGCCAGTCAATACTGCGCGCATCATCCCCAGCTTGGTAAGCTCGCACCTGATCAAAGTCCATGCCGCGACCGCGCAAGCGCGAACGGTGTAAACCGAGTAAGGCGCTGTGCTGTAGGGGCGAGCTAAATAATTCAATTTTATCCAAGTAGTGGCGCAGATCTAGCAAATCATGCAGCTCAATGTGCGTGCGCCCTCGCATATCCATTAGGCGACCGCTACCACATCGAGCAAGTGCTGTAATACCTGGTCTTGATCAATCCCTGCTGCTTCAGCTTCAAAGGATAAAATAATACGGTGGCGTAAGGTATCAAACAAAACTGCCTGAATATCTTCGGGACTGACAAAATCACGCCCCGCCAGCCATGCATGGGCACGAGCGCAGCGGTCTATAGCGATAGAGCCGCGTGGACTGGCACCAAAGCGGATCCATTTAGCCAACTGTGCATCGTATTTCGCTGGGGTACGGGTGGCGATAACCAATTGGATTAAGTATTCCTCCATCGCATCGGCCATATACAAATTCAGGATTTCTTCACGGGCGGCGAAAATAGTCTCTTGGCGTAATTGCTGCAATGGCTTTTTCTCGCCATGCAAGGCAATGCCACGCGCCTGTTGAAGAATTTTTCGCTCAATCTGTGCATCAGGAAAGCCAATTTTGACATGCATTAAAAAACGATCGAGCTGCGCCTCTGGTAATGGATAGGTGCCTTCTTGCTCAATCGGGTTTTGTGTTGCCATAACCAAGAATAAATGCGGCAAGGCATAGGTGTTGTTACCGATACTGACCTGATGCTCGGCCATAGCTTCGAGTAGCGCTGACTGCACTTTAGCCGGCGCACGGTTGATTTCATCGGCTAAGATTAAATTATGAAAAATCGGGCCATGTTGGAACTCAAATAGGGTGCTTTCTGGGCGATAAATATCGGTACCCGTGATATCTGACGGCAGTAGGTCAGGGGTGAATTGGATACGTTGAAAGCTGGCTTCTAGGCCCTCAGCAAGGTATTTAATTGCTTTAGTTTTAGCCAGGCCCGGTGCGCCCTCGACCAGCAAGTGCCCATCCGCCAATAAGGCAATCAATAAACGGTCAATCAGCCGTTCTTGGCCGAGGATTTGGTTGGTTAAATACTGGCGTAAAGCAAGTAAGGCTTCATGGGGTGACATACTGTGCCTTTTCTAAGACTGAGATCTATGTTGCAGTGTAATGCATGTGCTTGGCTTGTGGATATGCGGGGCTAACGATCCCTTTAAAAGGGCGCCGGACAGCTAAAGTCTAAGCGCTGTTTAGACTGTGGATGGGTAAAGCTTAGGGCGCTGGCATGCAGACATAAGCGGGGCGCTGCTTGCAATGCTTGCGGGTGCGCGTAAAGGCCGTCGCCGAGTAAGGGGTGGCCGATGGAGAGCATATGCACTCTTAATTGATGCGAACGTCCCGTGTAGGGAATCAGTTCTACGCGGCTCTGCTCGGCGGTACGCTGCAGCACTTTCCAAAAGGTGAGAGCGTGCTTGCCTTGCTCATGATCGACTACATGACGTGGTTTAGTCGGTGGGTCATAGCGCAGAGGTAATTCGATTTTGCCTTCATCTTGGAGCACATCGCCCCAGCATAAGGCGGTGTAGCATTTATCCACTTCGCGGTCATGAAATTGGCGTGATAGCTCGCGGTGGCTGTCGGCATCTCGAGCAAGAATAATCAAACCGGAGGTTTCCCAGTCTAAGCGGTGCACGATACGCGCATCAGGATAACCATTGTCTTGCAGACGCGTGACTAAGCAATCTTTATTGTCATCCGCACGTCCAGGTACAGACAACAATAAAGTGGGTTTATTGACCACTAAGATGTAGGCGTCTGCATAGATGATTTCAATACTGGACAACGGCATAAGGTACCCTATAAATAGATTTGGCGGCCTGAGGGCCGCCAACTATTGATTGTGTGGATGATCCAGGCTTAACGGTCTGGTAGCGTAATATTTAACTCAAGAATAGAGCAGCTGCCTTGGTTTTCTAAGGCGACTTGTACCTGTTCGTGGTCAATATTGACGTACTTACGAATCACTTCGACCAGTTCTTTTTGCAGGGCTGGTAGATAGTCAGGTTCGTCACGTTGGCCACGTTCGTGGGCAACGATAATTTGCAGTCGCTCTTTGGCAATGGATGCCGTGGGGGCTTTTTTACGGGCTCTAAGAAAATCTAAAATGCTCACTCTTTACCTCCGAACATGCGTTGGAGGAAGCCTTTTTTCTGCACTTCCAGAAAACGGTGCGGCACTTCTTTGCCCAGTAAGCGGTCAACTGCATCACTGTAGGCTTGGCCGGCATCACTGGCTTCATCAAGAATCACCGGTACACCTTGGTTGGAGGCTTTAAGTACCGCTTGTGACTCAGGAATAACACCAATCATTTGAATGGATAAGATTTCTTCAACATCCTGCACACTCAGCATTTCGCCGCGTTCAACGCGCTCAGGGCTGTAGCGCGTCAGGAGTAGGTGTTCGCTAATGGGGTCACGGCCTTCTTCAGCACGCTTAGATTTGCTGGAGAGTAGGCCGAGCATGCGGTCTGAGTCACGCACTGAAGAAACTTCAGGGTTGGTGACTACAATTGCCGCATCGGCTAAATACATGGCTAAGTGCGCGCCTTTTTCGATACCAGCAGGTGAGTCGCAAATCACATATTCAAATTGCTCAGCCAGTTCCGTAAGAACTTTTTCCACGCCCTCTAGGGTTAAAGCGTCTTTATCACGGGTTTGGCTGGCGGCTAAAATGTAGAGGTTTTCCAAGCGTTTGTCTTTGATCAACGCTTGGTTGAGTGTGGCCTCGCCATTGATAACATTGACAAAGTCGTACACCACGCGGCGTTCGCAACCCATGATTAAATCAAGGTTACGTAAACCTACATCAAAATCGACAATAACAGTCCTGTGGCCGCGTAATGCGAGGCCTGTACCAATTGCTGCGCTGGTGGTGGTTTTACCAACGCCGCCTTTACCTGATGTTACAACGAGAATCTTAGACAAGCGGATCACCTTATGAATAGAGTAAAGGGTGGTTGATGGATTGATTATAAAGTGTTCATAGACACAAAGGTATAGATCACAGTGCAGAGATCTCTAACTGTTCTTTATTTAAATAGGTTTGCGAGGCTTTCCCCCATAATGGGTCACGACGCAGTACTTCGGCAACTTTATATTGCCCCGCAATGGACAGCATTTCAGCGGCCATATACTGACAAAATATCCGAGCTTGAAAATTACCATTAATACCTGCCAGTGCGCGACCACGTAAGGGGCCGTACACATGGATATTGCCGTCAGCTAATAGTTCGGCGCCGGCACTGACTGCAGTCATAACAATTAAGTCAGTATTTTTAGCATAAATTTGTTGGCCGCTGCGTACCGGTTGGGTAATGATTCGTGCAGGAGTGAAGCTGGGCTCAGCGACGACTTCGTTGCTCGCCGCGATGGCCAGTGGTCGCTCACGTGCACCATTGGGTGGAATGACAGGCAGGTCTAAACGTTGTGCCGCAGCTAAGTGCTCAGGATGCTCTGTGCGTAGCGCTAGGGTATGTAAACCGTGCTTACGACACAGGCTTAATAAACGCACCAAGTCCAATGGTTGTGTGCTAGCTGTACATTTATCCAAGGCTAAAATAATCGGCGCATCTTGAAAAAACTGTGGTGCTTGCTCAACTTTCTCAGCCAATTGCATATCTAGGCGGTCAAGCTCATTGGCCGACAACTCTAAAATCGTTAAGGCTAGCATGCTGCCTTTAAGTTGAAAGACAGGGGCTTTCTCAAGAAGATCTACTTGATTCATCAGTGGCTCTATGAGTTGTAAAGGTTAAAAGTCAGTTATAGCGTTAAGCATGGCAGGCTGCAAACCAAGAAGCCATGTAGAATACGAACTTTTACGCTGTTTGGTATGTTAAGTATGAAGCATTCTGGATTTGATATCGCCTTTTTGCATCCTCGCTATTGGTTGCTTTGGCTCGGATTGGCCATCTTATGGTTACTCACACAGTTACCCTACCGAGTGTTATTGCGCTTAGGTCGTGGCTTAGGCGTAGTGATGCGCTATGCTGCGGCCAGTCGTCGCCATATAGTGACACGTAATCTTGAATTATGTTTCCCAGGGTTAAGTAAAACTCAGCGCCAGGATTTAATGCGGGAAAACTTTGCCTCGATGGGCATTGCTTTTTTTGAGATGGCGATGAGCTGGTGGTGGCCGAAAAAACGCTTAAGTGGTTTAGTACAAGTGCACGGTTTGCATCATCTGCAAGAGGCGCAAGCGCACGGCCAAGGTGTGATTTTAATGGCCATTCACTTTACCACTTTGGAGATTGGTGCGGCTTTATTGGGGCAGCGCCACACCATTGATGGCATGTACCGCGCGCATAAAAACCCAGTATTTGATTATGTACAACGGCGCGGACGCGAGCGACATAATGCTGATGCACAGGCGATTGAGCGTGAAGATGTGCGCGGGATGCTCAAAGTGCTGCGCCAAGGGCGTGCGATTTGGTATGCGCCAGACCAAGACTATGGTGCAAAGCAGAGTATTTTTGTACCCCTTTTCGGCGTGCCTGCTGCTACAGTGACGGCTACCAGTAAGTTTGCAAAACTGGGGCGCGCCCAGGTGATACCAATGAAGCAAACACGTCTACCCAAAGGGCAAGGCTATTTGATACAGGTGGAAGCGCCACTGCAAGATTTCCCTAGCAACTCAGATGAACAGGATTGTGTGCGGATCAATCAATGGGTTGAGCGGGCTATTTTAACGCAGCCAGAGCAGTATCTATGGGCGCATCGACGTTTTAAAACTCGACCTGAAGGCGAGGCAAAGCTGTATTGAAGACAGAGGAGCAAGCAGCTGCGCTGAAAGTGGCGCTGGCGGCTAAAAAAAAGGCAACAACGGCTTTGATTTTGTCCGGTGGTGGTGCGCGAGCGGCTTATCAAGTGGGTGTGCTCGCGGCGATTGCGGACTTATTACCTGAATCGGCTGATAATCCATTTGAGGTGATTGTTGGAACATCGGCTGGCGCGATTAATGCGGTTAGCTTGGCCTGTGGTGCCTTAGATTTTCAGCAGGCGATTCGTAAACTAACTGCGGTATGGCAAGGTTTTCGGACGGATTTAGTGTATCGCACCGACTGGTGGGGTGTGCTACGTCAAGCTGGGCGCTTTGTGGGGCAACATCTCCTAGGTTTCGGGCGCGGCTTAGAACCGGTAGCTTTATTGGATAATTCGCCGCTGCGTGAATTGTTACTTAAAGAGTTGGATTTTTCTGGTATTAATCTTGCTGTAGCACGGCGTAAATTACGTGCGGTAGCGATTACTGCGTTTGCCTATCAGTCGGGGCAGGCGGTAACCTTTTATCAAGGGCGCGGCACTATTGAGCCTTGGGTGCGACATCGGCGCAATGGTTCGCCCGCACGACTGCATATCGAACATTTAATGGCCAGTTCAGCGATTCCTTTGCTGTTTCCGCCGGTGCGTTTAAATAATGAATACTTTGGTGATGGTGCGGTACGTCAGGCTGCACCGATTAGCCCGGCATTACATTTAGGGGCCAATCGTATCTTAGTGATTGGCGTGCGCAGTCAGGTTCAAGAAGAACAAAGCATTCCGATGACAGCGCGCCCACCTAGTCTCGCGCAAATGGGTGGGCACCTGTTGAACAGTACCTTTATTGATAATTTAGAGTCGGATCTTGAGTTGCTTGGGCGTTTAAATATGCTGGGCGCACTGCTGCCTGAAACGGAGCATAAAAAGCACTTAGGCCTGTCCCCGGTCGAGGTGCTGGTTGTTTCTCCGAGTAAGAAAATTGATGAAATTGCCGCTCGGCACCGCCATCAATTACCGGCCTCATTGCGTTTGTTTTTACGCGGCTCTGGCGCGATGCGTGCCAGTGGTGGTGGGGTGCTGAGTTATTTATTGTTTGAGCGCAGCTATTGTAATGAACTGATCGAGTTGGGCTACCAAGATGCTATGAGCAAAAAAGATGAGCTGTTAGCTTTTTTAGCTATCAGCCCAACTTAAGTCTCGGATTTTGCTATTTAGCTGTCATCAGCATTGTTTTTACTGGTGCGGCTGGCAAGCTGTCCGGTACGGCAATTGAGGTAAATAGAGCTTTGCAGCCATTGCTGGTCGGGGTACCAAGAAAACATAAACTGACCACCTTTGAGTTTGTCAATCACTGTACGGGCAATTTCTGGACGCACAGCAGGGCAGCCTTGACTGCGACCAATCCGACCTTGGCTTTTAATCCAGGCTGGATTGACATAATCAGCAGGGTGGATAACGATGGCGCGCTCACGTGCACGGTCATTAAAGCCCGGTTCTAAGCCATCCATACGCAATGAATAGCCATGCTTGCCCTGATAACTTTCGGCGGTACGAAATAAACCAATACTCGATTGATGACTACCGTTGATATTAGAAAAACGAGTGGCAAAGTTATCGCCAGAGCGATTGCCATGCGCCACAAAGTCATGCAAAACCAATTGTTTGCTTTGTAAATCAAAAATCCACAGGCGTTTATCACTGGAGGGTAAAGAGAAATCAATGACCGCTAAACGTTGCGCCGGTTCTGCGCCGTGGCTTAATGCACACTGCATAGCGCTCAATGCGGTTGACAGTACTTTATTATTGAGTGATGGGGCGGCGTGCTTAAGCGCGCTCGTCAGTTGCTGTGGAAGTGATGCGGCTGTGGCTGAAGAAAAAGCACAAAGACTGGATATGGCAATAAAAAAAGATTGAATTAAAAAAGGACGACGCATATGAATACTCTCGTTACGGCACAATAGGTGCTCTATAAAAACTACGGGCTGACACGCATGCTTATTGATGTATCTGTGTTGTTTTTATAATTGTGATACAACTGACTCTGCAAGCGTCTTCTAATGTGCTGCGAATCTAAGCAGAACATCTTAACAGCTCACTGAATGGATCCAAACCCTTGCTTAAAAAATACACTTGGCTGGCTTTAATTATCAGCATGACTCACAGTGCCTCAGGTTGGGCCGAGCCCAGTAGCAGTGCGCAAATACTGGTTGAAACACTCAATACACTGCCGCAAAGCTGCGCTGTCTCAGCAACAGACCGTTTGTCGGAAGAGTCTGTGCAACGATTACAATCATTCTATCAGGCGCTGAGTTATATGCCGCTGTGGCAGGATGCCGCTCTGCGTCAACAGTTAGCAGATCAGCTGTTGGATACGCGTTATGACGGCTTAGAACCAACTATGTATCAATTGCATCGTGTTGCCGCGTTGAAGCAGCCTGCGTCAGAACAACAGCAAGTGTGCGATGAGCTATTACTCAGTCATGGTTATCTGCACGCACTCCAGCATTTGCGCGATGGTGTACTGGATGCTAATAGCGTTGAACCCTATTGGTATGAAGCGGCAGTGCAGTCGCCTACACAGACGTCGATTATCGATATTGCAGTGGCTGCGGCGGGTGATTTGCCGCAGGCGTTTGCTGCTGTGCGGCCGCAAAACAGTACATATCAAAAACTACGCGAAACATTAAAAAATAGTTATTTTTTAACTCAAAAAGACTGGGGGCACGTGCCGCTAGAAGGTAAATCCTTGCGCGCGGGCACCTTGGATGTACGCATCCCGAGTTTACGCCAGCGTTTAGAGTTGGCAGGATATCTTGATCCAAGTAGCGACAAGATGTCTGCGCTCATGGAATCCTTGGTTGATCAGGTCGATACACCCACTACACCTGCGGACACTTTGCTCTATAGCGATGAGTTGGTTGTGGCGGTGAAAGCTTTCCAGCAGGATCATTATTTAGAAGACGATGGTGTGGTTGGGCCGGCAACTTTACGTGAGCTAAATATCACTCCTGCACAGCGTTTGCTGCAAGTTCGGGTTAATCTAGAACGGTTGCGCTGGCTTGATAAGCAGCTTGAACCCACTATGTTGGTGGTTGATATTGCTGGCGCGCGCTTACTGTATTTTCGTGATGGTAATATTGTCTGGCGTACACGCACCCAAGTGGGCACAGTCAAACGGCAAACACCTTTATTAAAGTCGCGTATTACGCATTTAACGATTAATCCGACTTGGACGGTACCGCCGACTATTTTACGTGAAGATAAGCTGCCTGCGATTCGCCGTGATCTAGGCTATTTAGCGCGCAGTAATATGAGTGTGCTCGATTATCAAGGTAATGTGTTGAATCCAGCCAGCATCAATTGGCAGGCGCCTTCAGGCATTATGCTGCGTCAAGGCCCAGGCCCACAGAATGCGCTGGGTTTAGTCGCGATTCGTTTTGCCAATCCTTTTTCAGTGTATTTGCACGATACGCCCAGTCAACATCTGTTTGGCCGCGCGACACGTACTGTCAGTTCTGGCTGTGTACGGGTTGAGGATGCACAAAAATTGGTCGATCATTTGTTATTTGATGCAAGCGATGACGAGCGTCAGCGCATTGAGCAAATCAAGGCCAGTGGCAGAACACGTAATGTGAATTTGCCGCATCCGATTCCAGTACTCTTGGCTTACTGGACGGTAGAAGTTGATATGGACAATCGTTTGCGTTTTCGTAATGACAGCTATGGTCACGATGCGAAAATTGCTGCTGCATTACAAGCCGCGCAGCGCTAGAACGTGAGTCCGTGTTGCTGAAACAAACAAGCCGCACCCTGTAACGGTGCGGCTTGTGAGTAACATCTTAGTGCGCTTTTGAATCAGGTTTAGCATCCAGATCAAATGACCGTTCTAGCCATAACGCATTAATGATGGCCATACTGCAGGCTAAGAGTACGCCTAGAATCCAAGTGAAATACCACATAAAAACCCCTTAGTTCATAGTATGAACTGTGTATTGAGTGTCTCAAACAAGCTGTCGTACTTTTCAGTGACAGTGCTGGCACTTACTTAAAGTACTTGCCAGCACTGTCTCATCCGCCTCCCTTAGTAGAGACCGTGCGGATTGTCTTCAAAGTCTGACACTTTAATGGTGCCCCACATTTTAATGTAGCTCCATAAGGTGTACACCAAGATAATGGGCACAAAGATCATTGCACAAATAAACATAATGCCTAAGGTTTTATGGCTCGAGACGGCATCCCACATGGTCAAACTTGACGCTGAGTCAATGCTTGATGGCATGAGGAATGGGAACAGTGCAAATCCTGCGGTGCACAGCGCTCCAGTAATGGCCAAAGACGAGCCTAAAAAAGCTAAGGCCGAACGATTGCTGCTCGCTGCTAAAAGTGCCAAGACACCGCCGGCAATACCTACTATCGGCGCTATGCGGGTAAGTGGGTATTGTGCATAGTTGGCCATCCAGCCAGGGTTGTTTTGCTCAACAGTTTTACTCAGTGGATCAATCGCACCATTAAAATCAATCACTGAAGTCACGCTGTAGCCGTCAATACCCAGCCATAACCACAGACCCGCACCAATAAAGGTGATCAAGAAAGCAATCGCAGAGACTTGTGTTGCCGTGCGTGAACGTTCAAACAAATGTTGATCCGTGCGCATCATTAACCACGTCGCACCATGGGTGGTGAGCATCGCCACACTGACCAAGCCAGCCAAGATACCGAATGGGTTTAATAGGCCCCAGAAATTACCGGTATAGCTCATACGCATGGTGTCATCCATCATAAACGGCACACCTAAGAACAGGTTGCCGAATGCGACACCAAACACCAATGAAGGTACGAAGCTACCCAAGCACAAGGTCCAGTCCCAGCGTGCACGCCAATTGGGGTTATCCAGCTTGCTGCGGTAATCAAAGCCCACAGGGCGAGTGAATAAGGCAAACAGGACTAACAGCATCGCCCAGTAAAAGCCGGAGAAAGATGCCGCGTACACCACTGGCCAAGCAGCGAATAATGCGCCTGCTGCGGTAACTAACCAAACTTGGTTACCATCCCAGTGCGGTGCAATGGTGTTAATGACTACGCGACGTTCACTGTCCGTGCGCCCAATGAAAGGCAGTAGAATCACTGCCCCCAAGTCAAAACCATCGGTTAAGGCAAAACCAATTAGCAAGACGCCAACCAGTACCCACCAAATGATTTTTAGAGTTTCGTAATCAAACATTTCGTCACTCCTTATAGGTTCTTAGTGTTGTTTTGTTCAAAATGGTAACGGCCAGTATGTAAGCAACTTGGGCCTTTACGTGCAAAACGAATCATTAAGAACATTTCAATCACAATTAGAATGGTGTAGATCACCGCAATGGTAATAATCGATCCCAGTACATCAGCCGTGGTGAGTGATGAGGTAGAGAGGAAGGTGGGCAATACTTCACCTATCGACCAAGGCTGGCGACCCATTTCTGCAACATACCAGCCTGTTTGCACACCAATCCAAGGCAGTGGCAAGCTCAATAGGGCGAACTTTAACAACCAAGGTTTGTGCTCTTGAGTGTGCTTAGTCGACGCCCAGAAGGCTAAAGCAAAGAGCAAGAACATTAAAACACCAGCACCGACCATGATGCGGAACGCCCAGAATAGGCTTGGCACATGAGGAATGGTGTCTTGAGCGGCTTGCTTGATTTGCTCTTCAGTGGCTTCAGCAATGTTTGCTGTATATTTTTTCAACAGTAAACCATAGCCTAAGTCTTGTTTAACTTCGTCAAACAAAGCGATATTTTCTGCAGAGCGATCACCGGCGCGCAGTACATCTAAACGTTGACTGGCGATGATGCCATTACGGATACGCACTTCATGCTGATCAATTAAGTCTTTGATCCCTGTCACTTCGGTATCCAGCGAGCGGGTCGCAATAATACCCATGGCATAAGGAATTTTAATGGCGTAATCGGTGGTGTGCGTCTCCATATTAGGCAAACCAATCAGAGTGAAAGCGGCTGGTGCATCTTCAGTGTGCCACTCTGCTTCAATCGCAGCCAGCTTGGTTTTCTGTACATCACCAATTTCGTAGCCTGATTCGTCACCAAGGATGATAACGGAAAGAATTGAGGCTAAACCAAAAGCCGAAGCAATCGCAAACGAACGACGAGCAAAGCCCAAGTCGCGTTTTTTCAGCAAGTACCAGCTCGAGATAGCTAAGACAAAGATTGAACCTGTTACGTAGCCTGCAGCTACAGTGTGTACGAACTTAACTTGTGCCACTGGGTTAAAGATTAAGGCTGCGAAGTCAGTGACTTCCATACGCATGGTTTCATAATTGAATTCTGCGCCCACTGGGTTTTGCATCCAGCCGTTTGCCACTAGAATCCATAGCGCCGACAGGTTAGAACCAATAGCCACTAACCAGGTTACGGCCAAGTGTTGGCGTTTACTGAGGCGGTCCCAGCCAAAAAAGAACAAACCGATAAAGGTTGACTCTAAGAAGAACGCCATTAAGCCTTCAATGGCTAAAGGAGCACCAAACACATCACCTACATAGTGACTGTAGTAGGACCAGTTGGTACCGAATTGGAATTCCATGGTCAGACCGGTAGCCACCCCAATGGCAAAGTTGATACCAAATAGTTTACCCCAAAATAGAACCATGTCTTTGTACACTTCTTTGCCGGTTAAGACATAGACCGACTCCATAATGGCCAGCAAAAATGCCAGACCTAGAGTTAAGGGTACAAAAATAAAGTGATACATTGCCGTCATCGCAAATTGAAAGCGTGACAGGTCAACTAGAGTTTCCGAGATCATTGCGCATACTCCCCGGGATTAAGTGATATTGCACTAATTAGATATGTAGTGGAGTCTCCATTAATATCTTGAAAAGTGCTTGAGTTATAAGTGAAACGAAGCATGTTGAGCACTCTTTTATATTTACGACATTTGTATTATGACACTTATTCCTTGATCAAAGACAAGGAATAATAGTGACGGGTTGTCGCACTGAGGGTTATGGCACGCTATTGGCTTAATAAACTGAACTAGATTAATAACAGTAAGACGGGGGAGTTATGGCTGTAACCTGCTCAATTGTTGAGGTTGAGCAGGTTAAGAAAGATTAGTGTTCGTTGAGACTAAAGGCCGTTAGAGTGAAAGTGGGTACGCCTATATCTTGCATCAGTTGCGAGCCTTGCAGCTCAGGTAGGTCAATAATTGCCGCAACTTCATAGACGCTTGCGCCCATTCTGCGGATTAACCGTGCTGCTGCGACAAAGGTGCCGCCACTGGCAATGATGTCGTCAATCAGCAGTACTTTATCGCCGGCATGCAGGCTATCGGCATGCACCTCTAAAGTGGATTGTTCGTACTCAGTGTCGTAAGGCTCGCTCAAGACATCGGCAGGTAGCTTGCCTTGCTTACGAAATAAAACCAAAGGCTTGTTGAGTTCATAGGCGATGGTTGAACCCAATAGAAAACCACGTGACTCAATCGCACCAATATGGGTGAAATCGCTTTCAACATAACGCTGTACTAAGCCGTCAATGACCATGCGCATGGCTTTTGGTGATTGAAAAAGTGGAGTAATATCGCGAAAAATGGTGCCTTTTCTGGGGAAGTCTGGGATAGGACGGATTAAAGATTTAATTGCAAATTCATCGAAAATCATAGGTTGAGCCTCCATTAAGCAGGTCAGTTATCTAAGTTACCACCGGCTAGTGCGCAGATTTCAATCAGGTTAATCAGATTGATTTCTTTTCCTTCTGCTTCCAGCAATTCATTTTGCTGGAAGCGAGTAAACACCCTTGACACTGTTTCTACAGCTAGACCTAAGTAGTTACCAATTTCGTTACGTGACATGGCTAAACGAAATTGATTAGGGGAGTATCCGCGCGCACGAAAGCGCGCAGACAAGTTTACTAAAAATGTTGCAATACGTTCATCAGCGGTTTTTTTCGATAACAACATCATCATTTGCTGATCATCACGGATTTCGCGACTCATGATACGCATCATCTGACGGCGTAATTGCGGCAGGATGGCGCTGAGTTCATCGAGCCTGTCGAAGGGGATTTCACAAATGGAGGTGGTTTCTAAGGCCATTGCCGACACAGGATACAGCTCGGTATCCATGCCAGATAAACCAACAAACTCACTGGGTAAATGAAAACCAGTGATTTGCTCTGCACCAGAGTCGGTGACACTAAAGGTCTTCAGGCTGCCTGAGCGTACGGCATAGACGGAAGCAAAGGTGTCACCTTGACGAAAAAGGAACTCGCCTTTTTTTAGTGGACGATTGCGTTTTACAATGCTATCAAGCGCATCAAGGTCTTTTAACTCCATGGATAGAGGCAAGCAAAGTGTGGCTAAGCTGCAGTCTTTGCAGTGAGCCTGATGAGGGTTACGCAGGCTGGTTATTTCGGCCATACCATGATTCCTAGGCGATAAGCGATCAAATATTATGCTCTAAGACTACATTAGCCGGCAAAAAGCTTCCACTAAGATTATTCTGCGGGGTTGTCTTGGGTCTATTTAAGTGCTCTGTTAATGTGCTATATAGCGTGTGTTATAGCGTACTCGGCAGCCTTATCGTGTGCACAATACTGATCAAATAGCTGGCAAACGGCTAAGGTAAATAAACGGCCTGAGGGCGTCATTTGCAACGAATGTTCAGTAAGGGTCAGCAGCCCGTCATGTTGCATGTGTTCTAACAGAGGCCATTGCTCACGTAAGTACTCTTTTAGGTTGATCTTATGGCGTTGCTCAATCCTGGCAAAATCAACTCTAAACTGACAGGTTAAAGCTTGAATAATGCTGCGTCTAATATGATCGTCACTCTTGCAGAATAGTCCTTGTGCCGCGGGCAGCTGTTGATTGTTGCAGGCCATTTTGTAAGCGTTGACATCATGGGTGTTTTGATAATACAGATGTCCTAAATGACTGATGGCCGATAGACCAAAACCTATAATGTCGCAATTGGGGAAGGCACCATGGTCTTGCAGGTTATACTGTAAAACATCCTGTTCTTGGACAAAGGCAAACTCATCATCGGCTAAAGCAAAGTGTCCCATGCCAATATAGTGGTAGCCGGCATCGCTGAGTTGTTGTTGGGCGTTATGCAACATCTGCTCTATATCTGCCGAGCACGGTAAGTCCTGCGCATTAATACGTTTTTGAATAGGATGCTTATTGGGCTGATGCTGAAAGCCTTGTACGATAATTCGATCAGCGCCTAGATTTAATATGTCTGCGAGTGTTTGTGCAAAGGCTTGCGGGGTTTGCTTGGGTAAACCATACATCAGACTGATATTAACAGTGCGAAATTGTAAGGTGCGCGCCGCCTCTACCAGTGTTTGTGTTTGTTCAATACTTTGTAATCGATTAATGGCGCGCTGGACTGTTGGATCAAGCCCCACCGCTTCAATATTAACGCGGTTAAAACCAATATCACGTAACATGCCCATGGTTGACCAGTCGGTTTCACGCGGGTCAATATCAATACTGTATTGGCTAAAGTTGTCGCTGACTATATTGAAGTTATCTTTGAGGCAGTCCATCAATTGCCGCAGTTCGGCAGGGTTTAGAAAGGTTGGTGTGCCACCACCAAAATGCAGCTGTTTAATTTGCTGATGAGTATTGATCTGTTGCGCAACTAAGCGAATTTCTTGCTCTAAACTCTGCAAGTAAGCGCTGCTACGACTGCGATCCTTGGTTACTATATTTTTTGCGGTACAGTAGTAACATGCATTAGCACAAAAAGGAATATTAACGCTAAGCGCTAAAGATCGTTGTGCTTTGTCACTGTCGCGCAGGGCGCTAAAGCGTTCAAATGCACTGATTGGCTGCTGAAAATGATCAGATGAAGGGTATGAGCTGTCTTGTTTATCAAGGCGATGGTAGGTGTTAAATAATTGTGAGCTCCACCCTGGGCTGTTGGTCATGTCACCTAAACTCCTTGAACGCTAGCATTGTGAGCGAGTATAGGGGGCCTTTAGGTGAAGACTCTTGATCTGTATCAAGCCTATTTATGTGAACTAGGTTTTATTAATGACCCATTAACCAATGTTGATGGGGGCCCGGTAGGGTCCATAGGCCATAAAGAATCACCAGTGCGCCTGCGGCATAGCGAACATTTTGTTTGCGTAAAAATGCAGTCACGCGCTCTGCAGCTAAACCTGAAGCCAGTAACACCGGCCAGGTGCCTAGGCCAAAAGTGAACATAAGCAGTGCGCTGGTGGCTGCATCACCTTGGCTGGCAGTCCAAAAAAGCGTGCTATAGACCAAACCACAAGGTAACCAGCCCCAGAGTGCGCCAAGCAATAGTGCATGTGGAGTACTTTTAACTGGCAGTAAGCGTCCAGCCACGGGCTGAATATATTTCCAGAGGTGGCGACCTAGACTTTCAATGCGGGTTAAACCATGCCACCAGCCCGCTAGATATAAGCCGAGGCTGATTAAGAGTAGCGCCGCTATAACCCGTAGCGCGGCGGCGGCTGGCGTTTGCTCAACGGCCCACCCCAACAGCCCGAATAAGAAGCCTGCCACGGCATAGCTACTGACACGGCCTAAGTTGTAGGCGATGATCATCCGCAAGCGATGCTGTTGCTGTTGCGCTGGAATACTTAAGGTCAGGGCGCCCATTAGTCCGCCACACATACCGAGGCAGTGGCCGGCGCCGAGTAAACCCAAAATAAAAGCCGAGGCTAGCAGTGGAAATAAATCAGCCATGCTATTGCTCTTCTGTTGTGCTGTTCTGTGTACTGCGGTGTTTCATGCCCGCCGTATGCATGGGGTCTTCATCATCAAATAAAATGCTATGTGCTGGGCCGTCTAAATCCTCGTATTGACCATTATCAACGGCCCAGAAAAATAACCAAATCGCTAGCGCAACAATAATCATTGCTACAGGGATCATTACATATAAAGCTGCCATGTTATGCCTCGCTAAAACAGGTTTAAATTCAATTACTTAAGCGGGTTAGGCGTAGTGCGTTTAAGACGACTAACAGGGAACTGAGTGACATGCCCAATGCTGCCCAGCCTGGGGTTACCCAGCCCACTGCGGCAAAGGGGATGACCAAGCCATTGTACAGGGTTGCCCAGCTCAGGTTTTCTATAATCACTCGACGGGTTTTTTTAGCTACGGCTAAGGCGCTGACTAAACTGCTCAGACTGTTGGATAGTAAAATCGCGTCAGCGGTGGTTTTCGCTAAGTCAGTTGCGCTGCCCATGGCGATGCTGATATCAGCAGCGGCCAGCACTGGGACATCATTGACGCCATCACCGAGCATCAGCACGTGGCGGCCTTGAGCATGTAGCTCTTTAAGTACCTGCAACTTGTCATCGGGGGTGAGGCCGCCGCGGGCATCCTCGATCTGTAATTGCTCGGCAATCTGTTGCACCATCGGCGAGCTGTCGCCGGAGAGTAACAGTACCTTCCAGCCGCGGGCACGGCAGGTCTCGAGCAGGGCAGGTGCGTCAGCACGTAACTGATCGTCTAATGCAAACCATGCTAAAGGTTGCTGGGTATCACCAAGCAGTAGCCACTGACCTTGCTCGCTAGGCATTGCAGGTGTTGGGTACGCGCCCAGAGCGCTGACATAGTCAGGGCGGCCAATGCGTAGCCGTCTGTTGTTGACTGAGCCTTCTAAGCCTAAGCCTGGCGCGCTGCTGACATCTTGCGCAGCTGTTATGCTGCGGCCAAAAGCGCGTGCAATAGGGTGTTCTGAGTGGCTTTCTAAAGCGGCAGCCAACGCTAGGCACTGGGTTTCACTGAGCTGTGCTAGAGGTAAGATGTGTTTGAGCGTGAGTTTACCTTCAGTCAGCGTACCCGTTTTATCAAAAATAACCGTGTCGACCTTTTGAAAGCTTTCCAGTACATGGCCTTTAGTAATCAGTAGGCCAAGCTTGTGCAAGGAGCCGGTTGCAGCAGTAAGGGCGGTTGGCGTGGCCAGCGACAATGCGCAAGGGCAGGTGGCGACGAGCAGTGATAAAACAATCCAAAATGCTCTGGACGAGTCAACTTGCCACCAGATCAGGCCCACCACGGCGGCAATCAGGAGCACGCTAATTAAGAACCATTGGGCAACCGTATCTGCCAGTTCAGCAAGGCGCGGTTTGAGTGATTGTGCGCGTTCTAGCAGGCGCACTATGGCGGATAATTGAGTCTCTTCACCTAGAGCTAATACGGCTATGCTGAGTGGGCCTTCAATATTTAATGTGCCTGCGACCACTGTGTCCCCGGGGTTTTTCGCTAAAGGTAGATATTCACCGGTCAGCAGCGATTCATCAATGCTCGAACTGCCGGTGAGAATACGACCGTCGGCTGGAATCAGATGCCCGGGAGGCACGAGTAGTGAGTCACCTTGTTGCAGTTCGCTGAGTAAAATACGCTCACTGCTGCCGTCTGCATTTAAGCGCAAGCAAGAGGCGGGTAATAAGTTGACCAGCTGTGTCGTGGCTGCCGAGGTGCGCTCACGGGCGCGGCGTTCAAGATAACGTCCGGACAGTAAAAACAGAGCAAACATACCGGCGGCATCAAAATATAAATCACCTTGGCCGGTGAGTGTTGACCAAATGCCAGCGCCGTAGGCCCCAGCGATGGCTAAAGAAACAGAGACGTCCATGGTTAAGTGGCGTGTGCGTAAATCACGCAGAGCACCACGGAAAAACTCACTGCTGCAATAAAATACAATCGGCGTGGTTAAGATTAAACTTGTCCAGCGCAGTAAGCGATCCATTGCTTCGGATAAATCTAGATTAAATTCCGGCCAAGTGGCCATCGAAGCCATCATCACTTGCATCCATAAAATACCTGCCACGCCAAGTTTGCGTAGGGCGCGGCGGTTATCGGACTGCATTTGTTCGCTGACTGTGTCGGGTTGCCAAGGGTGTGCCGCGTAACCGATATGACGAATGGTCTTGAGCAATTCAGATAGCACAATCTGCTCTGCATCCCAGCGGATACTTAAACGATGGTTGCTCAGATTGAGTGATGTTTCCAATACGCCAGGTAATTGTCTAAGATGTTTTTCAATTAACCAGCCGCATGCTGCACAGGTGATACCTTCGATCAGTAGTTTGGTTTCGCTGATAGTGCCTGAGGTGCTGACAAAAGGTTTTTGAATGTCTTTGCGATCAAGTAATAGGAGTTCATCTGGCAATACGCCAGGTAGCGCTTCGGGATTGGCCGAGGGTTCGCTGCGGTGTTGGTAATAACTTTCTAGGCCGCCGGCGATAATGGTTTGTGCAACAGCTTGGCAGCCAGGACAGCAAAAGACGCGAGCTTCCTGCAGGACAACGGCAGTAAAAGCATCCCCTGTTAAAACAGGTAAACCGCAGTGAAAACAGGATAAAGGCGCAGCCATAATAGTCAGCTATCTATAAGTAAAACAGGGTCCACTGAGGCCTGTTTTAACAGGCCCGTGGAGTTAGGCTCAATCGCCTAATGTGATCGGTTGGCCGCTTACCAAGGTTTGCTCTTCAAATAAACGCCACTGGGCATCATTCTCTAAGCCTAAAATCTCAACAAAGCGGCGTCCCTGAATATCTTCTTGCAGTAGACCGCGGTACACATCAGTGTCTACGGGCTGCAGTACGATACGGCGATCACGCTCTGGTTGTGTGGGTGAAATTAAGTTGAGCACTAGGTGCTGTGGTCTGCTTTGACCGGTTAGAACGAACTCAGCGTGGCCAAGGTCGCTATCTAAACGCAAGGTGCCGCCTATGTTTAATTGCTCGGCCAGTCTTTCACGCTCAAGCGAGGTATTAATTCCTTTGCCGGCATCGTAGTAGTTATCAACCACTAGGCTGTCGGCGTTACGGATCGATATTGTCAGTAAAGACAGCCCGAGCACCACAGAGAAACTGAGCATTCCAATGATAAACCAAGGCCAAAACTCTTTATACCAGGGTAAAACATTGTTATCGGGCTGCATACAATATCCTTTAATTAACGAAAGGTGGGGCCGAGGAAACGGCTTTCAGCTGTTCTGTGGATGCTAGGATCATCTTCAGAATGGATTTTAAACTCGATGCTGTTGGTACTTGACGGAATATCTTCAGGATCAATCGAGATGGATACTGGGATCGATAAAATTTCACCGGCCGCAGCAGGGATTTTATTTTTACCTTCAAGGATTAAGCCGTTAAGGCCGCTGGCTTCAATCACAAATATATGATCTGTTTGATCTTTGTTCATGATTTTTAGCGTGTACACGTTTTCGATACGACCTTCTTGGTTTTCACGGTAAGGCGTACGGTCTTTTAGGACATTAAGCTCAACCAAGGTGCGGTTGAATACAGTGTAAGCAAACAGGCTACTCATAATCATCAAAGCAACAGCATAGCCAATCAGGCGAGGGCGGACCAGTTTGGTTTTCTGCCCAGATAAGTTGTGCTCGGTAGTGTAGCTGATTAAGCCTTTTGGATAGCCAACTTTGAGCATGACATCATCGCAAGCATCAATACAGGCCGCGCAGCCGATACAGGCAATCTGTAGGCCATCACGAATATCAATACCGGTCGGGCAGACATGTACACAGAGTTTACAGTCAATACAGTCGCCTAAACCTTGTGCCTTATAGTCACTGCCTTTTTTACGCGGACCACGGTTTTCTCCGCGTTCTGGATCGTAAGAAACAATCAGCGTGTCTTTGTCGAACATCACACTTTGAAAGCGTGAGTAGGGGCACATATGGATGCAGACTTGCTCGCGTAACCAGCCTGCGTTGAGGTAGGTCAGTAAGGTGAAAAAGCCCACCCAGAAATACGCCCAACCATCAGCATTGCCAGTGATGAGGTCCATGGCGAGTTCGCGAACCGGAGAAAAATAACCGACAAAAGTAAAGCCAGTTGCAAAACCAATGCTGATCCAAAGGATATGTTTAGCGGTTTTACGTAAGAATTTGTTTGCCGACATTGGCGCTTTGTCGAGCTTCATGCGTGCATTACGGTCACCTTCAGTGACTTTTTCGCACCACATAAATACCCAGGTCCATACGCTTTGTGGGCAGGTATAGCCACACCAAACGCGTCCAGCAAATACGGTAATAAAGAATAAACCGAAGGCGCAGATAATCAGTAACCACGATAGCAACATAAAGTCTTGTGGCCAGAAGGTGGCACCAAATACATAAAATTTTCGCTCAGGCAGGTTCCACCAAACAGCTTGGCGATCCCCCCATTGCAGCCAGACAGTACCTAGAAATAGAGTAAATAAGAACAGCCCTGAAACGATACGAATATTGCGGAAGATGCCGGTAAACGCACGTGTATAGATCGCCTCGCGTTTAGCGTAGAGGTCAACATTGGGGGCTTTAGGTGTAACGTTTTTTACAGGAATTTGCTCAGTCATCAGGTTGCACCACTGCGGTTTTTAAAATATCCGGCCAGTCAAAGACTGGCCGGAATAAACTTATAACTGCTGTGTATGATACGCCTTCAGACGTTCCGGCGCAGGGTGGCAGCATGTCGCAGGCATCAGTTATTGATCCTTGGTACCTTGCGATAGGCTATACACATAAGCAGCTAATAAGTGAACTTTGTCATTACCCAAGAAGTTTTCTTGAGCCGGCATTTGCCCGTTACGGCCATGACGAATGGTTTGTTGAACCTGGCTAAAACTTGATCCATACAACCATGTTTTATCCGTCAAGTTAGGTGCACCCAGTAGGTGATTACCTGTGCCTTCAGGGCCATGACAGGCTACGCACATTGTGTTGTACGACTGTTGACCTGCCTCAAGGTTAATGCCTTCAGGGTTTTTTAATCCTGATAAACTGCGCACATAACCGGCCACGTTTTTCACGCCTTCATTGCCTAGCGCTGCTTCCCAACCTGGCATAGCAGCATTACGGCCTTTCAGGATCGTAACTTTAATGGTTTCAGCATCGCCGCCCCAGATCCAATCATTGTCGGTCAGATTAGGGAAACCGTGTGCGCCTTTGGCGTCAGAGCCGTGGCATACCGAACAGTTGGACGCAAATAGACGGCCACCCATTTTTAATGCAGCGTCATCTTTAGCAACTTCTGCAATAGGCATGGCTGCGTACTTGGCAAAAATAGGGCCATATTTCCCATCAGCCTTAGCTATTTCGCGGTCATACTGTTTGGTGGATGTCCAGCCGCCATCATAGCCCGGCAAGATACCTTTCCAGTTACCCATGCCTGGGTAAAGCACAAGATAGCCAACAGCAAAGATTAGGGTGCCGACAAACAGCATAAACCACCAGCGTGGCAGTGGGTTGTCATACTCTTCAATGCCGTCGTATATATGGCCTAAGGTTTGGTCAGTAGTATCACTGCGCTGACCTTTACGTGTGGCAAAAATCAGCCACGTCAGTGCCAATAAAGTACCTGTCGTAAGAATTACGATGTACCAACTCCAGAAAGAAGTCATTGGTTATTGCTCCTGGATATGTCTTTATTCAGTACGCTAGAAGGCGGCTCTTCGTCAGCGAAGGGTAAGTTTGCCGCTTCATCAAAGCTGGATTTACGCTTGCTGTTGTAGGCCCAAAATACTAGGCCTACAAAGGCTACGAAAATGAGTGCTGTACCTAAGCCGCGAAGAGTTCCGATATCCATGAACGTTACCGTTTATTCTTAATGTATGTGCCAAGAACTTGCAGGTAGGCCACTACAGCCTCCATTTCAGTCTTGCCCTTAACCGCAGCTACTGCACCGCTGATGTCTTCGTCGGTGTAAGGCACGCCTAACCAGCGCATGGCTTCAATTTTAGCCACAGTATCTTTGCCATCTAAGGTGTTTTCTACTAACCAAGGGTAAGCAGGCATCTTAGACTCGGGTACAACGTTGCGTGGGTTGTACAGGTGCGCACGGTGCCAGTCATCTGAGTAACGGCCGCCAACGCGAGCCAAGTCAGGACCGGTACGCTTAGAGCCCCACAAGAAGGGGTGCTCGTACACGCTTTCACCCGCGACAGAGTAGTGGCCGTAGCGCTCGGTTTCAGCACGGAACGGGCGGATCATCTGTGAGTGGCATTGCACGCAGCCTTCACGAATATAGATGTCACGACCTTCCAGTTGCAATGCAGTGTAAGGCTTGAGGCCATCGACAGGCTCGTTCACCATGTCTTGGAAAAACAAGGGAACGATTTGTACAAGACCACCAATGCTTACTGCAATCACCATAAAAAGCGCGAGTAAACCAACGTTTTTTTCAACGCGTTCATGCTGTTTCATTAGTGAGCTTCTCCAACAGTAAAGCGAGCGTGTGCATTCGCTTTTTCAGTGTCTGACGCGCGTACTGTACGCCATGTGTTGTATGCCATAAACAGCATACCGGTTAAGAAGAAGATGCCGCCGATCATACGTACTAAGTAACCGTAGTGACCTGCTTCTAACGCTTCAACGAAGGAGTACGTCAGAGTGCCGTCTTGGTTAATTGCACGCCACATCAGGCCTTGCATAATACCGTTGACCCACATAGAGGCGATGTACAACACCGTACCGACTGTAGCCAGCCAGAAGTGTGTGTTAATCAGCGCAACACTGTGCATTTGCTCACGGCCAAAGAGGCGCGGAATTAAGTGGTAGAGCGAACCAATGGTCACCATTGCGACCCAGCCCAAAGCACCGGCGTGTACGTGGCCGACAGTCCAGTCAGTGTAGTGGGATAAGGCGTTAACAGTTTTAATCGCCATCATCGGACCTTCAAAGGTCGACATACCGTAGAAGGCAAGCGATACAACCAAGAAGCGCAAGATTGGGTCGGTACGTAATTTGTGCCAAGCACCTGATAAGGTCATCATACCGTTGATCATGCCACCCCATGAAGGCGCCAATAAAATCAAGGACATTGCCATACCCAGTGATTGTGCCCAGTCAGGCAGTGCTGTGTAATGCAAGTGGTGCGGACCCGCCCAGATGTACACAGTGATCAGAGCCCAGAAGTGCACAATCGACAAGCGGTAGGAATAAATCGGACGGCCTGCTTGCTTAGGTACGAAGTAGTACATCATACCCAAGAAACCTGTGGTCAAGAAGAAACCTACAGCGTTATGTCCGTACCACCATTGCACCATAGCGTCTGTCGCGCCTGAGTACAGCGAGTAGGATTTAAACCAAGTCACTGGAATCGACATATGGTTAACGATATGCAGCATCGCTGTCACTAGGATAAACGCACCGAAGAACCAGTTACCCACATAAATGTGAGAGGTTTTGCGTTTAGCGATAGTGCCAAAAAAGACCACTGCATAAGCCACCCAAACGATAGCCAGAAGAATAGCGATTGGCCACTCTAGCTCAGCGTATTCTTTAGTGGTGGTATAGCCTAGTGGTAATGTGATGGCAGCCATCACAATCACTAACTGCCAACCCCAGAAGGTAAATGCAGCTAAACCGTCAGAAAACAAACGTGTTTGTGAGGTACGTTGCACCACATAGTAGGATGTGGCAAACAATGCACTACCACCAAATGCAAAGATTACTGCGTTGGTGTGTAAGGGACGGAGCCTGCCGAAGCTGGTCCAGGGAAGGTTAAAGTTCATTTCGGGCCAGACTAATTGCGCTGCAATTAGGACACCGATACTCATACCTACGATACCCCAGACCACCGTCATGATGGCGAACTGGCGTACAACCTTGTAGTTATAAGCATTCTCTTGGATTGCTGTGCTCATGCTAAGACTTCCACGGGTAATGGATTGTTCGGAATTAAATCGCCGACAAGTATGGGCAAAGCACAAAGCCATTGCAATCAGTACGTCTTTTAACACGACCGAGCAATGGGTTTATAACTACAAATTAACGTCTAACGATGTTTCTTTTATAGGCTAAGCAACGTAAAACAGTGTTATGTGATTGTAGTTTGCTATCAACTTGTTGACGTAGCTCCTATCTTAGCGCATTTGCCCTATGAATTAACACTAGGGCTTGGTAATACGGTTGTATATAGTCTTTGCTTGAGCGCGAAAGCGCCTTGATTAAGGTCAGTATTTGACTTAAAAACACTGGCAATATGTATCAGTATATTGCCAGTGTGACGCTGAGTAATTACTCCTTTTCGTTCGATAAGCTGTACACATATGCTGCCAGGATATGTACTTTATCTTGTCCTAAGTACTGCTCCTGTGCGGGCATGACACCGTTGCGGCCATTACGAATAGTTTGTTGCAGTTGCGTCAGGCTAGAGCCATAAATCCAGCCGGCACTGGCGGTTAAGTTTGGCGAGCCGAGCATAGCCATACCTTCACCATCGGCACCGTGGCAAGCGACACAGGTGGTCGCGTAGATTTCTTTACCCGCGTTGGTATCTGCTTGGTTACCTTCGGGTAATTTCAAGCCGGCCAGATCTTTACGCACATAAGCGGCAACGTTTTTTACCCCTTCCTCACCAATAATGGCGCCCCATGCGGGCATAACACCGTTACGGCCTTGCAAAATACTGGTTTGAATAGAGGCGGTGTCACCGCCCCAGCGCCAATGTTGGTCTGCTAGGTTAGGGAAGCCAACGGCACCTTTAGCATCTGAGCCGTGACAAATTGAGCAGTAGTTGGCAAATAGACGTGAGCCCATTTTTAACGCCTGCGGGTCTTGTGCGACGTCTTCAATACTCATAGCGGCGTATTTAGCAAAGATGGGGCCGTAGGTTGCCTCGGCTTTATCCATTTCTCGCTCCCACTGTTTGGTGGATGTCCAGCCATCGTCGTAGCCTGGCAGTACACCTTTCCAGTTACCCATGCCTGGGTAGAGGATTAAATACATCACAGCAAAGAGCAAGGTGCCGACAAACAGCATAAACCACCAGCGTGGCAGCGGGTTGTCGTACTCCTGAATACCATCAAAGGCATGGCCCATGGTTTGATCGGTGGTGTCGGGGCGTTGCCCTTTACGTGTTGCAAAAACCAGCCACGCCAGCGCTAGCAAGGTGCCAGAGGTGAGTAGCGTAATATACCAACTCCAGAATGAGGTCATTGGTGAGTACTCCTAGAATGATTTTGTACCAGAGCAGTATCGTCATTTGGCTCGTCGCTGAAGGGCAGCATGGCTGCTTCAGTAAAGCTGTCGTTACGTTTGCTGCTGTACGCCCAAAATACGAGGCCAATAAAAGCCACTAAAATCAAGGCTGTGCCTAAGCCACGCAGTGTTCCAATGTCCATACAATCACCGCTTATTCTTGATCGATGTGCCGAGTACTTGTAAGTACGCGACCAAGGCATCCATTTCAGTTTTGCCTTGAACCGCAGTCACTGCACCGCTGATATCAGTCGGCGTGTACGGCACGCCTAGCCAACTTAGAGCTTCCATTTTTGCCACAGTATTTTTACCGCTTAGCGTGTTCTCTACGAGCCAAGGATAAGATGGCATTTTTGATTCAGGCACTACGTTGCGCGGGTTAAAAAGGTGAGCGCGATGCCAGTCATCTGAATAACGGCCACCAACGCGGGCCAAGTCTGGTCCGGTACGCTTAGAGCCCCATAAGAATGGATGGTCGTAGACACTTTCACCGGCGACAGAGTAGTGCCCGTAGCGTTCGGTTTCAGCGCGGAATGGCCGAATCATTTGTGAGTGGCAACCCACGCAACCTTCACGAATGTAGATATCACGGCCTTCCAGTTGCAGGGCGGTGTAGGGCTTTAAGCCCTCGACTGGCTCATTGACAATATCTTGGAAAAATAGCGGTACGATCTGTACCAGACCACCAATGCTCACTGCCAAGACCATAAAGAGCGCCAATAGGCCAACGTTCTTTTCAAGTTTCTCGTGGTTTCTCATTAGTGTGCCCCCTCTACGGAAAAGCGTGCAGCTGCAGCTGCTTCAGCAGGCTTAGCGCTCTTGATAGTTTTCCAGACGTTCCAAGCCATCAATAACATGCCGGTAAAGAAGATTGAACCACCGATCAGACGTACCACAAAGCCTGGGTGACTGACGTTAATCGCTTCGGCAAATGAGTAGGTTAAGGTCCCGTCGTCATTAATGGCGCGCCACATTAGACCTTGTGCAATACCGTTGACCCACAATGAGGCGATATAGAGCACGGTACCGATGGTGGATAACCAGAAGTGAGTGTTAATCAGGCTAACACTGTACATTTGTTTGAGACCAAATAAGCGTGGAATCATATGGTAGAGTGAGCCAATTGAGACCATGGCAACCCAACCTAAAGCGCCTGCGTGTACGTGACCAATGGTCCAGTCAGTGTAGTGAGACAGGGCGTTCACGGTTTTAATCGACATCATTGGGCCTTCAAAAGTCGACATGCCGTAGAAAGCGAGTGATACCACTAAGAAGCGTAAAATCGGGTCGCTACGTAATTTGTGCCAAGCACCTGACAAAGTCATCATACCGTTGATCATGCCGCCCCATGATGGTGCGAGTAAAATCAGCGACATCACCATACCCAGTGATTGCGCCCAGTCTGGCAAGGCTGTGTAGTGCAGGTGGTGTGGGCCCGCCCAGATATATACAGCGATCAGTGCCCAGAAATGCACAATGGATAGGCGGTATGAGTACACTGGTCGTTCTGCTTGCTTAGGCACGAAGTAGTACATCATGCCTAAGAAACCTGCGGTTAAGAAAAAACCAACCGCGTTATGACCGTACCACCATTGCACCATGGCATCGGTTGCACCGGCATACATGGAGTATGATTTGGTCATAGTGACAGGAACTTCCATATTATTGACAATATGCAGCATGGCCACTGTCAAAATAAACGCACCAAAGAACCAGTTACCGACGTAGATATGTTTGACCCTGCGCTTGACCAGTGTGCCAAAGAAGACAATGGCATAACTGACCCAAACCACGGCAATTAGAATATCAATTGGCCATTCAAGCTCTGCGTATTCCTTCGAGGATGTAAATCCAAGAGGCAGGCTGGTCGCCGCCAATAAGATAACCAGTTGCCAGCCCCAGAAAGTGAAAGCTGCTAGTTTTGGCGCAAAGAGCTGGGTTTGGCAGGTACGTTGCACCGCGTAGTAAGAGGTGGCAAAGAGCGCGCAGCCACCGAAAGCGAAAATCACCGCATTGGTATGCAGTGGGCGTAGACGACCATAAGAGGTCCAAGGGAGGTCAAAGTTTAGTACAGGCCAGACCAGTTGAGCTGCAATCAAGATGCCAACCGCCATCCCGACAATACCCCATACCACCGTCATGATGGCAAACTGGCGAACCACCTTGTAGTTGTAGGCGGAACTCGTTGTCGTGTTCATATTTGAAGGTTTCCATTCATATTTTTGGGCAGATAATCAGCCGCCTTATGGACATTAAAGAGGCTGTTGTCGAACAAAAGGATGGCTAAAGGCTCATCAGACGGTATTGATAAGGGTCAACAGTCCAATATTTTACTTTTTCATATAGTGATGAAATTATGTCGATTTTATATACTCGCGCGCCTAATTCTTGCTGCACTTTAATCCTTGCGCACGGGGCTGGAGCGCCAATGGATAGTCCTGTTATGGAGTCGATAACCCAGCACTTAGTGGCCTTGGGGGTCAGTGTGGTACGCTTTGAGTTTCCCTATATGGCCCAGCGTAGGCTGGACGGAGTGCGTAGACCTCCGAATAAAATGGAGGTCCTGCAAGAGGCTTGGCGTGCGGTCTATAAAGAGGTGCGGGCACAGACTGATCAGCCCATTGTATTAGCGGGCAAGTCGATGGGCGGACGGGTGGCGAGTATGCTGGCTGATGAATTACAGATAAGTGCGTTAGTGTGCGCTGGTTATCCTTTTTATCCCGCTCGAAAACTGGATAAACCGCGCATAGAGCATTTGCTCCGTTTGCGCACGCCAACCTTAATTGTGCAGGGTGAGCGTGATGCTTTAGGCTGTCGCGATGTGGTGCAGTCTTATACTTTATCTGCGGCTATAGCCTTTGAGTGGATGGCCTTTGCAGATCATGACCTTAAGCCTTTAAAACGTTCAGGTTTTAACCATGAGCAGTATTTGCAGCGTGCTGCGCTTAGTATTGTTGATTTTATAAAAGTGCATGTCGGCTAAGCGGGCGGAGCTGGCCGACATGTTTGGCTGTTTACGCGCTTAGCAGTATTCGCATAAATAGGCTGTATCAGTTGTTATTTTAATTAAGAAGCTGCTGTTGGCTGCGACGGTAAAATGTGTGCCTGCCGCAACGCTGCTCCAGTGTCCTGTAGTGGCCAGTTTCACCTCGGCACTGCCGCTGATAATATGCATCACTTCTGCGCTGGACGTGGTAAAAGTGTATTCGCCTGGCGCCATTACGCCAATACTGGCGGGGGTTGTGTTGTGCGTGAAGCTGATTGATTTTATTGCGCCATTAAAGTATTGATTGACCTTAAGCATGCTTAGAACTCGAGATAGGAAAGGCGTATAGCATAACCGTGCGTCGATTTGGCGTCACTATTTTGTCGATAAAGCGCGATGCGGTTAAACACATTATAAAACAAGGTGGTGAGCTATGGCGCGTATTGCGTTTATTGGTTTGGGTGCTATGGGCTATCCCATGGCAGGGCATTTAGCCGACAAAGGGCATACGGTGACGGTCTATAACCGTACTGCGGCTAGGGCTGAGCAATGGTTAACAGATTACCCAGGGCATATGGCTGTAACGCCGGCAAAAGCGGCGTTAAATGCAGAATTTATTATGTGTTGTGTGGGTAATGATGATGATTTGCGAACTGTGACGCTTGGTGTTGATGGCGCTTTTAGCTCGATGGCCGAGGGCAGTGTGTTTATTGACCATACCACTGCATCAGCGCAAGTTGCTAAGCAGTTGGCCTGCGAAGCCACTCAGCGTGGTTTTGCGTTTTTAGATGCGCCGGTGTCCGGTGGTCAGGCCGGTGCACAAAATGGTGTTTTAACCATTATGGTGGGGGGTGAGCAGGCGGTGTATGAGCGTGTCGCCCCGATTTTGCAGTGCTATGCACGTATGCAGCGCTTGATGGGTGAAGTCGGCAGTGGGCAATTGACTAAAATGGTCAATCAGATTTGCATTGGTGGCTTGCTGCAAGGTTTGGCCGAAGCGTTGCACTTTGCGCAGCAGGCTGGTTTGGACGCAGAGGCGGCGATGCAGGTGATTAGTCAAGGGGCGGCACAGTCTTGGCAGCTTGAAAATCGCTACCAGACGATGCTGGCTGGTGAGTTTGATTTTGGTTTTGCGGTTGAATGGATGCGTAAAGATTTTGCTATTGTCTTTGATGAGGCACGCCGTAATGGAGCCTCTTTGCCGGTGACTGCGCTGGTTGATCAGTTTTATGCTGATGTTGAAGCGCTGGGCGGTGAGCGTTGGGATACCTCCAGTCTGATTGCACGATTAAACACAAACCGCTAAGTTAAGGTGATGCTATGCGTGTAACGGCTCTGATAATGACATGGGTAGTGTGCTAATGGAGTGCCGAATGGGCTGCGGTGCCTGCTGTATTGCGCCGTCGATACATACGCCGATGCCTAATATGCCGCAGGGTAAAAAAGCAGGTGAGCGCTGCTTAAATTTAACCAGTGATAATTTATGTCAGCTGTTTGGCCTGCCAGAGCGTCCTGCGTTTTGTGGGGTATTTCAAGCAGAAATCAGTGTGTGCGGTGCGAGTCAGGCAGAGGCTATTCGTTTAATCGGATGGCTGGAAGACATGACGGGGCAGGCAAGCTAATGGATTGGGCGCTGGGCGCTCAATAGCGCCAATGACATAAAAAAGGGCTGCTCATTATTGGGCAGCCCTTTTTTGTGCAGCTAAGACAGTATTAACGCTTGTCTACAGGTGTATAGTCGCGCTTGTCGTAGCCGGTGTACAGTTGACGCGGACGGCTGATTTTGTATGGACTTGAGAGCATCTCAGTCCAGTGTGAAATCCAGCCAACAGTACGTGACATAGCAAAAATCACTGTGAACATACTGGTTGGAATGCCGATCGCTTTCAGAATGATGCCTGAGTAGAAGTCAACGTTCGGGTACAGGTTGCGCTCTTTGAAGTACGGATCGTTCAATGCGTATTCTTCGAGTTTCATTGCCAAGTCAAGCTTAGGATCGATAACGCCCAGCTCTGCCAGGACTTCGTCGCAGGTTTGTTTCATTACTTGTGCGCGTGGATCGAAGTTTTTGTAAACACGGTGACCAAAGCCCATCAGTTTGAAGGGGTCGTTTTTGTCTTTGGCTTTGGCAATAAACTTCTCAATGTTTGACGCATCGCCAATTTCATCGAGCATGGTCAGAACGGCTTCGTTAGCACCGCCGTGCGCAGGTCCCCAGAGGGCTGCGATACCTGAGGCAATACAAGCGAATGGGTTGGCACCAGTAGAGCCCGCCAGGCGTACGGTTGAGGTTGAAGCGTTTTGCTCGTGGTCAGCATGCAGAATAAAGATGCGATCCATTGCTTTAATAAGAGCAGGACTGAAACGCTTAATTTCTGCAGGGGTGTTAAACATCATGTGCAAGAAATTCTCTGAGTAGCAGAGATCGTTGCGTGGATACATGATGGGCTGGCCGATGGAGTATTTGTATGCCATGGCCGCAATGGTTGGCATCTTAGCGATCAAGCGGTGCGCAGAAATTTCACGGTGCTTTGGATTGTTGTTGTCCAGAGAGTCGTGATAAAAAGCAGATAAAGCACCAACAATACCGCACATAATTGCCATAGGGTGAGCGTCGCGACGGAAACCATTGAGGAATGATTTCAGCTGCTCGTTAACCATGGTGTGTTTGCTGATGGTATCAACGAATTCTTTCTTTTGCTCTGCGTTGGGCAGTTCGCCATGCAGCAGTAAGTAGCACGTCTCTAGATAATCAGACTTGGCCGCAAGCTGCTCAATCGGATAGCCGCGGTGTAATAAAATACCTTTATCACCATCAATATAAGTGATTTTAGACTCGCATGCTGCAGTCGACATAAAGCCTGGGTCATACGTAAAATAACCGCTAGCAATCAGATTGCGTACATCAATTACATCAGGGCCAATAGTACCGGTTAGAACTTGCAGTTCTACGGGGGCTGTGCCCTCGATGATCAACTGCGCTTTTTTGTCAGCCATTGTGGCCTCCTAGTTATGCTTGGAATCATCACGGCCCCCCACGCAGGGCCCGCGACATAATAATGAGATAACTGCCAATGTCAATTTGTACTGCATGCATAGTGTAACTGCTTAAAAGAACAATTATCTCTGTCTAAAATTTCACGTACAGATATTTACGCTAAATGTCAAAGACGAGCAATGCGCATTTAGGCGAATGTTTTTGCGTTGTCATTCTAGTGTTTTTTGCACTATACTCGGTTGCTGACCGCCAGAGGCTTTGCCTATGCTGACGGTCGTCACTCCGATGGTGACGGGTACTTTTTACTAAGTGCCTTCCCGACAACTCGCCCTGCAGTTTAGGGCTCTCTAAGTGTGAATACGCCGTGAATAGCCAACGACCTGTAAACCTAGATATTAGGACTATAAAACTTCCAAATACCGCAATCTCTTCCATTTTGCACAGAATTACAGGTGTTATCCTGTTTGTAGGTATCGCTGTGCTGCTCTATGGACTCGACAAATCACTTGCCTCAGAGCAGGGATTTGCTGAAGTAAAAGAGTGCTTGACCAGTCCGCTGGCCAAATTCGTTGTTTGGGGTCTTCTCTCTGGACTGATGTACCACTTAACTGCCGGTATTCGCCATTTAATTATGGATTTGGATATTGGTGTCACGCTGGAAGGCGGAAAATTAGGTGCTAATTTAGTCTTTATTATTTCAGCCATACTGATTGTATTGATGGGAGTCTGGATATGGTAACTAACGTAACAAACTTCTCTCGGTCTGGTCTGTATGACTGGATGGCTCAGCGAGTCACAGCTGTGGTATTGGCTGTCTACGTATTATTTCTATTGGGTTATATCTTAGCTAATCCAAATATGAGCTATGCCGAGTGGCAAGGGCTGTTTGCAAACAGCTGGATGCGTATCTTTAGTTTAATGAGCCTTATCGCACTAAGCGCACATGCTTGGATCGGTCTATGGGCTGTTACTACTGACTATCTAACGCCCATGACACTCGGCAAATGGGCAACAGGTGTTCGATTTTTAGTCCAAGCGCTGTGCGGCATAATTATGTTCGTACTGTTCGTCTGGGGCATACAGATTCTGTGGGGAATTTGATTCATGGCCAGTATTCGTACCATTTCTTATGATGCCATTATTATTGGTGGCGGCGGCGCAGGTATGCGTGCGTCACTGCAGCTCGCACAAGGTGGGCATAAAACAGCCGTAGTAACTAAAGTGTTTCCTACGCGCTCGCACACTGTATCTGCACAAGGTGGTATCACCTGCGCAATCGCATCAGATGATCCCAATGATGATTGGCGCTGGCATATGTACGATACCGTTAAAGGTTCCGACTATATCGGTGACCAAGACGCTATCGAATATATGTGTTCAGTCGGCCCAGAAGCTGTGTATGAGCTTGAGCATATGGGGCTGCCGTTTTCACGTACTGAAAAAGGTCGCATTTATCAGCGTCCCTTTGGTGGCCAGTCAAAAGACTACGGTCGTGGCGGCCAAGCGGCACGTACTTGCGCTGCTGCTGACCGTACCGGTCACGCGCTGTTGCACACCTTGTACCAAGCAAACTTAAAGCACGGCACAACATTCCTAAACGAGTGGTATGCCGTTGACTTAGTTAAAAACGAAGACGGTGCAGTGGTCGGTGTTGTGGCTATCTGCATTGAAACGGGTGAAGTGGTTCATATCCGTGCTAAAGCAGTCGTACTGGCAACTGGTGGTGCTGGTCGTATTTATGCGTCAACCACTAACGCTTTGATTAATACCGGTGACGGTGTGGGTATGGCGTTACGTGCTGGTATACCAGTACAAGATATGGAAATGTGGCAGTTCCACCCAACCGGTATTGCCGGTGCGGGTACCTTGGTGACTGAAGGTTGCCGTGGTGAAGGTGGCTACTTAATCAATAAGCACGGCGAGCGTTTCATGGAGCGCTATGCGCCTAACGCTAAAGACCTTGCTGGACGTGACGTTGTTGCGCGTTCCATGGTTAAAGAGATCTTAGCCGGTAACGGGTGTGGCCCTAATGGCGACCACGTTATGTTGAAACTTGATCACCTTGGTGAAGAAGTTCTGCACAGTCGTCTGCCAGGTATTTGTGAGCTGTCGATTACTTTCGCTCACGTTGACCCTGTAGTTGCGCCGATTCCTGTGGTACCGACCTGTCACTATATGATGGGTGGTATTGCGACTAACGTGAATGGTCAAGCCATTGCTCAAGATGCAGAGGGTAATGATTACATCATTGATGGCTTGTTCGCTGTTGGTGAAGTGAGTTCTGTATCTGTGCACGGTGCTAACCGTCTGGGTGGTAACTCACTGCTTGACTTGGTGGTATTCGGTCGCGCAGCAGGTATCTACCTTGAGAAGAGCTTGCGTGATGGCGTTGAAGCGCGCAGTGCCAGTGAGAGCGATGTTGAGCGCTCAATGGCACGCTTATCAGCATTGAATGAGCGTACTACGGGTGAAGATGTTGCACCGCTGCGTAAAGAGCTGCAAAACTGCATGCAGAACTACTTTGGTGTATTCCGTACTGGCGAATACATGAAAAAAGGTATTGCTGAGTTAGCGCAACTACGTAAGCGTATTGAAAATGTTAAAATCAACGACAAGAGCAATGCATTCAACACTGCACGTATTGAAGCACTTGAGTTGCAAAACCTTTTCGAAGTCGCAGAAGCAACTGCAATTGCTGCTGAAGCACGCACTGAGTCACGCGGAGCTCACGCACGTGAAGACTACGAAAGCCGTGATGATGAAAACTGGTTATGCCACAGCATGTATTTCCCTGGGGAAAAACGTGTTGGCAAACGCGCAGTGAACTTCACGCTTTCCTCAGCAGTTGAGCAAGATGCTGAGCACTTTAAACCCCAAGAACGTAAATATTAAGGGTTATCACGATGACGTTGCCTAAAATATTGCAAGTTAGCGTTTACCGCTACAATCCTGATGTCAACTCTGCGCCTTTTATGCAGGACTTCAATGTAGACATTGATGGCAAAGACATGATGGTATTGGATGTTCTAGCTCTGATTAAAGAGCAAGATGAGAGTTTGTCTTACCGTCGCTCATGCCGTGAAGGCGTGTGTGGTTCTGACGGTATGAACATTGCAGGTAAAAACGGTTTAGCTTGTATTACACCGATATCGACTGTAGTTAAAAATGGCAAATTGGTGATCCGACCATTGCCTGGTTTGCCAATTATTCGTGACTTAGCTGTAGACATGAGCATCTTCTACAAGCAGTACGAAAAAGTTCAGCCGTACTTGCAAAACGATACGCCTGCACCGGGTATTGAGCGTTTGCAGTCACCAGAAGAACGTGCAAAATTAGATGGGTTGTATGAGTGCATCTTATGCGCATGCTGCTCAACCGGTTGCCCATCATTCTGGTGGAATCCTGATAAGTTCTTAGGCCCCGCAGCATTACTGCAAGCCTACCGTTTCTTAGCAGATTCGCGTGATACGCAAACAGAAGAACGTTTGTCGCGTCTTGATGACCCGTTCAGTGTGTTCCGTTGCCATAACATTATGAACTGCGTCAACGTCTGTCCGAAAGGCCTCAACCCCACTCGGGCGATTGGTCATATCCGTGACATGCTGTTGCAAAGTGGTACTTAATTTACAGCATTTAATGTTGTAAACACTTTAGCCACTTATTATGAGTACCTTCATATAAGTGGCTTTAAACGAAGAATCGCTTACAAAGCTTTTCTCCAAACGCAATTGAAGACCAGCAGGGGCATCCGAGCTTGTACTCGGACTATCTGCGTGAATCGTAGTGGCTTTACCCAAGTCGCTTTGTGACTTAAGGCCATTAAGTTTCCATGCCGGTAGCGTCCCCCTTATCAAGGGTGACCTAGCATGCAAGAAAGCGTAATGCAGCGCATGTGGAGCAGCGCCCACCTTTCCGGTGGAAATGCTGCCTATGTGGAAGAGCTATATGAACTCTACCTGCACGATCCGAACTCCGTATCGGAAGAGTGGCGTACTTATTTTCAAAAACTGCCTGCTGACGGCGGTTCAAGTACTGATGTGTCGCACTCTACAGTTCGTGATCAATTTGTCTTATTGGCGAAAAACCAGAGACGAGCTCAACCAGTGTCTGCTGGTAGCATCAGCACTGAACATGAGAAAAAACAAGTTGAGGTGCTTCGTCTAATTCAAGCCTACCGTATGCGTGGCCATCAAGCGTCGCAGCTTGATCCACTCGGTTTATGGGTACGTCCCATGCAGGCTGACCTCACCGTACACCATTACGGTTTGACTGATTCCGATCTTGATAGCGTATTCCGTACTGGCGATTTAAATATCGGCAAAGAAGAAGCAACCTTACGTGAGATTCAGCAAGCACTGCAAGATACCTATTGCCGTACTATTGGTGCTGAATTTACCCATATTGTTGATTCAGAGCAGCGTCGCTGGTTCCAGCAACGTCTGGAAAGTGTACGCAGCTGTCCAGGTTTCTCACCCGAAGTGCGCACGCATATTCTTGAGCGTTTAACTGCCGGTGAAGGTCTGGAAAAATATTTGGGCACTAAATACCCAGGTACTAAGCGCTTTGGTCTTGAAGGGGGTGAAAGTCTGATTCCGTTAATGGATGAGATTATTCAGCGTTCAGGCTCTTACGGTGCTAAGGAAATTGTTGTCGGTATGGCACACCGTGGACGTCTCAACGTTCTAGTGAATACCTATGGCAAAAATCCACGTGATTTATTTGATGAGTTTGATGGTAAGCGCGTTGAAGGCTTAGCCTCAGGTGACGTGAAGTACCACCAAGGTTTCTCATCCAACGTGATGACGCCTGGCGGCGAAGTGCACTTGGCGCTGAGCTTTAACCCATCGCACCTTGAGATTGTTTCTCCTGTTGTGGAAGGTTCAGTACGCGCCCGTCAAGACCGTCGTAATGATCCAGATGGCGATAAAGTTGTTCCAGTGACGATTCACGGTGACTCTGCGTTTGCAGGGCAGGGTGTGGTACTGGAAACCTTCCAGATGTCACAAACCCGTGGTTTTAAAACCGGTGGTACCATTCGTGTGGTGATTAACAACCAAGTTGGTTTTACCACCAGTAAGCCTGAAGATACGCGCTCAACTGAATACGCAACCGATGTTGCTAAAATGATTCAGGCGCCTATTTTGCACGTCAATGGTGATGATCCAGAGGCGGTGTTGTTTGTCACTCAGCTGGCTATTGACTACCGTATGCAATTCAAGCGTGACGTGGTGATTGACCTTGTTTGCTACCGTCGTCGTGGTCATAACGAAGCCGATGAGCCAAGTGGTACACAGCCACTGATGTACAAATTGATCAGCAAGCAACGTACTACACGCGAGCTGTATGCTGATTCATTGGTTAAAGATGGCGTGCAGACTGCTGAGCAAGTGCAAGCCTTAAGCGATGAATACCGTACTGCTCTAGATAACGGTCTACACGTTGTGCAAAGTTTGGTTAAAGAGCCTAACAAAGAGCTGTTTGTTGATTGGCGTCCGTACTTGGGTCATAAATGGACGCCACGTTTTGACACGCGCTTTGATCTGAAAACCTTACAAGAACTTGCGCTTAAGTTACAAGAAACGCCGGATGGCTTTGTTGTACAGCGTCAAGTGGCTAAGATTCTTGAAGATCGCCAAAAAATGGCTGCCGGTGGCTTGCCCATCAACTGGGGCTTTGCAGAAAATACTGCCTATGCAACCTTGTTGTTTGAGGGTTACCCCATCCGTATTACTGGTCAAGACGTGGGTCGCGGTACTTTCTCGCACCGTCATGCGGTATTACACAACCAGAATGATGGCGAAACCTTTATTGGTCTGCAGAACCTGTACAAAGATCAACCACGTTTCGATATGTATGACTCATTCCTGTCTGAGGAAGCGGTTTTAGCATTCGAATACGGTTATGCCAGCACCATGCCCAATGCATTAGTGATTTGGGAAGCACAGTTTGGTGACTTCGCTAACGGTGCTCAGGTGGTGATTGATCAGTTTATTACCAGTGGTGAAACCAAGTGGGGCCGTTTATCCGGTCTAACCATGTTGTTGCCGCACGGTTATGAAGGTCAAGGCCCAGAGCACTCATCAGCGCGTCTAGAACGCTACTTGCAATTGTGTGCTGAGCACAACATTCAAGTCTGTGTGCCGACTACACCAGCGCAGGTTTACCACATGCTGCGTCGTCAAGCGGTTCGCCCGCTGCGTAAGCCTTTAATTGCGTTAACACCGAAGTCTTTACTGCGTCACAAGTTGGCTATTTCAACCTTAGAAGACTTGGCTGAAGGTACCTTCCAGAACGTTATCGGTGAAGTTGATAGCTTGGATGCCGATAAAGTGGATCGCGTGGTGATGTGTAGCGGTAAGGTGTACTACGACTTGTTAGAAAAACGTCGTAATGAAGGCCTGGATAACATCGCGGTTGTGCGGATTGAGCAACTGTATCCATTCCCTGAAGATGATTTAGGCGAAGAACTGGCTAAATATGCAAACCTTAAGCACATTGTTTGGTGTCAAGAAGAGCCAATGAACCAAGGGGCTTGGTATTGCAGTCAGCACCATATGCGTCGTGTCGCTCAGACTAGCAAACCAGGGGTTGAGTTGCAGTACGCCGGTCGTATTGCTTCTGCATCACCGGCGTGTGGTTATGCATCTATGCATGCTGAGCAGCAAGAGCAATTGTTGCAAGAAGCCTTTAGCGTTTAACTCAGCGAGAAAGCCGCTCTGTTGATCAGTGCGGCTTTTACGTAACAACCGAATTTATAGGAACACATTATTATGGCTATTGAAATTAAAGCCCCGGCATTTCCCGAGTCGATCGCTGATGGCACCGTTGCAACCTGGCACAAACAAGTTGGCGACGCAGTTAAGCGTGATGAGCTGATTGTTGATATTGAAACTGACAAAGTGGTAATGGAAGTTCTAGCAGAGGCCGATGGCGTACTGACTGAAATCGTTGCTAACGAAGGCGACACCGTATTAAGTGCACAGTTACTTGGTCGTTTAGACACTGACGCTGTCGCTGCTGCTCCAGCGCCTGCTGCTCCAGCGCCACAAGCAAGCGCTGCGACGCCTGCTCCAGCGGCTGTTGGCGAGGCTATTTTGTCACCTGCTGCACGTAAAATTGCTGCAGAAAACGCACTGAACCCAGCTGATATTTCAGGCACGGGTAAAGCCGGTCGTGTGACTAAAGAAGACGCCGTTGCTGCCGTGGCAAACAAACCAGCCGCCGCTGCACCTAAAGCTGCTGCACCTGCAGCAGAAGCACCACTGTTCGCCGCCGGTGATCGCGTCGAAAAACGTGTACCAATGACGCGTTTACGTACCAAAGTTGCTGAGCGTTTGGTTGAAGCTCAGTCTTCAATGGCAATGTTGACGACCTTTAACGAAGTCAACATGAAGCCGATTATGGAGTTGCGCAGCAAGTATAAAGACTTGTTTGAGAAGACCCATAATGGTGTACGTTTAGGCTTTATGTCGTTCTTTATTAAAGCTGCGGTTGAAGCGCTAAAACGCCAACCCGGTGTGAATGCTTCAATTGATGGTAAAGATATCGTTTATCACGGTTACCAAGATATTGGGGTAGCAGTATCCAGCGACCGTGGTTTGGTTGTACCTGTTTTGCGTAACGCTGAGTTTATGAGCCTTGCTGAAATTGAAGGTGGCATTGCTAACTTTGGCCGTAAAGCTAAAGAAGGTAAGCTGACATTAGAAGATATGACTGGCGGTACTTTCACTATTTCTAACGGTGGTGTATTCGGTTCTTTACTGTCAACGCCAATCGTTAACCCACCACAAACAGCCATCTTGGGTATGCATAAAATCCAAGAGCGTCCAATGGCTGTGGACGGTGAAGTGGTTATTTTACCGATGATGTATTTGGCATTGTCGTATGACCACCGTTTAATTGATGGCAAAGAAGCTGTGACTTTCCTTGTCACCATGAAAAACTTGTTAGAAGACCCAGCACGTTTGTTGCTGGATATCTGATTATTCTGCTGCCGCTTATATCGTTTAAGCGGCAGCAGTGTGGCGTGATGCCACTTAACGAGGAAATCTCATGAGTCAGAAATTTGATGTAATTGTCATTGGTGCAGGTCCTGGCGGCTATGTTGCGGCAATTAAAGCGGCGCAACTGGGCTTAAAAACAGCTTGTATCGAAAAATACCAAGGCAAAGACGGCAAACTGGCATTAGGTGGTACCTGCTTAAACGTAGGTTGCATGCCATCTAAAGCCTTGCTCGACAGTTCATGGAAATTCCATGAAGCGCAAGAAGGTTTTGCAGTGCATGGTATCGACGTCACTGGCGTTACTATGGATGTACCTGCGATGGTCAGTCGTAAAGACACTATTGTGAAAAATCTGATTGGTGGTATCGCTGGCTTATTTAAAGCCAACGGCGTGACCACTATTGAAGGTCACGGTAAGTTGCTGGCCAATAAGCAGGTCGAAGTGACTGCGGCTGATGGTACCGTACAAGTCTACGATGCTGAAAACGTGATTATCGCTGCCGGTTCACAGCCGATTGATATTCCACCTGCACCTGTTGATCAAGACGTAATTGTTGATTCAACTGGCGCATTAGACTTTCAAGCTGTACCTAAGCGTCTTGGCGTAATTGGTGCTGGCGTGATCGGTCTTGAGCTGGGTTCTGTCTGGGCACGTTTAGGCGCTGAAGTGACTGTTATTGAAGCGCAAGATAAATTCTTGTCGACTGTTGATGAGCAAGTGGCTAAAGAAGCGTTGAAAATTTTTGCTAAACAAAAATTGGATATCCGTTTAGGCGCACGCTTAACTGCAACTCAGGTTGCAAATGGTGAAGTCACAGTGACCTTTACTGACGCCAAAGGCGAGCAGCAAATGACTTTTGACAAGTTAATTGTTGCAGTTGGCCGTCGTCCAGTGACCACTAACGTTCTGTCAGCTGACAGTGGCGTGACTCTGGATGAGCGTGGATTTATCTATGTTGATGAAACCTGCGCCACTAGCGTTCCTGGTGTGTATGCGGTGGGTGACGTGGTACGTGGCCCAATGTTGGCGCATAAAGCCTCTGAAGAAGGCGTTATGGTTGCCGAGCGTATTGCTGGCCATCAAGCACAAGTCAATTATGATTTGATCCCAGGTGTGATCTACACTCACCCTGAAATTGCTGGCGTGGGTAAAACCGAACAGCAGTTGAAAGGTGATGGTGTTGCGATCAATGTGGGCGTGTTCCCCTTTGCTGCGAGTGGCCGTGCCATGGCAGCCAATGACACCGCAGGCTTTGTGAAAATCATTGCTGATGCCACCACAGATCGCGTTTTAGGTGTACACGTGATCGGCCCAAGTGCTGCAGAATTAGTGCAGCAGGGTGCCATTGCGATGGAGTTCGGCTCCAGTGCTGAAGATTTAGGCTTGATGGTGTTCTCACACCCAACCTTATCCGAAGCGCTCCATGAAGCGGCGCTCGCTGTAAATGGACAAGCAATTCATATTGCTAACCGCAAAAAGCGTTGATCAACAAACCGCCCCTTTTTAGGGGCGGTTTTGATTCTAGCGTATGAAAATTAATCTGTATTTATTACGGGTTTCAGGCTGATTAAACGCTGCAATAGCCGCTACACTCTGTGCTAGGTAGATCTTTCATTATCTAAACTCAATAGTAGGGCCTTATGAATCTTCATGAATATCAAGCGAAGCAGCTATTTTCTGAATACGGTTTACCCGTGTCTACTGGGTTTGCCGTTGAAACACCTGAAGCGGCAGCACAAGCCTGTCACGATATCGGTGGTGAGCGTTGGGTGGTTAAAGCCCAAGTGCATGCTGGCGGACGTGGTAAAGCCGGTGGTGTAAAATTAGTCACCAGCGCTGCAGATGCGCAAGACTTTGCTGCTCACTGGTTAGGTAAGCGTTTAGTGACCTATCAGACTGATGCCAACGGTCAGCCGGTCAGTCGTATTCTGGTTGAAGCCTGCACTGACTTTTCCAAAGAGCTGTATTTAGGCGCTGTGGTTGATCGCGCCACTCGCCGCGTTGTCTTTATGGCGTCCACCGAAGGCGGTGTGGATATTGAAAAAGTTGCCCATGAGACGCCAGAGAAAATCTTGCAAGTCACGCTTGATCCGACGATTGGCGCACAGCCTTTCCAAGGCCGTTACTTAGCCTATCAGTTGGGCTTGCAAGACGAGCAAGTTAAGCAATTTACAAAAATCTTCCTCAGCCTCGCCCTGCTCTTTGTTGAGCATGACGTGGCCTTGCTTGAAGTGAACCCCTTAGTGATTACAACCGATGGTCACCTGCATTGCCTCGATGCTAAATTGACCATTGATAGCAATGCTTTATATCGCCAGCCGAAACTGCGCGCGATGCAAGATCTAGGGCAGGATGACCCTCGCGAAGCGCATGCGGCACAGTTTGAACTCAACTATGTAGCGCTCGATGGTGATATTGGCTGCATGGTCAATGGTGCTGGTTTAGCTATGGGCACTATGGATATCGTCAATCACCATGGTGGCAAGCCGGCTAACTTTTTAGATGTGGGTGGTGGCGCCACTAAAGAACGCGTGTCTGAAGCCTTTAAAATCATTCTGTCAGATAACAATGTTAAAGCGGTATTGATTAATATCTTTGGCGGTATTGTGCGTTGCGACATGATTGCTGAAGGTGTGATTGGCGCTGTCAAAGAAGTCGGGGTAAAAGTCCCGGTGGTGGTGCGTTTAGAAGGGAATAACGCTGCCCTTGGTAGTAAGGTTTTGGCTGAAAGTGGACTGAATATTATTGCTGCTAGCAGCTTAAGTGATGCAGCCATACGCGTGGTTGCGGCTGCGCGGGGAGAACAGGCATGAGTATTCTAATTAATAAAGATACCAAAGTGATTTGCCAGGGCTTTACCGGCGCGCAAGGCACCTTTCACTCTGAGCAAGCGATTGCTTATGGCACGAAAATGGTGGGTGGGGTGACCCCAGGTAAAGGTGGCACTCAGCACCTTGGTTTGCCCGTGTTTAATACTGTTTTAGACGCGGTGGCCGCTACCGGTGCCGAGGCCTCAGTGATTTATGTGCCTGCACCGTTTTGTAAAGACTCGATCTTAGAAGCAGCCTTTGCCGGTATTAAATTGATTGTGTGTATCACTGAAGGCATCCCAACCTTAGATATGCTGGATGTCAAAGTAAAATGCGATGAGCTGGGCGTGCGCTTAATTGGTCCAAACTGCCCAGGTGTGATTACCCCTGGTGAATGCAAAATTGGTATTCAACCGGGCTTTATCCATATGCCAGGTAAAGTTGGGATTGTCTCGCGTTCAGGTACCCTCACCTACGAAGCCGTCAAACAAACCACTGATGCAGGTTTTGGTCAGTCAACCTGTGTTGGTATTGGTGGCGATCCTATTCCAGGTTCAAGCTTTATTGATATTTTAAAGATGTTCCAAGCTGACCCGCAAACTGAAGCCATTGTGATGATTGGCGAGATTGGTGGCAGTGCTGAAGAAGAGGCGGCGTCCTTTATTAAAGCGCATGTGACTAAACCTGTGGTGTCCTATATTGCAGGGGTGACGGCACCACCGGGTAAACGTATGGGACATGCGGGGGCGATTATCTCTGGCGGCAAAGGCAGCGCTGATGAAAAATATGCTGCACTGAAAGACGCTGGGGTAAGAACTGTGCGCTCATTAGCAGATATTGGCACTGCATTAGCTGAAGTGACAGGTTGGACGCATAAGTAACTGAGCTTGCGTGTAAAAAAGCCACCCATTGTGCAGTGATCTGCTTTAGTGCGGTGGCTTTTTATTTAGAGTTCAGACCTATGCGAACAGTGAGACATATATATGAGCCGATCGAGCAGCAATCTCTTTGAGTGTATCCCTGATGAGATCAGTCACGAGTTATTTGAAAATATTGTATCTGCGGATACTGTAAAAATAGAGCGAATCGTCTCTCAGGGGCACTGCTCGCCAGCGTCAGGTTGGTATGACCAAGATGCGCATGAGTGGGTTATTGTCGTACAAGGTTCGGCTACAATTGAGCTGGAGCATCAAGCGCCTATTCATTTAGTGGCGGGCAGCTATCTGAATATTCCTGCGCATACTCGGCACAAAGTCGCTTGGACAGATCCAGATATGCAAACCATCTGGTTAGCGATTCATTACACCGCTCAGCACGATTAACACGCGGCGTTTTGAGGGGCGCCTGAGGTCAGGCTTGGCCGATAGACAAAAAAAGGCGCATGGATGCGCCTTTTTTAATCGATCGGATCATCAGTAAGCTAAGACAATCACCAGCAATAAAACCCAAGCCATAAAAGATGCTGCAATAATGGTGTAAGTCGCCGACATGCTGAGCACATCCTCTCCTGCGCGGTGAGTTAAAGCCTTGCATCCCTGATACACCAAGGCAATCGACAAGACTAGCGCCACTGCAACCACCACCACATTAAACAGTAGCACCGGCACCAATAAGGCTAAGGAGGACAGCCATAAAGGCAAGGGTGCAATAGCCGCGACAAGGTAGGCGTCATGATAACTGACCTCTAACTGATGCCCCTCGAGCACTGAGTGAATCAGCCAGCCCATCACAAAGAAGGTCAGCAGCTCCGCTAAGAAGAGGGTGGTCGTTATAAAGTGCCAATCCTTATCCGCAAATCCAGGCAAAAAACTGTCGCCATAGTGGGTGCCGGCATAATACATCAGCAGCGGCGGTACAAAGGATAGAGGCACGACCAGTAACCACGCCAGTAGTGGAATGGATAGGTTTTTTTGCTGTAAGTCAGACCAGCCTTTGCTAGAAAATGGCAGTCCAAGTATTAATGAGATATTCATGCTTGCCTCCATATATATCACGGTGTGATGTATATGTTATAGTCCATTCCATTGATGCTGACAAGCAGATTTGTGAAAAATGAAAGGACCGTAAAATGACTCAGCTCAGCAAGCAAGACTTTCAAAACTTGTCCGATTTTCGTTTTCGGCTAAGAGCTTTTCAACGACAAAGTGAAGATATTTGCAAAAGCCACGGCTTAACCTCATTGCAATATTTACTGCTGTTGCACCTTAAAGGCTTCACGGGTCGAGAGTGGGCGACAATCAGTGAGCTATCAACACGGCTGCAGTCCAAACACCATGCAACGGTGATGCTGATTGATCGTTGCTGTGAGCTGGGGTTAGTTGAGCGACGTGAGTCGACTACAGATAAGCGATGCATGGAAATACATTTGTTGCCTAAAGGGGACGCGCTGGTTGACGCCATTGCTTGGCAACATCGCCCTGAACTCAATCACCTACAGCAGGATTTTCCTTTAGCGCAATAACACTATGTGTCAACGATGGGTATTGAACCGAGTTTTATTTATAGATGGGGCAAATCACTATTGGTTACTTATGGCCGCAAGCACAAGATAACATATGCCATGTCTTTCGCTAGGGATCTTATCCGTGCTAGTTTACGAGGTTCGTTTAATATGTTTCTGGAGCTAAAATAATAATGTCTAATTACGCAGTCGATCCGGATGGGTTATTCAAGTTTGACGGTTTTCACCAAGTGATGGTTAGCACGGGCACTAAAACCATTTATATTGCAGGGCAAGTGGCGTTTGACAAAGATATGAACTTTGTTGGCAAGGGGGATTATAAAGCTCAAGCAGTGCAGGCCTTTCAGAATATTGCTATTGCTGTGCAGGCGGCCGAGGCAACGCCTCATGATGTGGTCAGCAGTACGATCTACATTAAGGGGCTCAATGCGGACGCAGTGCAGCAGGTGATGATGGGTATGGCCACAGCCCTAGAGGGTCAGCCGTTTCCTGCTCATGCCTACAACATTGTAGGTGTTGCAGCCTTATCTGATCCTGACGTACTGATTGAAGTCTCGGCTATTGCAGTGACTAATTAAGCAGTAGCGGTTAGTTTCTTTTAGTGGGTTTAAGTGCATTTGTCATTCGAGGTGTAGAGCGCCTTGAATGACAGACACCAACTGTTAAATCTTTACGCAGACAAAAATGGCATTTCCAGAGAGCTTATCCCACGGGATGATTTTCTCGTAGTCATGCTCAAAGATATGGATGTCGAAGTGGCACTGTAAAGTCTCGATCAGCTGAGCAAAGCTCAAGGCAAGCATTGCATGTTCGTCATGCCAGATCTGCGTGTCTGCGGCGCTGGCTTTTTCAATGCTGAGTTTGAGTGACTTTTTTTCACCTTCACCACAGTAATTCCAACCTGAACTGAAGGTGAACACAGCCTCTGCTTGCTTGGCGCTATGTCTTACAAATAAATCGTTGTCGATCTTGTTTTTATCAACCACGTTAAAGCAGAACACTCCGCCTGCTTTTAATGCACTGTGTACGCGAGCTAGGCAGTCTTGCAGTTTTTCCAGGCCATCGCTGTAATGGATGGAATACAAAAAGCAGGTGATTAAGTCCACAGGCTCAGCAACACTGAAGTCACTCATATTTTGCAAGGAAAACTGCGCTTCAGGACAACGGGTTTTTGCGATATCCAGCATCGGCTGATTAATGTCGAGTCCGCTGCTGTGATAGCCGAAATCAAGAAAATGTCGTACATGCGGGCCAGTGCCACAGGCTAAATCAAGATGTTTTTTTCCGTCATTACCGAAAATCTGATGCAGTCTGTGCACACAGTTACTTTGGGCTTGATAGTCGATATCAGCGCACATTAAATCGTAGTAGCCTGAAAGGTCGGTATACAGTGCATTGGCGGACATATGGGCCTAGTTCTTAGCTGCAATAGTTGTGGTGGCGCATAGTAAGCTAATCAGTTGAGTTTGCGAAGTGGATATGGCTCTGAGCTGGAGTGATAAATAGATTACGCGGATTAAGCTGCTTGCGGCTGTCCTATTGGTCTGCCTCACGGCGGCCTTAATTGCTTTGTACATTATGCTCAGTGCTTTAGACTTGTGCGCTTAACTCGATACTTAAGCTAAGGGCTCCCATGAATACCACAACGGCGACATCACCCCAATTTGGAAGGCGTGATGTATTTGCACTGGGCTTTATGACGTTTGCACTATTTTTGGGCGCAGGGAATATTATTTTTCCGGCAGAGTCAGGTTTACAAGCCGGTACCGCGGTGTGGCGTGCAGCCATTGGGTTTTTGCTGACCGGTGTCGGCTTACCCTTGCTAACTGTAGTGGCCTTAGCCCGTGTTGGTGGTGGTTTAACTGCCCTGACTAAGCCGCTGGGACAGGTTGCCGGCACCGTGCTGGCAGTGGCAGTGTATTTGGCGATTGGACCGTTTTTTGCCACGCCACGTACCGCCGTGGTGTCCTATGAAATTGGCGTAGTGCCTTTCTTTGGCAATAGCAGCGGGGGATTGTTGCTTTATTCCACTGTCTACTTTGCTTTGGTGCTCTATTTAGCCATTACCCCGAATAAGATGATGGAGCGCATTGGTACGCTGATTACCCCAGTGCTGTTAGTGGCTCTGGCTATTCTAGGCGGGGCTGCGTTTTTTAAGCCGGCAGGTGCTGTTGGTGACGCTTTGGCCTTGTATAATCAGGAAGCCTTTTTACAAGGTTTTTTGCATGGTTATTTAACCATGGATGCGCTGGGTGCGCTGGCCTTTGGTGTGGTGATTGCCACCGCGCTGCGCAGTAAAGGTGTGCAAGCTGAGCGCTTAATCACGCGTTACTCCATCTATGCAGGGCTGATTGCTGCGGCAGGTTTATCGGCGGTCTATCTGTCTTTGTTTTATTTAGGTGCGACCAGTCAGGGCATTGCCGGTGAGGCGCAAAATGGCGGTCAAGTCTTGGCCATCTATGTGCAGCATGTCTTTGGCCCGGTTGGCAATCTGCTCTTGGCTTTAGTCATTGGCCTCGCCTGTTTAACCACTGCGGTGGGTTTGTTGGTGGCGTGTGGCGAGTTTTTTAGTGAACGACTGAATATCGCCTATAAGTATGTAGTGATATTTTTTGTCTTGTTCAGCTGGGCGGTGTCGAATCAAGGCTTAGAGCAGCTGATTAAAGTTTCAATTCCGGTGCTTACGGGGCTGTATCCCTTGGCCATTGTGTTAGTGGTTTTGAGCTTGCTGGATCGTTGCTGGCGCTGCACTGCTTTGGTGTTTCGCGGCACGATGCTGGTGACCTTGGTTTTTGGTGTGGTGGATGGCTTAGCCGCAGCAGGCCTCGCGAATTGGGTGCCAGAGCTGTTTAGCCGCCTGCCATTAGCCCAGCAACAAATGGGTTGGTTGATGCCAGCGATACTGGTGATCTTGGCTCTGACACTGGTCGATCGCTATTGGGCAAAAAAAACAGTGAAATAAGGTTATGCGAGGGCATTATTGCGTCCTCTAGCGCGTACTTGGCCTGCTTGCGCTGAACCGGCAGCAGGCCAAGTTGAGCCGTTAGCGGATCGACGGCAGGTTTTTAAAGGCACTTAAGGCACGTGCACGGCTGGCGGCTAAATCCACAATCGGCTTGGGATAGTCGGCGCTGGCAAAGAGCCCGCTGAGTAATGTTGGCTGATGAATGTCTTTAGCGCTCAGATGTTTGAGCTCTGGGACCCAGCGCCGAATAAAGTCGCCATTGGGATCAAAGCGTTTGGATTGGCTGATGGGATTAAAAATACGAAAATAAGGCACAGCGTCGGTGCCGGTGGAAGCGCTCCACTGCCAGCCACCATTATTCGCCGCTAAGCTGCCATCGATCAGATGCTGCATAAAAAAGCGTTCGCCCTCGCGCCAGTCAATCAATAGGTTTTTGGTTAAAAACATGGCCACAAGCATACGCAAGCGGTTGTGCATCCAGCCGGTGGCCAAGAGTTGACGCATCGCGGCATCAATGATGGGAAAGCCTGTGCGGCCTTGCTGCCAGGCCAGTAAATCTTGCGCCGATGTGCGCCAAGGCAGGGCTTCGGTTTCGGCCTTAAAAGCACGGTGGCGCGAGACCTTGGGATAGCCGACCAAGATATGCGTATAAAACTCACGCCACAGTAACTCGTTAATCCAAGTGATGACACCGGGCTGGCCTGAATCAAACTCACCTTGGTTGGCAGCGAGTGCTGCATGCAAGGCGTGCCGTATGGATATCACGCCAGCGACTAAGTAAGGTGAAAGTTGGCTGGTACCGGCTTGAGCAGGAAAATCACGCTGCTCTAAATAGTCCCCGATGGCGTCACTGCTAAAGGTGCTTAAGCGCTGCTGGGCAGCCTGTTCGCCGGCCGGCCACAAGGCCTGCAGTGATGCTTCTACAGCAGCAAAACCGGGCAGGCTGCAAGGCATGGCATCACTGCTAATGTTCAGCGGGCTTTGCGCCTGTGGCGTAGCAAGACAAGGGGGTAAATACTCGTACAGGTTGCGGTAGCAGACTTTTTTAAATTGGCTGAACACTTTAAAGTAAGTGCCGTTTTGGGTGAGAATGCTGCCGGGTTTAAACAGCAGTTGATCCAGATGGCTGTGAAACAAAATGCCTTGATCTACGAGAAGGGCGCCGACAGCGAGATCACGCTGACTTTCATGTATGCCGTATTCGCTGTTGACCTGTACCGCAGCGATATTTAATTGCTGACAGAGTTCGGCCAGTACCTCGGGCGTTTGCTGCCAATCATCAGTGCTGCGGATTAGCAAAGGTACGTTGAGTGTGGCTAGACTTTTTTCTAACTCCTTAAGGTTGCGCAGCAAAAAATCCACTTTGCAAGGCGCATCATTATGAGCTTGCCATTGGGCTGGGCTGATTATAAACACGGCAACGCTAGGGCCGGCGTGTAGCGCGGCTTGCAGGGCGGTGTTATCAGCGATACGCAGGTCATTTCGAAACCAAATGAGTTGCTGCATGCAGGTGTCCTTAATGAGGATATAAAAGATTGAGACGTAACAGGCTTTGCAAGGCCTGCACTGGATCAGCGGCACAGGTCAGCTTGGGGAACTCATTTAACTCCTCTTGGTGAATGCTTACCGCTTGTCCAAACAATAGGGTCGGGCAGAGTAGGTTGCACAGTAGCTTGCGTAGGTATTCAAAGTTGAGGCTTTGGCTGCCGTGGAGCAGTACCGCACGTGCTTGCATATGTTTAACGGCTAAGGCCAGATCTGGCGCAGGAATGGGCCATTCAAGTACCCGTATAGGGGAATCAAAAGAGCTGAGTAGCCAGCCTGCTAGCCATAGGTCAGGCTGCATTGCTTGCTCAGACAGGCTGACAATAAGCAGCGGTGCCTTGTTTTGCAGGCGATTACTTTGCGCAATCCGACTGCCCAGTTGGGTGCGTAGCCAAGTCATAAAGAAAACCTGTTCGACTCTAGCCTCGTTGGTGGTTGTCCAGTGTTGTTGCAGTCTGGCGATTAGCGGTAGTAATAAATACTGGCATAAGGTTTCAGGTGGGTATAAGGCCGAGGCTTGCTTAAAGCCTTCATCAAGCTTGCGCTCAGATAATTGCTTGATCCATACCAGCCACTGATCCTGTTGTGCGCGCCAAGGCGAGTCCGCTGTGCTTGGTTGTTCCGACTGTTCTTCGAGCAGTCGCTTGACTTGACTGACTGCTACGCCGCGCTCAAGCCAGTCGAGCACTTTACGAATTGTATCAATATGCTCAAGAGTATAGAGACGGTGGCCTTTGGCACTGCGCAACGGCTGGATCAGACCGTAACGGCGCTCCCAGGCGCGCAGGGTGACAGGATTAATTCCTGTTTGCCGGGCCACTTCACGAATCGGTAACAGTGGCGGAGGAGTTTGTGCTGCGATGGAGAAATTGTTGGCGTCATTCATAAGGCATTACGCAGGCTGAGGTTTTCAGGGTGCGGCTGCAAGTAGACTTGTTCAGCAATATAGCGATCAGGGTGTCGTTTGAAATGATGCTTAAGCAGGGTTAATGGCACAATTAGCGGCACTATACCACTGCGGTATTGGCTGATAAGTATTTGCAGTTCGCGTTTTTCATCGGCATCCAGCGAGCGTTTAATATAGCCACTGATATGCTGCAGAACATTGGTATGTGAGCCGCGATTGGCTATTTTTTTCAGTGCCGACATAAACAGACTGAAATACTGTGTCGCCACTATCCCTAAACGCAGTTGCGGATTACTGGCCAGTAAACGACCTAGCGCCGTGCAGTCGGTAGGGCTATTGGCCATTAATTGGTATTTATAACGGGCATGAAAATCGTAGAGTTTTTTGCGTGATAAGCCACTGCTTACCAGGTGCTGCCACTGGGCATAGGCAAATACTCGGGTAATAAAGTTTTCTCGCAATACAGGGTCATTTAAGCGCCCATCTTCTTCAATCGGTAACAGTGGTTGCGTGCGCATTAGGGCCGCGGCAAATAAGCCTACGCCACCATGTTCAGCGGTATGGCCGCTGTATTGATAGACCTTCACCCGCTCCATACCGCAGGAGGGTGATTTCTGCATCAAAATAAAACCACACACATCATTCAATTGTGCCGCTGTGTGTTGACCGTACGCAGTAAGGGCGTCAGTTACATCAAGTTCTGGATTGACTGTACCCACCGCTCGCGGATTATGGGTCTCGCCGACTAAGCGTATAGGTTCACGTGGTGTACCCAAGCCAATGGCTTGTTCAGGGCACACAGACACATAGTCAAAGTATTGGCTCAGTACATCTTTACATAGGTGTGACTGCTTGTGGCCGCCATTAAAGCGCACAGGTGCGCCCAATAGGCAGGCGCTGATGCCGACTTTAATCAAAGGGTTGGACGTCGTCATAATAAAATACTTTATACGCATTAAAAGATACACGTAAGATTATACGCTTAGTTGTACAAGTCAAATATTTTGTATAGGTATTCTGGGTGAGTGTTTATAATTAATAGCTGTAAAGCTACTCAGAAGAGGTGCTTTTATTTCCTCATGTTTTTCTGTAGAGTTTTTAGTACTGCCATAAACTTTTGTCTTCTAGATTTCTTTTTGGCCGTAAAAAAGGTCATAAAAGCTAGAGAAATAATGGCTAAAATTTCTTTAATTGAGAATTGGATAGGTGATACTTGGTTTATCTTGTCTTGTAATGGAGCAAGCATAGAGGATAATTGCTCTAGCGCTTCTTGAGCGCCTGGTGGAAGGCCTAAGTTTGGTTCAGGCTCTACGACTGTGACCACGCTTTTATCCAGCTCAGCATGGCCTAGAGTCATATAAACAGGTGCATGATCAGACATATATTTACGGCTGTCTTTATGACTGAGCTTTAACATTTTAGGAAAGGATATAATTCCAGCCTGCGTTATCTTTAGGGTTGTGTTGCGTTCTACCCAAATATTGTCGTAAAGGTTCGCATACTGACCATTTTTCTCCGAAAGAGTTGAGGCACCCTCAGTGATTAAAGGTTTTGCATACTTTTTTAAGGCGCTCCACGCATCATGTGAAGGTGGCATATTAAAATCACCCGCTAATACTAGCGCGGTGCCTGGGTAAGTGCTTTGCATCCAGCGCCAGTAATCGGCTAAGGCCTTAATTTCGGGCGTTCTATCCTGAGCACCCTGACCATATAAAATATGGACTGTACCAACAGCAAACTCGCTATTGTCATGTTTTGATTTGAATTTTGCAGAGAAGGGTTCGCGAATAAAACGGTTTCCGTTATCTGGGTAAAGCTTATGCCCTCGAACGGGCTCAATCGCAGAGTCGCGCCATAAAAAAGCATACATTTCTTTATATTTTTTAGAGCCAACAGGGTGAGAAATCAGGGAGCTCCACTGTTCGCCTGTTTGTTTCTCTACGGCTCTTTCTAGTAAGACGAGGCCTTGTGTTGTCATCACTTCTTGTATGGCAAGTAAGTCAGCTTTACCTGCAATAGCCGCTAAACCTGTGTACTTTTTATGGTCGCCATGACCTAAGTTTTGAATATTCCACGAGGCAAAAATAATGTCGCTGGCATAGGCATAGCCTATAGATCCTAGCGAGCCAAACAGTGTCAGTAGAGTGAAAGCCAGCGTTTGACAGTGACGGCTAAGATAGCGTGAAAACAGCATAAATATGATATGTCCTTGAAAACAGGTAAAGAGTATGAGCGTTTAAAGGCATCCAATGGGGGAGGTCTGCTCTTTAATCGGCTTGGTACAGGAAGCCACTAAGGAGTTACTACCTTAGCTTCGATTAACTAGAGGTGTTGCTAGGTATGAGCAGTGTGGATGAGCCGTGGGCATTATACCCATCTAAGTGACTCTGCTGCTGAGCTAAAACGCGCTGTCAACCAGGTCTATCTGGCCATGCTGTCGGTTAGGGAGGCGCAAGATGATTGTCAAACGCGCAAAAATGAGCAGTAGAGCAGGGTGGAATAAGCCTTGTCAGCTCTTAACGTCACCATATTGTCATTATCAGCTGCTGTAATAGGGGTGTCAGGTGCACAGAGTGCCTTGGTCATAGTGTTCTAGGTTAAGGCTGCCTCAGATATCTTAGAACGTGCCGCGCCGTCTAGCGCTGCCGCTTTGATCAAGCACACTGGCTTTATTGGGCGTCCTTAAGGTTTACAGCAGATGAGCAAAGATGATGAACTGTTAAAGATTCTTGCCGGGCAAACGATCAATACCTATTTTCAGCCAATTATCAGCGCAGAGGGGCAGTCTATTTACGCCTATGAAGCCTTAAGTCGCGGACCCTATGGCAGTACTCTGTTCAATCCAATCAACCTTTTTGAGCAAGCTAAGCAGCAGCGAAAACTGTTTGCCTTAGAAAGTATTTGCCGCACAAAAGCCATTGAAAAATTTACCCAGCAGAAGCTGCCTGGCAAGCTATTTCTCAATATTTCACCAGAAACGCTGGTGCAGGCCGACCATCACCGCGGTTTTACTCTTGAGTTGATTAATACCTTTGGTATCAGCCCAGAACAGGTGGTGATTGAAATAACTGAACACTCACCGACCCATGATTATGATCTGATGCGTAGAGCTGTGCGCCATTATCAAGAGGAGGGGTTTTCCATTGCGTTGGATGATTTAGGTGCCGGCTATTCCAGCTTAAGACTCTGGTCAGAAGTACAGCCTGAATTTGTAAAAATCGATCGGCACTTTATTATGGGGATCGAAAAAGACAAGGTGAAGCGTGACTTTGTGCGCTCGATTGTTGCCATTGCGCGTTCGGTTGAAAGTCAGGTGATTGCCGAAGGTATTGAAACCCTGCAGGAATTCGAAACACTGTGTGAAATTGGCGTGGATTATTTGCAAGGCTATTACTTTGGCAGGCCCTGCCCGACACCCTCTCTGCGCATAAGTAAGAGTGCTCAGCGAGTTTGGTAGCAGATTAAAGACAGTCGTCAAATCTATAAAGACTACGGGCAAGTTGGTGAGTTAAAACAAGCTATTATCTTGGCAGGACCTGAGTCGTTGCCGTATAAACGAGCCTACAATGGTTAAGACGCAGTCCTAGTGGGGCTCGATCTGGCACAGACTTGGTATGGGAGAGTCATGGCTTATCTTCACTCTAACAATCGGACGGCGTGGGCTGTTTTTCTAATTTTTCTGCGCTTGGGTCTGACTTCTTTCGGTGGTCCGATTGCTCACTTGGGCTACTTTCGCGAGGAGTTCGTGACGCGGCGGCAGTGGCTGACGGAGCGCAGTTATGCGGATCTGGTTGCGCTTTGTCAGTTTCTACCAGGGCCTGCCAGTAGTCAGGTGGGTATGGCCATTGGCTTGTCTCGATCTGGCTATGGTGGAGCGTTGGCGGCGTGGGCCGGTTTTACTTTGCCGTCTGCACTGTTCCTGATCCTGTTTGCACTGGGTCTTGCCAGTTACGGCGATAGGCTGCCGGTTGGCGTGTTGCATGGTTTAAAAGTGGTGGCGGTTGCGGTGGTGGCTCAAGCGGTTTGGGGCATGGCGCGTACACTTTGCCCTGATGCGCCGCGCATCAGCATTATGGCGGTGGCATGCTGTTGTGTTCTGCTGTTGCCATCGGCCTTGGCGCAGGTGGGTGTTATTGCCATGGCCGGACTGATCGGCCTGTTACTATTTAAACCTCAGCCAGGCGCAGAGCATGATCCATTGCCGATTATGATACGCCGTCCTGTGGGGCTGCTGTGGTTGGCGCTGTTTTTCGCTTTGCTTATTGGGCTACCGTTGCTGTCGGCTTTGCTCTCCAGTCAAACACTGGCGATGCTTGATGCATTCTACCGCGCGGGCGCGCTGGTCTTTGGTGGCGGGCATGTGGTGTTGCCGCTGCTGCAAGCCGAGGTAGTGCCGAGCGGCTGGGTGACGAATGATACTTTTTTGGCCGGTTACGCCGCTGCGCAAGCGGTGCCTGGTCCTTTGCTCACCTTTGCGGCGTTTCTCGGAGCCTCCATCCGTGCCGCGTCCTTTGGCGGGTTGGGTGCTCTGATGTGTCTGCTGGCGATTTTTGCGCCATCTTTTCTGCTGGTGGTCGGTGTTTTGCCATTCTGGGAGCGCCTGCGTCGTCATATGCGAATACAAGCAGCATTATTAGGTATCAACGCCGCGGTGGTGGGCGTGCTCTTGGCCGCCCTCTACGATCCCGTCTGGACGGGGTCGATTTATACGTCGCAAGACTTTGGTCTCGCTCTTGTGGCGCTGGTGGCACTGATGTTCTGGAAGCTGCCGCCGTGGTTGGTGGTGCTTGGCAGTGGTATCGTGGGTGGTTTATTGAGTATGGTTTTTTCAGCGGCTGAATATACATAATAAGTTGCTATGACTGACGGCTAAACAATACATTGGCAGCTGACGCAGCTAGAAAGAGGACGCAGGCTTTATTGAGACATTGAGCAAAAAACAGATGGGTATAAAAGAATAACGTCTAGGTGTCCAGATTATCCGGTAGTATTTTGCATAGCGTTGATCCCTGCAGTTTTAGCGCATTCCAGTTAGGCTTTTTTTGGATTGCCGTAGCGTTAAGGTTGGCTTCAGGTTAAACCTGCAGACTTTAAACAAACCGAGTCGGAGTTTGTTTATGCCTAGCCTACGTACCAGTGTCATGCTTTTTCTGCTTGTGGCGCTGCAGCTGAGTTGCTTAAGTCTAAGCCCCAGTTATGAGCAGTTGCTAACCAGCAGCGGCTACCTTGCTATCAATTTTATGTCCATCACTTTAGTCTTGGCCGCTCGGCCGCGCTGGCTGGAAATGCCATTGGGTGGTCTGGATAAAATGTACCAGTTGCATAAGTGGACGGGTATTTTTGCGGTTATTGCAGCGCTGTCGCATTGGCTGATTGAAATGGGCGATGATGCGCTTGAAGCACTGTTTGGCAAGGATCGAAGCTTGCACGAAGCAAAGTTTTCTGGCCTGCTCGACAGCTTGCAAGATGGCGCGGAAGACTTAGGCGAGCCCGGCTTGTATCTGTTGCTATTTCTGGTGGCGATTACCCTAACGCGCTGGGTGCCTTACGCGTATTGGCGTTACCTGCACCGGGTTATGCCCCTGATTTATCTGGCACTAGCGTCTCATGCCTTATTGCTTGCGCCGCTGAAATGGTGGCAACAACCGACCGGCTGGCTCATGGCACTGTTGATGGTGGGAGGTGTGATCGCCAGCTTGCAATCTCTGACGGGGAACATTGCTAAGAGTCGTCGTTATAAGGGACTGGTGCAAGCGGTTAAGCAAACACCGGCCCAGATCACCGAGGTGGTCTGTGATATGGGACGGCGCTGGCCTGGGCACCGCGCGGGACAATTTGCTCTGGTGACATTCGACCGTCTCGAAGGCGCGCATCCTTTTACGCTATCCAGTGCGGACAATGGCAATGGCCAGCTCAGTTTTCAGATCAAGGCGTTGGGCGACTACACGCGTAAGCTTGCGCAGCAATTGCACCGTGGGCAGACGGTGACGCTGGAAGGGCCCTATGGTCGCTTTAATCCCGAGAAAGGCAGAAAAAATGCCCAACAGATTTGGGTGGCGGGCGGTATTGGCGTCACCCCATTTTTGGCGGCATTGGAAAACCGTTTGCTGCATAGCGAACAAGACTATCCTGCGCTGATCCTGCATTACTGTACTGCTGGCGCTGCGACTGATCCTATGTTGACGCGTCTGCAGCAATTGACCGAACAGCTGCCAAGCATAGCACTGCATATCCACGACAGTCAGCAGGGGCAACGCTTGAACGCGAGCCAGCTGCAGATCCAAGGTGCTAAAGTGGACATCTGGTTTTGCGGTCCGCAAGGGTTGGCTACAGCGTTGCGCAGCGGACTCAAGCAAACGCCCATATCCTTGCGCTTTCATCAGGAATGTTTTGAATTTCGCTAAAACTCAGGTCAGGGTCGTTACACAGTCGTAATGGCCCTGAGCTGTTTCTGCTCAGCTGCTATCTGATCTGCCAAGCTCTAAAAAAGCTGAGTATTATTCTGATTTGCGTAATCGCAGTGCATTAAATATCACCGAAGCAGAGCTTAAGCTCATCGCCAGTGCTGCGAACATAGGCGACAGTAATATGCCCAGAAACGGATATAAAACGCCAGCGGCTAATGGGACGCCAAGTGAGTTGTAAATAAAGGCAAAGCCTAGATTTTGTTTCATATTGGCCACGGTTAAATCGGAGAGGTGACGAGCAGTAGAAATACCACGCAAATCGCCCTTAACCAGTGTGATCTGCGCACTGTTCATCGCCACATCGGTACCAGTTCCCATGGCAATCCCAACATCAGCTTTGGCCAGTGCCGGCGCGTCGTTGATGCCATCACCGGCCATGGCAACAATCCGTCCTTCAGCTTGCAGCCGGCTAACCAAATCAAGCTTATCCGCGGGTTTTACTTCGCCATGTACCTCATCAATACCCAGTTGCTTGGCGACCGCCTTGGCGGTTGCGATGCCGTCGCCGGTTGCCATGATCACGCGAATGCCCGCTGCTTTAAGATCGTTAACTGCTTCTGGCGTGCTGTGTTTAATCGGATCGGATACCGCCAGTAAACCCATCAATTGGCCACCAGCCGCCAAGTACATAACGCTGGCCGCCTGCATACGCAGCTCATCTGCTTTAGCTGACAGTGAGCTAATACTGATATTTTCTTGCTGCATGAGCGCTGTATTGCCTAACACCAGCTGAGTATTATCTACTGTGCCACGTACGCCAATGCCGCTGCTGGAGTCAAATTCACTCACCTCGCTCAGATTTAAACCTTGCTCGCGTGCCGCGTTAACAATGGCATCGGCCAAAGGGTGTTCGCTGCCCTGATCAAGGCTCGCGGCGAGACGCAAAATTTCATCGGCACTGCCACCGTCTACCGGCACCGCTTGATTAAAGGTGGGCCGACCCTCGGTTAGGGTTCCGGTTTTATCGACGATTAAGGTATCAACTTTACGCAGGTTTTCAATGGCTGCGGCGTCACGAAACAAGATGCCTTGGGTCGCGCCGCGTCCGGTGGCTACCATAATCGACATCGGCGTGGCTAAGCCCAGTGCGCAAGGACAAGCAATAATCAAGACTGCCACGGCATTAATCAGGCCATACACCCAGCTGGGCTGCGGTCCCCAAAAGCCCCAGACAAAAAATGTCAGCAAGGCAATCGATACCACTGTCATCACAAAGTAGCCAGCGACCAAGTCGGCCATACGTTGCATGGGTGCGCGCGAGCGTTGTGCCTGTGCGACCAGCTGGACAATTTGTGCCAAGACCGTTGCCGAGCCCACCTTCTCTGCACGTATTACCAGTGCACCTGAGGCGTTCATAGTGGCACCAATTACCTTGTCACCAGGCCTCTTACTGACCGGTAAAGGCTCACCAGTCAACATGGATTCATCCAGCGAGCTGGAGCCTTCTTCAACCACACCATCGACAGGCACTTTCTCACCGGGACGCACCCGTAATCGATCGCCTTCATGAACATGGGTCAATGGCACATCTTCTTCTGTGCCGTCTTCATTAATCCGCCGAGCAGTCTTTGGCGCGAGGCCGAGCAATGATTTGATCGCTGCTGAGGTCTGCGAACGCGCCTTCAGCTCGAGCATTTGCCCGAACAGGGTTAATGAAATAATCACCACTGCGGCTTCAAAATAAACCGCGATGCGGCCCATGGACATAAAAGTGTCGGGGAATACGCCGGGCGCAAGGGTGGCGACTGTGCTGTAGATAAACGCAGCCCCAGTTCCTAGACCAATCAGCGTCCACATATTGGGACTTCGGTTGATGATGGATTGCCAGCCACGCTGGAAAAAGGGTTGTCCAGCCCATAACACAACAGGTATCGATAAAACCAGTTCGATCCAAGTTTGCGTGGCCATAGTGAACAGGTCAAGTTGATGGCCGAACATGGCCAGCACTGTCACAATCACGGTGAAGGGCAGTGTCCACCAGAAACGACGTGAAAAGTCTTTAAACTCAGGGTTATCGTCGTCCTCTAAGCTTGGCATCATCGGCTCCAGCGCCATACCGCATTTAGGGCAACTGCCTGGATGATCTTGTTGAATTTCGGGGTGCATCGGACAGGTATAGGTCGTGCCAGGTGCAGGCGCAGCGGATGGCGACTCAGTGTGCTGACTTGGGTTGCTGTATTTTTCCGGCTGCTGATTAAATGTGCTGAGACACTTAGCACTGCAAAAATAATACGCCTGACCTTGGTGTTCAAGGTGGTGAGGCGAGTCTGCAGTAACTGTCATGCCACACACAGGATCTTTTAGCTGCGTAGCAGGCTCAAGAGAAGGGACCGCATGATTATGCTGATGGCCATGAGGTTTTGCGTTGTGCTGAATCATGATGTTTAAGTCCTATTTCGGCTGTAAATATAAGAACAGGGTGTCTACGACCTTACTCTTGCCGCTGATTGATCTCCTTCTGTTGAGCTAACGCATGCTTGGGCCAAGAGCTCTTAATATAAGCCAGCACCGCACGTATGTCTTGATCGCTGAGTGTCGCGCTGTAAGCTGGCATGTCGCTGACATAGCCCTCTGGAGCGGTTACACTGGGCACAAGACCATTTTTTGTAATCTCAATTAACAGCGCATCGGCATGATGCCACGTGTGCCCCGTTGCATCATGCGGTGGTGCCGGCAAGCGTCCATTAGCCTGACGCATCCGCCAGTTCGGCTCGCCTTCTAAATTGGCACCGTGGCAGGATGCACAGTCTCGAATGTAGATTTGTTTACCATCGGTCACCAGCTGCTTATCGGACGGGTCAATATAAGCAGACTTTGAGTCTGTTGAAGAGCCAGACATAAACAGGTTGGTGCCAAGCGCCAAAAGACCTAATGCGCCGATAATTACGGCTATTTTTTTTACGCTGAGAGCCATGTTTATTATCCTTACTGACTGTGTAGCAGGTTAAATGTAGCCTGTGGGGGTATCGCTGCTCGGGTAGCCAAAACGCGATGTTATTTTTGGACATATGAGGCGAGTTGTTGCTTTTCTTGAGTGGGGTCTACGGGTTGATTATTGACCCTTAATTCGTAATGCAAATGATTACCTGTGGACACTCCGGTTGAGCCGACGTAACCAATAATTTGTCCCTTGTTTATGGTTGTTCCTTTTTTTAGGCCCTTTTCGAAACGGCTTTGATGCGCATAGACGGTAGAGTAATTATTGGCATGACTGATGAAGACCACCTTTCCATAGCCGTTTTGGCTACCAATAAAGGTTATCTTGCCTTGGGCAGTAGCACGGATCGGTGTACCTTTGGGGGCGGGATAATCAAGACCTTGATGGCCTTTCCACTGGCCTGATACGGGGTGGATTCGATAGCCAAAGTCTGAGTTGATTCGCGAGCGATCAATCAGTGGCGTGTTAAGGAACATCGTTTCTAAGTTCTCGAATCGAGGCGCTGATGCATGTGCGTGCTTGGCGTGAGCGGAGAGAGGCGCATCGGAGTTTGATATCTGCCGATGCCCCGAAGCCATAGTGCTATGAGTGACAAGGATACTTAAGGTTAGGAATAGATATTTTAATAGTCTATGCATGTTATCAATTACATCTGTACACAATCGTAGAGCCTATTTAGTCTTTTGATTGGAGCGGCTCTGATTGGTGTGGGCTAACGGTAGAGTGGCAGCATGGCATAGGCAGTGATACCACTCTAGGAGTCACACAGTGGCGACAGTGGATGAGACAATCAGGCGATTAACAGGTTAGTTAACATGTATTTTGCCCACCATGCCGGCTTCCGTATGCCCGGGAATCAAGCAAGCAAAGTCCACGGCTGTTGCCTTATCGAATTGCCAGACCAGTCCACCGCGCTGCCCCGCATCGAGGGTGATCATGTTGGGGTCTGAGTGCTCCATGTTGGGCATTGCTAGCATCTCGGCAGCATGCGCTTGCAGTTCGGCTAGCGAACCAATGACCATTTCATGGGGGATTTTTCCCGCATTTTTGATGAAAAACCGCACGGTTTCACCTTCTTTAACGTCGATTTTGCTCGGCGTAAAACGCATGTTATCGTCCATAATGACTTCGATTGTACGGCTCACTTGATCTGGATCGCCTGGTTGCCCATAGACAGCTGCAACGTGCGACATGGTGGACATGTCATGGCCTTCCATACCATGCGCAGGCATGTTGTGCCCTCCCATATGTTCACCAGCGGCGAAAACTAGGGCTGGTAAAGTACTTAAAGCAAGGATTGATAGTGTTTTTTTGATCATGATTCTCTCTGCATAAATCAGTGGTTAAACGCCGCGCTTCAGACGCGACGTCCTAGGAAACAACGTTAAAAGCGAAAACTGATACCCACGACAAAGCGCGTCTCGTGCTTGGACTCGTCCTCCTCTTGTGCATAATCGGCTGTTTTTCCAAACTTGCTAGACCACTCCACGCCAATGTAGGGAACAAACTGGCGCGTCACTTCATACTTCAGTCGCAGGCCCGCCTTAGCATCCGAGAGGCCTCTACCAATCTCACGCGCTTTGTCGTTCTTGCCGTAGAACGTGGCCTCGACGCTAGGCTGCAGGTAGAGTTTCTGCGTCAGTAATAGGTCGTATTCTGCGTTGAGTCTCAGCGCCGTGCGGCCGCTGGGGCCAACATAAGCTGTAGCATCGACCTCGAACCAATAGGGCGTCAGACCTTGCACGCCAAGCGCGAGCCATTCTCGGTTGGGGGTACCTTGCCCGTGGTCGAAGCGAACCCCTAGTTGAGTATCCCAAAACGTCGAAACAGCATGTCCCCACAGCAGCTCAGTTCGAGACTCCTGCAGTTTGCCTTGTGCGACTTCACCTTCTGCCTTAAGTACCGCTCGGTTGTAGGTGCCGCCAAACCAAGCTTGCCCTTCATAGGCGGTCCATTCATCGCCACGCGCTTTGACGTACTCAAGTCTATCTATGCTCACAGAAGCGAAATTGTGCTCGTCAGACATGCGCAAACGGTGTTCAGCCCCTAAAGAATACTGACCAGCATTGCGCGTGTAGCCACCTGAGTAAGCATCGGGATCACGCGCATCTGCTGGTGCTGAACCGCCTTGCATTTGCATGGCACTATGATCCATGGCACCCATGTCGTGAGCAGGGGCAGCGCTATCTGGATCGGTTTTACCAAGAGGCATAGCAGCCTTGGGCGCGGACGGGGATTTCATTGGCATCGCGCCGTGATCCATACCGGGCATCTGCATTGTGCTGTGATCCATACCCGGCATGCTGGATTTATCGGCCGGTGCTGCCTTATTAGGTAAGGGAGTATGGGTACTGTGTGAGTGATCGGTTTGGGCATAAGCAAATAGCGGGGCAGCGCCTATAGATGCCAGAGCAAGCACAAGAACTCTTTTCTTGATAGGGGTATTCACAGTTAGGATTCCCTTTTTCTGATTGACTGATGTCATGCGACCACCACTTCGCGGAACATTCCGGCATCCATATGCAGCATCAAGTGGCAATGCCACGCCCAGCGTCCCAATGCATCGGCGGTTACCAGAAAGCTAATGCGTTGGGCGGGCTGTACGGGAATGGTATGGCGACGAACCTGAAAACTACCGTCGGGCGCTTCCAGTTCGCTCCACATACCGTGTAAGTGCATGGGGTGCGTCATCATGGTGTCGTTGTGCAAAATAACCCTGACGCGTTCGCCGTAACGAAAATGTATAGGTGTAGATTTACCGTACTCCACGCCGTCAAAGGACCACGCGTAACGCTCCATATTACCGGTGAGATGGAGTTCGATCTCGCGCTCGGCGCCACGCGGATCCATGGGGCCACCTAGTGTGCGTAGGTCTGCTAGGGTGAGTACCCGGCGGCCGTTGTTGCGCAGTCCGATTCCGGGGTCATCGAGGTTGGTGCGCGGCGTGTCAACGCGCATATCAATGCTTGCGCCGTATTCTGTTCGAGCGTGCTTGACAGTGCTGCTGGCTTTATTTAAATCCATGCCTGCCATGCTGCTGCCGGCCATACCGGCCATCGCGCTGTGGTCCATGCCCGCCATGCTGCCACCGGCCATACCCGCCATTGTGCTGTGGTCCATAGCAGCCATATCGCCGCCATCCATAGCGCCCATCATATCGGCCATCGCTAGCCACTCAGGCTCATCAATCTCTGGAACGGCTGCCGCAAGGCCAGTACGGGTTGCTAGTGTGCCGCGCGCATAGCCGGTGCGATCCATGGCTTGAGCAAAGACGGTATAGGCTTGGTCCTTGGGCTCGACGATGACATCATAGGTTTCACCAGGGCCGAAGCGGAATTCGTCCACTGTAACTGGCTCTAGATTAACCCCGTCAGCCTGCACGACGGTTAGTTTAAGGCCAGGGATGCGCACGTCGTAAAAGGTGTTGGCGGCACCATTGATAAAGCGTAGGCGGACACGTTCGCCTGGACGGAACAACCCTGTCCAGTTACCGGCCGGTGTTGTGCCGTTCATTAAGTAGGTGAGGACATTAGCCGATAAGTCCGCTAAATCGGTCGGACTCATGCGCATTTCGTTCCACATTTTACGTTTTTCGAGCGCGCCTGTCAGGCTGTCAGCTGAAACGTCTTGGAGGAAATCAACGACTGTCGGCTGATTGTAATTGTAATAGTCGCCTTGCATTTTTAGCTTGGCGAGCACTCGCATAGGGTCTTCATCAGTCCAGTCGGAGAGTTGAATGACATGGTCGCGATCACTGCGTACAGGGTCAGATTGTGCCGGTTCAATGACAATTGCTCCATAGACGCCTGTCGCTTCTTGCATACCTGAGTGTGAGTGATACCAGTAGGTGCCGTTTTGCTCGAGTTTAAATTGATAGGTAAAGGTTTCTCCGGGGGCTATGCCGGCAAAGCTAATACCGGGCACACCGTCCATTGCAAAGGGTAAAATAATGCCGTGCCAATGGATGGACGTGTCTTCTTTTAAGTGATTGGTAACGTGAATGGTGATGGTATCGCCTTCACGCCAATGCAAGGTCGGGGCAGGCAGTGAGCCATTCACCGTGGTCGCCATGCGTGGGCTGCCGGTGAAGTTGATCGGCGATTCAGCAATCTCCAAGTTGAACACAGTACCGCTGAGCACCTTGGGCGCACCTGTTTGTGTTGCGCGTGGCTGTGCTAGAACTGTGTTTAACAGGGGCGATAAACCCAGTAAAACACCACCGCCAGCAAGGCCTTGAACAAAGCGGCGACGTGGTAAGCACGGGATCACAGTTGAATAGGGCGGTTGATGATTCATATGCGCGTATCCCAGAGCTGAAGAAATTTAAAAAGTTGACTGGTAAAATCAACGGAGCATCGATCTGATTGATTAAAGTCACTTTAACCAAGTGTTGCTGTCGGTCGGATGACGCGCAGATTACATTTCTGTAATGTTCGCCAGCCCGTGTCGGGAAACTGCTTGATACCCGCAGTATTAAAGAGGAATGGCTGCATCGAGCGATGTGAGGAAGCGTGAGGCTGACTGGAAGCCAATGACTTGGAAGTCGATTTTTTGACCTTCCCTATCGGAAAAAATGATCTTGTGCAAACAGATTACGGATAACGCCAGTCTCTGATATGGCGCGGCTGAGCATAATGGCTCGTGTAAGCAGTCGTTTACCCTCTGCACTGGTCCGTGTATGAATGAGGGGCTACTTGAACAGCTCTTCATCAGTTATGCGACAGCTATGCAGAGCTCGCTACTTAGGGTTTAAACGAGGACCTACGGGCATTAGCCGTGTCCTCGAGTAATGCTTTAGAGGCTGCTTTAGTGGCTGAATTCTCTTCGGTTGCTTGCTCTTTTTGGCAGGACTGCATGCTCATCATCATGAAGAGCATCATCAAGGGGCACAGCAGGAAAAATAAAAATGGCGCGCTGCTGATAATCCAATCTCGGGCGGCAGGGAAGGTTGTATAGACGGCAGCGATGACGACAGCTAAGCCAAGCGCTGCTTTGATCATTGTTTTCATATCACATTTCATTTTAATTCCTTTGCGCAGGTTGGGGTTGTAAGGTGTCGATACGTGGTCAAGTGAATGCTGACACCTTAATGAGGTGTTGCTGTCAATTCGATGGCTCGGCCATTACATCTCTGTCATATGAGAGAGGCAGATTGAAAAATAGGGCAGCTAATAAGAGGGCAAGATAGATTTGTGCTGCCCTCTGATACTCTCAAGAATAGGCAGCACTTTTAAATGATTTATAAAGAAAAATTGACTGACACGAGTGCATTACAGTTTTGTAATGCTTAGGTCATGAACATGACAGCAGGAGACAGGTAGAGTAGCTCTGTAATGATAAAGTTAGCAAGAGCGTGCTCATGGACGAAAAATACAACGAATTCGCGGGGCAAACCTATGAAATTGCTGGTAGTTGAAGATGAGATAAAAACCGGCGACTATCTGCGCCAAGGCCTATCTGAATCAGGTTTTGTGGTTGATCTGGCACGTACGGGCTTAGATGGGCATCATCTGGCGCTGACCGAGCGTTATGACTTAATTATCTTGGATGTGATGCTGCCTGATGTGGATGGCTGGCGGATTATGCAAGCCTTGCGTGAAGCGAAGTCGACGACACCCGTGTTGTTCTTGACCGCCCGCGATAGCGTGGAGGATCGAGTTAAAGGCTTGGAACTGGGCGCCGATGATTATTTGATTAAACCTTTTGCCTTCTCGGAGTTATTGGCCCGTGTACGCACCTTGCTGCGCCGCGGAATCGCACCAGTCTTTAACGATCAACTGCAAGTGGCCGACCTTATCTTAGACCTGTCAGGCCGTCGCGCCCAACGTCACCAGGTGCGCATTAACCTGACTAATAAAGAGTTTGCCCTGCTGGAATTGCTGGTGCGCCGTCAAGGTGAAGTATTACCGCGCTCTCTTATCGCCTCGCAAGTGTGGGATATGAATTTTGATAGCGATACCAATGTGATCGATGTGGCGATTCGGCGCCTGCGTGCGAAAATCGATGATGACTTCGAACCCAAACTGATTCATACGGTGCGCGGTATGGGCTATATGCTTGACGTCAGTCGCGAGGCTTAACGCGTGACTCGCCGCCCAGCATCTCTAGCCCTACGCCTCACTGTTTCTATCGGCGCGGTGATCAGCGTGGTATTGCTGACCTTTGGCTGGATAGTTGAGCGCTCGATCGATAATCATTTTGTGCAACAGGATGTCGATGAGCTCAATGCGGTGGTGCAGGCTGTTGTTCAGTTGCTTGCCGAGCCACGGCTGAGTGCCACAAACGAGGATCTAATGCATCGTTTAGCAGGTGCAGTTTCCGGCCATCATAATGCTATATTTAGGCTTTCTGACGCGAGCGGGACGGTGATTTACGCTACGCCTTATGCTGATCTGGATAGCTTTGCATGGCTGGCTCCTGCTGTAGATGTCATTAATACTGATTCGGTGAAAACTTGGCAGGATAAAGGGCAGACTTATCGAGGTGCTGTTGTACAGATAATACCGGCAGAGGCTCTGCAGGGGCCGTTCCTCAGGTTAGCCGTTGCGACAAATATTGATTTCCACTTGCACTACCTTGAAAGCTTTAGTGTCTATTTACAGCTTATTACCTTGGCGGCTTGCTTGATTGCTATTTTGGCCACTTGGTTTGCAGTCTATCAAGGCCATGCGCCGCTACGGCGGATCAGTGCAGAAATTCGCCGGATCAAATCTGACCACTTATCTATTCGACTTGCGCCGCACACAGTGCCGGTGGAGTTAACCGAGCTGGCGCTATCATTCAACGAAATGCTCGATCGGATCGAGGAGAGCTTTGCGCGTCTTGCAAATTTTTCCGCGGATATTGCCCATGAACTGCGTACCCCTATTACCAATCTGCGGACGCAGACTGAAGTTGCGCTGTCGCAATCGCGCGATATCGAACAGTATCGAGAAGTTTTGTATTCGAGTTTGGAAGAGTATGAGCGCATGGCCAAAATGGTCAGCGATATGCTGTTTCTGGCTCAGGCCGATAGCCGCCAACTGCTAGGGGAGCAGGTTAAGGTTAATTTAGCCGTTGAAGTGCGGATGTTATTTGAGTATTTCGAGGCTTGGGCTGAAGAGCGCTGCGTTGCCTTGGTTTGCAAGGGCCCCGATCTGTGGGTGCAAGGCGATCGGTTGATGATCCGCCGCGCGCTAAGTAATCTTTTATCCAATGCCATCCGCTATACCCCAGCAGGACAGGCGGTTACCGTTGTCCTTATGGTGCAGGGTAACGATAGGGTAATGATTCGTGTGGAAAATCCAGGCTTAACCATTAATCCTGAGCATCTAGCAAAGCTGTTTGACCGCTTTTATCGTGCTGATCCCTCACGGCAACGTAAAGGTGACGGCGCAGGTTTAGGTTTAGCTATTGTGAAATCAATCATTGAAGCGCACGGCGGTAGTATTAGCGCAAAAAGCGCTGAAGGGCAGATGGTTTTTGCAATACAGCTGCCCCACCTTCCTGTCGGGTAGTTTGCAATCAGCAGGGGGAGGCTAACGACACTGACCGCAGATCAGTATTGCTCAGCAGCGCATCACCTTGGTGCCAATTACGAAAGCGATGCACTGCTATGGTGCATTGTTTTTATTTTCGATGAGCTCTTGCCCTGTATTCACTAACTTTTACTTATGGCATGGAACTTGCTTAATCCTCTGTATTACAGCAGCTGAGCTGCGATTATTACTTTGACTTAGAGGAGTCATACTTCATGTCGACTAAGACCCAGTCACTTATTAGTAAGCACCAAGCCCCTTGGGTGGATCTGCGCTTTACCGATACCTTAGGTAAAGAACACCATATTACTTTCCCATCAGACACCATCGATGAAGAAACCTTTGAAGAAGGCAAAATGTTTGATGGTTCATCGATTTATGGGTGGAAGGGTATTGAAGCCTCGGATATGACGCTGTTGTTAGATGACTCCACGGCCGTAATGGATCCTTTTGCCGAAGAGCCAACGGTGATTGTGCGCTGTGATGTAGCGGAGCCGAGCACTTTAGCGGGCTATGATCGTGACCCGCGCTCTATTGCGCGTCGAGCTGAAATCTATTTACAATCCACTGGCATTGCTGATACCGCATATTTTGGTCCGGAGCCTGAGTTCTTTGTTTTTGATGCGGTGACTTGGGAAGAGTCGATGGAGAAAGTGGGGTTTGAAATTTATTCTGATGAAGGGGCTTGGTCCAGTCAAAAATTAGCCGAAGGTAAAAATAGTGGTCATCGCCCACGAGTTAAAGGCGGCTATTTTCCCGTGCCGCCGGTGGATTCTTTGGTGGGTGTGCGTGCAGCCATGTGTAATGCTATGAAGGCCATGGGCTTGGCCATTGAAGTGCATCATCATGAAGTGGCCAATGCTGGGCAATGTGAAATCGGTGTGCCTTTTAATACCTTGGTGAAAAAAGCCGATGAAGTACAATTGCTTAAATATTGTGTGCATAACATTGCCCATGCGGCGGGTAAAACAGCCACTTTTATGCCAAAACCCTTGGTCGGTGATAACGGCTCAGGGATGCATGTGCATCAGTCATTATCGAAACAAGGTAAGAATTTATTTGCTGGCGATGGCTATGCTGGTTTATCGGAAATGGCGCTGCATTATATTGGCGGTATCATTAAGCATGCGCACGCGCTCAACGCGATCACCAATCCTGGCACCAACTCTTACAAGCGTCTGGTGCCGGGTTATGAGGCACCGGTGATGCTGGCATATTCTGCGCGCAACCGCTCAGCATCGATTCGTATTCCTTGGGTTAAAAACCCTAAAGGCAAACGTATCGAGTGTCGTTTTCCTGACGCAACCGCTAATCCCTATTTAGCCTTTTCCGCGTTACTAATGGCTGGTTTAGATGGCATCAAGCATAAAATTGATCCAGGTGATGCGATGGATAAGAATTTGTACAACTTGCCTGCCGAAGAAGCTAAAAATATTCCACAAGTGGCTTATAGCTTGGATCAAGCTTTAGATGCCTTATGGGCCGATAGACACTTTTTATTGGAAGGCAGCGTGTTTTCTGAAGATATGCTCAGTGCTTATATTGAGTGCAAGATGGGCGAGGTCACGCGCTTACGCCAGTCGGTGCATCCAGCTGAGTTTGATATGTACTACAGCCTGTAAATACTTATGCCCCTTTTTGGGGCATACTTATTTTTATAGAGGCCACCTGCCAGTTATTTATCTATGAACTCAGCTGCTTTAGGCAACGCCTTACTGGAACAACTCTCAACAGCGGTCTTGCTGTTGGATCAACATTTGTGTGTGCTTTATGCTAATCCAGCGGCGGAACAGCTGTTTGCCACGAGTCGCGCGCACTTACTTGAGCGCTCTATTGCGCTTTTTTTTTGGGAAGATGATGAGTGTTTGGACGCGCTCCATAATGCTTTGTTAGACCAGCGTCCCTATACGCGCCGTGAGGCCCGTCTACATTTTCCCAGTACGGCACAGGTCATGACCATGGATTATACGGCGACGCCGTTCAGTGCGCCCGAGTCGCAAGGCAGGCAGTTGCTTGTGGAGTTGTTGCCGCAGGATCGCGTCTTACGCTTGAGTCGCGAAGACAGTTTATTTACTGCTCATCAAGTGACCCGTGCATTGGTGCGCGGTGTGGCGCATGAGGTTAAAAATCCGTTGGGTGGGATTCGTGGCGCCGCACAACTGCTCGCGCGTCAATTGTCGGCAGCGGAATTACGAGAATATACTGATGTCATTATTAGTGAGACCGATCGTTTAAGCCATGTGGTGGATCGCATGTTGGGGCCGCGTCAGCGTTTACACCTCGTGCGCATCAATATTCACCAAGTGTTAGAGCGTGTGCGCTTGATCTTGCAAGCAGAAGTGGGTGAGGCCATTACGCTGACCTGTGATTACGATCCAAGCTTGCCAGAGCTACACGCCGATTTAGATCGCTTGATTCAAGTGGTGCTCAATATTGTGCGCAATGCCGCGCAAGCGTTATTAGAAAACCCGAGCGAGCGTCCTGCGGAAATCATCTTGCGCTCGCGGGTACTGCGTCAGTTGACAATTGGTACGCATCGTCATCGTTTGGTGTGTGTGGTGGACGTTGAGGACAACGGCCCAGGGATTGATGGTCAACTGTTAGAAACCCTATTTTACCCTATGGTCACTGGTCGAGCTCAAGGCTCGGGGCTGGGCTTGCCGATTGCGCAAGGCATTATCCAAGAGCATGGCGGCTTGATTGAATGCGAGAGTAAGCAAGGGCATACGGTCTTTCGTATTTTAATTCCTGTGGATCCTTATCTTGAATCCTATCCAGGAGCGTTCGACCATGGCTGATCAAGTGTGGATTATTGATGATGATAAATCGATGCGTTGGGTGTTGGAAAAAGCTTTAACTCAAGCAGGTTTTTCCACTACAGCTTTTGCTAGCGGTGAGGACGCATTGGCGCAGCTGGCAGCAACTCAGCCTGCTCTTATTTTGACTGACATACGTATGCAGGATATGGATGGTTTAGCCTTGTTAGCTCTAGTGCACAAACGTTATGCCCATCTGCCAGTGATAGTGATGACGGCGCACTCTGATTTGGACAGCGCGGTACAGTCCTATCAAAGTGGTGCCTTTGAATATCTGCCCAAACCGTTTGATTTAGATGATGCTGTGGTATTGGTGCGCCGCGCGTTAGCGCATTCTCAGGAGGCTGCAGTCACCACCGAGTACAGTGTCTCGGGCAATGCCATTATTGGTGAAGCACCAGCCATGCAAGAGGTCTTTCGGATCATTGGACGACTGTCACACTCGCATATGACGGTGCTGATTCATGGTGAGTCGGGGACAGGCAAAGAACTGGTGGCGAATGCCTTACATCATCACAGCCCGCGCGCACAACAGCCGTTTATTGCCCTGAATATGGCCGCCATACCTAAAGATTTAATCGAATCTGAGTTATTTGGCCATGAACGAGGGGCTTTTACCGGTGCGGCCAGTGTCCGTCATGGGCGTTTTGAGCAAGCGCATCAGGGTAGTTTGTTTCTTGATGAAATTGGCGATATGCCATTGGATACGCAAACGCGACTGTTACGTGTTTTGGCTGATGGCACTTTTTATCGAGTGGGCGGGCACACGCCTATTCTGGTTGATGTGCGTATTATTGCCGCCACGCACCGTGATCTTGAGACCTTGGTGCGCCAAGGCTTATTTCGTGAAGACCTCTATCACCGCCTGAATGTGATCCGTATTCATTTGCCCAGGCTCAGTGAGCGACGCGAAGATATTGCCACATTAGCCGCCCATTTTCTGCAACAGGCGGCGGGTGAGTTGGAGACTGAGCGACGCGTGTTACGGCCGGAAACGGAGGCTTATCTCAGTCAACTCGATTGGCCCGGTAATGTGCGCCAGTTGGAAAACACCTGCCGTTGGTTAACGGTGATGGCCTCCAGTCGTGAGGTGATGATCGGTGATCTTCCTGTCGAACTGTTACACGGCACGGCTCCAGTGGCTGAACGGCCGCAGTGGGATGTTGCCTTGCAACGTTGGGCCGAGCAGGCCTTGCAGCAGGGCGATAAAGACCTGTTGAATCGCGCACTACCGATGTTCGAGCGTGTCCTGATCGAAGCGGCTTTAACCCATGCCGCAGGACGGCGACGCGATGCTGCGCAGTTGTTAGGTTGGGGACGCAACACTCTCACGCGTAAAATTAACGAGTTAGGTCTGCACAATCGTCAGGTGGATGACGAGGGTGAAGAGTAATCAGGTAGGTGCACGCTTTTGGCGCACGGCTGCACAGTTTTGGGGCGAAAATAAGCTTTTAAATGCTGTTGAATTCGACCTAGATAGTCTGCAGGGTGCATTCGCACGGCATTTTTACATGTTGGCCTAATCCTTGCTGAATAGAAATAAAGTGCGGCAGCTTGCTTGCTGCACAGTCCATTTTGTTTTTATTCAGGTAAGGAGTGCTTCTATGACTCAGACAAGGTTTGAGGCGCAGACCTCAGATAATATGAGGGTGGCCAGCGCGCAAGAAATTCAAACTGCTATAGATACTGGGCTGTACGCCAATGCAGAGCATGATGCCTGTGGTGTGGGCTTTGTGGCGCATATCAAAGGTGAGAAATCTCACGCGATTGTGCAGCAAGGACTGCAAATTTTAGAAAATATTGACCATCGTGGCGCGGTCGGTGCTGATCCGTTAATGGGCGATGGTGCGGGTTTATTGATTCAAATTCCCGATGCATTCTATCGCACGCAAATGGCAGCACAAGGGGTAGAGCTACCACCACCCGGCGACTATGGGGTAGGTATGGTTTTTTTACCCAAAGAAGCAGCTGCGCGCCAAGCCTGTGAGCGGGAGTTGGAGCGGGCCATCGCGGCAGAAAAGCAGGTGTTGTTAGGTTGGCGTGATGTGCCGGTCAATCGTGATTTACCCATGTCGCCTGAGGTGCGTACCAGTGAGCCGGTGATTCGTCAGATCTTTATTGGCCGCGGCAGCGATATACTGGTGTCTGATGCGTTAGAACGTAAACTTTATCTGATTCGAAAAACAGCATCGGCCAAGATTACTCGCTTACATCTCAGCCACAGTTTTGAATACTATGTCCCGAGTATGTCCTGTCGTACGGTGATCTATAAAGGCTTATTACTGGCCGATCAAGTCGGCCTGTACTATCTTGATTTACAAAATAGCCAGCTTGTATCGGCACTAGCCTTAGTCCATCAGCGTTTCTCGACCAATACTTTTCCTTCTTGGCCATTGGCGCATCCGTATCGCATGGTGGCGCACAATGGTGAAATTAACACGGTTAAAGGTAACTTTAATTGGATGCGCGCACGTGAAGGGGTGATGTCATCGCCGGTCTTAGGTGATGATTTAAAAAAACTGTACCCCATCAGTCTGGAGGGCCAATCCGATACCGCGACCTTTGATAATACGTTAGAACTGCTGGTTATGGCCGGCTATCCGCTGGCGCAAGCGGCAATGATGATGATTCCTGAAGCTTGGGAACAACATAACTTGATGGACCCGCAGCGGCGTGCTTTTTATGAATACCATGCCGCCATGCTCGAACCTTGGGATGGACCGGCGGCGATGATCTTTACCGATGGTCGCCAAGTGGGTGCAACGCTCGATCGTAATGGCTTGCGTCCAGCCCGTTTTGTAGTGACCGATGATGATTTAGTGGTGCTGGCATCGGAAACTGGTGTGTTACCTATTCCTGATGAGCGCATTGTGCGTAAGTGGCGTTTACAGCCTGGAAAAATGTTCCTGATTGACTTGGAACAAGGTCGGATCATTGAGGATGAGGAGCTTAAACAACGTTACGCGTCAGCTAAGCCTTATCGTCAATGGATCGATAATGTACGTCTGTGTTTAGATCAATTAAAGACAGAGGCGTTGCCTTTGTCTTTTGCTGAGCCATTGTTGGCTCGTCAGCAAGCTTTTGCTTACAGCCAAGAGGATATTAAGTTTCAACTGGCACCAATGGCTATGAATGCTGAGGAAGGTATTGGTTCGATGGGCAATGATGCGCCTTTGGCCATCTTGTCGGCACGGAACAAACCCTTGTATCACTATTTTCGTCAGCTGTTTGCGCAAGTAACTAATCCTCCCATTGATCCGATTCGTGAAGCTGTGGTGATGTCATTGGTGTCCTTTATTGGCCCGCGCCCTAATTTGTTGGATATTAATGCCAGTAATCCACCACTGCGCTTAGAAATTGCACAGCCCATCTTAGATGTGGCCAATATGGCGCGCTTAAGGCATATCGAGCAAAGCACTGGCGGTAAGTTTCGCACCACTGAAATTGATATTACTTATCCTAAAACGTGGGGTAAAACCGGTATCGAGGCGCGCATTGCTTATTTGTGCTCGGAAGCAGCAGAGGCCATTCGTGCCGGCTGTAATATTTTAATTATCACTGATCGACATATCAGTCGTGAGCAAGTGGCGATTCCTGCGTTGTTGGCGCTCTCGGCCATTCATCAGTCTCTAGTCCGTGAAGGCTTGCGTACCTCAGTGGGCTTGGTGGTGGAAACAGGCAGTGCCCGTGAAGTACATCACTTTGCCGTATTGGCAGGTTTTGGTGCCGAAGCCATTCACCCATATTTAGCCTTAGAAACCTTGGCTGATATTGCGCCTGAGCTAGGTGTGAGTGCAGAAGAGGCTGCGCAGCATTTTATTAAAGCCATCGGCAAAGGTTTAACTAAAATTATGTCGAAGATGGGTATCAGTACTTATATGTCCTACTGCGGTGCGCAAATTTTCGAGGCCATTGGTTTAAGTCAAACGCTGCTGCAAAAGTACTTTACTGGTACGCCGTCACAAATTGGCGGCCTAGATATCTTTGATATTGCTGAAGAAGCGATTAACAGTCATCAGCAGGCGTTTGGAGAACCTCAACAATTCGTTGATCAACTTGAGCAGGGCGGTGAGTTTGCTTGGCGCGCCAATGGTGAGGAACATGCCTGGACGCCGGATGCCATTGCCAAACTGCAACACAGCACCCGTAGCAATCGTTATGAAACCTTTGCTGAATACACGGCCATTATCAATGATCAATCCAAGCGGCATACTACCTTGCGCGGATTATTTGAATTTCGTATCGATCCCGAGCGCAGCATCCCTATTACGGATGTTGAGCCGGCCAGTGTCATCGTTAAACGCTTTGCGTCAGGCGCGATGTCGTTAGGTTCGATTTCAACTGAGGCCCATATGAACCTTGCGATTGCGATGAACCGTCTTGGCGGCAAAAGCAATACTGGTGAGGGTGGCGAAGATCACGCGCGCTACCGCCAGGAGATGCAAGGTCAGTCCATTAATGAGGGCACACGCCTGACTGAAGTGATGGGTAAAGATACGGTTGAGGTGGATTATATTTTGCGTGAAGGTGATAGCTTGCGCTCGAAAATTAAACAAGTGGCATCCGGTCGCTTTGGTGTTACCACTGAGTATTTGATCTCAGCGGATCAAATCCAAATTAAAATGGCACAAGGCGCAAAACCGGGTGAAGGTGGCCAGTTACCCGGTAACAAAGTATCAACCTATATTGGCAAACTGCGCCATTCGGTGCCGGGTGTGGGGCTGATCTCGCCACCGCCGCACCATGATATTTATTCGATTGAAGATTTAGCTCAGCTGATTCATGACTTAAAAAATGTTAATCCACGTGCTGATATTTCAGTGAAACTGGTTTCTGAAGTGGGCGTGGGTACCATTGCTGCGGGTGTGGCCAAAGCAAAAGCTGATCATATTGTGATTGCTGGCCACGACGGTGGTACCGGTGCCGCTGCTTGGAGTTCGATTAAACACGCCGGAACGCCGTGGGAGCTTGGTGTGGCTGAAACCCAGCAAACCTTAGTGCTGAATCGCTTGCGTGGACGGGTGCGTATCCAAGCTGATGGACAAATGAAAACTGGCCGCGATGTGGTGATTGGTGCTTTGCTCGGTGCCGATGAATTCGGTTTTGCCACTGCGCCTTTGGTGGCCTCGGGCTGCATTATGATGCGTAAGTGTCACCTCAATACTTGCCCGGTGGGTATTGCTACCCAAAATCCGGAATTGCGCAAGAAATTTTCCGGTAAACCTGAAGATGTAGTTAATTTCTTCTTCTTTATTGCTGAAGAAGTCCGGCAGATTATGGCGCAATTAGGCGTGCGCCAGTTTGACGATCTGATTGGCCGTGCTGATTTACTGGATATGCGTAAAGGTGTTGAGCATTGGAAAGCCAAAGGACTCGACTTTAGTCGCGTCTTGGCTTTGTCAACGGCACCGGCCGAGGTTCCACGTTTACACAGCAGCCAACAAGAACATGGCTTGGAGCAAGCGCTCGACCAGATCTTGATCAGCCAAGCATCTGAGACCTTAACCCAAGGCACGCCTGTGCGTATTGAGACTGAGGTCAGAAATATTCATCGTACCGTCGGAGCCATGCTCTCTGGTGCTTTGATTAAGCGCTACCCCGAAGGTTTGGCCGATAACAGTATCCATGTGGCGTGCACAGGTACTGGCGGTCAAAGTTTTGCAGCGTTTCTTGCTAAGGGTATTACCTTTGATCTGAAGGGTGAAGCCAATGACTACACCGGTAAAGGCCTATCTGGCGGGCGCTTAATTGTGCGTCCAAGCCATGCTTTTAAAGGGCTAGCAACCGACAATATTATCGTCGGCAATACCGTGCTGTATGGCGCAACCTCCGGCAGCGCATTCTTTAATGGTGTTGCCGGCGAACGTTTTGCCGTGCGCCTTTCAGGTGCCAGTGCAGTAGTCGAAGGTTTGGGTGATCACGGCTGCGAATATATGACCGGCGGCACCGTTGTGGTGTTAGGTCAAACCGGACGCAATTTTGCTGCGGGTATGTCCGGCGGCGTGGCCTATGTGTACGACGAAGATGGTCAATTTGCCCAACGCTGCAATACCGCACAAGTGGCGTTAGAGCCGGTGCTCTGTGCAACGCTGCAAATGGCTGAAGGCATTCCATTGCATGCAGATATGGCCGATGAAAAGCTGCTAAAAGCGTTACTGGAAGAGCACTTGCACCTGACCGGCTCGCCGAGAGCTGAAGCCTTACTGGCGGATTGGGTGAACGCGAAAATGCGCTTTATTAAAGTTTTCCCGCATGAGTATCGCCATGCTCTTGAACAGCTCAACAACGCCACGCGAACTGCGACACCTGCCATCGCCCAAGCCCTTTAAGAGGACGTATTATCATGACAAAAATTACTGGATTTCTTGAATACGAGCGCATCGAAGAAGAGTACGAAGCGGTTGAATTACGACTTAAAGATTACAACGAGTTTGTGCATGGCCTCACGCCCAAACAAGCCAAGCAACAAAGTGCACGCTGCATGGATTGTGGTACACCGTTTTGTCACAACGCCTGCCCGGTGAATAATATTATTCCCGACTTTAATGAGTTGGTGTATCGCGACGATTGGCGTCAAGCCAATGAGGTGTTGCAGTCCACCAATAACTTCCCCGAGTTTACTGGGCGTATTTGTCCCGCGCCTTGTGAAGCGGCCTGCACCTTAAATATCAACTCACAGCCGGTCGGTATCAAGTCGATTGAGCATGCCATTATTGACCGTGCCTTTGCCGAAGGCTGGGTTAAGCCGCAAATTGCCCAGCATAAAACTGGTAAAAAAGTGGCAGTGGTGGGCTCAGGCCCCTCGGGTCTGGCTGCTTCACAGCAATTGGCACGTGCCGGCCATAGCGTGACCTTATTTGAAAAAAATGATCAAGTGGGCGGCTTGCTACGCTTTGGTATTCCTGATTTTAAACTGGATAAACTGCACATTGATCGCCGCGTTGAGCAACTGCGTACTGAAGGTGTTGAAATTCGTACTAACACCTTGGTCGGCGAACTGCCAGCGGATACTAAGGTGACCAATTGGGCTACGCACACCGTGACCCCGCAAAGCCTACAAGAGGACTTTGATGCGGTATTGCTGACTGGTGGCGCTGAGCAATCACGTGATTTACCTGTGCCGGGTCGTGAATTGGATGGCGTGCACTTTGCCATGGAGTTTCTGCCCCAGCAAAACCGCGTCAATGCTGGCGTGGCGATGCCCGCACAACTGCGTGCTGAGAACAAACATGTGATTGTGATTGGTGGCGGTGATACCGGCTCGGATTGTGTCGGTACCTCTAACCGTCAAGGCGCCGCCAGTGTGGTGCAATTTGAACTGATGCCGCGCCCACCGCAAGAAGAAGACAAGCCTTTAACCTGGCCCTACTGGCCGTACAAACTGCGCACTTCATCCAGCCATGAAGAAGGCTGTGAGCGCGAGTTTGCCATTGCCAGTAAAGAGTTTGTCGGAGAAAACGGCAAACTGACCGGCCTGAAAACAGTTCGGGTGGAGATGAAACAGGGCAAATTTGAAGAAGTGCCTGACAGTGAGCAATTCTGGCCAGCCGACATGGTGTTGTTAGCCATGGGCTTTGTCAGCCCGGTGGCCAGTGTTTTGCAAGGTTTTGGCGTGGAGCTGGATAATCGTGGCAACGCTAAAGCCAGTGTCGATGCTCAAGGTGGGTATGCCACCAACGTGCCTAAGGTGTTCAGTGCTGGTGACATGCGTCGCGGCCAATCGCTGGTGGTTTGGGCTATACGTGAAGGTCGCCAAGCGGCGCGAGCAGTGGATGAATTCTTAATGGGCGCAAGCACATTGCCGCGTTAATTTTATTTGGGTAAGACCGTTATGATTCGAATCAATGAGCATTTCCAGAAACTGCAAAGCAGTTATCTGTTTACTGAAATAAATCAGCGCATACAGGCGTTTTCGCAGCACAATCCAGAGCGTGAATTGATTCGCTTAGGCATTGGTGATGTCACTCAGCCCTTGCCAGACGCCTGCGTGCAGGCCATGCATAAGGCTGTTGATGAGCTGGCCACAGGCGAAACATTTCGTGGTTATGGCCCAGAACAAGGTTATGACTTTTTACGGGATGCTATCGCCCAACACGACTTTCAAGCACGCGGTGCCAAGATCGACGCTGATGAGATTTTTGTTAGTGATGGTGCCAAATGTGATACCGGCAATATCCAAGAGCTGTTTGCCCAAGATTTGCGTGTGGCCGTTCCTGATCCTGTCTATCCGGTGTATGTCGATACCAATGTTATGGCCGGGCGCACAGGGATAAGCCAAGATGGCCGTTATCCGGGACTGGTGTACCTTGAGTGCCGTGCCGATAACGGCTATCTGCCAGCGCTACCCAATGAGCCGGTGGATTTAATTTATCTGTGTTTCCCCAATAACCCCACTGGTGCCAGTATCAATCGCGAACAGCTTAAAGTTTGGGTGGATTATGCGATTAATAACCAAGCGCTGATTTTGTTCGATGCAGCCTATGAAGCTTTTATTCAAGATGACGATATACCCCACTCAATCTATGAGATTGAGGGTGCTGAAAAAGTCGCGATTGAATTTAGAAGCTTCTCCAAAACCGCAGGTTTTACCGGTGTGCGCTGTGCCTATACGGTCGTGCCTAAGGCCTGCACAGCCTACACCGCTGCAGGCGAAGCGGTAGCGGTGCGCGACTTATGGATGCGCCGCCATACCACTAAATTTAACGGTGTTTCATACCCCGTACAGCGTGCCGCCGAGGCGGTTTACAGCCCTGCTGGACAAGCACAAGTGGGTGAGTTGATTGCCTATTACCTAAAAAACGCCGCATATATTCGAGCCGCCTTCCAGCGCATGGGCTTTCAATGCAGCGGTGGTGATAACTCGCCGTATATTTGGGTTCAGGTTGATCAAGATGCATGGACATTCTTTGATTTCCTGCTCAATGAAGCCGGTGTGATCTGTACGCCAGGCTCAGGTTTTGGTCGTTGCGGTGAACAGCATGTCCGCATCAGCGCCTTTAATAACTTCGAGCGTGTGCAGCAGGCCATGCAGCGCATCGAAGCCGCATTACAACATACACCCCTTTGATTGGTATCGCTTATGCCTATTTCTAAAGATTTTAGCCAACGTTTATACCCAAACCTACGGAGTATTGCTGAGCATTTCGGAACTCCTTTTCATATATATGATGAGCAGGGGATACGCGACACCGGCCGTCAATTGCAACAGGCCTTCGCCAAGGTTGCAGGGTTTCGCGAATATTACGCAGTTAAAGCACTGCCTAACCCGAGCATCTTGCGTATTATGGCTGAGCTGGGTTTTGGTTTTGATTGCAGTTCCATTGCTGAGCTGCAGTTGGCACGCCAAGCGGGTGCGCGCGCAGAGGACATTATGTTCACCTCCAACAACACCTCGCCTGAAGAATTTATCGCCGCTGAGCAAGATGGCGGCTGCATTTTAAATTTGGATGACATAGGCCTGATTGATAAAGTCCCGCAGATGCCAGAACTGGTGTGTTTTCGTTATAACCCCGGCTCAGCCCGTAGCGGTAATAGTATTATCGGAATTCCTGAAGAGGCCAAGTACGGACTGACTTACGAGCAAGTTTTTACCGCCTTCGCTAAGGCTCAAGAGCGTGGGGCCAAACGCTTTGGCTTGCATACCATGTTGGCCTCTAATGAATGTAATCCGGCCTATATGGTGCATACCGCGCAGATGTTGTTAGAGCTGGCTGTGCAGGTGGGTGACCAGCTTAATATTCAGTTTGAATTTATCAATATCGGCGGTGGTTTAGGTATTCCCTATCGCCCAGATGAAGCAGTATTTGATGTTGAGTTATTAGGTGAGCACATCGGTGCGTTGCTGCAGATCTTTGCTGCCGAACAGGGCTACCAGCCTAAAGTGTATATGGAAAGCGGCCGTTATATCACCGGTCCCCATGGCGTATTAGTCACTAAGGCAATTAATCGTAAAGATATTTATCGTACGTATATTGGCGTTGATGCTTGTATGTCGGCGTTAATGCGCCCAGGTATGTATAACGCCTATCATCATATTGAGGTGCTGGATAAAGTCTCTAGCCGTGCTGATACGGTGGTCGATGTGGTAGGGTCTTTGTGTGAAAATAATGACAAGTTTGCACTACAGAGAGCCTTGCCAGATATCATTGATGGCGACTTGTTGATTATTCAAGACACTGGCGCCCATGGCCACGCCATGGGTTTTAATTACAATGGTAAACTGCGTCCGCAAGAACTATTGCTACAAGCCGATGGCCGCGTTGAACGGATTCGTCGCGCGGAAACACTGGACGATTACTTTGCCACCTTAAGTTTTGCAACTAAGGCTTGGTCGCCGCTATAAATCACTGATCCAGCGTGAGCGCCTTCAGTTCAAGGGGGGAATCAACACATCGATTTGATCTGGGAAAAGCGCTGGATTTTACCAGAAGCGTGGAAGTCCTCGTACTTTAAGAGGCTGTCGCGAAAGGGGTAATACTGTAAAATGGATCACATTTCCATCTGAGAGCTTACCGTGTCGACAGCATGCATGCCCACGCCTGATGACAGGCAATTTGCGCTTTTTCAGGAATTGCCAGCCTCATCACCCCCGCCCCACCGAGTGACGACAACCTCATCAGGAAGACGCTTCAAGCAGGGGGACGCTAAGGCCATTTTCTTGGGCATGATGCCACTTGAGGATCAGCTTTTTATGGGCTCACTGCTTGGGATGTCAGGGCTCATCCTGTCGATGACAGAAAAAGATCGTAACTACCCGGATGAGCGCAATTGAATCGTCCTGTCATCGAAATCGCCGAGCAACTATTTCATCATGGGCTATTAAATGATTTGCGACAGCCTCTTTTAGTGCGAGGATGGATAGCGAGGGCTGCGTAAGCAGCCCCTTAATCAAGGATTGAGTTCTTTGTAGTAAGGCTGTTGACGGTTATCATCTGCAGTATGATTAAGTACACCAAAACATTAATATGCTTTGTTGGTGAACTCGGGGTAGGCTTCCATACCGCATTCACTGATATCGACACCTTGGTATTCATCTTCAGCGCTGATACGCAGACCAAAGAAGCGTTTCAGCAGCCACCACATAGCCAATGATGCGACAAAAGCCCAGACAAAGAGTGTTGTTGCGCCCACCAGTTGACCTAGGAAGGTGGTGCCTGTCGCGCTTAACGGTACGACTAACAGACCCAGTAAACCCGCCACGCCGTGTACAGAGATAGCGCCAACGGGGTCATCCAGTTGGAGTTTATCCATTAACAAAATGGAAAACACCACTAAGCCACCGCTGGCCGCACCAATCAATACAGCCAAACTGGGGGACGGTGTGTCAGGACTGGCGGTAATAGCAACTAAACCGGCTAGAGCTCCGTTTAAAATCATGGTCAGATCGGCTTTACGAAACTTTAGGTAACTGATTAACATCGCGCCAAGTAGACCTCCGGCGGCGGCTGCGTTGGTGTTTAAAAACACTACCGCCACTGAGTGCGCGTTGCTAATATCGCCCAGCTTCAGCACTGATCCTCCATTAAAACCAAACCATCCGAACCACAAAAGAAAGGTGCCGAGTGTGGCTAAGGGTAAGTTTGCTCCAGGGATAGCACGCGCTTTACCTTGCTCGTTGTACTTGCCTAAACGTGGGCCAAGCAAAATAACCCCAGCAAGGGCGGCGCTCGCACCGACTAAGTGCACAAGGCCGGAGCCGGCGAAGTCTTTGAAAGCGAAATTTTCAGACAGTGAGTAGAGAGCAAAGACTTTTTTGCCACCCCAACCCCAGCTGCCGCTGATCGGATAGATAAGACCGGTCATAACCACGGCAAAGACCAAAAAGACCCAAAGCTTCATGCGTTCGGCGATGGCGCCTGAGACGATCGACATACAGGTTGCGACAAATACTGCTTGGAAGAAAAAGTCAGCAGCAGGTGAGTAGATCGCTGCACCGTTAAAGCCGTCTTCGCGGCTCGCGAATGAACGGAGGATCGCGTTGATATCAAGCTCAATAATGCCAGAGAGAAAATAGCCTCCGCCATACATTAGCTGGTAGCCCACGGCTAAGTACAAAGTGCAGGCGAGGGCATAGAGGACAATGTTTTTCGTCAGAATTTCTGTAGTGTTTTTGGCGCGAACTAAACCCGACTCTAGCATGGCGAAGCCTGCTGCCATTAACATGACAAAGGCCCCACCGATTAATAAGTAAAAGGTGTCTAGCGCGTACTGTAAAGCAAATAGATTATTTTCCATCATGGTCTCCTTAGGCACCCCACGTTGTCGAATTAAACTGCATCTGTGCCCGTTTCACCGGTACGGATGCGGACGACATGTTCTAAATCGGTTACAAAAACTTTACCGTCACCAAAGGCGCCGGTACGGGCCACCTTTATTATGGCGTCGATGGTTTGGTTGACTTTGTTATCGCTGACTACGAGCTCTAGCTTGAGCTTAGGTAGAAAATCCACCACGTACTCGGCGCCGCGGTACAGCTCGGTATGACCCTTTTGGCGGCCAAAGCCTTTGACTTCAGTGACAGTGACACCTTGTACGCCAATCTCGGAAATGGCCTCGCGCACATCGTCAAGTTTGAAATGTTTAATGATGGCTGAAATCAGTTTCATATTATTTTCCTTGGCGAAAAAACGATGGGGGCTGAGCTTTTATTTAGCCTACCCTGCACACTGACGAGTGGTGTTTATACGAGCGTCCTTGCGGGGAAAAATAAAGCACTCTTCAGTGGGCTAATATAGATTAAGCAATGTGTATGCCAATATTTAAAAGTCTATATATTTCAAATGGTTAGATTTTTTTTATGTTTTTTAGAGGCTTGTTTGATTGATGGCGGGGCGTTTTTTCGGAGTAGGGCACTAAAAAAGAGCACTCAGTTTTATGCTTGACATAAGGCTCGTTCAGTGAGTAATTTGGCGACCTTGCTTAATTTAGATCGAGGCATGTATATGCAAAATCGTCAGGCCGAGATTGCTCAAGCGCTTCATGTTACCCCGCCTTTTGACAATGACGAAGCGCTGTCCTTGGATATCGCGCGACGTATTGCGTTTATCCAGCGCACGGTGCAAGACAGTGCTTTGAAAACCTTGGTCTTAGGTATTAGTGGCGGGGTGGACTCCAGTGTGGCCGGGCGTTTAGCGCAATTGGCAGTTGAAGGTCTGCGCGCGCAGACTGGCGATAATAGCTATCGTTTTATCGCTGTGCGCCTGCCTTATCAAACTCAGCAAGACGAAGCTGATGCACAAATGGCGTTAAGCTTTATTGGCGCTGATGAGCACTGCAGCGTAAATATCGCCGCCAGCGTGCAGGACTTGTGCCAAGAACTGACGCAGCTAGAGGGTCTTCGCCCAGCACGAGTTGATTTTGTGCGAGGTAATATCAAAGCGCGTATGCGGATGGTGGCGCAATTTGCTATTGCCAACGCTACAGATGGATTGGTCATAGGGACGGATCACGCCGCCGAAGCCGTGATGGGGTTTTTTACTAAGTTTGGTGACGGCGCGTGCGATCTTGCCCCTTTAACTGGATTGGTAAAGGGGCAAGTCTGCGCCATGGCGCGTCATTTGCGAGCACCGGACCTACTGGTATATAAAACTCCCACCGCTGATCTAGAAGAGCTAGAACCTGGTAAGCCTGATGAGGCCTGCTATGGCCTCAGTTATGCGGAAATTGATGCTTTTTTGCACTGTGAACCCGTTAGTGCTGCGGTATTTGCACAGATCACGCGAGCCTATGAGACTAGCGCACACAAACGTATGCTCCCCTTAACGCCTTGATCGCTGGCGCACTCTTTAAGTGCGTCCGCTTTATTTTGGTGCAAAAATTTGCCTGTACAGGCTAACTCATCTTTGCTTTTAAGGCGGTACAGGCGGGTTAAGGTTGGCACAGTATTCGCTAAAGACTCCTACTTATATGACGGAGCCTCCAGCATGAATCCTATTCCTACGCCTTTGATCTTTACCAAAATGCACGGCCTCGGCAACGATTTTATGGTGCTAGATGCCACTCGTACGCCGATCTTGTTAGCCGCAGAGCAGATTCGTCTGCTGGCTGATCGACATTTTGGTGTGGGTTTTGATCAGCTTTTACTGGTAGAGACGGCTCAGCAACAGACTGTTGATTTTAACTACCGTATCTTTAACGCTGACGGCAATGAAGTTGAGCAGTGCGGCAATGGCGCCCGCTGTTTTGCACGCTACGTGCAAGATAAAGGCCTGACCATAAAAAAACCATTCGTGTGGCCACATGTGCAGGCATTATCGAACTCAGCATCAATCATGTAGGGCTGGTGCGAGTGAATATGGGAGTGCCCAAAACTAGACCTGTGGATATCCCCTTTATCGCCTCTGGCGATGCAGATTTTCATATGTTGGAAGCAGGCGGAGAGATGTTAAAACTTGCTGTGGTTAATATGGGTAATCCTCATGCAGTGCTGCCTGTGACGTGTATTGAACAGGCCGTTGTGCAACTCTTGGGGCCGCTTTTGGAGTCACATTCGCGATTTCCGGCTAAGGTCAACGTAAGCTTTATGCAGGTTTTGGCGTGTGATGTTATTAAGCTTAGGGTGTATGAGCGTGGCACGGGTGAAACGCTGGCCTGTGGCAGTGGCGCCTGTGCGGCGGTCGTCGCTGACAGGCGTGCGGGCTGGCTGGATGCTAAGGTGACAGTGCTACTGACGGGCGGGGCATTACACATCGAATGGGCCGGCGATAATACGCCGGTGCTGATGGAAGGCCCAGCGAGCACTGTGTATGAGGGGCAATGGGTGTATTCTGACCGCTATAATACAAACGGGTCTGGCCCCATCCTGTAAATCTACCCTTAAAGAGTGCAACAATGTTCGACTGAACTTTAGGTGTGTATTCAGATACCGGTAGATGGCGCCAGGTGCTTGTCTGTGGCCCGGGATTGGCGTCGGTATACTTTTTGACTTACGGTGATCTGGGGCGATCCTCTGCAACACTTTGGCTTAGCCACCTTGGAGGGTGGTGATATCATGCCGATTGCTCATCGTACTGTTTTAGTCGACATGGGTGAGCGTAGTTCGCCATAAGGAATAGGGCAATTGGCCCGTGCATTATTGGCCAATGACATAGTTGATCGGGCAGTGGCTTGTCAAATGCCTCAGTCGCGCGCAGCTATGCACCTTGATACAGTTGTGGTGATGATAGAGTTAGCGCATTTACTGAAGTCGCCGATCAAATGATTTGCTATGATCTGCGCCCCGATAAAAATGGTAGATCACACGCTTTCAGCCAAGATCCTCGCTATATGTTCGATGTGGTTGCAGAGATTTTAGGCTATTCGGCGTTAGAGGTCGTGCCAACCGGTGGTGCTCATCCTGCTGAACGCGAGCGCGAACAGTGGAATAATGGCAGCAATGTCTTGGCGTTGAGCCTAGGTGTGCTGCTTGGTTATGATAGACACGATGATACCAATGCTGCATTAGCCGCAGCCGGCATTGAAGTGCTGTTGATTCTGGGTGCTGAGTTGGGACGCGGACGTGGTGGTGGACGTTGTATGAGCTGTCCAACCGTATGTGATCCTGTTTAATATTTAATTTTTTTTGTGATTTATTTACCCCGCTGCTAACCAAGGAGCAGATGCATGGCTTTTAACCTTAAAAATCGTAACTTGTTAACGTTGCGCGATTTTACGCCTCAAGAAATCGAATTTTTACTAAAGTTATCTGCGGATCTTAAAGCAGCTAAGTACGCAGGCACTGAGCAGCAGTGTCTGCAAGGTAAAAACATTGCGTTGATTTTCGAGAAAGACTCCACACGTACCCGAATCAGCTTTGAAGTGGCGGCTTTTGATCAGGGCGCGCGCGTGACCTATTTAGGCCCAAACGGTACCCATATCGGGCATAAAGAGTCAGTTAAGGATACCGCCCGAGTCTTGGGTCGTGTTTATGATGCCATTGAGTACCGTGGCTTTGGCCAAGAGATTGTCAATGAGCTGGCTGAGTATGCTGGGGTGCCGGTTTACAACGGTTTAACCGATGAGTTTCATCCCACGCAAATCTTGGCGGACTTTCTCACCATGCGCGAGCACAGTGACAAGCCCTTACATGAAGTTGCCTATGTATTTGTCGGTGATGCGGCCAATAATATGGGCGATAGCTTGTTGCTGGGCGGTGCCAAAATGGGTATGGATGTGCGTCTTTGCGCCCCCAAGGCCTGCTGGCCGGTGCAGTGGATTCAGGATGAGGCACGTGCGATTGCTGAGAAAACAGGTGCACGCATTATGGTCACTGAAGACATTGATACTGCCGTTCTGGGCGTTGATTTTGTCTATACCGATGTTTGGGTTTCTATGGGTGAGCCGCAAGAGAAGTGGGCAGAGCGCATTGAGTTACTGATGCCTTACCAAGTCAACGCTGCAATGATGGCGAAAACGGGCAATCCGCGTGTGCAATTTATGCATTGCTTACCGGCCTTCCATAATACCGAAACGACGGTTGGCAAAGAGATGCAAGAGGCCTTTGGTATTGATGCCATGGAAGTCACCGAAGAGGTGTTTGAGAGCCCCGCATCAATCGTGTTTGATCAAGCAGAAAACCGTATGCACACCATTAAAGCCGTATTGGTGGCGACTTTAGGACGTTAATTATGTTAGTGGTTGCAGCCTTAGGTGGGAATGCTTTATTGCAGCGCGGTGAACCTTTAACCGCGCAAGTTCAGCGCGATAATGTCAAGGTGGCCGCGCGTGCTTTAGCCGAGATTGTGCGCGCTGGGCATCAGTTGGTGATTACCCATGGTAATGGACCACAAGTAGGCTTGTTGGCCTTGCAGGAAGAGGCATATAGTGCCGCCGAAAGTTTTCCCTTGGATGTCTTGGGTGCGCAAACAGCGGGCATGATTGGCTATCTGATTGAGCAGGAACTGGAAAATGCGTTGCAGCACAGCTATCCGGTAGCGACCTTGCTGACGCAGGTGGTGGTGGATGCCAAGGATCCTGCCTTTACTGCGCCGACCAAGTTTATTGGTCCGGTATATAGCCAAGCAGAAGCGCAACAGCGCGCCGCACAAGCCGGTTGGCAGATTGCCGCAGACGGCGATAAATGGCGGCGTGTGGTGGCCTCACCTAAACCCTTAGAAATCCCTGATGTGCAGATTATTAAACTGCTGGTTGAGAAAGGCGTAGTGGTGGTGTGTAACGGTGGCGGCGGTATTCCTGTGGTGCGCCATCCGGATAACAGCTTGCAGGGTGTTGAAGCTGTGATTGATAAAGATCTGTCCAGTGCTTTTTTAGCCAAATTATTGGGCGCGGATGCTTTACTGCTGCTGACTGATGTTGAAGCAGTGTATCAAGGCTTTGGTACGCCAGAGGCTAAGCCGTTAAGTGTTTTAACTGTGGCTGACAGTCATGCGCTGAATCTGCCTGCAGGTTCCATGGGACCCAAAATCAATGCGGCCTGCAGCTTTGCCGAGTCGGGTGGCTTTAGCGCGATTGGCCGTTTAGCCGAGGCCGTGACACTCTTGTCAGGGCAGGCTGGGACACATATCGTCAGTCAACACCGTTCTTAGCCGTTGTATTGTTTGCCGTTATGCTGCGACGCATAACGGCAGTGGGCTAGGGAAACGTATTGATATATAAGGTTTCCACCTTGTCGCGCGCCCATTGTGTTTTGCGCAAAAACTTCAACGATGATTTTTCGGATGGGTCAGTTTTAAAACAGTTGAGCGGAATCAGTTCGGCCAAACCCTCCCAGCCGTAGTGCTCGACTAAACGATTGAGGATAACGGCTAAGGTGACACCATGTAACGGGTCATGGGCGTGCGGGCTATTCATTGCTTAATGCTCTGTGCGGTAAGGGGTGGGTTGTGCTGTGGCGGCTAGCGTCCAATCGCGGCTCAATCGTCGAAGCTCACGGCGGGTCACTGCCATTTGACTGCACGAGCCAGCGGTGTGCCGTCAGTCAGTTGCCCCAGTGGCTGATACCAGTGCTGGCGCACACTGTAGCGCCGCTCTATTCGATCGTCTAATAAAGTTGCACATAATAGCAGGCTGTTGCCTTAGAGCGGTGAGCTTTAGACCGGCGATAGCGCCAATCGGCGGTTCATTCTTGGTTTGACCTGTGTAAACTGCGCAGCTTAAAAGCACGGCGCAATCGAGTCTGTGCAAAAAATTTATAATCTGATTGGGGCGGTTATGAACGCAGTTGTTGTTGCGGTAGCGTTAATGCTGGTGCTGAGTTTGCTACGTGTGCATGTGGTCGTGTCGTTAATTATTGGCGCGGTGGCCGGAGGTTTGCTCGGAGGCTTGGGTATTGAAAGCACCTTAGCAGCGTTTCATAAAGGCTTGGGTGGGGGCGCAACAGTGGCGCTGTCCTATGCCTTGCTGGGTGCGTTTGCGGTGGCTATCAGTAAGTCGGGTATCGCCAATCTGCTGGCTGAAAAAATCCTGAGCATGATTGGACAGCAGCAAGGTAAAGGCACTGAAATGGTCAAGTGGATGTTGATCATGCTGTTGTTGGTTGCGGCGATTTCCTCGCAAAATATCTTGCCAATCCATATTGCCTTTATCCCTTTGCTGGTGCCGCCGTTACTCTATGTGATGGGCCGCTTGCAACTGGATCGCCGCTTAGTTGCTTGTGTGCTGACCTTTGGTTTGATCACCCCCTATATGTTTTTACCTGTGGGTTTTGGTGGTATTTATCTGAAGGAGATCTTGTTGGCTAACGTGGCTAAAGGTGGTGTCGATGTCACAGGTCTAAGTGTGATGCAGGCGATGATGATTCCCGCTGCTGGCATGCTGTTTGGCCTGCTGGTTGCGATCTTATTTAGCTACCGTAAAAAGCGCACGTACCAGACGGTTGCCGCTGGGCAGGTTGGTTCAGCCAGTAGCGATTACAACCCTAGAAGTTTAATCGCCGCTGCCGCTGCTGTGGTTGCCGCTTTTGTCGTGCAACTCTGGCTTGACTCGATGATTATGGGTGCGTTGCTTGGCTTTGTGGTGTTTTCTATATCCGGTGTGGTGCGCTGGAAAGAGACGGATGGTTTGTTCACTGATGGTATGAAAATGATGGCCATGATCGGTTTTATTATGATCGCCGCCTCAGGCTTTGCTGAAGTGATGCGTGAAACTGGGCAGATCAAAACCTTGGTCGATTCATCAGTCGAGATTATTGGTGACAGCAAGGCAACCGGTGCGCTCTTAATGCTCCTAGTGGGACTGTTGATTACTTTGGGGATTGGCTCATCTTTTTCTACTGTACCTATTATTGCCGCTATTTTTGTGCCATTAGCCATGCAATTGGGCTTTAGTCCCTTGGCTATTCTAAGTATTGTGGGTACCGCGGGTGCTTTGGGTGATGCGGGTTCACCCGCCTCAGATTCAACCCTTGGCCCAACCTCAGGTTTGAATATGGACGGTCAGCACAGCCATATTTGGGACACTGTAGTGCCGACCTTTATTCACTATAATTTGCCTTTATTGGTCTTTGGTTGGGCGGCGGCGATGCTACTGTGATATGAGTAGTTTAAAATATTGTCAAAAGGAGCGCTGAATCGATGTTGACGCATTGGCGGATCAAAAACTTTAAAGCGTGGCAGGATACTGGGCCAATAAAGTTGGCACCGCTGACTGTTTTTTTTGGCGAGAATAGTGCCGGTAAAAGCAGTTTAGGCCAGCTGTTATTAGCACTTAAGCAAAGTGCAGAGGCTGATGTGATGCAGCAGCCCTTGGATTTTGGTGATGCCCACAGCTTGATTGATTTAGGCACTTTTGCACAGAATTTGCATCAAGGCCAACTGAGCGAGCCACTACAATTTGAGTTGCAATGGCGTTTGGCGCAAGTGTTAGCTTTGCGCGGTATTGGCGAGCAAGAACAGGTGCTGATTGATGAGCTGCGGTTAGAGGTTAGCCTGCTAGCGGATCAAGCGCAGCAAGCACAGGTTGAGTCCATCTGTTACCGCGGGTATCAGCACAGGCAAGAGCTGTTTAGCGTTTCTTATTGCAGCGCTCAAGGTGCTGAGTTGCAGGTGCAAATCCATCAGCCGCAAGCCGATCATTACAGCATTGCCTTGACCGATGCTGGCTGTGCACCGCGATTCTATCAATTAGCCATGACTGAGCAACTTGATGCGCCTTTTCTTGCAGTCTTAGCGGTACAAACGCAAAGCCTGTTAGCTGATTTTCATGGGTTAGCGGCGTTACGGGCAGCGCCACAGCGTCGTTATTCTTGGGCGGGAGAAGCGCCTACAGGGGTGGGCCGTGCCGGTGAGTCTACTGTGGCAGCAGTATTGGCGGCGAGCGCTGAGCAGCGCATGTTGCAGTTTGCCGCGCAGCAGCCTGAACAGCCCTTTGCCCAAGGTATTGCTTATTGGTTACAGCAAATGGGCGTGGCCAGTGACTTTTCTATTTGTCCCGCGCCGAGCGATGCGGATGACTATCAGGTGCTGCTTAAAAATCATGCTGATGCCTGTGAGGTGAATTTAGCCGATCTGGGCTTTGGCGTATCGCAGTTGCTACCCGTAATTGTCCAAGCGTTTTATGCCCAGCCCAACTCAACGGTGTGGTTGGAGCAACCTGAAATCCATTTGCACTCGCAGGTACAGGCGGGTTTAGCCGATATGTTGATTGCTGCAACTCAAGCACGACAGGCGAGGCAAGCGCGTGATGTACAAATCATTGTTGAGAGTCACTCTGAACACTTTCTAAATAGGTTACAAAGACGTATAGCTGAAGGTGTGATGAGTCATGACGATGTGGCGTTGTATTTTTGCAGTCGTGAAGGTGCAGAGGCAAAAATTGAAGCCTTGGACATTGACACCTACGGTGAAATTTCCAATTGGCCAGAGAATTTATTTGGTGATGAAATGACTGATATTGCGGCCCGAGCTATGGCCACGGTGCGGCGCAAGCGTCAGCAGAATAACTAGGGTTTTGAGCATGCTTAAAGCAGTGATTGATACCAATGTGTTATTAGTGGCTAATCAACAACATTCTGATGTATCGGCTGAGTGCGTAGCCAGTTGTATTGAACACTTGTTGGCTATACAAAGCACGGGTGTGGTGGTGATTGATGATAGTTTTATTATCTTGAATGAATATCAAAATAAAACCCGCATTAACCCGCCGCGTGGGGTCGGTGATGTGTTTTTAAAGTGGTTGCTGCGCAATATGGGCAATCCTGCACGGGTGGAGATGGTGCAGATTACCCCTACGGATAATGATTGTTTTGCTGAGTTTCCAGATCAAGGGTTGCAGACTGAATTTGATCCGCCGGATCGTGTTTTCCCTGCGGTAGCCAATGCACATCCTGATAAGCCGCCGATTTGGCAAGCTGCTGACTGTAAGTGGATTGATTGGTGGCCCGGTTTAGCTGAGCAGGGTGTTAAAGTTGAGTTTTTATGTGCTGCCGATGCGCAGCGCTTTTATAAAATTAAGTTCCCAAGGCAGCGTCATATTCCAGCCCCTGCCATGCCGGAGAGTAAATAAATGTCTGATTTTTTTCGTTTTCCCCATACCCCACATATTGATTGGCTTGGCGATGGCATGCCACGTGATGATAAGGTTCTTAATACGGCAGAGGTCGAGGCCATTTTAGCTCAGCCACTGCGCGTTGAAGAAAAACTCGATGGTGCCAATCTGGGTATCTCGATGCGGGCAAACGGTGAGTTACGTGCACAAAACCGCGGCCAATATTTATTAGAGCCCTTTGCTGGACAGTTTTCACGTTTGAACTCTTGGCTGGGGCAGCATAAATATGCCTTAACCGATCATTTACACAGTGATTGGATCTTATTTGGTGAATGGTGCGCTGCGCGTCACTCCCTTGATTACGACAATTTGCCCGACTGGTTTGTGGTCTTTGATGTGTATGACCGTACTGAGGGCAAGTTCTGGAGCTGTGCGCGGCGTAATGCCTTGGCGGCGAAAATGGGCTTGGCGGTAGTGCCCACCTTGCAGCAAGGACATACCACGCTAGAAGAGTTGAAAACCTTATTGGATACGGTCAGCAGCCGATACCGTGCCGGTACCCCAGAAGGCATTGTCATGCGTCACGATTCAGAGTTGTGGTGTGAAGCACGAGCAAAATTAGTCCGTGCTGATTTTGCACAAACCATTGAAGAACATTGGCGCAGCCGCGCTATTGAGTGGAACGATGTGAGTGTGCCAGGCACTGAGGACTTTGCATAAGTCGAAGCTGTCAGGTGGCTCGCAAGCCCAGGAATTGTATGCGACAGGGATGAGAGGTTAAAAGAATCAATGTCAGAGTTAACACCTTCATTAGTGTCGATTGCGCCTCAAGAGCAGAACCCAGTACCTAGCACTGCGCTGTTAAATAGCGTCAGTCTCGGGCGGGTGGTGAAAATCCGCGGTGGTGTGGTGGATGTGCTGTTTAGCGAAACCATCATCCCGCGCATTCAAGACCTGCTCTATGCCGGCGATTTACCCCTAGAAGTGGCGGCCTTGCTGGATCAAGGCACAGTGCGCTGCATTGCTCTAGCGCCAGTGCGTGGTTTAGGTTTAGGCATGCCGGTGCGCGCGACCGGTGCGCCCATTCAGGTGCCGGTTGGTGAAGCGGTTTTGGGGCGGATGCTGAATGTGTTTGGCCAAGCTATTGATGGCTTACCTGCGCCGAATACCCAGCTGTTACGCTCCATTCACCAAGCCCCGCCGCCACTGGAAGAGCGGGTGGTGCACAGTGCGATTCTAGAAACCGGGATCAAAGCCATTGATTTACTGTCGCCGATTGAGCGCGGTGGTAAAACAGGGCTCTTTGGTGGGGCTGGGGTGGGTAAAACCGTATTAATTACCGAATTGATTAACAACACGGCCCAGCACTATAAAGGCGTCAGTCTCTTTTGTGGGATTGGTGAGCGCTCCCGTGAAGCGGAAGAGCTGTATCGGGAAATGGGCGAAGCCGGTGTGCGCGATAATACCGTGATGCTCTTTGGGCAGATGAATGAAGCGCCGGGCGTGCGTTTTCTGGTGGGTAAAACCGCGCTGACCATGGCGGAGTATTTTCGTGATGACCTCGGGCAAGACGTTTTACTGCTGATTGATAATGTCTTCCGTTTTGTCCAAGCCGGCTCTGAAGTCTCGGGTTTACTTGGGCGCATGCCGTCTCGAGTGGGCTATCAGCCGACCTTGGCCACTGAACTGGCCGCCTTGCAAGAGCGCATCACCTCTACGCGCAGAGGGGCTATCACCTCGATTCAAGCCGTCTATGTGCCGGCTGATGACTTTACTGACCCAGCTGCGGCGCATATTTTCTCGCACCTGTCGGCGTCAGTGGTGTTGTCGCGCAAACGCGCCAGTGAAGGCCTCTATCCAGCGGTCGACCCTTTGGGCTCAACCTCGGTGATGCTGACGCCAGCAGTGGTGGGGCAGCGTCATTATGATATTGCCCGCGCAGTACGCCGCACTTTGGCGGAATATGAAGAGTTACGCGATATTATTGCCATGCTGGGTTTGGAAGAATTATCCACCGCTGACCGTGCGGTAGTGGCGCGCGCTCGACGCCTTGAGCGTTTTCTGACGCAGCCGTTTTTCTCTGCAGAATCCTTTAGCGGTCAAGCTGGGCAGCGGGTGTCGATTGAAGATACCTTGGCCGGTTGTGAGCACATCTTGCAGCAAATGGAGTTTGATGATGACGAAATGGATTACTACATGATTGGTGCTTTGCCGCAGTTGCAGGCTGCGCCATGAGTCTCGCCGATGTGATGCAAGTGAATCTGCGCTTGCCCACCCGTTTGATGTACAGCGGCGCAGCTAAAAAAGTCTTTGCTGAGGCTGAAAATGGCGCTTTTGCCATGCTGCCCAATCACACCGATTTTGTCACGGCATTAGCTGCCTCAGTGTTGGTGGTTACTGATGCCCAAGGCCTTGAACTGTTTTTTGGCATTGACCAAGGGTTGTTGATTAAAAACGGCCATCAAGTGGATATTGCCGTGCGCCGTGCGCTGCAAGGTGAGGATTTAATCAGCCTGAATCAGAGCATCCAAGCCAACTTTGTTGAGGTGGATGAAGAGGAGCGGGTGGCACGCAGCGCCTTATCCAAGTTGGAAGCCGGCATTGTGCGACGCTTCAGTGACTTACGGAAACCTTTAACATGAGCAAGGATAAAGACCCAGAAGATACCTCAGTTGCGGCGATTCGTCGGCGCGCCGAGCGCATGCAAGAGACCCGCGATGCGCCCAAATACAGCCCCTTAAGTGGTTTAGGCGTCTTTGGTGTGATTGGTTGGTCGGTGGCTGTGCCTACCGTGGGCGGGGCGTTTTTAGGCATGTGGTTAAACCGTGTGGCACCACAAAGCTTTTCCTGGCCCATTGCTTTAATTCTCGGCGGTGTGGTGGTGGGCGCGATGGTGGCATGGAATTGGATTGATACATCCCGTGGTGAGTAATAGGGCGCTTCTGCTCAAGCGCAGAGAAAAGGGAGAGCGGCAGTGATTGATATCAATAGCAGTGCGATTTTACTGGGGTTTGCCTTGGGCTTGCCCATGGCGCTGTTGTTTTTTTGGGGGCTCAATTGGGGCATGCGCTTGGCGTTAAACTCAACGCATCCCGGCAGCCTCTTGATGCTGAGTTTTTTTCTGCGCTTAGTGGTCTTGCTAGCGGTGGGCTTTGGTTTAACTAAAATAACCGCCACCCTCTGGTCTTTGGCCGGTTATATGTTGGCGTTTTTGTTGGTTAGAATTTTGGCCGTGATGCGCGCACAAGTGCAGCGCAAAAGCGTGCTAAGCAAAGAGGAGGGCGTATAAATGCAGCTCAGTCCAGATCAAAGTATCGTCTTTCATATCGGCCATTGGCCGGTGAATGCCACCATCGTTAATACCTGGATTGTGATGGTATTACTGGTGGGTATTTCCATGCTGGTCACGCGCAATTTACGCGCAGACACAGCGCCTGGGCGCTGGCGCAGTGCCTTAGAGTTGATTGTGACCACCATTCAAAGCCAAATTGAAGAAGTCACACGCAGCGGCGCGCGCCATGTGCTCTATTTTTCCGGCAGCTTGTTTTTATTTATTGCCACGTCCAATGTGCTCACGGTGATTCCAGGCTTTGCGCCGCCCACCTCATCGTTATCCACGACAGTGGCGCTGACCTTGTCGGTGCTGGTGGCGATTCCTTTATTTGGTATTGTGAATGGCGGCGTGCGCCAATATCTGCATACATTTATTGAGCCCTCGCTGATTATGCTGCCCTTTAATATCATTGGTGAATTCTCGCGCGGTATTTCCTTGGCCATTCGCCTTTATGGCAACGTGATGAGCGGCGCAGTGATTGCCGCGATTTTGCTGAGTATCGCGCCATTCTTTTTCCCCGTGGTTATGGATATGCTAGGTTTATTAACTGGCTTTATTCAGGCCTATATTTTTGCCATTTTGGCGACTGTGTATATTTCATCGGCCATGGCCGAGCCGCCTCTCAACACCTCTAAAAAGGATAAAAAATCATGACTGAACTTGCGCTGATTGCAGCTATTTCTATTTTTACTGCGGGTTTTACCGTCGCCATTGGCTCGCTTGGCCCTGCCTTAGGTGAAGGACGTGCCGCCGCAGCGGCCATTGCTGCGATTGCCCAGCAGCCGGATGCCGCACCGACCTTGTCGCGTACCTTGTTTGTCAGCTTGGCGATGATTGAGTCCACGGCCATTTATTGCTTTGTGGTGGCGATGATTCTTATTTTTGCTAACCCCTTTTGGGATGCGATGCAGGTCGCAGCAGGAGCTTAGTGCCTTATGTCGATTGATTGGGTCACAGTGCTGGCGCAAATCGCTAACTTTTTAGTGTTATTGTGGCTGCTCAAACGTTTTCTCTATCGGCCAATTTTGGACGGTATTGATGCCCGTGAAGCGGAAATTGCCAAGCGTATGGCTGATGCCGAACAGGCCCAGCAGGCCGCGCAAACGGCGCAAAGCCAGTATGTTAAACAGCGTGCTCAGTTGGTCTCTGATCAGGATGCCTTGCTGGAAAAAGCCTTGGCCGCCACTGAAGAACAACGCGATGACTTGCTCTCGGCGGCTCGCACTCAGTTGCAGCAAGAGCAGCAGGACTGGCGCAAACACCTTGAACATGAGCGCCAAGCTTTTAATCAGCGCTTGCAACAAAGTGGTGCGGATGCGCTGCTGCGTCTGACCCGCAAAGCCCTGCATGATTTAGCTGATGCCAGCTTGGAAGACGCCATTGTGCGCCATATTGGCCAACAGTTGCAGCCCATGGCGGCTGAGTTGGTGCAAGCCGCTGCTGGCAGTCAAGTGGCGCAGGTCACCACCCGCGAGGCCTTGCCTGCGGCGACGCAAAGCCTCTTAGAGCAGGAAGTGCAGCAGTGGTTGCCCAAGGTTCAATTAACCTTTGTCACCGATGCGCAGCAAGCGCCCGGCTTAATGATGCAAGTGGGCGGCGCGCAAGTGGCCTGGACCACCGACAGCTATATGGATGAGTTGGCCGAGTTATTAACTCAGCATGCCTCCAGCGCCGCGACCTTGCGCTTAACCGCTGCTGGCGCACAAGGGGAATGATGTGAGTGTGCTTGACGATGTGATTGCCGTGCAGCCAGAGCATGACTTTGATGGCTGGTTAAGCCGCCTAAGCAGCAGTGTGACGCCAACGCCAGTGCTGACCGAAACCGGCACAGTCACAGAAGTGGCTGATGGCGTGGCGATTGTCTCAGGACTGGCGCGCGCTTTAGCCGATGAGTTGCTGGTGTTTGCCAGCGGTGTGCAAGGGATAGTCTTGGACTTAGAGCCCGGTCGTTTAGGGGTGATTTTACTAGGGCCATCGGAGCAGATTCGCTTAGGCGAGACGGTGTACCGCACCCGCAAAGTGGTCAGTGTGCCGGTGGGGCCGGCCTTGCTCGGGCGGGTGGTGGATGCTATGGGTCGCCCGCGGGATACCTTAGGCCCCATTGTTGCGGTGGCAGAACACCCCATCGAAGCGGAAGCGCCGAGCATTCTCAATCGTACGCAGATTTTTCGACCCTTAGCCACAGGGCTAAAAGCCATTGATGCGGCGATTCCTGTGGGTTTAGGGCAGCGTGAATTGATTATCGGTGACCGTCAAACCGGTAAAACCTCGATCGCTATTGATACCATGCTCAATCAAGCACGCTCCAAGGTGATTTGTATTTATTGCGCGGTGGGCCAGCGCGGTGATGCCGTGGCGCGGGTGATACGTGCGTTAAAAGACGGCGATATGTTGCAGCGCAGCATTGTGATGAGCGCCGGTGATGAAGAAGCGCCGGGGCTGGCCTATATTGCGCCCTATGCGGCAATGAGCATGGCGGAATACTTCTCGGCGCAAGGCGAAGATGTTTTGCTGATTTTTGATGATATGACCCACCATGCGCGCGCGTACCGTGAGTTGTCCTTATTGCTGCGCCGGCCACCGGGGCGAGAAGCTTTTCCGGGGGATATTTTCTATGTGCATGCGCGCCTTTTGGAGCGTGCAGGACAGTTTGGCCCAGAGATCGGTGGCGGCTCCATTACCACTTTGCCGGTGGTGGAAACCCAGGCCGGTAACCTGTCGGCCTATATTCCCACCAACTTGATTTCCATTACCGATGGGCAGATTTATTTATCGCCGCAATTGGTGCGTAAAAACCAATTTCCCGCAGTGGATTTAGGCTTGTCAGTGTCACGGGTCGGCAGTAAAGCGCAGAACCGTACCTTGCGTGGGGTGTCGGGTAACTTGCGCGTGACCCTGTCGCAATTTGAAGAATTGGAAGATTTCGCACGCTTTGGGACTCGGTTGGATGATGTCACCCGCGCCCGTTTAGCCCGCGGCTCGGCGGTGCGTACCGCGTTGCGCCAAGCCGAGCGTGATCCCATGCCTGCGCTTGAGCAGTTGGCGGTGTTGGTTGCGGCCATGGGTGGCTTATTTGATTTATTGAGTGAGCAAAAAATCAGCGAGGCGATGGGCTTAGTGCGGCGTGCCGCGCAGCAAGAGTTGGCGGTGATTGAGCAGCGCATTGCTGATAACCAAAGTCTGGAGGATGAGGATCAGCAGCTGATTATTGATTGCGCGCGCGCGGCCTTAGGTACCTTTGATCTGCCAGCGCCAGTGGCAGATCAGTAAATGGCACAAACTTTAGAGCATCTGTCGCGCAAAAATGACACCCTGACCAGTATTCGCGGCATTGTCCACACCATGAAAACCCTCTCGGCGATTAATGCTGCGCCTTATGAGCAGGCCGCGCAATCCATCGAGTTGTACCATCAAACGATTTTGCATGGGTTGGCGGCGTTTGTGTTTCGCACCGGTGGAATCAGTGTGCTGACGGAAGTGCAGCAGCCCCGACGGCGTTTGTTGGTGGTGTTTGGTTCTGATCATGGTTTGTGCGGTAACTACAATGAGTTATTGGCAGATAAAGTGACTGAGTACAGCCAAGCAGAGCCGATGGCGCAGCAGCATATTTTGTGCATTGGTTCGCGCATGCGCAATGCCTTGTTGGAGCAGGATTTAACCCCTGAGGTGGTGCTGATGCCACCGGCTTCGGCTGATGGTGTGGGGCGTTTGGCCGGGGATATTGTCACCCGTATTGAGCGCTTGGGGCGCGGTCAGCCTTTGGCGCATTTGGCGGTAACTTTGGTGTTTACCCAGCGTGCAGAGCACGGCTATCAAGAGTCGGTGACACGGGCATTATTGCCGCTGGATAAAAGTCTATTGCAGCCTGCGCGGCGCTGGCCGTCGCGTGCTTTGCCAGATTACACTATGGATGCTCAGGCGTTGTTGTCGTCCTTGATTCGTAATCATGTGTTTGCCAGTGTGTTTCGTGCTTCGGCTGAGGCGATGGTGACTGAAAACGCCACGCGTTTGGCTTTAATGCAGCAGGCTGAGCAGTCGGTGGATGAGCAGTTGGAGGGGGTGAAGCAGGAGCTGAGCAGTGTGCGCCAGGATGAAATCACCAATGAGTTGATGGATATTGTGATTGGGCATTTGGCTTAGGGCGCTTACCACAGCCCCCGCGCAACTCGCGTTGAGCAATGGCGTTGTTGGTGAGTTATGTGTGGGTCTCTGTTTGTGTTTGCCGATGTTTTTGTTCTGTGCTTTGACTTGCCGAACCCGGCGTAGTGCGAGCTGTGCAAGGTCTTTTATCCTTTGCTCGTTCACACCAACGCAGCTCTAGAGTCTAGAACTGCGTTGGTGTGCTGCTATTCATTCGGCTCGGTTTTGAGTCTGAGGCTTATGCTTGTGCTGGTGTTTCGGCGGTATGTTGCTGTTGTTGCCAGAGTTTGGCGTAGTAACCCTTGAACTCCAGCAGTTGGCTGTGGCTGCCGCTTTCGACGATTTCGCCTTGCTCCATAACAAGGATGGTGTCGGCGTCGCTGACGGTGGAGAGGCGGTGGGCGATGACGAGGGTGGTGCGTTGGCGGCTGACTTCGTTGAGGGCGTTCAAGATCACTTGCTCGGAGATGGAGTCCAGTGATGAGGTGGCTTCATCCAAAATCAGCAGCGGTGGGTTTTTGAGCAAGACGCGGGCAATGGCGACCCGTTGCTTTTCACCGCCTGAGAGTTTCAGGCCGCGTTCGCCGACTGTGGTGTGGTAGCCGTCGGGTAGGCTGCGGATAAAGTCGTGCAAGTTGGCTTGTTGGGCGGCATGTTCCACTTCGGCTTGGCTGGCGCTGGGGCGGCCGTAGGCGAGGTTGTTGTAGAGGCTGTCGTTGAACAGCACGGTATCTTGCGGAACCACGCCAATGGCGCTGCGCAGGCTGTCTTGGCTGATGTGACGCAAATCCTGACCGTCGATGCTGATGCTGCCGCTGTTGACATCAAAAAAGCGAAACAGCAGCCGTGCCAAAGTGGATTTACCCGCGCCGCTGGCACCGACCACAGCCACAGTATGCCCAGCGGGAATACTAAAGCTGACGCCTTTTAAAATGGCCCGATCGGGGCGGTAGCTGAAGTGTACATCGCGAAACTCTACTGCACCTTGGCTGACGCTGAGCGCTTGCGCATCAGGCGCATCTTCAATGGCTGGCTTGTCGCCGAGTAGGCCAAAGAGACGCTCGACATTGACCAATGATTGGCGAATTTCACGGTAAACAAAGCCCAGTGCATTTAAGGGCACAAATAATTGGATTAAATAGGCGTTCACCATAGTGAAGTCACCGAGGGTCATTTGTCCGGCGGCCACTTCGCGCACGGCCATGCTCATAATCACGATCAAGGATACGCCAATAATAAAAGCCTGCCCGGTGTTGAGTGCGGCCATGGACAGGCGGTTTTTGAGGCGTGCTTGTTCCCACCGCTCCAAGCCTTGATCGTATTGTTCAGCTTCATAGCGTTCGTTGTTGAAGTATTTAACCGTTTCGTAATTGAGCAGGCTGTCGATAGCGCGCGAGTTTGATTCATTATCACGGCTGTTGGCTTCGCGGACAAAGCTGGTGCGCCATTCGGTGACGCGGATGGAAAACACCACATAGACCAGCACTGAGACCAGTATGGCCAGCACATAGCTGACGTTAAAGGCGACCAGTAAGATCCCGCTGATCATGACAATTTCCAGCAGAGTGGGGACTATATTGAACAAGGTGAAGCGCAGCAGAAAGCTGATGCCTGTGGTGCCGCGTTCGATATCGCGGGCTAAGCCGCCGGTTTTTCGATCCAGATGAAAAGCCAGTTCACGCTGGTGTAAATGACGAAATACGCGCAGAGAGACGCGGCGCATGGCGCGTTCGGCGACTCGGGCAAAGATGGCGTCGCGCAATTCGCTGAATAATGTGCTGCCAAAACGCAGCGCACCGTAGGCCAAAACCAGCATCAGCGGCATCCACAACAGCATATCAAGACCGCGGTTTTGGTCGAGGTAATCGATGATGTATTTAAGGGCGATGGGCGTGGTAACGGTGGCGACTTTGGCCAGAATCAGCATGCCAACCGCGAGGATCACGCGGCCTTTGTATTCGGCCAAGTAGGGCCAGAGGCCGGCGATGATTTTCCAATTGGGTTTGTGTTGGTCGGGGTAATTGTTATCGCTGGAGGGGCGCACGGATGTTCCTTTTAAGAGAAAAACAATAAATGCTAGCGTGAATAGATAGGGATGAGTTTAGCCCACTGGCTGGCAAAGGGGCGCATTTTCAGCCTGTGTGCTTTAAGTGCGTTGCATATTGGCTAAGGTAGCGTTGTACTTTGAGTCGTCGGCGATGGGATCTTTGATTTGGACTGTCGAGATCGGTGTGGTGCGATCTGCACAGGCTTGGTTCTTCCCTCAAGGAGCCCATCCAGGGCTCGATGCGGGCGCCGCGCTATCCATGGCAGCGCTTACCGCTGAGCAGCGCAGCTCGCGCGGACTTTATGCGTTGCTGGCGGGTTTTGCGTGGGTTGCTGTCTAGTTTGTGAGTACGCTGTAAGGGCTTAGGCTTTAAGTTCCAACCAGATCGGCGCGTGGTCGGAGGGTTTTTCCATGGCGCGCAGTGCGTAGTCGATGCCGGCATCAAGCAGGCGTGGGCGCAGGGCCGGGGTGGTCATGATCACGTCGATGCGCAGGCCGCGTTTGGGTTGGTCTTCAAAGCCACGGCTGCGGTAGTCAAACCAGCTAAAGCGATCATTCACTTCCGGATGCAAGACGCGGAAGCTGTCTTCCAACCCCCAGTTTTTCAGTTTGCCCAGCCATTCACGCTCAATCGGTTGAAAGCTGCATTTGCCAGTTTTCAACCAGCGTTTAGCGTTGTTTTCGCCAATGCCAATATCACTATCCTCAGGTGAAATATTAATATCCCCCATCACCACCAAGGCATCCTTGGGACTAAAGCATGTTTCCAGTAACTGCTGCAAGTCGGCATAAAACTTTTCTTTACCCGGAAACTTAGTCGGGTGATTGATGTTTTCCCCTTGGGGGAAGTAGCCATTCATCACCGTAATGGGTTGGCCATTGCTGTCGGCAAACACACCCCAAATAAAGCGGCGCTGGGCGTTCTCGTCATCCTCTGGGAAACCTTTATGAATCTCTAAGGCCGGTAAGCGCGAGAGCAGGGCGACACCGTAGTGGCCTTTTTGTCCGTGATAGTAAAACTCATAACCCAAATCGCGAATCATTTGCTCGGGGAATTGTTCATCGGCCACTTTGATTTCTTGCAAACCAATGACATCCGGTTGATGGGTGGCAATCAGTTCGGCTAATTGATGGGGGCGGGCGCGTAGGCCATTAATATTAAAGGAAATGAGTTTCATAGCAACCTTTATAGAATATGGATAAGCTCAGTTTAACAGGGTCAAGTGCCAAGGATACGCTATGCACTCAGAGAACGTGATAGTTGCAGCTCTTGCATAGAGCGAGAAATACGTCACACTATTGATCTCGGTGCGGCAAACTATACGGAAGATCATTTTAGATGGGTGCATTGAATTTACGGCAATTGATTTTATTGCTGAGTGTATCGACGGCCCTGCTGATCTTAGCAAATACTTTTTATACCAGTTACAACACTCAGCGTACCTTGTTGATTGAGCAGACCCTTGAGGTTAATCATGCTTATGCAGCAAAAACCGCAGACAGTGTGAATAATTTTTTATTATCCGCGCAACAACAATTGCTCATTGCCGCACAAGATGTTGTGCAAGCTGAGAGTGATCCTAAGAAGCTGGCGCATATTGTTAAACGCTTAAAAGAGCAAACCAATAGTTTTAGCTCAGTGATGATGTTGGATGCGCAAGGTACTGCTTTAGCCATCAGTCATCCAGTACAACATCTTTTGGGTAAAAAGCTACAGAATTATGGCGCTGCGCAAGCACTAAAAGAGCGCCGGCCGCTGATTAGTCAGCCTTATACATCCGTGACTGATCACTTAGTGGTGCTGGTCACCCATCCGGTATTTGATGCGCAGGGCCACTATTTAGGCTTTATCGGCGGTTCTATTTATTTGCAGGAAGACAATATTCTGCATACCTTGCTCGGTCAGCACTATCACAGGGATCAATCTGCTATTTATGTTGTGGATCAACACTCACAACTTCTTTATCACCAAGAGTCGCAGCGGATCGGAGAGAGGATTGTGGATAATCCTGTGATTGAGCGAGTGACGGTGAAAAAATCGGGTAGCCAGCAGTTGATTAACTCGCAAGGGATTGAAATGCTCGCTGGATATGCGCCTGTGCTCAGTACTGGTTGGGGGGTTGTGGCGCAACGCTCGCTAGATGCCACGCTGGCTGGAATGGATGAGCAAATGCTGATTGTTGCTCGGCACAGCTTTCCATTTTTTATGTTAGTGGTGCTGGTCGTTTGGTTGGTTTCACGCTGGATTGCTAAGCCGCTTTGGCAGTTGGCGCGTAGTGCTGGAAATTTAGATAAGCCTGATATGCATACGCAAATTAGCAATATTTCTGGCTGGTATTTTGAAGTGTCGCAGCTTAAACAGGCGCTGTTAAATGGCTTGGCGGGGCTAAATCATAAAATGGGTAAGCTCAATTTAGACAATATTACCGACCCACTCACTGCGCTGGTTAATCGTCGCGGTATGCAGGCCGCCCTGGATAATTGGCAGCAGGTACAGCAGCCTTTTTCAGTGATTACCGGTGATATTGATCATTTTAAGCGTATTAATGATCAATTTGGTCATGATGTTGGCGATAAGGTTTTGCAGTTTCTAGCCCAGCATATGCATGATGCATTACGCCCTACAGATCTAGCCTGCCGTGTGGGTGGCGAAGAGTTTGTGATGTTGTTGCCCAATACCGACAAGAGTCAAGCGCATAAAGTCGCTGAGCGCTTACGTCAGCGCATTGAAAGTGCTATTTGTCCGCAGGTCGGCGAGCCGATTACCTTGTCCTTTGGTGTGGCCAGTTGGCCCTGTGCACAAGCCAGTATCGCTACAGTGATGAAAAATGCTGATGTAGCCCTGTATGCGGCGAAAAGTGCAGGGCGTAACCGTGTGTGCAGTTGTTATGAATCGTGTGAATAACAGCCTAGGTGGTGGCGATAAAAGCACTCTATTAGAGGTAAGTTGTGCCTAGGCCAAGCGGCTGAGTGGCTTATATTGCGTATCATTTATTTTGGAAACTGTGCATGATTCACTTTTAATCTTGGTAAGCGAATGCCATCCGCTTGTTGGCGGGCCATTTATGGAGTGAGTAGAGCTCTGCACATTCATTACGGAAGACGGTGTTAAATGCGTAAATTAAATTTACGGCAATTGATTTTGCTACTGAGTGTATCCACTGCTTTGTTGCTTTTAGCCAATACCTTTTATACCAGCCACAAGACCCAGCGTGCTTTGTTAATTACGCAGACGCTGGAAGCCAGCAGCGCTTATGCAGCGAAAACTGCTGATAGCGTGAACGGTTTTTTGTTAGCCGCGCAACAACAATTGGCCTTTGCCGCGCAAGATGTTTTGGCTGCTAATAATTCTTTAGAGCAACTAGAGCACATTGCCGAACGCTTAAAGCAGCAAACCAATAGTTTTAACTCGGTGTGGATTGTTAATGCCGAGGGTACTGTGAACGCCGTTACCCTCAAAACTAAAGGGTTGTTAGGCGAACATCTACACAGTGCCGGTGCTGAGCAAGCGTTACAAGAGCGCAGGCCGTTGATTAGTAAACCTTATATTGCCTCAACGGGGCGGTTTCTGATTTTTATTTCACATCCAGTGATTGATCAGCAGGGCACCTACTTGGGTTTTGTTGGCGGATCCATTTATTTGCATGAAGAAAGTATTTTGTATTCACTGCTAGGCCAGCATTATCATGCCGATGAGTCGTATATTTATGTTGTGGATCAGGATTCTCGTCTGATTTATCACCAAGAGCCTAAGCGAGTCGGTGAGGTTGTCCGCGGCAATCCGGTGATTGAACAAGTGATTGCGCAAAAGGCCGGCAGCCAACAGTTGATTAACTCCAAAGGCGTTGAAATGCTCGCAGGTTATGCGCCTGTACTCAGCTCAGGTTGGGGCGTGGTAGTCCAGCGCTCGTTAAAAGCGACTTTAGCCGGTATGGACGAGCAAATGTTGGCGGTAGCCAAGTATAGTTTTCCTTTTTTTATCCTAACTATGCTGGCGGTTTGGGTGGTCTCACGCTGGATTTCACAACCGCTGTGGACGTTGGCGCGTAGCGCTGAGTCTTTAGATAAGCCGGATATGAACTCACAAATTGCCAGTATTTCTGCCTGGTACTTTGAAGCATCGCAACTGAAACGGGCTATGCTACGCGGCTTGGCTGGCTTAAATAGAAAAATAGGTAAGCTTAATTTAGAAAGCATCACCGATCCCTTGACCGGTTTGATGAATCGTCGTGGTATGCAGATTGCGCTAGATGAGTGGGAGCAAACACAGCAGCCTTTCTCCGTGGTTATGGGTGATATTGATCATTTCAAACGCATCAATGATAAGTTTGGCCATGATGCGGGGGATGAAGTGTTAAAGTTTTTTGCCGCGCATCTGCAAGACTTATCGCGCCCCGATGATCTGGTGTGTCGAGTTGGCGGTGAAGAGTTTTTAATGTTATTGCCCAATACCAATCAGCATGCTGCGCATAAAGTGGCTGAACGCTTGCGTCAGCGTATTGAACAGGATATTTGTTCGCACATTGGCGTGCCAATTACCCTATCCTTCGGTGTGGCCAGCTGGCCTTGTGCGCATGCCAGTATTGCTGATGTGATGAAAAATGCCGATCTAGCCTTGTATGCGGCGAAAGCAGCGGGACGTAATCAAGTGCATAGCAGCCAAACGATATGCCCGTAACGAGCCGTTATATGCGTAGCAGAACCAAATATATAGCCTTTATTGAGTTTTTATGTGTACTGACTTAAAGCATATTGTTGCTGTTTTTTGTGCTGCTGTATTGCTGTGCAGCATGTCTTTTATCGTGCAGGCAGCAGAGCGCTTGGATGTTCAGGTTACGCCCAAACATACGGCGCTTCAAAAAAATATTGAAGCCTATCTTGGACAGTTAACAGAAGGTGATGCCACGTCACTCAATGCGCTGAAGCGTACCGTGCAGCAGCGTACACGCTTAGCCAGTGAAGCGCTGGGTTACTATCAAACGCAGATTATTGTGCAGGTCACTGATGACGCTGAACCTGTATTGCAGGTGCTGGTGGAGCGCGGTGATCCGGTACGTTTGCGCCATGTGAATATTCAAGTGACGGGTGAAGCGGCGCAGTTGCCCGCTTTTGCGTTACCGAATGATAAACGCTTAAAAGTAGGCGCGCGCCTTGATCATAGCGCCTATGACGATGTAAAAAGCATGCTGCAAAATCAGGCGTTACGCTTTGGCTTTTTTGCCGCACAGTTTACCCAGCATGAACTGCTGATTGATCCGCAAATCGGCACAGCGGATATCAATATGCTGTTTGACAGTGGCCCGCGCTATCGCTTGGGTGCTGTACAGTTTTCTGAGCATGCCGAAATTGATCAGCAGCTTCTGCAACGCTTATTGCCGTTTACTCCAGGCACGCCCTATAACTCCGCGCTGGTGGCCAAGTTGAGCCATAACCTGCAATCCACCGGTTATTTTGCTCAGGTACGCGTTGATGCGGTCGGCACCGCTGACGGTCCGATTGATATTCCGGTAGGCGTGACTTTAGAGCCGATTAAGCCGCGCACGCTCAGTGTCGGTTTAGGCTTTTCTACTGACGTTGGTCCGCGTGGGCGCTTTGGTTGGGAGCGGCATCGGGTCAATCGGCATGGGCATAAGCTAGGCTTTGACAGTGAAATATCACAGCCGCGACAAAACGTATCGACCTGGTATCAAGTGCCATTGTCGGAGCCACTGACTGATTATTTACGCTTTAGCACCGGCTATCAACGTGAAGAACTGGTGGATGCTGACAGTCGTTTGGTTAATCTTGGTGTGCAATGGCATGCGCGTTTGCCCAGCGAGTGGCTGCGTGTAGTGTCGCTGCGCTGGGAGCAAGAAACCTATAATTTTGGTAGCGGTGCTGAAGATGGGCGCAGTAGCTTTTTAATGCCTGGTATTGGTTATTCGGTGTTGCGCAGTGATTCGCCTTTAGATCCGAGTCAAGGCCATCGTTTGCAGTGGGATGTGCGCGGAGCTAAGCAAGATCTGCTGGCGGATGCGGATGTGTTGCATGTTAGCGCATTAGCTCGCGGTTTAATCACCTTGGCCGATAAACATCGCTTTTTAGGTCGGGCGCAAATCGGTGCCATAGGTACGAATAATTACTCGGCAGTACCACCCTCACTGCGCTTTTTCGCCGGTGGTGATCAAAGCGTGCGGGGTTATGACTACCAGACTTTATCCCCGCGTGATCGCCAAGGTAATCGCGAAGGTGGACGCTATATGTTTGCTGGTAGTGTTGAATATCAATACAGAGTGGCTGAGCGTTGGCGTGTGGCAGCCTTTGTCGATCAAGGCAATGCCTTTAATAACCTCTCCGATAAGATGAATACTGGTGCAGGTTTTGGTATGCGGTGGGTGTCACCTGTGGGGCCGTTGCGCCTTGATTTAGCCCGCGCTTTTGATCAAGATAAAGGCTGGCGTCTGCACTTTTCTATGGGGCCTGAGCTATGAAGCGCATCAGTCTTGGCATTGTGCTGAGTGTTGTGTTGTTGATTCTCGCGCTACTGGGCGTGACGTTCGGCTTATTGGCCACACAGGCGGGCAGTCGTTGGTTACTTAAGCAAGTACCTGGCTTAACGGTGGAAGGCTTAGAGGGCGCGCTGTTGACCGATTGGCATGCCAAGCAGCTGCATTGGCAGCAAGATGATCTGTCTGTGCGCTTGAGTGAGGTGCAGATGCAGCTGCGGCCCCTGTGTTTGCTGCGCAGTGCGCTGTGTTTAGATACATTAGTGGCGGCTCGCATTGAGCTGGATTTGCCCGAAACAACACGCCCATCCGAGCCGCAGCCGCGCATCGAACTGCCTAGCTTACAGCTACCGCTGAGCATCGAGATTAAACGCTTGCAGGTGGATGAATTTATCCTTAATGGTGAATCCTTGCTGACCAATGCGGGCTTGCGTGCACGTTGGTTAGAGGATGGCCTGTATATCAGCGGGCTGGGTCTGAATTATCAAGACTACCAATTGCAGTTGAGTGGCAAGATCATCCCGCAAGATGGCTGGCCGGTGCAGTTAGAGCTAAAGGCACAGGTGCCGGTGCCGGACTCGCCAGCGCTGCAGATACAGGCGCAATTGAGCGGTAGTTTGCAGGCATTAACTTTAGATGTGACTACTGAGGGCTATCTCGCTGCGAGGCTAAAAGGGCAGTTGCAGGCGTTGCAGGCGAATCTGCCGGCACAGCTCTCATTAAGCGTTGCACATTTTAAAGCGACGTCCGAGTTGCCTGATACCTTGACTCTGGCCGATCTAGCCATTGAGTTGCGTGGCGATTTGGACAGCGGCTATCAAGTGGCAGCGACAGGCCTGTTGCCCAATACCCCTGAACAGATGCGGTTAAAGATTGTTGGGCTGCTCAAAAGCAGCGGTGCCCAGTTTAGTGACGTACGTTTGAGCGCCAGTGATGAAGTCTTTGTTGCTGTGCAGGGTGCAGTGGATTGGCAGCAGGATCTGCACGCGGATGCTCAGTTGCAATGGCAGAACTTTCCTTGGCACAGTTTGTTCGCTCAAGAGGAGATCCCGGTGCAATTGCAGGCGGCTACGGGCCACGTCAGTTATGTTGCCGGTGAATATCAAGGCCTGCTCAATGGTGACCTCAGCGGTCCGGCAGGCGCTTTTACTTTGGCCACGGTGTTTTCCGGTGATCAGCAGCAGGTGCAGTTAAGCGAATTGGTGATTGAGGCTGGGCAAGGACGTTTATTGGGTAGCGCTCATCTGGGCTTTGCCGATGGCGTGGATTGGTTGGCCGATATTCAAATCAGTCGACTCAATCCGGCTTATTGGCTGCAAGAGTTGCCCGGAGAGTTGGCGGGGGCGATCCACAGTCAAGGTCAGTTGCGTGATGGCCAGCTGCAAGTGGATGCCACGGCTGACTTAAATGGCAAATTACGTGGTTCGCTGACTCAGCTGGTGCTGGATCTGCAGGGGGCACAGCAGCCTGGCAATGAGCCTGTCTGGCAGCTAAAGAAAGCCGATATGCGTTTTGGCGATAACCGTATTTATGGCACTGCGCAGCTGGATCAGGCTTTAGCCGCGCAGTTACAGATTGAGTTGCCTCGCCTTGTTCAACTGTGGCCAGGCTTAGCCGGTAAAGCCAGCGGTGAGATTAAGCTCTCGGGCAGTTTAGCTGAGCCGCTGGCGCAGGCACAATTGCAGGGCAGTGGTATGGCGTATCAAGGCCATCGCGTTGGACAGCTGGCGCTACAGGGCGAGTTACTGCCAGCACAACGGGTGCAGCTGACCCTTGACGCGCAGCGTATCTGGAGCGGCGAGACGGAGCTGGGTGCGTTGCAGATGGATGCGCAAGGAACACTGGCCGCGCACAGTGGTCAGCTGTCCCTGAGTGGGCCATTGCTTGAGGCGCAGCTTAAGCTCAGCGGTGTGTTAGAGGACGGTGATTGGTTGGGGCAGGTGCAGCAGCTGTCACTTAGCAGTTATAAGCAAAACTGGGCATTGCAAAATAGCACTGCAGTGACCTATCGCAAAAGCGGAGAGTTCAAGGTGGCCGCGCACTGCCTGAAAGATGGTGCGTCCAGCCTGTGTGCCGGTGATCAGCGTTTATTGCCGCAAACTCAAATCGATTATCAATTATTAAACTTTCCTTTGGCCACCTTACAGCCATGGTTACCCGAAGATGCGCAAGTTACTGGACAGGTCAATGGTCAGTTTAAGGTGGAGCTGCTGGAGCAGGGTCCGCTGGGTAAGATTTACTTGGATGCTGGCCAAGGCCAATTACGGGTTAAAAATAACGATGAATGGCAAACCTTTGCTTGGAAAAAGTTGCAACTCAATAGTGATTTAACTGCGCAGGCCATTCAGGCCGTCTTGCAATTACAGGGCGTCGACAGTGGGCATTTAGAGCTGGTGGCGAAGATTGATCCGCGTTCTGTGGATAAAAAATTGCGTGGTCATTTTCTGATTGAAGCGGTTGATTTATCGGCATTACGTCCCTTTATTGCACAAGTGGGCACTGTAAAAGGCGTGCTTGAAGGGCGTGGTACTTTGGCTGGTACGCTCATGGCGCCCGATATCACCGGCTTTGTTCAAGTGCGTGATGGGCATTTAAGTGGTGGCGAATTACCGGTGCCTTTTGAGGATTTACAGCTGCGTGCCGATATTAAAGGTGAGCAACTGCAGCTCAAAGGTGGCTGGCGCAGTGGTGAACAAGGCACGGGCAGTATCCAAGGGCGGGTGCAATGGGCGCAGCAGTTGCTGGTCGATGTAGCGATTAAAGGCCAGCAGTTACCGCTACAGGTTGAGCCTTATGCCAATATTGAAATTGCTCCCGATTTACAGATCAGCTTAAAAGAGCAGCGTCTATTTATCAGCGGTGCAGTGGCGGTGCCAAAAGGGTTAATCACCATTCCGCAATTGCCTGAGCAAGCGGTACGGGTGTCCTCGGATGCCCGGGTACTTGGCCGAGCGGCGCCTGAAGTAGGCTTGCAGTTTGGTATGGATATCATGCTCAATGTCGGTGCCGAACGTTTGCGCTTTGAAGGCTTTGGACTCACTGCCGAGTTACGCGGTAATTTACAAGTGGCTGATAATTTAGCCGGTCGCGGCATGTTGGAGTTGCTCAATGGTCGTTACCGCGCTTATGGCCAGCGCTTGGAATTACGCCGCGCACGCTTACTCTTTGCGGGGCCTTTAAGTCAGCCGTTTCTGGATATTGAAGCGGTGCGAGTGACCGGTGATGTTACCGCCGGTTTACGTCTAAGCGGGCCAGCAGCACAACCGCGTAGTGAGATATTTTCTACGCCAGCGATGAGCCAAGAGCAAGCATTATCTTGGCTGCTGCTTGGACGCCCGCTGCAAGGCGGTGAGGACGATGGCAATATGATGGCGCAAGCGGCTTTAGCGTTAGGCTTAATGGGCACCGCGCCGATTACCAATAAGCTGGCTGATGTGTTTGGTGTGCAAGACTTTTTACTGGAAAACGAAGGCAGTGGTTTAACCTCCAGTGTGGTCGCCAGCGGCCGGATCAGTGAGCGTCTCAGTTTGCGTTATGGGGTCGGTGTATTTGAACCTGCTGCCACCTTGACGCTGCGCTATGAGCTGAGTAAACGCTTATATTTGGAAGCTGCCAGTGGTTTAGCCAACTCTCTGGATCTGTTCTATAAGCGTAACTTTTAGGGGGCTTGGAGTGCAGTTTAACGCAGGATTAAGCGAGCACCTTTGCGGTTAAATTAGGTTGGGTAGGGCTTCTGTGCTACACTACGTGTATCGAAGTCACCCAAAAGTGGTTCAATGTTTAGCTTGCGCTTTAGTTTCACCCCCTTCTTGATGCTCCATCTCTTTGAGAAATGCTGGCACGGTAGTCTGTAGCTCGCTTACTTCTCACATCGCATGATGTTTTATTTAATTTTAATAAAAGAGTCACTTAAGTTGTTTATTACTTAAGCGGACAACTGTATCTAGAAATTATGGACGCTCTAAAAGAGCTGCTACTAATAAGCCAAGTGGCTTAAGTGCTTTTTCAGAGAATCCCTAAGGGGTTTCAAAATGTATTACTGGATGATGTTGGTGTTAGCCGTGGTTGCTGAAGTGATCAGTACGGTGGGCATGAAATATGCCTCAAGCAGTTCACCAGTGTTTGGCTATATTGTTATGGCATTAATGATTTCATTTTCATTTTATGCGTTTTCGCGCGCTGTGGTGCATATTCCATTGGCCGTGTCGTATGCGATTTGGGAAGGTTTAGGCTTATTCCTGATTGGTGTCGCTGGCGTGGTGTTATTTGGTGAGTATTTAACCATTGGCGAGATGTTTGCGATTGCTTTGATGCTGGTCGGTTTACTGCTGGTGACCTTTGATAAAGGCACAGGCGCTGCAACCGCAGACGATGACTTAGTGGCGGCCAAGGTTGAAGCTAAACCTAGCGTATCAGGTGCTCGTCTTAAACCTGCGCGTATAAGTACCTTAGGCGAGGTGGCACTATGATAGTCCCAGTATCCTTATTGATTGGTTCGGTGTCGCTGGACTTATTGGCCTGTTATTGCGTTAAGCGCTCAGCAGGTTTTCAAAAAGTTATTTGGGGCTTAGCGGGCTTATTGGCCATTATCAGCGCCTTTGTCTTATTAAGTTTCGTGGTTCGCGATATTCCTTTAGGCATCGCCTACTCAGTGTGGGGCGGCTTAGGGGTGTTGGGTACGGTGTTACTTGACCGCATGCTGTTTAACTCACGTTTAGGCAAGCAAGGCATGATTGGTGTGGCGTTTATCGTTGCCGGTATTGTGGCCATGCAGCTGTAACGCCTAGGTTTGTAGAGTAGGCAGCGTTGCATTTTAGCTCATCGCAAAACAGCGGCAGCTCTTGCCGCTGTTTTGTGCCGGGGTCTTTCTGCGCCGCGGTGTCTTATGTTTTAAGGGTAAAATCGTTATTGCAATCCTTATGGAGGGTGGTGGGCGATCATTGCTCTGCGCTGGCGCAAGACTGGCGCTATTTTTAAGAATCTTTACAATGCTCTGCTTTGTTAGCTTATGGAGTTGTCGCAATGGCGCAGCATCCCGCACATGAGTCACCTTTAGGTAAAAGCAGTGCCTACCTTAGTCAATATGATGCCAGCCTATTATTTGGCATTGCGCGTGCGACTAAGTGGGCTGAGCTGGGTTTTACCGCCGATAATTTACCTTATGTTGGCGTAGATATTTGGAACTGTTATGAGTTGTCTTGGCTGCTGCCCTCAGGTAAACCAGTGGTGGCTATCGGGCAGTTTTCGATTCCAGCTGATTCGCCGAATATCATCGAATCAAAATCTTTTAAGCTGTATCTCAATACGTTAAATCAAAGCACCTATGCCAGCTTTACTGAAGTGGCAGCGTTGTTGACCGCTGATTTATCTGCGGTGGCGCAGGCGCCGGTACAGGTTGAGTTGAAAACGCTGGAGCAGGTTACTAGCGAAGGACTGCAGCAGCCGTTGGGTCTGTGTCTTGATGATATGGAGGTCAACCTTAGTCGCTATGAGCATCCCCAGTTGCAGCAGTTGTCCTGTGGCACTGAGCAGATTGAGGAGCAACTCTACAGCCACTTATTGAAATCCAATTGTCCGGTAACGGGACAGCCTGATTGGGGCACAGTACAGGTGCATTACCGTGGCGCAGCGCTGAATCACGCCAGTTTTTTGGCGTATTTGGTTAGTTTTCGCCAGCATCAAGATTTTCATGAGCAGTGCGTAGAGCGTATTTTTCTGGATTTGCAGAGCTGCTTACAGCCCGAGTTTTTAAGTGTTTCGGCACGCTATGTGCGCCGTGGTGGTTTAGATATCAATCCATACCGCAGTACTGAATTCACATCGATAAACAATGCACGCCTTGCTCGGCAGTAAAGACCTTGCTTGCCCACCTGGCCTGATTTTTCTAGGCTGCTGCTATTTTGTTGTAGGTTTAAAGTATGATGCAATATGATCCTATTAAGCTGGAATCCAGTTGGAAAGAGGCGCTCTCTGCTGAATTTGCCCAGCCGTATATGCAGCAGCTGGCTGAGTTTTTACGCCAAGAAAAGCAGCAAGGTAAAGTGATTTATCCGCAGGGATCATTGATTTTTAATGCGCTGAATCTGACTCCTTTGCCGCAGGTTAAAGTGGTGATTTTAGGTCAAGATCCGTATCACGGCCCAGGCCAAGCCCATGGTTTGAGTTTTTCTGTGCCAGAAGGAATGGCGATACCGCCGTCCTTGCTTAATATGTATAAAGAACTGCAGCGTGATTTAAATATTCCGATCGCCAAACATGGCTGTTTGCAAAGCTGGGCTGAACAGGGCGTGTTATTGCTCAACACCACTTTGACCGTTGAGCAAGGACAGGCTGGCGCCCATGCGAAAGCTGGCTGGCAGCGCTTTACTGACCGTATTATTGATTGTGTCAGCGAGCAGCAAGCGCATGTGGTATTTATGCTGTGGGGCGCACATGCGCGCAGTAAAGGCGCGCGGATTGATACCAGTAAACATCTTTTGTTGCAGTCTGTGCATCCATCGCCGTTGTCAGCCTATCGCGGGTTTTTAGGCAATGGCCACTTCAGTCAGTGCAATAAGTTTTTACAGCGTACCGGACAAAGTCCAATTCAGTGGCAGCTGCCTGAACTTTGTGCAGAACAGGCTGAGTTAACCCTCTAAGTACTGATTGGCTGGTCGGTTTGATCCGCTAAGTAGCTCAGCACGCGCTCAATCGCGGCGTCCAGTTCATCAAGTGCAGGGTTAATCTGTGCCGTGTTGTTTTTAATTAAGAATTCGCAGGTTTTGCAGATGGCGCGCAATTGCGGTACGCCACAGTATTGCGTGGCGCCATGGATGCGGTGGATGCGTTCCAGTAACGCGTTGCGATCGCCTTGCGCGCGTGCGCGCTGTAAGTAGATACGGTCGCTGGGCAAGGATTCGCCCAATAGCTTTAACAATTCGTTGGCCAATGCTTCTTTACCATTGGATAAGGCGTGGCCTTCTTGTAGGTCAATAATCGGCAGTTGTTGGTGTTGTGTCAGCTGTAGTATCGCAGGTTCAGGTTGACTGTCGCTGGCTAGAAAAATACCCGTCCACTGCGCAATGGACTGGGCTAATGATTGCTCGCTGATCGGTTTGCTAATGCAATCATTGAGACCTGACTGCATAAACTGTTGGGTCTCATAGGGCAGCGCGTGTGCGGTGACTGCAATAATCGGCGTGGCTGTGAGCTGTTGGTTACGTTCCCAGAGTCGCATCGCTTCAGTGCATTGCTGGCCGCTCATACTGGGCATTTGAATGTCCATAAAGACAATGTCAAAGCCGCCTTTTTGGAAGAGGGTTAAAGCGCTTTGGCCGTTATCGGCAACACTGACGCGTACCTTGAGATCGGCGAGTAAGGTTTTAATCAGTAGCAAATTGGCTTGATTATCATCCACGCATAAAGCGTGCAAGGCGTATTGCTCAGGTGCAGCGACTGATGGTAGCAGCGGTTCATCTTTAATGCAGAGTAAATCGTTAATTGCATGCTGTAAGCGATGGTGGCAGGCTGGCTTACTGAGCATTTGCTCGCAAAAAGGTCGACCTAAATTGCTTTGGAAAATAGCAAAGTCACTGGTGCTACATAGGAGTAAGACCTGGCAGTGCAACTGTTGCAGCTGGTTCAGTACGGTTTTTAGTGCTTGCAGTGGGTGCTGTTGGGTATTAATACCCAGTACGGCAAGTTGGTAGGGCGATGCGCTCGAGGCCGCAGCACTGACGTGTGCGAGTACTGCGTTTAAGTCATTGACGCGAGTAACTTGTAAACCGCAATCTTCTAATTGATGGGCAATGGCTTGCTGGGCCAGAGGGTGTGGATCATGCAGCAGTGTAGGATGGTTTAAGGGCTTGGTTTGCTCTAACTGCAGATCACCGTCATGGGTTTTTTCGAGGCGCAGGTGAAACCAAAACTCTGAACCTTCGCCGAACGTGCTATTCACGCCAATCTCACCGCCCATATGCTCGACTAAACGCTTGGAAATAGTTAAGCCTAAACCGGTACCGCTGGCGTGGCGCGTGAGTGAGTGGTCGGCTTGGTTAAAGGGTTGGAATAAACTGCTTTGTTGGGCCTCATTTACACCAATACCCGTGTCTTGCACAGTGATGCGCAGTTGCACAAAATCCTCGGTTTCATCGTCTAACATCGTGCGCACGACGACACTGCCAGCCTGGGTGAACTTAATTGCATTGCAAATCAGATTGGTCAGGATTTGCTTAATACGCTGTGCATCACCCATTAATGTCCGTGGGGTATCGCGGTAGACGAAACTGATCAGCTCCAGTTGTTTTTGATGAGCCGCAGGAGCCAGTAATGTGAGGGTGTCTTGAATTAAATCGCGCAAATAGAAGGGCGCATGATCCAACACTAATTTACCCGCTTCGATTTTTGAGAAGTCTAAAATTTCATTAATGATATTGAGCAAGCTGTCTGACGAGTTAATGATGGTGTTGAGGTAGTCCTCTTGCCGAATGGTCAGATCACTTTTTTTCAATAATTGGGTAAAGCCGATAATACCATTGAGTGGCGTGCGGATTTCATGGCTCATATTGGCCAGAAATTCTGACTTAATACGACTGGCTTCAATGGCTTCTTTGCGGGCTAAATCCAGTTCAATATTCTGAATTTCAATGGTTTCCATATTGTGCCGCGCATCATCCAGAGCTTGATCAATATTGCTCTGCAACTCTTCTTGCGCCTGCTGCATAGATTGCGCCATCAGGTTAATACCATTCACCAAATCATCCAATTCATGACTGCCCGGTGAATTTAAACGGGTATCTAAATGCCCTTCACGGATCCGCAATACGCCTTTTTTAATGTTTTCTAAGGGGATATTGATGGTGCGACTGAGGCGCAAGGCTAATAAAGTGGTGATCAGTAAGCCGAAAAAAACCAATAGGGTGCTGACAAAAATACTGCGATACGCTTCAAGTAAGGTGGCGTGGCGTGACAACTCCAGATGAATCCAGCCCAAGGGTTGCCGAGCTGCTTGGCTTAATGCATCGGCGGCAATTGTGCTATTTACGGGTGGATACACAGGTGCACTCAGAAATGAACTGGCGAGTGAGGTGTGAATGGTCGGCTGTGGGCTTAAATTGACTACGACTTCTGTGATCGAGGGGCCTGCGTGCACCAGCACTGCGCCGCTCGCATCAGTAAAATGCACAGAGCGTACATCGTTATCCAGATCAAAGGCATTTTGGGCGATGGCGCTCAGTTTTTTGCTGTTGCGGGCTTGCAGTGGCTCGTGACTGAGGCGTGACAGTTGGTTAAGAATCAGCTCGCCACGGCGCAATAACTGTTGTTGTAAGTCATTGAGTTGTGCGTAACTGAACCAGCCGCCCAGAATAATTGCGAACAGACCTGATGGCACCAAGGTGAGTAATAGAACGCGGCCTTTAATGCCAAAGTTAGCTAACATGCAGTGATTCCCCGAACAACAGAAGCAAATAACTCATAAAATTATCGAGCCTTATAGTCCACGGTTATAAGTTGATGCTTTCGTGGGTTATGGACTCTTTGCATTTGGCGCTATCATAGGCTTCTTTTTATTTTGATGCCGCTGCTTATTATGACCCTTCATTATCCTACTTTGGCGGACTGCATTGGCAGTACCCCATTAATTCGTTTACAGCGCTTAGGTGTAGAAACGAACAATACATTGCTGGTTAAGCTGGAGGGCACCAATCCTGCCGGCTCGGTTAAAGACCGCCCCGCCTTAGCCATGATTGAACGTGCTGAGCGCAGCGGGCGGATTAAACCAGGTGACGCTTTGATTGAGGCAACCTCAGGCAATACTGGGATTGCTTTGGCGATGGTTGCTGCGATCAAGGGCTACCGTATGCTATTGATTATGCCAGATAACTCAACCGCTGAGCGTAAAGCAGCAATGACTGCCTACGGCGCCGAATTAATTTTAGTTGACTCTATGGAAGCTGCGCGTGATTTGGCCTTAGCGATGCAGGCGCAAGGGCAGGGTATTGTGCTGGATCAGTTCTCCAATCAAGATAACCCAGCTGCGCATTATGCGACGACCGGACCTGAGATTTGGCAGCAAACTCAAGGCCAAGTAACCCATTTTATTAGCTCAATGGGCACCACTGGCACTATCATGGGAGTCTCGCGCTACCTTAAAGAGCAAAATCCAGCGGTGCAGATTATTGGTTTGCAACCGACTGAAGGCGCGGTGATCCCAGGGATTCGCCGTTGGCCACAGGCTTATTTGCCAAGTATTTTTGATGCGGCGCGTGTCGACCAAGTGGTTGATATGGGTCAGCAGCAAGCCGAAGACTGCATGCGCCGTTTAGCCCGGGAAGAAGGTATCTTCTGCGGTGTCTCGTCCGGTGGTGCAGTCGCCGCCATGTTACAGGTGGCAAAAACCGTTGAAAACGCCGTGTTGATCGCCATTGTGTGCGATCGCGGTGATCGTTATTTATCCAGCGGTATTTATGCACCGGAGTCCTTATGAGTCGCCCTAAAGCCCCAAAAACATTACGCTTTCAACCTGCTGGCGGTGAGAGTCGCTCGCTACCTGTGGGCAAAAAACAAGTCTTAAACGTTGAACGCTTAGCCCATGATGGGCGTGGTATTGCTTTTCTTGAGGGTCGCACCTGGTTTGTCAGTGGTGCTTTGCCTGGCGAGACGGTGCAAGCACAAGTGTTATCGGCGCGCAGTAAAGTGATCGAGGCGCAAACGGTTGCGTTACAAAGCAGCAGCCCTGAGCGCATCACTCCAGCATGTCAGTGGGCTGGACAATGCGGTGGTTGCACCTTGCAGCATATGAGTCATAGCGCGCAAATTGCTTTTAAACAGGCCAATCTAGCTGAGCAATTAGGCCGTGAAGGGGTGACACCTGTGGCATGGGCTGAGCCTTTAGTTGGCCCCGACTTTGCTTACCGCCGTCGTGCTCGAGTGGCGGTGCGTTATGAGGTTAAACAAAAGCATGTTGAGGTTGGCTTTCGTGGCTTAGCCAGCACAGCGATTGTGGAAGTGGCCAGTTGCGTCATTTTGGTGGCTGATTTGCAGCCCGTGTTTGCCGGATTATCGGCGTTATTTAATGCTTTTAAGCAGCCTCAAGCATTGGGCCATGTTGAGTTGTTTAGTGGTGAGAATAAGGCGCTATTGCTGCGCCATACCCAAGCGTTACATGCGGATGACCTACAGCAATTACGCGACTATTGCGCAGCGCAGCAGGTGCAGTTGTGGTTGCAAGGTATTGGTGAGCCGCAGCCAGATCAAGCTGGGCAGACACTGAGCTATAGCTTGCCGCAGTTTGCCTTAGAGATTGCCTATCAGCCCGGTGACTTTGTTCAAGTCAATGGGCAAATGAATGAAGCCATGATTGCCCAAGCACTGGATTGGCTGGCGCCGCAGGCTGATCAGCGTGTACTGGATCTGTTTTGTGGTCTGGGTAACTTTGCCTTGCCCTTAGCCAAACAGGTTGAACAGGTGATTGCCGTGGAAGGCGTTGAGTCGATGCTCGTACGTGCGCGTGCGAATGCCGCCGTGCATCAGCTCGATAATGTACAGTTTTTCGACAGTGATTTATCGCAACCTTTGCATGATAAAGAGTGGGCAAAACACAGCTTTGCTGCAGCCTTGCTCGACCCGCCCCGCGAGGGCGCGCCAGTTGTGGTTGAGCGTTTGGCAAAAATGAAAGTGCCGCGTATTTTATATGTGTCGTGTAATCCAGCAACCTTGGCACGTGATGCGGCGTTGCTGATTGCGCGTGGTTACCGCTTACAGAAAGCTGGCATCTTGGATATGTTTGCACAAACAGGGCATACCGAAGCCATGGCGTTATTTGTAAAAAAATAAGCGGTGTCTGGATATCGTTAATGTGCTGAGTTGAGTCTTGGGCTCGAAGGATTGGTAATGGTACAGGTCAGAACAGAACAGCCGGTAAGTCAAGACGGCAGTATTGATTTGCCAAGTTGGGTTGCGCAAATTATCGAAGTGGATCCGTTGCTTGATGCAGGTGGCTTACTCAGTGCGTGTGAGTTTGCGCGCGAGGCTGAGCAAAAAGCTAAAGCAGCGGATAATATCTGGGCCGAAGGCACCTCGAGTTTGCAAATTGGCTTAGAAATTGCAGATATTCTCGTCGACTTAAAGCTTGATCAGGAAACCTTAGTGGCGGCGATTTTGTACCGCACGGTGCGTGAGGGCAAAGCGCCCTTAAGCGAGGTTGAGCGGCTGTTTGGTCCAGTGGTGACTAAATTGATCGATGGAGTGCTGCGCATGGCAGCGATCAGTGCCAGTCTAAATCCACGGCAAAGCGTGGTGCTGAACTCACAAACCCAAGTTGAAAATCTACGTCGCATGCTGGTGGCGATGGTCGATGATGTGCGCGTGGCACTGATCAAGCTTGCTGAGCGTACCTGCGCCATTCGTGCAGTAAAAAATGCTCCAGAACATAAACGTTACCGTGTTGCCCGTGAAGTATTTGATATTTATGCCCCGCTGGCACACCGCTTGGGTATTGGACATATCAAGTGGGAGCTGGAGGATTTGTCCTTCCGCTACCTTGAACCGGATCAATATATGCACATTGCCGGTTTACTGCATGAGCGGCGCATCGATCGCGAGCAGTTTATTCGTCAGGTGGTGCAACAGTTGCGCGATGAGCTAAAAGACGCGCAGATTGAGGCAGAGGTCAGCGGACGGGTTAAGCATATCTATTCCATCTGGCGTAAAATGCAGAAAAAAGGCCTGCAATTTAGCGAGATTTACGATGTGCGTGCGGTACGTATTTTAGTCACCCAAGTGCGTGATTGTTATACCGCACTGGGTATTGTGCATACGCTGTGGAAGCATATTGCCCGTGAGTTTGATGACTATATTGCCAACCCCAAAGAAAACGGTTACCGCTCGCTGCATACCGCGGTGATTGGTCCTGAAGGCAAGGTCTTGGAAGTGCAAATTCGTACTCAAGCCATGCACGAAGAGGCCGAATTAGGCGTGTGCGCGCACTGGCGTTATAAAGGCACTGATGTTAACGCTCAGTCGGATCACTACGAAGAGAAAATTGCTTGGTTGCGGCAAGTGCTGGAGTGGCATGAGGAACTGGGTGATATTGGCGGTCTCGCCGACCAGATTCGTGTTGATATTGAGCCGGATCGAGTCTATGTGTTTACCCCAGACGGTCATGCGATTGATTTGCCACAAGGCTCAACACCACTGGATTTTGCCTACCGTGTACATACCGAAATTGGCCATAACTGCCGTGGGGCTAAGATCAACGGCCGTATCGTGCCGCTCAATTATGCCCTAAAAACCGGCGAGCAAGTTGAGGTGATTACCGGTAAAAACGGTGCGCCGAGCCGTGACTGGCTCAATACTAACTTAGGCTATATCACCACCACCCGCGCGCGGGCCAAAGTGGTGCATTGGTTTAAGTTGCAGGCGCGTGATCAAAACGTGATTGCCGGTAAGCAAATGTTGGAGCGTGAAATGCTCCGTTTAGCCATTGGTCCGGTCAATTATGAGCGTTTGGCTGAGCGTTGTAATGTTAAAACCAGTGAGGATTTATTTGCTGCTTTGGGCGCCGGCGATGTGCGTTTAGCCCATGCGGTGGGACAGGCGCAACAACTGCTGGAACCCCATGAACGCAGCGTACAGCAGCTGGATTTAATTCCACGCAAACCCACTCAGCATGCGCCAAGCCGCGATGAGATTCGTATCCATGGTGTCGGCAACTTACTCACGCAAATGGCCGGTTGCTGCCAGCCCGTACCGGGTGAGCCAATTGTGGGCTATATCACCGTAGGTCGCGGAGTAACCATTCACCGTCAAGACTGCCAGATGGCCTTGCAACTGAGCAGTCGTGAGCCTGAGCGGATGATTCAAGTGGGTTGGGGTACTGAGCCGGTGAAAACCTATCCGGTCGATGTCTTGGTGCGTGCCTATGATCGTTCAGGTTTGCTCAGTGATATTTCGCATGTGTTGCTCAATGAGAAGATGAATATCCTCGCGCTGAATACCAGTGCGGTGAAAGAAGATAATATTGCAGTGATCAATTTAACCGTAGAGGTGCCTGGTTTGGATGAACTGGGTCGTCTGCTTGGGCGTATTTCTCAGCTGCCTAATATTATTGAGGTGCGTCGCCAGCGTCATTCTTAGTCGCGGCGCAAGCTTGGGCTGACTGAAATCAAGTGCAGAGGCTGTATTTGATCTCGGTCAGTCCTTATTGTTTTGTGCGGGGTGTTACGCTGTACTGATTGGCCTTAATGGGCTGGTTTGGTTATTCTTAGCACCCCGTAACTGTTTAGAAGGATGCTAATGCATGTCAGAGTTTCCAGCTTGCCCAGCCTGTAACGAAGAAATTACTTATCCAGATCGTGAAAATTATGTGTGTGCGACCTGTGGCCATGAGTGGCCGATGGATGGCTCTGCAGTTGAGGAAGAGAGCAATCAGAAAGTGGTGCGTGATGCGCATGGCAATCCTTTAGCTGATGGTGACACAGTTATTTTAATTAAAGATTTGAAATTGAAAGGCAGTTCAACGGTGCTTAAAATGGGCACTCGGGTGACCAATATTCGTATCGTTGATGGTGATCATGATCTGGATTGCCGTGTTGATGGCATGAAAATTATGCTCAAATCAGAGTTTATGAAAAAAGCCTAATAACCCGCATCAAGTCGTGACTGTGCGACTTGCACATAAGGGCAGCTGCATAAAAATCTAGCACTGGGCTGCGGCCGTGGGCATATTTTATGCAGTTGTGCTGTTTCAATGGTGAATATTCTACTGTGGCCTCTGTTGACACTATAAATTATTGGCGTTGGGCAGTAGAATAACGCCTTTATCGCATATTCTCGTGGAGTTGAAGGCATGACAGACGTCAAGAAAGTGGTTCTCGCCTATTCCGGTGGCTTGGACACTTCGGTCATTCTTAAGTGGCTGCAAGATACGTACAACTGTGAGGTTGTTACTTTTACCGCTGATTTAGGTCAAGGTGAAGAAGTCGAGCCTGCACGTGCTAAGGCACAAGCATTGGGTGTTAAAGAAATCTACATTGACGACCTGCGCGAAGAGTTCGTTCGTGATTTTGTCTTCCCTATGTTCCGTGCCAACACGATTTACGAAGGCGAGTACTTACTCGGCACCTCGATTGCGCGTCCTTTAATCGCTAAGCGTTTGATTGAAATTGCCAATGAAACCGGCGCTGATGCGATTTCGCACGGTGCAACCGGTAAAGGTAATGACCAAGTGCGTTTTGAATTGGGTGCTTATGCGCTCAAGCCCGGCGTAAAAGTGATCGCCCCTTGGCGTGAGTGGGATTTATTGTCGCGCGAAAAATTGATGGATTATGCCGCTAAGCACAACATCCAGATTGAACGTCACGGTAAGAAAAAATC